>OCVV011350150.1_pt1 | contig 31181 bp, 21 predicted proteins | sample 1539721 | NCBI WGS metagenome assembly OCVV01 (sample SAMN02144230, study PRJEB22623) | gut metagenome | biome: sheep rumen | host: Ovis aries | place: New Zealand | reverse complement strand
AGATCTTTTCGGTTACCGCATAAACATAATTCTTACCTTTTACCGGAACAATGATCGTATTATTCGGTCGTTTCAGCATCGCTTTCCTCCTGGTAAATATTAGTTATAATTATAACTATATTTTACCACAGAAAACGTTATTTTGCAAGCTGAAAATGGGCCGAAATCCCTTATTTTACGGGCAATCCCGAGTTTTTCAGGTATTTGTTAATCGGTTTGGTTATAATTAGAATGAAAGTTCAGGATGCAAGCGATTCCGGCCAAAAATCACTTATTTTATGCGGCTTCACGAGGTTTTTTGTCCCGATTTTCAGCGCCACTTTTCATTGAGTGGAACTTTCCACGGAAGTTAACGAACTATCAGCGGTTTGGCTTCGATGCTTTGATGCCAGGCGAACGCTCCGATAAGGGGAGCACCCGTGTTCTTTCTGACACGGCTATCGAAGAAATCTACCGGCTGAAGCAGATGTTTCCCAGACTAAACGCAACGCAGATCCATGCACAGCTGATCCAGAACGGATTCATCCCGGTCACAGTTAACGTCTGCGCCGTACAGCGATTCATCAAGAAGAACGATCTGAAATCAGCCAGAAATCCCAATCTTCGCGATCGGAAAGCCTTTGAGGAAGACGCCTTCGGAAAAATGTGGCAAACAGACACCTGCTACTTCCCATATATCACAGAGGACGGTAAGTCACATCGCGTATATGCAATCTGTATCATCGATGATCACTCCCGGCTTATCGTTGGCGGTGCACTTTTCTACAATGATTCCGCAGCCAACTTCCAGTGTGTCTTCAAGCAGGCTGTTGCTACCTACGGCATTCCTACGAAACTTTATACCGATAACGGGGCGCCATACGTGAACGAACAGTTGTCTCTGATCTGCGGATCCATCGGAACCGTTCTCCTGCATACCAAGGTTCGAGACGGCGCCAGCAAGGCGAAGATTGAACGCTTTTGGAGGACCACGAAAGAACGTTGGCTCTACGGGCTGAACATGGACAACATTCATTCTCTTGCAGAGTTCAATGCTCTCTTTCAGGAATACATCCGTTCATACAACACGACCATACATTCCGGGATTAACTGCACGCCTTTTGAGCGGTATCAAAACACCAAAGAAAATATCCGTGCTCCAAAATCAAGAGAATGGCTGGATGAATGTTTCCTGAATCGCATCTATCGCAGAGTGCGCAAGGACGCTACCATTTCAATCGAGCGAGTCTCATATGATGCTCCCATGCAGTTTATCGATCAAAAAGTGGAAATCCGCTTTCGGCCGAATGATATGGACTCCGCAGTCATCATCTACGATGATGAGCGTTTTCCTCTCCGTCCTACAGACCGTAACGAAAACTGTCGTACAAAGCGCCAGAACGGCCCATCCATCGATTATTCAAAGCTGGGAGGTACACATGTATAACGCTTTCTATTCTCTGGCCAGCAATCCTTTTGATAAACAGCAACTTTCAGAGAAGGATTGCTTCAAATCTCATGATTTCACGGAGATGATTTCTCGTCTTGATTATTTGAAAGACATCCACGGGATCGGTCTTTTCACTGCCAGCCCCGGCATGGGAAAGTCATACGCTCTTCGGTGTTTCGCCAAGAGCCTGAACCCCAACCTGTACCATATGGAATACATCTGCCTGTCAACCATCAGCGTAGCAGAGTTCTACAAACAGATCTGCTCCATCCTCGGGATAAGCGACCGAGGAGGTAAAACCAACATGTTCAAGGCGATTCAGGAGCAGATAAACTATCTGTATCATGAGAAACGTCAGCCGATGCTTCTGGCCGTTGATGAAGCACAGTATTTATCGCAGGGGATCCTGAACGATCTCAAGATGCTCATGAACTATGATTATGACTCCAAAAACTGTTTCACCCTGATTCTCTGCGGCGAGCCACAGATGAATTCCATACTCCGTCGGCCATTAAACGAAGCTTTGCGCCAGCGGATCACGGTTCATTATAATTATCAAGGGTTATCTGATGAGGAAACAATCCAGTTCGTCATTCACAAACTACAGAGCGCCGGAAGTTCCAAAGCCATCATAGAGGAGGCTGCTCTCCGTGCTATAGCCGGTCATACGCACGGAAATCCTCGTCTGATCGATAACCTGATGACGGACGCACTCACAATCGGTGCCCAACAACAGAAGAAATGCATCGACACAGAGACAATCCTTGCTGCGGTAAACAATCAAAACCTGGGTTAACACGACCATCACTTTTATACAAGGCTGCGGGATCCCCGTGGCCTTATTTCAAAAGAGGAGCTTCCTCTGCTGAAATAAGGCCGCGAGTCCTTTTCCTGCCTCCGCTGGAAGTCCGCCATATCTCCGCTGACAGCCCGCATTCGCCGGGATGAAATCGCCGTGCGGTCGGAGAATTCGCCGAAAATAATCCGCCGAAACCTCCGCCCACAATTCGCCGTTTGACATTTTGCATATGCAACCAAATCATCAACCTTTTGAGCTTGTCCCTGATATTCGACAAATAATTCAACTTTAGGTTCCGCTGCTTTCTTTGCCTCTGCTTTCTTTTTCGGTGTTTTTATTTTTTCCTGTAATGGCACATCTATCAGACTCAAGCCAAAGCTCACCTGTACATTCTTCTTTACGAAGGGTTGTTCAATATCCCCTATCTTTTCAAGAATACAAAAATGATACTTCTTCTCTCTACTACCATATCGAAATCCCCGTTCACGGGTCTCATGATAGGCTATCAGCCTGTTATATTGGTCCTGTGTGAGCATTTCACGACAGTTGTATATTTCGTTCGGCAAGAACTCAATAGTCTTTGTTACTTTATACAGATACTCCATGACTCCCTTTTTACGAATAGGAATAAAGTATTCCCTGGGCTTCGGGTAAGGAAATCCCGTCGGATATGCGTGAATCAAGTATTGAGTTACTATCTCATAAGTATCTGCTGTTGCCATGGCAAGGACGTTCTTCTCGATCATTCTATTTCCTCCAACACCACATTCTGACATCATTCATCGTCATCGTCGTAGCCATCATCATAATCATAATCGTCATAATCATCGTCATCGTCGTAGTCATCATCATCGATTTCCCAAGTATCCTTCCAAGAAGCCATTCGACTATAATGTTTCTCTTTTAATTCCTCGTCCCGTTGATACTTTGAAAAACCATAGATCAAGTTTTCATACAACGCATCCGAAAAGACTATTTCACGGGCATCCATGTCCTCTTTAACCTTTTTTATCAATTTGTTTCTTTTGAATACTTTGAAGTTCTCGCCCTTTTTCGGAACATCCTTCAATTTGCATCTCTCAGAGAATACGATATAGGACAGAATGCACCTCTTCGGCATCTTTGCCAGTAGTGAAATCGCATCACAATGCGTTTTGTTCTGAAGGATAGGATTGTAAAACCGATTCTTATATCCTCCTGGAAGGGTTTGTGTCCACATCTTTTGATTCTCAGAACCAAATATCCAACCACTATAATTCTTGCTTTCGAATACGAATATTCCCTTCCGGTGAATCATCATAACATCAATTTCAGTTGTTCCCGAGCCGATAGGAAGAACCAAATTATGAAGAATGCATTTTGGACCTTTAACAGTCCTTTCCAGCATTCTTATGATCAAATCCTCTCCATATGCCCCTATCTCTTCTTCAGAGGCATCGTCCCAATCTTTGACAATAAAAAAGTTTCCGCATTTCGGGCATTCGAACTGTAGCTCCCCGTTTTCATTTATTACTTCTTCAAACTCGTGCCCACACACCTCGCACTGAAAAAGATCATTAAATCCCATAGTCCACGCTTTTCCGAGAATGATTCAAACGAATAATCTCTCTTTTTATAATGAAAGTCGGCTATAACAACTTCCTAAAAACACAAATGAATCATACACCTCACTTAGTTTCGCGTAGGCAGCACGGACAAATTGCTCCCTTCCCATGTATTTTCGTTCTATCTACTATCCGTGCCTCCCATTCATGACCATTTGGGCATATCCACCATACAAGTTTTCCCGATCCATATACAACTTTATCCGGTGTTAATTCTCCGTTTTTTTCATAGTTCCATTCATTGGCAATCTGCGGGTAGTTCGTCATTAAATCATTGTATCCCACCAAGACCTTATGATTCGTACAAATCGGGCAGTCATGCTTCCCTTTGCGCGTCCGGCTATTAACCGTTGCCTGCCACTCATGTCCTTTATTGCAGATCCACCAAACGGTTTTATTAGAACTACGACTCACCATATCAGAGTGTAACTGTCCATTCTTATCCTCATTCCATTCTTTTGCCATTTCAGGGCACAGAGTCCGTAAATCATTAATACCCTTTATTATTCTTTTGCCAGAACAATAAGGGCATCCAGTTCCTCTTTTCCTTGTCCTGGAACTTATCATCGCCTGCCACTCATGGCCAACCGGACATTTCCACCACACATTTTTATTAGAACCAAACACTACTGAATCCGGTCCTGTACCGTTTTTTTCAAAATTCCATTCCTTAGCAACCTCAGGATATATTGTCTCTAAATCATTAAAGCCCTTCCAAACGACCCTGTTCGCACAAATCGGGCACCCTCGGTCTCTGCCTGTTCTACTATCTATTGATGCTTGCCATCTGTGATCGTTCTTACATCTCCACCACACTTTTTTTGAGTTCCCCCAAAAACCATGTCAGGTGTTAAATCACCATTTCCTTCATAATCCCATTCTTTAGCTATCTTTGGATATACTGTCAGAAGATCATTGTATCCAGACAGTAATTTCTGATTGGAGCAATAGGGGCAACCACATTTTTCTTTTCCCGTTCTACTAGAAACTACAGCCTGCCACTCATGTCCGTTGGTACATTTCCACCATACTTTTCTATTTGAGGAAACGTGAATCATATCCGGCTGTAGATTACTATTTTTTTCACTCCATTCCACGGCAATATCCGGTCTTTTAGTTGCAACTGAGTTTTCTTTTTCCAAGAAAATGTATTGAGAATAAATTTCAGATCGATCTCGATCAACATCAACATCAATATCGATATCAAGTTTTTCACACAACGCCCTCAGCATATCTGTTATATCATCATCGTTGTATGACTTCATCAATACTACCTGATCATTGAATCCCGGTAACTCTTCACAAGATGAATCTCTTACTCGAATCAAACGAATACCCTTCTCTTTGCATAACACAATTTTATTGGCGTCCTTTTGAGCATTCACATGGAAAGCCCCGCCATCAAATTCAACAGCTAACAACTGCGACGGAACATAAATATCCAATTCCGGACCTTTTAGAACAGAACGATTGCCATTTTCAGCATCTGGAAAAGCTTTTCTCAGATAATAGAATATACACTGTTCCGGAAATGACGATTTCATCTCCTTTTTGCATTGCGGACAGCCATCGTGTCGGTAAACTCTATGATTTAAAGCTGTTTTCCATTCATGGCCTTTCTCACATTTCCACCAAACTCTTTTATTTGATCCATAGACAATCTTATCCGGTTTCACTTCACCATTTTTCTCGAAATTCCATTCTTTTGCAATCTCAGGATAAACTGTCTGAAGATCGTTATAGCCTGACAACACTTCTCGATTCGCACATATCGGACAACCATTTTTATCCCGTCCCGTTCGACTACCTACACTTGCCTGCCATTCATGTCCACAGGCCCCCTTCCACCAGACCTTCTGATTGGCACTACCTGCAACCATATCTGGTTTTAGATCACCATTTTTCTCCCAGTTCCATTCCTTTGCAACTTCAGGATAGACAGTCTGTAAATCATTCATTCCCTTAAGAAGGAAATGGCCACTGCAATATGGGCATCCAGACTTGTTTTTACCCGTCCTACGATCCACAGGAGCTTCCCATCCATGTCCATTTGAACACTTCCACCACACTATTGTATGGGATCCCATTGCAACCATATCCGGTTTCAAATTCCCATTCTTGTCATAATCCCACTCAGCAGCAATCTCGGGATGAGTCGTTTGAAGATCATTTTTCCCTTTTGTCATATAATGTCCGGAACAATATGGACACTTTGATTTTTCTTGGCCAGTCCGCCGATCAACAGGCGCCTCCCATTCATGTCTGTCACTGCATATCCACCAAACTTTCTTATGAGATCCATACAACACTTTAGATGGTTTCAGTTCTCCATTTCTTTCATAATTCCATTCTTTCGCAACGTCCGGACATTTGGTCTGAAGATCATTAAAACCGGTTAACACCTTTTTGTTACCACAATAGGGACAACCTGATGATAGGGATGTACGTCGATTAACTGTCGATTGCCAAGTGTGACCATTACTACATTTCCACCAAGCATTGAAGGCCGAACCGTAGGTCACCTCACCGGGCTTCACGTCGCCATTTTTATCGTAGTCCCATTCCTTAGCAATTTCTGGATATTGAGTTTGTAAATCGTTCAAACCATATTCCGGTTTTTTTAATTTCCCCATAATTACTTGATTCCATCCACAATAATGTCAATAATGTACCCAATACGCAGATATCCATTCAGCTCTTTTGAAAATGAAATAGTATTAAATCCTAAACATGTTTCTTATAATTAATCACATGACCATATGCCCACAACGCTTACCCCGGCAATTTAAAGTCAAAATACAAATCCTCCGGCGCCTCTGTACTCATGGAAATCCTGAAGAGATGCGCGCCATTTGCTTTTTTCGAGTTCTCTATGTATTCCATCGTTCCATGACCTATGTAGGTGAATGGAAGCTGTATTCCATTTTCTCGATCAACCTTGCGAACAAAGACTTCTGCTTTCTTGCTTTCCTTTAATTCCGTCAGTTGTTTAGCACCGATATGCGCAACAGTTTCCCATTGGAATGTCATTCGATCCAAATAACCCTCGGCATACTTTAAGTCATCTTTCGTTCTATCGGGCTTTACGATGGTCGCATATATGTATACTATATCACCATAGACCTTTGTCCCAGACGTAATATCGCCTGGATTGTTGAGTAGCAGCTGTTGAACCTGCCCCTTTCTATATTTAGCCCATAAATGAAATAAAGATTTAGGATCAGCATTACAGAAATCCACTTCATACTTTCCGAGTCCATAATTCAATAAATCATTTAGATACTCCTCAAGCTCCACATTCAATGTAACATCCTTCAGCCTGATCGTTTCTTCTATTTCTTCTAAATACCCAGACCGACACATGAAACGTAGTGCATGCTGAAATACATTCTCGTTGAAGGCAACTATCTTATCTTGAATTTTTTTTCTAATTGCCACCGTCTTGTCAGATCCAGCTGCCCATAAAATGCTTTGCAATATTTGATATTCATAAGGTCGCACAATCGGAAGCATCTCAGATATATACTTCACAAGACCTTCTTGTCTCTCATCAAACACTGGAATATCTATTTCTCCAATTGCTTGAAGAAACTTGTAATAAGATACCGTCTTCGTATGTCCATCCGAAATGGGGGCCTGCATAAATTTAATCAGATCCGGCGCATAATCGTTATTCAAATAATCAACATGCTGAGGATACGATTCCGAGCCGATATATTTCTTGAAGTTTTGATAATCCTGTTGGAGATATTCCTTCGTATTGAAGTTTACCTCATCGATATACGAAAGCACCTCCTTTTTACTCAGGTCATCCAAATGAATCTCAACACCATATTCTTCCAGTGATAAACTCCGAAAATCCTCTGCCACCAGTGAAGCAATCAACTTCTTCTCTATTACAAAATTCTCAGATAAACTCCCTAAGGCAAACGCAATTTGAACACTACGCTTGTAATCATTTCCGATAAAGTCCAGAACCGTTACATATTCTTTTCCCTCACAGAAACGAAGCCCCCGTCCCAACTGCTGGATAAATATCGTTTGAGAGTCAGTTGGTCGAAGGAATATCACCATATTGACTCCAGGTATATCAACACCCTCGTTCAGAATATCGACCGTGAACAAAATCTCCAGAGGAGCTTGATCATCTTGTAAATCTTTATATGCACGCACACGTTCGCCTATTCCATTTCGACCAGTAAGATAACGTGTATCATAATAATCATCCATCGCTTGAGACATACGAATCGCATGCGAAACATCACGACAGAACGCCAATGCTTTTAGCTTCTGTCCTTGTGGGCGATATTTCTCAATCATTTTTGATATATACTCACAATGCTTCGGATCAGAATACTGTTCTACAAAACGGTGACCTTTTGTCTCTTTGGCTCCATACTCAATCAATTCATCACGGATTCCATAATAGTGGAATGGCACTACCAATCTGTTCACTATTGCATCCCGCAGTCTTAGTTCATATGGTACATTCTGATCAAAAAGATCAAATACATCATCACCATCCATACGCTCCGGAGTTGCAGTAATTCCAAGTAGAAATTCCGGCCGGAAGTATTCTATTATCTTTCGATAAGTAGTTGCTGTCGCATGATGACACTCATCAACAATACAGTAGGTGAAAGCATGTGGATCAAAGAGTTCCAGCGAATTTGCCATTGTTATATTAGTTGAGAAGACAAAATCCGCATCCAACTCTTTATAGTCCTGATTATATAAACCATAAGAACGATCCGCCCCAAAGACGCGTTGAAATGTTTCATATGCCTTCATCAAAATTGATCCTTCTTGCGCAATATATAATAACCGGGAAGGATTAAAGTTTTGGGCATCAAAAGCAGCTAAATAGGTTTTTCCACTGCCCGCTGCCGCCACGACAAGTGCGCGAGTTGCACCCATAACACGAAATCGATTAAGCTCCTTTAACGCACGACGTTGCATATAGTTCGGCCTACTTTCAGCATTTGCAATACTATAATCCATATCCCATCGCTCAATAGCATAGAACAAATGGGTTTTATATTCTTCAATCAAATCTCTTGAAAGAGGGATTGTGGACTTCCACAGATTATCAAACTCTTTGTTTGCCATTTCAAATGTAGTTTCATCTTCACGATCTACCACAGATACATCCCACTCGACATTCTTCAGCAGCGCATATACAGTTATGTTTGATGAACCAACAATCAATTCGTTAAAATCCTCAAACGAAAACAGATAACCTTTCGAATGAAAGCCAGTTGCATTTCCATTGATATCATGAAAACATTCCTTATCAAGATGGCATTCGAACTGACCCGGGAATCTAACAGAAAGATCCAAGAAATACAGTAAAGAATCCACATCCGTAAAGTTCTGATATGTGGAAGTTATCAACCGTCCCTTTGCCCCACGTGAAAGCGCCGCTTCCAAATTCGGCGCAAGAAGGCGAAGTCCCGGTTTCTTGATAAAACTCACCGAAAAACTGAACTCTTTACATAAATCTATGTTATGCTTCAACTTATCAATAAACTTAACTTCACTTGAATTTGTGTAAAAACCATTTTGTTCCATTTATCACCTTCCTACTTACCGCGCCCATTTTAACTATAATAAAATGATTCAATCCACAATTCATTTACTTCTTAAAACCATATTAGTCAGAAATAACACGCCATTTGAATATAAAACCTTTTCTATTCTCATACCCCTCCTCAACAACTCAACAATTTCTTAAAAACTCATCTGATTCAAAATATCTCTTAGTTTTTTTAATTCATCTCTTGTTAATGTAATCCCCTTTCCCATTCTCTCCTTTTCCGGAGCCCAATCACGTATATCATACTTAGGGTTTGCCCCATTCCAAGATATAATATTCAATTCCTTTCTCCAGCCTCTTGTGTTTTCTGATAATACTCCAACCTCTTCAATAACATCATATTTGATATCTCCAGCCACAATATCATCCTCCTTTAATACAGGTTACAAATCAATAGAAACACATTCCTTTATAATAACTTTATCACTCCCAGGGAAAGACAGTTCTCCAGCCGAAATGTAATCGGTTTACCCGCTCTGCTTCCCTTATCAAATATAATACATATATCCGTACCATTGCACGATTTTACCGTCCCATTCCCGAAAGCCTTATGATGCACTCGCTTTCCAATATATTCTTTATACACATTAGTGCCTGCAAGAACCATTTCCGCACCTTCATCAGTCCCATTGTCCGCACTACTATTCTTTTCTACAATTGGTTGTTTTTCATATTCTGACACTGCTTTTTTCAATTCCATGAGTTCCCTGATTTCAGCAATATGCGTCTGTGTAAACCATATAGATTCATTACCGAAATCAATCTTCACAGGATCGTGTGAATTAATCTCCTGCTCGTCCAGATACGAAATCTCTTCCAGGAATTCCTGCAGATCATACTCATCAGATCTCATCCGACGATATTCGGAAGCACAGTTCGGGCACATGCACAGATACATAGCATCCAGCTCTTTTTCCATGCCCGTTGACAGCTGACATTTCTCGAATGTGGTCACCAGCTCATGGCACATCTGACAGGCATACTTGTAAGATCCTTCAACTCTGTACATACTCCGGAGATAAGCATCGATCTCACTATCCGGCTTGCTGACACGGATCTTCCTGACCTTGTACTCATACTTTACTGGACTTGCAAATACAAGAACTTCTGCAGCGTGTTTTCTTAAGGAATCCCAGTTCTTAACTTTCACAGACGGAAACTCAAATGTCTCCTGCGGAGTATAGACCGGCGTAGTTGAAGTGCCTACAACTCCGGATCCATAGCTCTCTTCCAAATCTGTAATGGATATACCAAATCTGCGGCGGAGCTCTATCTCGAAAAACTGCTCCTTTGTCTCATCATCAAGCTGATCATAATCCTTTGCAGCTTCTTCCAATTGATCCTCTTCGCTCTTTGCAAATCCAAGGATCTCATATAATTCCGATTCAGGTCTGACATCGCCGTATAACTGAGGATGCAAATCCCGTTTCGTTATTTCTTTCTGAGAAACAAGTTCTCCGGACTCTGTGAACAGCCACTTACCGTTCCACTTCATTCCGTAATACTGATGCTTCGGTCCATCCTGTCTTAGCTTAGTGACAATATCAGAGTACGTGTTTGGAATATTCGGTGAGCTTCCACCCACGTACACGGTACCGGTCAGCATATTCTCATGATTCTGAAGGAAACGGAAAATAAAACTGGACTTCGCCATGGAATCTGCTGATTTCGGATGGCTTGATATATATTCCAGAACTGCATCCAGTTTATCCAGGCTGAGTTTCCAGCGGAAGCTCTGATATGTCGTCCACTCAGGCTGTCTTCCAGGATTCCCTGTATAGTACTCACCATTCGTTTTATCAAGACCTACGGCAACTTCTTCCTGGATACCAAGTAATTTCAGCATCTCGGCATCCACATCTTCGATTTTGTAAAAATCGACATCGACATAGGGATAACTGATGATATGCGAATAGTACTGCTCGATACTCATTCCCTGCGAATTGACGGAGAAGAACACTTTTTCCTTACTCGGATTCGCATATACTATCTTTCCATCCTTGGTACATCTGATCTTCAGATATTTTTTCATGAGATTGGTAACTTCTTCACGGTAATCGCTGTTTCCACGATAATGAAGCAGTCTCTTAAGATCGGTAATATGCTGATCATCGGAAACCGCCTTGCCACTCTCATAACGTTTCTTGAAATCCCTTATAAAGAACTCATATTCATTCGGCTTCTGCAGATTCAGAATTTCTACGAAGAAATGCCTGCAATGCTGCAGCATCTTTTCATCAACAAAAGAAATGTCATCCATCCCATCTGTATTTGCACTGGGAAGGAAGATATTCGGCAGATACGAAGCATTCTCATATCCACGATAATAAAATGCATTCTGATCACTTCCATCGCTCTTACGATATGGTGCAACGAATGTCCCCTTGGATGTTTTGATGATCTCAGCTGTCAGCATGTTGGAGCCACCACGTTTTTTCTCAAACGCGCCGCCTACTGAGTCATACATGTTATAGAATTTTACCAGCCACTCATCATCTCGACGCGGCAGAAACGCACGGTTATTATTGAATGCATTCCTCAGATTCTCTGGACGGATTACTTCAATATCCAACACATCTGTTAGGAACTCATACAGCGTTTTATAAGTCTTATTCGTCTCTGTGAGGAATGTCGGAAGCCAATGATAATCTGTACCATCATCCAGCAATTCTGTAAGTAGCTCTTCAGAAAGAACATCAGCGAAATCAGCGCCTCTGGCGATCTTAACAGAATCAGCTGAAGCATACGTTCCATCTTTGCATAGAAGCAATTCTTCCTCTGTCATCATGCTTTCGGTCTCATCAAACATGCACTCAAACAGAGGCGCACTATAGAACACCTCATTGTCAACCGGTAGAATATTCAGGAAACTGAAATTGAGCTTTCCGGAATCCCTGAGTTCGATCACACTATCACGCAACAATGTTGCCGTCTGTTCTGCCAGATCAATATTATCTTTATCATCAGCCGGAACACTACTTCTATTCGGTGTAGTACGATAAGGTCCCTGTACAATAAACTTTAATTTGCTCTCTGTCTCTGTCGGGAAATAAACAGAGATATACGGAGACTTTGATGCAGAGAAAGTGTAATCGCCCGACTCCTCAACAGTTACTGCAAAAGCAATATCAATAGTTCTTCCGGCCTGGATACCTGTAACAGGTCGTGAGAACACGAGATAAGAAATCTCTTCATTCTCTTTCTTACTTGCAGTCTCTCCCATTGCAGACACAAGCGAACAATGATCATTGATCGGTGTCTTTTCAAGTAAATAAGTTCCTGATGCTTTCAGCTTTGGCAATTCGATCTTGTAATCAATAGACTGAAGATGCTTCATAAAAAGCAGCGTAGTAATTCCAAGGTTCTGTAATCTCTTCGACAGAACCTCATTAAGTTTCTCAATCGTAGTGAATCCTGAAAAGGTAAATCCAACACTATAAGGGAACACAAACTTTGTGGTATAACCGTCATCCACTTCCTGATCGTCAATATCCACCGGATGCGTAAAATCTTTGATCTCGACAGCAAATTGATGGTATCCCTTTTCCTGATCTGCTTTGCTCGGATGGCTATAAAGGCGCACGGTCTCACATATGCCAAATACAGACTTAAAGCCTACACCAAATTCACCGATCTGGTTCAAGTCATCTGTCTTATCCGACTTACCGATATCACAGAGTCCTTGCAAGTTCTCCATAGAAAACGGATGCCCGTCATGAAGCACTACAAGCCTGTCAGCATATTGCTCAAACTTTATTTTCGATGCTCCGGCATCTTCCGCATTCTGAAGAAGCTCATATACGAAATGTGATTTGTCCGTATAGAGCTGAATAATTCTCTCCAGGGCACGCCGAAGCATACCATCCTTATCTTGTCGCTGTAAAACCTGATCAGCAATCGCCATCTTAGCCATCTCCGACACCTCCAAACGTGTATCGTCAGTTGACAACATCAAGAATTCCATTCGCAATCAGCGTCGTATGGATATCCGTCTGTGCAACCTTTTTTCTGATCTCTTCTACCTTCAGTTCATAGCTCTCTGTAGCTGATTCTAACTCACTGGTATACATCCTTCTAATGCTCTCGCTGCTGGTATCCATAATCTTCTGTTCCAGAGAACGCTTTCTGTTTCTGAAGTTATTTGATAAGCTCTCAATCTTGAATGTGGATGTGTTCTCAGCTTCCTTGATTTCAGAAGCCTTCTCATCCATCCACAATTTAACCTGCTTCTTTTCCAACGCATCCCAATCTGACGGCTGCATCTTGACCGCTGCAGCTCCGATCTGTGATTCCTGAAGGATATCCGGCAATTCTGCGGCGATTACGTCATCATCACAGACAACCACCAGCTTGAAATGCGGATTGATTCCAACATAACTCCACGCATACACAGAGAAATGATAGCTACCACCTGGAAGATCCTCTGTCGCATACTGAAGCCGGATATATGCCTGCTCATTCGATGCAAAATATGCCGCCGCCTGTTTTGCCAACGGATGCATTGCTGTTATGAAGAATGTATCTCTCTTCTTTTCAGCGGTTTCGGAGTCAAAAGTAATCGGATGAATCGGAGCCTTGCCCTTCAGATATACATCCCAGCTCTGGCGCACAGCATTTCTGCCGCTTGGAAGCTTTCTGAAATCATCTCTCAGCTCTGCTCTTGCAGCGGCTGACAGTCTCAGCTGCTTCACTTCACTTTCGCCCAGAATATAGCTTCCCTGTCCAAGTCTACGGAACAGATACTGCTCAATCAGTATCTGGAGGCTCTTCTGTGTCAGCCATGGATTCTCAGCATTATGAATCTCCTGAGATGTCATGTATTCTGACAGGTCAAATCCAAAGAATTCTTTTTCTTCCTCTTCCAGCTTATTCAATTCCTGGAGTCTACGGACTTCATTATCCGCCATTTGTTCCAGCTTAATCTTACGTTCTTCATCCGTAAGTGATGTATCCATTCCGATATGATCGAGCTGTGTAGCGATATCTCCAAGGATCTCATCGCACTCACCGATACTGCTTTCAAAGATACCGATTCGCATAAGGCATCTGTAATAAATATCTGCATCCACGGTGCCGTTCGTGATCATATTGTATATTCCAACAGCCTCACTCTGCTGTCCACGACGATCGATACGTCCTATACGCTGCTCAATTCTCATAGGGTTCCAAGGAAGATCATAGTTGATCATCATATCGCAGAACTGATAATCCAGACCTTCGGAGCCAACTTCTGTAAAGAGCAGAATATCTATAGCATCCTTATCGTCCTTAGGCAGTTCAAATCTCGCACGATACTCTTGCCTCATGGCGTCCTTAACGCTACCATCAACCTGTTCTACTCTGAGTCCTGCATCAAGCAGCTTCTTTTTCAGATAATACAGCGTATAGCGGAAGGTACTGAAAAGAATGATCTTATTGTTTTCCTGATTCTGCTTCTCCATGATGGCTTCCAGCATTTGGTCAAACTTCGGATCTTCTTCCGGAAGATTATCCGCCATCGTCAGAAGGTTCTGTGCCATTCCTGCCAAAGCACTGGCATCTGCTCCGTCAAAAGCAAATCCCGGTGAGTAATCAAGATCAGGATCATCCTCCATCTGCTGAAATCTTCTCTTTATCAGATCACGAATATGTGGTGCCAAACCAAAGATACAGCTTGCTGCCTGTCGCTTTATAGTGGACATCATAAACGGTATAGATCTGGCATTACCATGAAGCTGCAACAGCGCATCCGCCTCAAAACGAAGAAGCTCATCATGCAATTCTTTCTGCCGCTCTGTAAACTCCACAGCCAGAGTAAAAGGTCTTCTGATACAAAAATCCTGTATATCCTTACGTCTTGTACGGTTCAACATAGAATTGAAGCTGTGAAGGCTCTCTGCGTCAGAAATAAGTTTTACACGTTCTTCACGCGTGATCTTATCCTGCTGCAAGGTCTTGACCATTTCTCCATATGTCGGATTCGCCGCGATAACATTCTCGCCCCACTGAGTATCAAGAACACCCTTAAGTGCTTCCGAAGCCAGTTCCTGCCATTTCTCATCAGCGCGTCTCATTAAGCTTGCCGCTTCGGAGATATGCGCATTCGGACGGGACATCATATTGAATGTCTGCTTATCGATTACAACATCCGGACGGAGCACATTCAGCAGTGTAAACAGATCATCATCGCTTGTCTGCAGTGGTGTTGCTGTCAACATTACTACAGCATCTGCGTTATCACAGAAGTATTTAACGCATTTATATTCAAATGCTTTTTCCTTCTCCATGCTGCCGTTACGGATATGGTGTGCCTCATCGATGATAACAAGATCAAAGTGCGGAGCCGGATCCAGATCCCTTAATCCGAAGGTATGCTTCTTCTTTGTGGTCTCACCCTCATATGCTCTGCTATCCAAAATGGAATATGGAACAATAGTCTTGCTGAATCTGATAGGCCATTCGCCATCTCTGTCGGTATCAGAAATAATCTGACGAAGCATCGGACCATCCACCGGTACGAATTCTTCATCAAATCGTTTCATTTCCATCTCCCATTTCCGTTCAGTAACAAGCGGTTTCGGACAGATAATAAGAACGTTTTCAAGTTCACTTCTTGCCTGGAGCTCTTTGATGATAAGGCCAGCCTCGATAGTTTTACCGACACCAACGCTGTCGGCAATCAGGATTCTCGGTTCATCAGCATGAATCAGCTTTAATGCCGGCCTGAACTGATACGGAACAAAATCTATACGGGCTGAATTCAAGGAATACAGATCATTTCCTGAAGGATTATTGATTTGATATGCGGTCAGATAGCTCCGGAATGTATTGATATCTACCCAGTTATAGGAAGCCGTCTCTACATACAAAGCGATCTGTCCGGAATAAAATGTTTTGAAATTACCGTCTACAAAGACATCATATTTCTTTGTTTCTCCAAGATCCGTTATGGACATAACAATGCCACGAACATCCGGATTACCGATCAGATATACAAGGCTCTTTTCTGTGATTTCATTTTCATCAACCACTTCCAGTTCTGCCTCAGCGGTTTGTTCAGTTTCTGTTTCCTGAGAGAACGATGCAAAATCAACTGTTGACGGAGACTTCACTTCCTCGATCATCCGGTCGATTTCATTGAGAAGGCTATCCTCGCAACCACGCTGTTCAAAGAAATCGTGCAACGTTGCCAGATCAGCCAGGATGGCATCCTTGCCCGGAAGCATAGCGCTGACATGAGCCCAGTTGTTACGAACACGCATCATATCGCGGACACATTCCCTCTCCCTTGTCGGAAGAAATGTCACATTACGCATCGCATACCACGACTTGTCAGCAATACGGAGCAATGCAGCCAAATCAAACTGACCAAGCTCCGTAAAGCCTCTTTCTATTGCCATCTCACGCTGGTTATAGCTCAGCTTATCCAGAACACACTCTTCCCACCAATCGTCTGATGCCCTCGGAAGAAGGCTTCCAAGCCATTCAGCCAACACATTGGCGGAAGTATGCAAATATGAATTCATCCTGCTTACAATCTGGTCGTTATCCATATTGAAGCCTCCAATCTGTACTCTTTAATCCATAAAGAATCCATCTGTATCAAAGATGTGATCCAGTTCGTCGTTTGTCATAGCCCGTGCTACTTTGTCACGCACGGCACTCTTAGCCATGTCCAGTCGCTTGAATCTGTTATGCCCGACTGCATCCTTTGCCATGCGGATCAGCTGGATGCGGCCTACGCCCGGATTCTGTCTTGCGTATTCTGCAAAACCTCTTGCTTTCCCCAGATTATCAATTCTGGTCGGATCATGCGGTTCCAGAATATCAACCACATACTCTTCATCACTATCCTTGCGGATGATCACAAAATCAGGATAAGCAGGTTTCTGTTCGCCGCCCATTTCATACGGGATGCAAAGCGACCACGGTTTTCTCGGAGGATTTCTGAGCCAACACACATAATCTGCCTGCCCCTGTTCCTCGATCAGCACACCTTCTTCCCAGTTATTAAGATTGATACGTGCCTTACCGGAATCATCCACAAAGAGATGATCATCATAGTCCTTTCCATTTACTTCATGAGGCAGGCTGATGGTTTCCGGAAGACGGAAGTTATGCTTGCTGACAACATCTCCATTAGAAACAATGGCATCATACTGTTTGATGAAACGGTCACCTAATCCAACGATCTTCCGGCGATAGTCATCATTCATCTTATGGAACATCTTCTCCGCATAAGCCAGGAGTCGTGCATAGCAGTCATCATTTGATGCATATAGGATAACATCGATCTTATAGGCGTTCGGATCATCCTCATCATAATAGTAATGACCATACTTATTACCGACACCTTCATTTCCAAGCTTTGTCTCAGCCCTGCGGAACTGTCGGTCAATATCAATATCTGTGGAAGACATGAACATATGCACGATGTTATCATCTACAGTTTCACCAAAAGCATCGAAAACCTGAGATTTCATCTGGAACTCCATGATCCGCTTTGCCATATCATCATATTTGCCATTACGTTTCAGATCACCCACATATTCACGGATCATCTTTACGATCTCTTCCAGTACATCATCTGTAGCATCCTGATATTTTCCGGACTGTCTGAGCAGTCTTGCCAGGCTGTATAAGGAATTCAGATAGTTGCTGATTCTTACATTTCTTACATCGTAGGACAGAAGCCCGGAATCATTGATAGCTTTTACCACTCCCTCTCTGTCTAAAGGATCTATGAATGTTTCCTGAACGTATTCCGGTTCTGTCTGTGCTGTATTTCCTGCAGGTGCTGTCTGTGAAACTCCTGTTGCCGGAGCTGCTCCGGCCTGCTGTATATTCTGTGTCGGTTCCAGCTGCTGAGAAGTCGGTTGATGTAATGCGCCACTTGCTGCATCATTTGTCCCAGTATTATTACCAGAAGGTATTTCGTGAACGCCGGAAGCACTTCCAGTCTGCCCACCGCTACCATATTGTACCGATCCGCCATCATGAAGCTCCATCGGCTGCGTTGTACCCGGTGTATCAAAAAGTGACATCTGTCCCGGATACACCGGTGTATGACGCGTTCCGCCGCCGGAAGTACTTCTCGGTCTGACGGACAAGGTGTCCATAACTCTTGTTTCAAGAGATTCACCATAGATATCAGCAGGGATATCGCCACCCTCTGCATTCTGCAGTTCTTCTACAATTTCCTTTACTGTATCGGAATTGAAGTAAGGCAGATACAGGTGTACATCATTCAGAGTTTCATCAACCTGAATATGCATCTGCATCGGTGTACGGATCATTCTTCCCAAAAGCTGTGCAATATAGGTTGCATCCGTCGCATGACGGAAGGACATCATCGTCTCTGCTCTTGGACAATCCCATCCGGTTGATAAGCTTTCTTTGAAGAATACGACTCGGATGCGTTTATCCTCTGCAATAGCTGACGGAGCAACATAAGGCACATTCAAGCCGTTGACTCTAATAACATTGTTGGCATCGCCAAAGGTATGAACCACTTCGCCTTCCTGGAATCGGATGCCGGTTCTTTCCTCAATCTTCTGAACACAGTCGTCAAGATCCGTAGCAGATATTGAAGATGCCGTAGCATTCTGCACCTGTATTACAAGCACCGGATTCACATAAGCGTAATGCTGTTCGTAGCAATACTGATACCAGTGATTCCATTTATCCTTCCATTCATCTGCCGCTGCCTGAAGGACAGCCATATCTTTATTTCCGGTGTTATCTTCCGGATAGGAAATCACGATACGATCTTTCAGCAGTCCGGAAGCTCTGACTTCATCAGTTGTCACAACCACATATTGCGTATCCGATGCGATACCCTGTACCAATGCATTGAATCTTGCAGATGTTGCGGACATTCCGATAACTACCGGCATGGCTTCAATGCCATCCTCCGGACTTCCTTTCAGGAACTTCTGCATGATTGTTGTAGCGCGTCCGGCTTCGCGCCCCTGCATTCCACGATGTGCTTCGTCAATGATGAAATACAGACGATCGCTCTTTTCGCGAGCTGTGTTAGCTAAGGTCTCCCAGATCGTGTACTGGCGATTATCTGTATGCTTCGTAAGATTGGAACCCTTGCCAAGCTTCTGTGTGTTCAGAAAATAGATATGTCCATCATCGAACATCTCTTGATCAAAGGAATCATCCTGAACTGTCACGCACTGTCCCAGACGGATCTTATCCGCCTTTAAATCAATTTTATCTTTAGACTGCTCATTCAACTGCGGGGAATCCGAAAGCCATACAACGATTGCTTCTGGTTGTTCCGGATATGCTTCATCACCAAAGAATATGCTTTCAATCAGGGCAGCCATGATGATGGTCTTACCGGCTCCGGTCGGTGCTGTGAAAGATACTACCTGTTTTGAGTGAGTACGCTGGTAGCGATATACAGCCTCCGCAGATTTCATTCTAAGCTCACCTAAAGCTCTTTTCTGAAACGGAAATAATTCTGCTTTCATGGCTTACCTCCCTGTGTTAATCCGGAAGTTGTCCAGATAATCTCTGTAAAGCTGGTATGTATCCTTATCACCATATCCAGCTATCATTTCGCGATACCCAGCTTCAGAATCTGTAACAATATATATAGTCTGAATTTCTGGATGCCTATTTACTTCTTCATTGAACTCTTGATAGTGTTTCTCGTCTATAAGTATTGCGAACTCATTTTCAGGAAGCACCTGCATATATGCTTTATCATCTTCAAGTTCTGGACATACGCCGTGTGCTCCTGCTTTCAGCCAAAGAACCGGGAATAATTCCTTGAGCTGTCTTCCTAAGGCAACTGCTGTTTTGTCAAGAAAACCCAGCTTAAAGAAAGCAGCATTCGCTTTTAAGCCATCTGACATTTCATATCCTTCAAGTTCCGGATATATGGGTGTTTTCTTTTTTAAGTACACTGTCTTTTTCTTTTTCTTTTCGTCCTCATCTATTACAGTCACTTTCTCACTATAATAATCTTCTTTATCAACACCATACGTTCCTTTGAGACTATCCCCATTTACATCTATGCCCGAAATACTACAGCGCGTTCTTTCCCAAGTAACATGTCTTGCAATCCCTAAACTATCCCATTCTTTATCGCCTGGACGATATCCTTTATCTGTAAGCGTTTTTGCCTCTGTTTCTGATACTTCATTATTCGTTACTAAAATACAACGCCTATTTCCTTCATCAATTGCGTTTAGCAGATTGACAGCTTGCAATGTAGTTCCTGACCCAGCAAAGAAATCAAGTATCAATGCAGATGGATTATCTGCAACAAAATAACGCAATGTATCCAAAACTGAATACAGAGATTTAGGAAAAGAGAACCGTGAATCCTTAACAATATTTTTCAATACAACTGTTCCATATGTTTTTGCATCGTATCTGGTTTCTTTCCAAACAGTTGTAACTCTCGATAGCTTTCCACCTGTTTCGACGACTATCTTAGATCCATCTTCTCTAAATCCTCTTACTGCCCATCTTCCGGAAGCAATTTTATCTTTATAGTTCTCACTCAAATACTTTATAGTGTATGGTTGGTACTCAGAATTTTTATTTTTTAATACCTGAATTACTTTTTCATCCATTAAACGCTGCAATGTTTCGCCTGTTACTCCCCAGTTCATTTCAAGCCCGTCATCGCGTATCGGAAAAACAGGCACCGTTCCTTCTATCTCTGGAACAGTATTCCTATCTTGATCATGTGGAAGAGGAGCTCCAATTTTCACTATTTTATCCGTGCTTGTATCAATATAAATCGGATAAAACTGAGCGACACCACCTTTAACAGTTCCACGCCTTGAACCGTATTCCAATCTTCTTAAATACCACCATCTTACTTCAACCTCATCTCCTACACCCTTTGGTTGAATGACACAAGCATCTCCCAAAAGGACAATAAAAGCATATTCATCTGACCGGGCAAACAAGTTATTACGTATTGCCCCTGATGGGTTAATCGAAATACTTACCATTTGAATCTGGGCTTCCGGAAAAAGTTCTTCTAAAAGACAGCCTAAATGCAAATACTCCTTCTCATCAATGGTCACAATTAAAGTTGAACGACTTGGGTTAAGTAACCTTTTGCTTAACTTAAGGCGCTTTTCCATCATGGAAAGCCATTTACTATGCCTATATGAATCTGTTTCATCAACATAGTTGTTATTGTACTTCCAGTCATGTGCGCCTGTATTATACGGAGGATCAATATAGATGCAATCCACCTTTCCTGCGTAGAGGTATTCCAACAGTTGAAGGGCGTGATAATTATCAGCCTCAATAAGTGTATGCCACAGATCACTGTCCGGAGCATTGCAAACACTGTCAATTGGCTTCAGATACGGGTAGATAGGCTCTCCAAACTGAGCCACTGACACCAACTCTTCCACAGGAATCTCTTCCATTTCTTCCGTCACCTTATGATAGCAAGTGGCGATTCCATCCTTGATGGCACTCACTTCATACATCTCACTGACAGCACCGGCTTTCTTCGCAACAGTTGATCCGCGCTTAACCGGAATATCATAAAGCGGCGTACACTCCGGAAGGTGTTCTTCAAACACCAGTCCGAACTTCTTTGTCTTTGACAGTCTGTTTATCTCCTGCTCCAGCCTGGCTCTCAGCGCCTCATCCTGCACCTGAGCAAGTAAATCATGAATCGCAGCCATGTCTTTCCTCCTGTTTGTCCATATTTACCGGCATTGTATACTCCGGCATCTTAATTCTATCTCTTTAGCTGTCCTAAAAAACGTACTCTATTCTGTAATCGTTTTATCTTTTATGTGGTAAGCGATTTCCTTCTCGGTACAGAAGTCGATTACTTCCTTCGCTCTTTCGTTATAGAACTTCTTATGCTCAGGATATCCAGACGTGACATCCTTGCAGTAATTGGTTCTTCCAAAGATAATCTTATCCACGAAGCTAACTGCTTTCAGGATCTTCTTTAGATCCTGCTCTATAAGATTCGGTGTAGGATATGGCTCAATGCTCACCCAAGTCTTACAGCCCTTCTCATGCAGCTTCTTCAGTGCTTTCAGTCTGTCGGCATATGGTGCCGATCCAGGCTCCATCCTCTCTCTGTATTCCTCATCCAGAGAGATTAGTGTGATGCCATACTCATTATCTTTGGAACACTTTGCCAGACTGATCGGCAGTATCCCCTTAGTAAGGACCGTACACTTTATCCCCGCGTCATTCAGCTTCTTTATGACATCAAGACTCATTTTCTCAATTTCAGAATATCCCACCATGAAGGGATCCGTTGTGAAGCAGAGCTGCACGGACTTGATCTTATCTTTGAGACGCGGGATTTCCTTATCCAGGATTTCCAGCGTATTTGATACCAGATAAGGCTTCAGCCAATCCTCATACGTTTTAATCTGCCCAAATCGTTTCTTTAACAGGAAGGCATAGCAAGGATATCGGCATCCATGCGCACATCCCTGCACGAAATTCAATGTGTAATCTCCATACTCTACGCCTGTCTTGTACAGCATGGATTTTCTTTTTATGTAGCCTTCCACTTTTGGCATCTTTAGCAACTCCTATCTGAAAATGTTACGGTATTTCTGTGAACTACAGCACCGTAATATTTCTTTAATGCATTATAAGTTTTTCTGCTGTAGTCTCTGACTGGGAACACAGGATGCTCAAACAAGTACTCTGATATTTCATCCTTCGGAACATCCTGCCTTCCGCGAAAATGCTGTTGCAAATAAGCCGCAATATCTCGCAGTGTATAATGAGCATCATCTTCTTTATGCTCGTATCCAACCTCGCCGGTCTCAAAGTTCATTACCAGTTGCTCATAACCATCATCATTTCCATCATTGGTTTTCTTTCCGGAAGACTGATCATCAAAAGTCTTCCATGCCGTAGACTTGAAAAGATCAAATCCTGTCGGATGACCGGTACAGTGAATCAGGTTATAAACCACGGAGTTATTGCTATTGAAGAACGGGAAGGCAGCAACATAATAGCGACCTTCTTTTCTTCCGCTAAAGTCAAGAATGATCTGTTCAATCTTTTTCTCGAAAGCATTTCTGTCGCTGCCGAATGAAATCAGTTCATCGATCGTGGTTTGATATGTTTCCTCGTACTTCTCGATAACTTCCGGCTTCTTTGCCATCTTAGCGGCTCTGATCGTATCGGATACCATGTGGTTAATGATGATCTCGCCCCAGTTTTTCAGGAACGGCATCATTGCATCCCATTCGATATGAGCATCATACGGATCGTAAACAAGCAAAAAATGCATGTCACTGAACATGGATGAAAACTGGCTACCAATTTTTCTAAGCAGCACATTTGCATCCATAGATTCCGTATAAATTGTAAAATTGCTTGTCTGCCTCGGAATCCTTGTCTTAAGCAGGTCAATTTTTCTGGAATCAAGGTCATTGAAATATACGTATGCCTGCTTGTCTGTATATCTGGTCATAGCTTCAGCAATGATCTCAGAAACAAGAAGCGGTGTGCCTTTTATTTCATCACCTTGGTCATCATAGTACACGCCACTATTTGACATGCAATCTATGTAGACAATGCCCCTGCACTTTTTGTTCAACATAAGAATGTTGATCCAGGCCTTTACATACTCTGAAATCAACTCAAACTTCTTGATACTGTGCGGCGGAGCAACGCTAATAACATCATTCTTCTTTGAGCTCGCCATTCAGATTCCTCTCTCTTTAGTAAGTTTATGCAACTTGTAACCTATAACTCGCGACATCGTTTAAGTTTTTTTCATAAATATCAATTCACACTAATCACCTTCACATCCGCCCCTCTCTTACAAAACGGACACCAACAATGCTGCCACCCATCATCATCCGGATCTACCATTCCCTCATTTACCGGAAAGGTGTTTCCGCATATCATGCACGCTACTCGAATCGTACTATCAAATCCAAACATACCCTACACCTCCAACGTCAAATCAATCTAGCCTCCAATAGGAACCTGCTCTCCAGCCTATCGCCCGAATTCACAAAACAAAGATACTTCCTTGCCCTGGACATTGCCACATAGAACAACCTTCGCTCCTCTTCTATATCATTCGTCAAGTGATTCGGCCATTCACCATCATCAACATCAAGCACGATCACGGCATCATACTCATGTCCTTTTGACCTGGTTGCTGTCATAAGATGAACCTTTGTATCCACTATACTTTTGTATGCAGATTCATTATCATCCTTCCCTTTTTCACGGCTTCTCTCGCCGGCTTTCCGAGCACGTTCTATGTCACGATAAAAGGACCTGAAATCATCTTTGTACTTTTTCGATATTTCTTTCAACCTGAAGAATTGAGGTTCCTTATAATGTGTATCAATCTCCTTCTTCCGATAATCCTTATCCAACCCTCGTAAGTATTTTTCTGTCATCTCCATAAACTGATATACCGTTTTGGACTGAATTATCTTCCGGATGATCATGCAAACATTTGAAATACTCATATTTTTAATCGTATCGGGATACTTCTCCAAAGCATCTATCGTATCATTCATCGTTTCGGGGTGCTTCTTATCCATGAAGTCATACAGACTTTGACGTTCCTTTTTCTGTATTCCAAAACTATCAATTTTATCACAGAAAACAAGAACTGCTTCAACCGGATCATCGATATCATTGTTCATAGAACGATACTGAATCTGCAACAGGTTTTGAAGCGTCTGCATGGCTTCCCCATCATAAATATCCACGTCGGCATCCACATAGTACGGAATATTCTCCGCACTCATAAGAACCTGATACGGAAAGATGGATACATGCCGCCTCCCAATCAGGGCTATCTGCTGATAACGCTCATCCTTGATCAGGTTTCTTACCAGTTTCATGGTTGCTTCTATCGTTGAACCCGGACCTTTGCTGTTGATCACTTTTACAGTGGCTTTGCCCTTTGCTGCCGACTTCATTTCCTTTGGTTCACGTTCTCGATTATAGGAAAGAAGCTGATTCGATATCTCAACGATATTCTTTGGAGAACGATAATTCGTATCCAAAATGCAGGTAGTGAATTTCACACCTAAGTATTTGTCCGGTTGAAGGATAAATCTCGGTGTGGTTCCTCGCCATCCAAAGATCGCCTGATCATCATCACCGATTATCGTTAATGAAACAGGCGGTCCATTCTGACTATGGTAATTGGTTGCAACTATCAGCAATTCAAGATCCAGAGGATTAATATCCTGGAATTCATCCACCATGATATGGGTATACCGTGTAATTCCCTTTGGCATCTTCGCATCTTCGATCTGCTTCTGAAAATACAAACGTGCCCAATACTTTTGATCCTCCAAGGTAAACCGATTTACCTGTTCAAGATAAGCGACAGCCTTTTTCCAGAAATCAAAAAACTCCCAAACGCCTTCCTCTCTGGTCTTCTCATCTTCGTTTTGAATTCCCTGAAGACGATACAGCGCCTCATAACCCTCTTCTAGGTTGGAGAGCAAACCTATTTCATTCAGGTACTTCACATGAGCCTTGTACTGCATCTTTGTCATGGTATGAGTAAATCCAAGACTCTTTAGCAGATCCATTAAATCAACAAGAACAACCGAATTATTCGCCCTTCCGTAAGGCGTGGTGAAACCCTTTGCGATATGCGAATACTTCTTGTTATCTTTGTAGAGCGGCAACAGATCATGATTTACGATGGACTGCTTTTGTTTCCGGGTAGTGATCAGTTCCTTCCCAGGTTTCTTGATCTGTTCCCATCCCCATGCGTTTAAAGTACGAACTGTCGCCCGTATTCCTCGAAAGTCTTTATCATGCTTCAAGCGATACTCTAGTTCCAATTTGGCAGAACGAGTGAATGCCACCAACAGGAAAAACGGCAATGACTCCTTATTCTCTTTTGCCTTCTCGGTGATGTATTTGCATCTCCAAAGCAGGGAATATGTCTTTCCTGAGCCCGCAGGCGCAAGAAGACGAACATTCTTATTAACAGGGAGATTACAAAACTTCTTCTGACTGCGATTTAAGACTGGTTCTTTTGTGGTTGTTGCCTTCGTCATAGTTTGTTACCTCGCAAATTACCGGTAGAATAACAGCGTATCATGTTCAATCATCATCCAGCCCATCGCTATTTTCCATATATCTCATATCCTCTCCTACTAGATCCAACTTCCCATCCTCACTCCCCCAGGGATAGCCTGTGATCACATTTCCTTCGTTCGTGACGTCTTTATACCGTAGGAAGGTTCGCGCCATGTTCTGGCAGCAGCTTAGGGATTGTTCCGCGGACATATGATGCCACTCCGGGTCCCACTCTGCGATCTTTCGCAGGACAAATACAGCGCGCTCATATCTTTCCTCAATCGTCATGGTTTTCACCTTGCAGTCTGCCGGCATGAGGAGCAATTCTCCGGGACACCTTCGCACATTTCTTCGAAGGCGCTGATCATCTTCTCAATAATATTCATTCATGGTGTCATTGATCAGAATCGATCACACGATATCCCCTGTCGTACAAGCTTCATGGCCGGTATCATCCGTCACAAAAATCTTGCAAACCCCGCACACTATTATAACACAAGAAGCTGATAAAATGGGCGTTTCTTTGTCATTTTCCTTAACTTATGCGCACACGATCGCCGAAAAATCAAAGAGGTCTCCCAGGGTGTCTCCGATCTCCTTCGGCTCCATAGCTTCCTTGATCAGTCTGAGTGTCTTGTCGAACAGGTCTCTGTCCTTGAAGATGTGAAGAAGCTCTGCTGTATTTCTCGCGTCATCCAGCGCATCATGTGCCCTGCCCGTGAAAGCAACGCCAGCCATATCCAGGGCCATACTGAGGGATAGCCGCCTCTCAAATCCCAGATACGAATCAAACTCTTTCTGGAAATCATCCCACACATTCTCCAGAAGATGTCTCTCTGAATCCGTTATCTCATACTGCTTTGCCAGCATTTCGCCGGAAATCTGATTGTAATCCGAATCGCTCCATGCATAGATCTTCACCTCGTCCCCTGTACCAAGACACCATGTGGTAAACATCCGCAGGGCTTCCCGGAAGGACGGCGCATTTGCAACCATATCATCTGTGATCCCCGTGAGCTCGGAGATCTTCTTCCTTATGCCATCGCTGTATTCCGGTTTTACATAGGTCCGAAACGACGCAATCTCCTGCAGATTCTCATCCAGCATGACCGCACCGATCTCTATGGTTTCCATTTTGAGGATTTTTTTCATTTCCGATTTCCGGGATGTATAGTTCATTTCCAGATCCACTACGACGTATTTCATATGCACCTCCTTGCAAACCGATCATTTACAGTCTACAATACCCTCGTCATTTGGGATAGTTTCCTGCAATACTCATCACACCTACAGAGTACCCTAAATGATGGTCGAATGAACGGACAGCAAAAAAATCGGTCCGCCTATTTTGGCGGACCGGTCTTCCAATACGTATATTCTAGATCACATCAAACAATGATAACTGTCTCGGTTCGTCTTCTGTTTCAGAAATAATTTCCTGCTTATCCCGATTCTCCACGGCTGTCCTTACAGTTCCTTTGTTAAGCACCGTCCCATCCTCTGAAAGCGGTACACCGCCCATTTTTATCAGTTCCTGATTTCCCGGGCATTGCTCATCATTTCTCACATACACAACCGCCCAATGATGCTTCATGGCTTCAGCTGCACCACCCCAGGTTCCGCCTTTTTTCAGATCAGACCTGACAACCACCGCCGATCCGCTATGGGCATAGATGAACTTGTTCCGTTCCATGGCTGATGCCACAAATGTGTATCGGGATTTGGGTGCCAAAGGGGATATGTGGCTATAGGCCAGGATTCGCCCGTTCATGATTCCTTTAAGGATTTCCGGTTCCTTCAGTTTCTCCTTCATGTTGTCAGGAAGGTAGAGGATGACATTGCCTCCGTTATCCAATGCATATTTCATTGAAAAGCTGTCGACACCCTGGGCTCCTCCGGTTACTACGCCAAATCCGTCCTGAACATTTTTCCGAACCATACGTTCCGTCCAACTGACATCCTTTTCTTCGATGTTTCTGGAACCCACATAGCCTGTATATTTTCCCTTATTTAACACGGAATCACCGGCAACATAAAACAGTGGCGTGGCAAAATCATTCAGTATCGTACGAAGTCTCTCCGGATAATCCTCATCCATAAATGTAACCACACGGACACCCATTTGCCGAAGCTTCTCTATCGAAAATGCAACTGCTCCACTTCGTTTCATCAGCTGTTGCACCTTTTCCTCATCCGATTCAGCAAGCTTCTGCATGGAATCATCATACTTATGATACAGTTTCCAGAACTCCGCCCGTGTCAGAGGAGTATATCCATCGTGAAACTCTCCACAGAGTATAGTAATGTAATCTATCTCCTGATTCATATCTAATCCTCTCTCACAGAGCTGTCGGCCAGGGCCAGCGGATATACACGTTCCACTCCCATAAGCGACAGCAAACTTCCTCCAACCGTAAGCGTCCATCTGGAATCTACAATATCATCCACGAGAATAACTTCCCTTGGCACATCAACATCCTCTTTGATTTGCAGCTTCTCCTTCGCATTTCGAAACTGGTACACAGAATTCTGCATCCTCTTCTGCTGATCTCCTTCTCCCGTTGTAACAAGCAATTCCTCAAATCTGCAACCCAGTTTCGCAGCAAGACGTTCTGCAAAATCCTTCACCATTATATTTCGGGATGAAGGGATGAACGTCACCGTCTTCTCAGTGACATTGTCTATCTTACCCATGAGAACAGATGCCGCACGATTGACCAGTTCCTCCCGGAACCTGTCAGCATGGTACTTATCATACGCCACCATATCCCCAAATCCGGAATCGCCGTATTTTGCAAGTGCGAATCCGGGCATATTCGGTTTGCTAATCCAGGAAGACTTATCAAACCCATTCTCCCGCTCTGCCCATTTTTTCCTCGGTTCAATGGGAATGAAGTCACCCAGAATACGGTTCCTAACTGATGATACTTTCGATTCTTCCGGTGCATTGACCCCCTCGAGGATTTCTCCCCTCAGGCAATTCATGCATTTTCCACACTCATCGGCTGTATAATCATTCAACTGATTAACAACATATCGGCTGAGGCATCCGGTTTCTTCCACAAACCGATCCAACGCATCCAGCTCACGATACTTAGCCTGCTTCACCTTGTCATAATGATCACCCTGATAAGTGTATGCAACCGGCGAGCGATAATATCTCTTTGTGTCATCATCCCGATAGATCACACCCTGATTCACCAGAAACAGGATACATTTCATCAGTGCAGCTGAGGATATATTACTATAGACCTGAAGACCGGAAAGATTAAGTCCGTCCGGATGTTCCTCAATCGCAGTGATCACATCTCTTTCCTGCTGTTCCGTGGGGAATGCAGTCTCTATAAAGTATTCCTGAATCTTTCGGTCCTCATCCCCCGTCATGAGGTAACAATACGCCTCCATACCGGGAGTCCTTCCGGCGCGACCAATTTGCTGATAATACGAAACCAGCGAGGACGGCCTCTGGAAATGGATAATGAATCCGATATCCCTTTTGTCATACCCCATTCCAAGTTTAATGGTAGCAACAACTGCTTTTATCCGGTTGTTTTTAAGAAGTTCTTCTGTCTCCTGATTGGGGCTGATACCTGTAATCGGATCCGCTTTTTCGATATCAGTCCCGGAATAATACGGCCTGGTTATATAGCCTTCATCGTTCAGATATGCAGACAGTTTCTCACAGTCTCTTCGCGTAAGACAGTAGATGATGCCCGTCCCGGGAAGGCGCCGGAGATTCTCACTGATCCATGCGTAACGCTCCGCCTTGTTTCCCATTTTCAGGATCTCTATATGCAGAGACTCTCTGGTGAGAGGTCCTCGGGATACATATACACGCTCTCCAAACTGTTTCTTAAGATCTTCGATCACACGGTCATTTGCCGTAGCGGTTGTCCCAAGAACCGGCACGCTCTCAGGGAGTGTCCGGATCACACGGTTCAGCATCCCGTACTCAAGCCGAAAATCATGTCCCCAATCCGATATACAGTGACATTCGTCTATTACAAAGAGGCCGATCTGAAGCTGAGGAAGTAACATCCTCACATCTTCCCCATTGAGAGTTTCGGGGGTGGTAAATGCGATATCGATCTCTCCATTCTTCAGCTGATCAAACGCTTCCTCCTTCTCATCCCCCTTTAACCGTGAATTGAGCAACACACATCGCAAGCCTAATCGTTCTGCAGCCTCTCGCTGATTGTCCATCAGTACCAACAGCGGACTAACTACAAGAGTTACACCCTCTGTCATCTTCGCAGATATAAAGTAGACCAGAGACTTTCCCCATCCGGTCTTCTGAACAACAAGTGTTCGTCGGTTGGTAAACACTGCCTCAATCGCCTCATACTGGCCGGGGCGAAACTCTGCATCCTCACCATATGCTTCCTTTAAGTGGCGAAGCGCCTTTGAATGGATATCCGGATTTGTGATTGTGATCTGGTCGTTTGCAGTATTCGTCTTTCCATCCTCATAGTTAAGATCAATCCGGTTCATCGCCATTCTCCATATATTTCATATTCTCTCCCACCGGTCCACACTGCGGACATCTTTCATATTTATCCCCATCATAAAAATGCCCGTTCTCACATCTGGTAATACTCATTCTGTCCCCCCTTGCAGTTGCATTTATTTCAACAGCATAACATTTCCCAATTCGTCCATCCAGATTGCAACCTTTAATAGGATTTAAGCATCTCTATCATCTCATTATATTTATAATCCTGGTAG
>OCVV011336937.1_pt1 | contig 31187 bp, 19 predicted proteins | sample 1539721 | NCBI WGS metagenome assembly OCVV01 (sample SAMN02144230, study PRJEB22623) | gut metagenome | biome: sheep rumen | host: Ovis aries | place: New Zealand | reverse complement strand
AGCCCGGAAAATCAATAGAAATGTTGAATTTCCGGGCTTTTCGAGGTCTTTTATTCGTTTGAGTGTTAATCCTCACTGGAAGTTAAGATACATAATTTGGTTGACAATAAAATGCATTGGTGTTATTATAACACCGTAACAAATTTGTAACAAATTAGTCTGAAATGTAAAAAAAATGTAACAAAACACAACATATTGTGTTTGGTTAAAGCTTAGGAGGTTACATAATGTATAAACCATCAAAGAGAGTTTTATCGGCCTGTCTAGTTGCCGGCATGCTTTTCTCAGTGGCAAACGTAAACATTTTTGCAGAAAATGATTCTTATGACTCTTCAAATGTAGGAATTGCGAATAAGGTTGGAGAGTATATAGTAGAGAATTCTTCAGAGGATCCTATCTCAGATCTTACAAATGGGGCTGTATCTGTAAAGGATATTCAGGAGGAGCCGGAGACAGAGGAGGTTGTTGAAGAAGGTTCAGATACAGATGCATCTGAAACAGATGCTTCCGTAACAGATGCTTCTGAAACCGATGGTGTGGCTCTTGCAGAAGAGCTCACAAAGGCTGAGAAATATACACAGTTCCAGGACAGAGCTGTATGTACAGCAGAGTCAAAGGTTAATATCAGAACAGCATCCAGTACAGATGCAGAGGTAATCGGCGTTATCGAGAGAGGCGGTATATGTCTCGTTGATGAGGTAAATGGTGACTGGACCAAGATTAAGTCAGGTACCTGCGAAGGTTATGTAGCAAGTATGTATCTTGCATACGGAGATGACGCAGGTGTATGGTGTGAGAATAACGGAATAACAAGAAGAGCTACCGTTAATACAACAACGCTTAAGGTTCGTGAAACAAAGGACGAGGATAGTGAAGTAGTAACTCTTATACCTGAAGGCGAAGATTACTATGTATATAGCGTAAGCGATGAATGGACAGAGGTTCTTATTCATGATGATGTAAGAGGTTTCGTAAAGAATGATTACGTAGATCTCGTATTTGAAACAACAAAGGCAGTATCTGTTGAAGAGCAGGCTGAGATGGACCGCAAGGCTAAGGAAGAGGCTGACAGAGCATGGCTTGAGTATCTTGCACAGCAGGAAGAAGCAGCTAAGGCAGCTCAGGTTCAGACACAGACTCAGACACAGGTTGCTGATACTTCACAGACACAGCAGACTCAGACACAGCAGCCGGCAGAGCAGCAGCAGGTTGCAGAACAGCAGCCAGTTGCAGAGCAGCAGCCGGTAGCAGATGCTACACAGACTATGGAACAGCAGCAGGAATATTCTGAACCGGAGCCTGTAACGGAAGCTCCTACAGAAGCTCCGACAGAGGCGCCTGTATCTTATGCAGCACCTGCAGGACAGACTGGTGTTGATCTTGCAAATTATGCTTGTCAGTTCGTAGGAAATCCTTATGTATGGGGTGGTACAAGCCTTACAAACGGAGCTGACTGCTCAGGTTTCGTACTTACCATTTATGCACAGTATGGATATTCACTTCCACATAATGCTGCAATGCAGTCAAATTATGGTACAGAAGTAAGTCTTTCAGATCTGCAGCCTGGTGACCTTTGCTTCTACAGCAACGGTGGTGGAATCGGACATGTTGCCATCTATATCGGTGGTGGTTCTATAGTACACGCAGCAAGCTCAAGAGATGGTATAAAGATATCTGCTTATAACTATAGTACACCTGTTAAGGCTGTAAGAATTCTTGGACAGTAATTCACAGGTGAAAGCATTAGTATTAGAATGAAAAGTAAACCCGTCTGATAATCTTTTATCAGGCGGGTTTTAAGTCTTGAAAGGGAAATAATTATGAAGATCGATATGCCCCAGGGAGCAAAATATATAATTAAAGAATTAACAGAATCGGGGTATGAGGCATATATTGTTGGTGGCTGTGTCAGAGACAGTATATTAGGAAGAAATCCAAGCGACTGGGATATAACTACCTCAGCCAGGCCGGAGGATGTTAAGAAGCTTTTTAGAAGAACCATAGATACAGGAATACAGCATGGAACAGTGACAGTAATGCTGAAGGACGAGAGCTATGAGGTAACTACTTATAGAATAGACGGAGAATATACTGATCACAGAAGACCGGATGCCGTAACCTTTACCGACAATCTGTCTCAGGATCTGATGAGACGTGACTTTACCATTAATGCTATGGCATATAATGATGATAAGGGCGTAATAGATATATATGGTGGTCTGGAAGATCTGAAAAGTAAAAAGATTCGCTGCGTAGGAGAGCCGGATGACAGATTTGACGAGGATGCTCTCAGGATTATGAGAGCTGTCAGATTTGCAGCACAGCTTGGGTTTACTATAGATGAGGCGACCAGCAGGGCTGCTACGGGACATACAGAGGAGTTAAATAAGGTAAGTGCGGAAAGGATAGAGACTGAGCTTACCAAGCTTCTCATTTCCCCTCATCCGGAGCTGCTTATAACCATGTATGAGCTTGGAATCATGGATGTGATATTACCTGAGCTGAGCCGCTGCTTTGAGACGCCGCAGAACAATCCATATCACAGATTCGATGTCGGAAGGCATACAGTTGAAGTAGTGCGGAATGTAAAACCCACGAAGGTAATGAGATATGCAGCCCTGCTTCATGATATCGGAAAGCCTGATATGAAAACAACAGATGCATATGGAATAGATCATTTTAAAATGCATGCCAAAAGAAGTGAGGAAATGGCAGAAGATATACTTAAAAGGCTTCGGATGGATAATGATACAATACGTGATGTAAAAACCATTATTCTGTGGCATGATTACGGAATAAGTGGTAAGATAACGAAGACATCCGTGAGACGCATGCTTAGTAATATGGGACCTGAGTATTTTGAGAGCTTTATTGATATCAGAAAAGCGGATATGAAGGGACAGAGTGATTATCTGCAGGAAGAGAAGGAATATATATTGCAGCAGATCATGAGTTATCATGATGAGATAATACAGGAGAAAAATGCCCTATCGCTTAAGGAGCTGGCAATTAGCGGAAAAGATCTGATAGAGCTCGGTATAAAACCGGGACGTGATATGGGCAGGATTCTTGGAGAACTGCTGGAAGAGGTTCTGGACAGACCTGAATTAAATGATAAAGAAACTCTTTTATCTATGGTTAAAACTATGGTCAAAAATATTTCCGGGGGTATGTGATGGTAGATTACAATCTGAAGCTTAAAATTGATGGCGTATTTAAAATGGTAGATGATGTGCAGAATGCTGATCCTTCTCTTACCGCAGCTACAGGCATGAGCCTGCGGGAGATGGTAAAGTACAATCTTCTGCAGTTTGTTGCATTTCTTTTTGAATCTGATGGAACAGATGGAAGAGCAGAACTGGACTTCCTTAGGGATTATATGGGAACCTATATGAATATAAGCCAGTTTATTAATTTTAAGTATGGCAAATGTATGGATAAGAACTTTATCAATACTCCGCCCAGATGTATGCTGTATCTTGTAAAGAGTGATCTTTCCCCAACGGCAGTAAAGACCAGCTCCGGAAGACCGGTATCCAAGGAGGTTGTTGATCTTTATAAGGAAATTGGTGCTGCTTTTGTTTCTCTGAATGGGGAATCGGTTACAGAGGTTGCAAATCTTTCCAACTTCTCAATCATGCTGGATAATTTTCTAAAGCAGTATGGACTCTACTTTACAGATGGAACCGGAAAAAGCAGGATTAATCCCAAGAGCAGAAATCTTAGAGGTAGTGCCGGAAGTACTACCAGTAAGGCGACCAAGGTAACGGCTGTAGCAAAGGATAGTAAGACCGGTACTGCTTCTGAGCCGGAAACAGAGCAGACTCTGGAACAGATGATGGAAGAACTGAACTCACTCGTTGGACTGAAATCAGTTAAGCAGGATCTGACGAATCTGATCAATCTGGTCAAGATCAGAAAGCTTCGTGAAGAAAGAGGTATGAAGCAGCCGGATATTACTCTGCACCTGGTGTTCTCAGGAAATCCCGGAACCGGTAAAACTACAGTTGCAAGACTTCTGGCGAAGATATATAAGGCACTTGGAGTAGTGAGCGAGGGACAACTGGTGGAGGTTGACAGATCTTCACTTGTAGCAGGATATGTAGGTCAGACTGCTACTCAGACGGCGGAAGTGGTTGAAAGTGCTATAGGTGGTATCCTGTTTATAGATGAAGCATATACCCTGATCAAGAAGGGTGATGATAAGGACTTCGGACAGGAAGCGGTAGATACTCTGCTGAAGCTTATGGAGGATAACCGGAATGACCTTATTGTTATAGTTGCAGGCTATACTGATAAGATGGAGGAATTCGTAAATTCCAATCCGGGACTTAAGTCACGTTTTAATAAGTATATATTCTTCAGTGATTATACCGGTGAAGAGCTGACTCAGATATTTAATTCCATGGCGAAGAAGCAGGAATATCAGCCGGATGAAGAGGCGGGTAAATATGTTGAAGAGTACCTTACCTCTCTGGCAAAGGCGCATGAGCCAAACTTTGCAAATGCAAGAGCAGCCCGCAATTATCTGGAAAAATGTATAGAGAGACAGGCTACAAGAATAGTCACATATGACAAAATAACAGATGATCATCTGAGAACTCTTACTATTGATGACGTTAGAGAGGAAAAGAAGGACGAGGCTGCTGAAGAATAAGGCAGAAACAAAGATAAATGATACTTGTGATGAAGACAGAGATAATATAAGCTGATGAGTGATGCGAGCAGAAAAGAATCAAAAAAAATATCCAAAAGAGAATTATTGACGGAGACACCCATACCCGGTCTGATACTGAGGCTTTCGGTACCTACTATAATAAGTATGATGGTGACTGCGTTTTACAATTCGGCAGATACATATTTTGTAGGCAAGATATCTACTGAAGCAACGGCTGCAGTAGGGCTTGTCTTTTCTGTCATGGCTATTATTCAGGCTTTTGGATTCTTCTGTGGTCATGGTTCGGGCAACTATCTGTCCAGAATGCTCGGAGCGGGCAACAAAAAGGAAGCAGATAAAATGGCTTCCACAGGTTTCGCATTTTCCCTTTTATTAGGTCTGGTAGTAGCGGTTATTGGAAATATACTGGTCTATCCTATATCTGACTGGATAGGAGCAACGTCAACTACCCTGGAGAATACCGTCAGCTATCTCAGGATTATTCTTATGGGTGCCCCATTTATGATGGGACAGTTCGTTCTCAATAATCAGTTGAGATTTCAGGGAAGTGCAGTATATGCCATGATTGGTCTCATGTTTGGAGCGGTAGTAAATGTGGCACTGGATCCCCTGCTGATACTTACGCTGGGGATGGGAGTAAAGGGAGCCGCTGTTGCCACTGTAGCAGGACAGATCATGAGCTTTGTTATGCTTCTGATAGGCACTTCAAAAGGGGAAAATATACATCTTCATATAAGGAATATCAGACTTAACTTGCATTTCCTGCGTGAGCTTGTAAATGGCGGGATGCCGTCTCTTCTCAGACAGGGGATGGCTGCAATGGCAACTCTTTTGATGAATAATCTTGCCGGTAATCTGGGAGGAGATGCGGCAATAGCCGGTATGTCAATCGTAACAAGAGTGACACTGATGATGTCGGCTGCACTTATTGGCTTTGGACAGGGATATCAGCCGGTATGCTCCTTCAATTATGGTGCGGGAATCTACAGCCGTGTAAAAGAGGGATATTTTTTCTGTATAAAATGGGGAACTATATTTCTACTGTTTCTGGCTGTGCTTGCATTTGCTTTTTCGGCAGAGATAGTCGGCTGGTTTAGAAATGACGAAGCGGTAATAGAGATCGGAAAGGTTGCTCTCAGATGGCAGGCGATGGCGCTTCCCTTATCTGCTTTTCTGGTGATGACCAATATGATGTTACAGTCTATAGGACGAGGAGTAAGGGCAAGTATAGCAGCATCTTGCCGTAACGGCATATGCTTTATTCCGCTGATACTTATTCTTTCCGGAACACTCGGAATATTCGGGATAGAGATAACGCAGTTCTGTTCGGATATAGTATCATTTATCATCATACTTCCGATGGCTGTATCAGAGATCAGAAGGTTTAATATTCTGATAAAAAATGCCGGTGGAGGTAAGTAGTGATGCGGTATCTGAGGGAAAGGGTATAGCTGAAAAAGCAGCAGATGATGAAACAGAAGGCAATAGGTATAATGGTGTAATACGGGTAAAGTAAATGGGGGTACAGTTATGAGATTCAGACCTTGTATTGATATTCATGATGGTAAGGTAAAACAGATCGTTGGTGGTTCTCTGGATGACAGGCTTGGAGCAGAGACTAATTATATATCAGAGCATGGAGCTGCATTTTACGGCAGGCTTTACAGATCCTGTAATCTGCCGGGAGGTCATATTATTCTTCTGAATAAAGCCGGCAGCAAGGAATATACAGCGGATGTCAGAGCGGCAGGCGAGGCGATAAGTGAGTATCCGGGTGGCTTTATGGTTGGCGGCGGAGTGACTATAGATAATGCGCTGGAATATATCAGACTCGGTGCTTCCCATGTTATTGTAACGTCCTATGTTTTTAGAGACGGAATAATAGATTATGACAGATTGAATGAGCTAAGAGATGAAGTAGGCAGAGAGCATCTGGTTCTGGATCTTTCCTGCAGAAAAAAGCCGGAAGAGGTATCCGGTGATTATTATGTAGTAACAGACCGCTGGCAGAAATATACTGATATGGTGCTTTCCCATGAAACGCTGGATATGCTTAGCGATTATGCTGATGAATTTCTTATTCATGCAGTTGATGTAGAGGGAAAGAAGGCTGGGATTGACCGGGAGCTGATAACACTTCTGGGAAGCTGGGATGCCAGGAGAGCAGTTACTTATGCCGGAGGAGTTTCCTGCTTTGAGGATCTGGATATAATCAAAGCTCTGGGACAGGACAAGGTAGATGTTACCATAGGAAGCGCTCTGTCTATTTTTGGCGGAGATATGGATTTCCATGAGGTGATAGACTATTTTAATAAGTAATGGTGTTATACCTGATAATAAATATAGGGAGTAGTATTGATGGCATTTTTTCGTTTTCTTAAGAAAAACTGGTCCTGGTTTCTGGCCTGGTTTCTGACAATTATATTTATGACCATAATGATGATAATGCTGAAGGTAAGTCCGTTTGGAGATTCATCATTTACGGTTGTAGATAGTATTCATCAGTACGTCCCTTTTTTTAGTGATTATCAGAACAAGCTCAGGAATTTTGAGAGTCTGTTCTATACCTGGGATGTGGGACTGGGACAGAATTTTCAGTCGTTACTATTATATTATATGGCGTCGCCTCTGAATCTGCTGGTGGTTTTCTGCACCCGTAGAGGCATCATAGGCTTCATGTCGCTTCTGATTGCATTTAAGATATCATTATCTGCAGCGGCATTTGGATATTACCTTTCCAGGCGAAGAGATAAGATCACTAATAATTTTCTCATAACAGCTCTGTCTCTTGGGTATGCGCTAAATAACTATATGACCAGCTACTACTGGAATATAATGTGGCAGGACTGCATCATGGTGCTTCCGCTTATTATCCTTGGATACGAAAGACTTATGAGGAAGAAGGATCCAAGGCTGTATGCGCTGGCGCTTTTTTACAGCATGTTCTGTAATTATTATATTTCCTTTATTATATGTATATTTCTGGTGCTCTGGTTCCTGGCGCATGAACATAAGGGCGGGCTTAAGGGCTTCTTTAATGATCTGCTGAGATTTGCGGCTATATCTGTCATGGCAGCAGGAATGGCGGCACTCTCTCTTATAGTTGCGTTTCTTGCCATAATGACTACTGCCTCCGCCGGAGCTGAGATACCTAAGTGGCAGTGGTATCAAAGCTTCTGGGAGCTTCTTCAGAGAATCCTTTTCCTGACCAGAACCATGAAAATGAATTCGTTTGATGGAGATGCAAATCTATATTGCGGCACACTTCCTATACTGATGCTGGCTATCTACATTCTCAGCACAGGAGTCAACCTGAGAGAAAAGATTGGCAGAGTGTGCATGCTTGCCATCTTCATAATCAGTATGAATAATGAGCTTCTGAACTTTATATGGCATGGGTTCCACAATCAGTATGGTATCCCGAACAGATTTTCATTTTTATACATTTTCCTGCTTCTGGTTATATGCTACGAGGCGGTGGTAAATGTAAATGTGACGCATTACCTTTCTATTGTCGGTGGTGTTTTACTAACGACGGCGCTGATGATGATGCTGTTTGTAAAGACGGATCTTTCCGTGTGGGTTGATCCCAAGAGGGCTATTATCATATCTTCGATTCTGGTGGCGGTTTATGCCATGTTTATCCTGTTCAGGCGGTTAAATACTATTACTGCCAGAATGAGTACTGTATTTATATCTATAGTAATGATGCTGGAAATACTACTGAATGCCGGAACCTGTTATCTGTGTGATGGTGTTGCAGATGGCGGATATTATATGCAGTACACTAAGGAAATGCAGAAGGTGGTTGGCAAAATCGACGACACTGCCGCAGCAAAGGGGCTTAAGTTCTATAGACAGGATATAGTTGACCCTATAATGCTGGATGAAAATACCCTTGATAATATAAAGGGCGTTGGTACATTTTGCACCACCGTAAGAGGTGATATGGTAAAAACCATGTCATATCTGGGCTTCTATACAGGTGCAAATGAATATCTTTATCTGGGAACGTCCCCTGCCACAAATGATATGCTGGGAGTCAGATATATGTATGTCCGGGAGGATGACTACTTTCCGATGAAGAATGACTATACCAAGGTTTTATCCAGTGATACGGTTACTGTTTATGAAAATGAGTCGGCTCTCCCTCTGGCATATGGAGTTGACAGGAGTGTAAGCAACTGGGAATATGAGAATCATAACTCAGCCGATGTGATAAATGACTTTGTAGGACGTGCTGCCTATACCGGTGATATATATAAGCCTGCAAGTCCTCTTCTTGGTGTTGAAGGAGTTAACTGCAGTGCGAGCTGGAGTGAAGAAAGTCCTAATGTTATAAGCTATTCAGGGGGAACGGGCGATACCATTTCCCTGATAGTATGCTTCTCGGTGCCGCAGACCGGAAGATATTTTACTAATATAAGAGCAAACAGCATTGAAAGTATTGACTATTACCTGAATGATGAGAAAAAAGCCGGAGGCAGATATCAGACTCAGCTTATGGACCTGGGCGAGCTTCTTATGGGTGATATGGTAAGGCTGGATATCAAGTTTAATGATGGCTACTCTCCGGCGGGAACAGTGTCCATGTTTACTTCTATAGTAGATAAGATGGAGCTGGGTAAAATGCGTACAAATCTCCAGAAAAATGCCTTGGAGATTACGGAGCTGGAGGATGCCTATGTAAAGGGGAATATTACTCTGGAACAGAACCAGCTAGTCTTTACCTCTATTCCTTACGATGAGGGCTGGAAGGTCTATGTAGATGGAAAGAAGGTAGATACATATAAGATCGGCGGTGCATTTCTTGCCTTTGATGCTGAGGAAGGCGGACATACCGTTGAGATGAAGTTTGTTCCTCGTGGAATGCTTCTGGGAATTATTATCAGTTGTATCTTCTGGCTGTTATATATTTATCTGTGGCGTGATTATACAAAAAAAGAAAGACAGCGTATAGAAGAGGAGAAGAAACAGGAGAAGCTGGAGAGGCTTCGTAAGAGGGAAGAGGAAAAGCTGAGGGCTGAGAAAGAGCTGGAAATAAAAGAAGAAGCTGATAAGAAAACTGCAGAAGTAGAGCAGGAAATAAAAGAAGTGGCTGATAAGAAAACCGCAGAAGTAGAGTGGGAAATAAAAGAAGTGGCTGATAAGAAAACTACGGAAGAAGAGCAGGAAACAAAAGAAGTGGAAGGCGCCGGTCAGACGGATATTGACCAAAGGGATGCTGATTTTTCAGACACTACATATAGTGGAGAAAGTGAAAAATAAATACCAAATAAGGCTTTCACTAGTCAGATATCTGTGGTAGAATATCTTTTGACTTTATAGTTCGGAAATAAAACTATAGCACTATGGGATAAAGCTATAGAATATTGGGAATATGATGTTTCGCGGGGAGACTCGTGGTAATAATGAGAAGGGGAGATGTTATGGATAAGCTAAGAAAGATGGACCCTAAATTGCTTGCTATAATCAGCGCAGCAATAGTTGCAGTGTTTGGTATAGTGGGAGTAATCCTGGCAAAGAGCATGCTTGTAGTAGGTATAATCCTTATTCTGGCTGCTGCAGGATGTGTATTTTTTGTAATGAGTAATGGTTCTGAAAGGGCGCAGGAGAAAACTCAGAGTGATAAGTATAGAAAGCTTTTCAAGAATCTGCCTATAGGTTTCGCTCAGGCAAAGATACTTATAGATCCTGCCGGAGATGTAATGGGTTATCAGGTGGAAGATGCCAATAACACATTTGGAGATTACTTCAATCTCGATAGAGAAGCATTTGTAGGTAAAGTGCTGGGAGACAGCCATAATGAAACTCTTCAGGATATAAATGCATGGTTCAAGGCATACAACAACTCAGGAACCAAAGAGGGAGACCTGATGGATGTTGAGATAACCATGGAAAAGCTTGGCAAGGTATTCAATACGGTTATGTATAAGTCAGAGGCTGATTACATTAACATGGTTGTTATCGATGTTACTGAGCAGAAGGAAACAGAGGCTAAGCTGTCCCGTGCCATTACAGATGCAAATGCAGCCTACAAGACTCAGGCAGAGTTCCTGGCAAATATGAGTCATGAGATCCGTACACCTATCAATGGTATCCTGGGTATGATTCAGCTTACACTTATGGCTGATGATCTTCAGGCTGATTACAGAGACAATCTTATTACAGCAAAGAACTGTGCTGATAACTTACTGAGACTTATAAATGATATCCTTGACATCAGTAAGCTGGAGGCTGGTAAGTATAAGATTAAGGAAGAAATCTGTGATATAAAGGCCGCTATCGAAGAAACGGTTGCAGCTCATGTTCCTGCAGCAAACGGTAAGAATATCGACCTCGATCTATCCTTTGGTAACAACATTCCAAAGCTGGTTCGTGCAGATGGACAGAGAATACAGCAGGTACTTAACTGTCTGCTTTCAAATGCCATCAAGTTCACTTCAGATGGTGGAGTAAGAGTAAAGATCGCTGCTATAGATGATACTGATGATATGATCAGACTTCGTATGGCAGTTGCTGATACAGGTATTGGTATCTCGGATTCTAACATGAGTAAGCTGTTTGTCAGATTCTCGCAGGTAGATGGCTCGGATACACGTAGATACGGCGGCTCCGGACTTGGACTGGTTATATCCAAGCAGATAACAGAGCTGATGAATGGTACGATTTCAGTTCAGAGTAAGGAAGGAATTGGTTCTACCTTTATTGCTGAGATTCCTGTTAAGGTTGTTAAGGCAGCAGAAGCAGTACAGGAAGAAACCCAAAAGGATGATCCGGCACTTTACTCTATCAATAATGCAAATGGAAAGAATGCTCGTATTCTTGTTGCAGAGGATGAGCCTGTTAATCAGCAGGTTATCGGTAAGCTTCTCGGTATGGCAGGCTTCTCATACGATATCGCTGAAAATGGTGAAAAGGCAGTTGAACTTTACAAGGAGAAAAGCTACGATGCGGCTCTCTTTGATGTGCAGATGCCTATAATGGATGGAATAGCTGCTACTCAGGAAATCAGAAAGATAGAGACTCAGAACCGTAAGCCACGTCTTCCGATCATTGCAGTAACTGCAAGAGCCATGTTTGGTGACAAGGAGCGTATCATGCAGAATCAGTTGGATGACTATATCGCAAAGCCATATAATCTGAATGATGTTGTTGATACACTCAATAAGTATATTGATAAGAAGGATTAATTACCGGAGAAGCGGGGATCCGGTGATTCATAGCAATGATAGTATTATAAAAGGGCGTCACTGTGATGCCCTTTTATTATTTTGTGTTTTGTTATTATTTTATGATATAGATAGTGAACCCAAAGCATTTTCGGCGGATGATTTGCTTAATGAGAGGAAAGCAAAGGAATCTGAGGATTACGGTGTAATTACCATCATTAAATTATAGTCCTTTAAAAATAGTGTATGTCCTTATTTTAATTAGATAGGGCTGGGAGAGCGTTATGATTAAAAATGTGGCATAGACCACAAAACAGCAGAAAACGGTAAACATAAGGTCGTTTACAAGTTTTCAAATGCTGCGATCAGCGAAAAAAATATAGACAAAGTGTTTTGTGCACTGTGTCGAATCAAGCCGGAAAATGCTAGCTTTTGTAGCTTTTATTTTGGCTTTTTCGTCATGATATTTCAGACTATGTCATATAGCGTCAGAGTAAAAACAGAATATAAGAATTGATATTTGCAATATAAGAAGTATATGTTGTGTTTTGTTTTTTCGGGAGGAGAAGATGTTGTTCTTCTCCTTTTTTTATTATGCGGAAATGACAGGTTTTGAAGGATTTTGAAAAGAAACATAATGTAGCATTTTCAGCATAGATTGAGCAGATGACGGTTTGCTATCCTTTATCTACACTCACTTCGGGAAAGGAGGCGAATGAATGCAGACCTACAAGGTAGGCATCTCGGATAAGGATGTGGGCTACGCTGCTGCAATGATGGACTACGCCGCAAGGTTTAAGGACACAGGGATGCAGGTGATAGCATTTTCCAATATGAAGGGAGTCGAGGACTACCTGAAAACCCGGGATCTGGATGTGGTTTTGACAGATGATATAACCGGCTGTGAAGTAAGTGAAAGGGGTGTCACAATTTCTGATGTAAGAGTTGTAATGCTTTCAGAATACAGGGATGGAGGCGACTGTACAGTTACAGAGCAGGGACTGATATGCCTGTATAAATATCAGAAGGCGGGGCATATTTACGAACGGCTGAGAGAGATTATTGTAGAGAAACCCAAAGATAGTAATAAGCTTGCCACTACGATTGGAGTTTATTCTCCCATAGGACGATGCGGAAAAACCAGACTGGCTAAAGCTCTGGCAAATGAAGACGAGGTGAGGGGCGGACTATATGTGGCAATGGAGGATTATTCTGAAAGTATTAATTCATTAGATAGTAACATCCTGTATCAGATCAAGTCAGGGGTGCCTGAGCTGGACCAGATTATTAGAAACGAGATAGTGCTCGAAAATGGGCTACACAGATTAACAATATCCGGTTCTTATATGGATTCGCATAACCTTCTGTTAAGTGATATGGAGGAGCTTATAAAGCAGTTGCTGGGGCTAAGGAGCTATACAACGATTGTATTTGATATAGGATCTGCTGCTATCTGTGACATGAGCATACTGACACTTTTTGACAAGCTGTATGTTCCGGTATTAAACGATGCGGTTTCCCTTGGAAAGCTGGAGGTTCATGGCAGGATACTTAAAGAGATGGGGCTTCGAAATGTAATTACAAAGGAGATAAAGCTTGAAGTTCCTGATGTGGATGTAGGAAGTGATGTAATGACAAGATTTTTATGGAGGCTGGAGGAAAACTGATGAAACGGTAAGTCCGGAGGGGAAATGGCTGAGGTCAGAGAGAAGTCAGAAAGAGAGATTGATGTCAGGGAAACTATTGAGGTTGGAAAGAAGGGCTGAGGTTAGGAAGAAGTCAGAAGGAGAGAATTATGTTGGGGAAAAGACAGAGGTCAGGAAGAAATCAGGAAGAGAATTGAGTCGGGTAAATGATCGAGGTCAGAGAAAAGGGCTGAGATTGGAAAGAAGTCAGCAGGAGGGAATGATGTCAGGAAAATATCTGGTGTCAGGAAGAAGAAATGCGACAGGTGGCGATAGTTATGGATAGTTCTGTAAGGGGGCGCGTGAAAAATGCGGTGATGGAGCGTCTGGATCTGTCACGGGACATACGGGATGAGGATGTGAGCAGTCTGATAGACAGTTGTATTCTCGAAGAAACCAGTACATTTTATGTTCCTTTAAAAGAAAAGCTGGAATTGAAAAATGAGCTTTTTAATTCCATCAGAAGACTGGATGTTCTTTCGGAGCTTTTGGAAGATGATTCGATTACGGAAATAATGATAAATGGACCTGACAATATATTCTACGAAAGAGCAGGTCGTATATATAGATCGAAAAAGGTATTTGAGGATAATGAGAGACTTACAAATGTTATACAGCAGATTGTAGGCGGCGCAAACCGAATGGTAAATGAATCAAGTCCAATCGTAGATATTATTCTCAAAGATGGTTCCAGAGTAAATGTTGTCCTGAAGGGAGTTTCGGTAGATGGCTCGGCAGTTACTATAAGAAAATTCCCCAAGGAAATAATGGGTATGGATAAGCTTATCGAATATGGAGCCATAGATAGAAAGATGGCTGATGTTTTGGGAATCTTAGTAGCAGCCGGCTATAACATTTTTATATCTGGCGGAACAGGAGCGGGCAAGACTACCTTCCTAAATGCACTAACAGAATACATACCACCGGAAGAACGCGTAATAACGATAGAGGATTCTGCAGAGCTGAAGGTCAGAGGGATACCCAATCTTATACGTTTAGAGGCTCGGAATGCAAATGTAGAAGGAAAGAATATGATAACTATTCGGGATTTGATCAGATGCAGCCTTCGCATGCGGCCTGACAGGATCATAGTCGGGGAAGTCAGAGATGAGGCTGCGGTAGATATGCTACAGGCAATGAATACAGGGCATGATGGTAGTCTTTCCACGGGGCATGCCAATTCGGCGCACGAGATGCTTCTCAGACTTGAATCGATGGTGCTTATGGGAGTTGATCTGCCACTTAAAGCAGTGAGACAGCAGATAGCATCCGCTATAGATATAGTGGTTCATCTTGGCAGACTTCGTGACAGATCAAGGAGAGTTCTTGAAATCAGGGAGGTACTTGGGGTGGAAAAGGATGAAATCGTCACAAGAGAATTATGCAGATTTGAAGAAACGGGCAGAAATAAGGACAGAGTGATCGGGGAACTTAGAAAGATAAATGATCTTCTCAATCTAGGTAAGCTAAAGAGTGCCGGGCTTCTCGAAATATTTCAGGAGAGTTTTCAGGAAAGCAATCAGGAAGGATATCGGGAAAGCAATCAGGAAGGTTATCAGGAAAGCAATCAGGAAGGTTATCAGGAAAGCAATAAGGAAGGTTATCAAGAAAGCTATCAGGAAAGTTATCAGGATAGAGTTAAAGAAAACTATCAAGAAAGTTATCAGGATAGATTCCAAGAAACCTACGGAGATAGTAGCAATATGGAACTAAGTGTTGCTGAACAGAAGACATATCCTGGTTGATTAGAAATATTTGCATTAGTGCGTCAATTGAAATAGTACACTCTTAGGTTAAGCAGGCGGGCATCTGCTCCATTTTTAAGAATAGATGTACCGGGCTGAATCAGGCGTGTGTTCTGTAACGGGAACAGAGTGGCAGGAAAGTGGAATCAGAGGACGGGATTGTGGTGCGGAAAGGAAGTATGAGGAATGAAAGGAAGGAGTTGTGGAGCGAAAAGGGAGCAGGTGGAGTAAAGGGAAGACAAAGAGGAGCAAAAGTATATATATGCTCACAGTTAGTGACCGGCTCCTCGGACTAGTGAAGGCATTTTTATATATGTGTGCTGCTGTATATATTTTCTATAGAAACATATTTGGCATGATTCCGGCAGCAGTTCTCGGAATCTATATTTTTAAGCTTGATCAAAAAAAGAGAATACAAGAAAAGAAAAATGATGTGATTGATCAGTTTAAAAATATGTTGAGTGCCATGCAGGGAGCACTGGAAGCAGGCTGTTCGATGGAGAGAGCTATTCTCCTGTCAAGAAATGAACTACTTGAAATATATGGGGAAAGCGCTCAGTTAGTTAGCGAACTAAATCAGCTTGAAAAGAGACTGAAGCTGAACAGACCTTTGTCAGAAGCGCTTAAGGAAATGGCAGATAATCTTGAACAGCCCGTGATTCATGAATTTATTGAAATCATATGTATAACATTGATGACCGGTGGAAATACAGTTCAGATCGTCAAGGACACCGTAAAAAGAATCGTTGAAAACATAGAGCTGGACGCAGAGCTTGAGGTTATGGTGGCTGGTAAGAAGCTGGAACAGCAGATCATGACTTATATGCCGGCGGGAATAGTTCTTTTTCTGGGAATGACCGGTGGGGATTTTCTTGCCCCCTTATATGGAAATATGGTTGGCGGGATTCTGATGACAGTGGTTCTCATGGGGAATATTTTAGCTGATTATCTCGGAAAAAGAATTGTTGATGTGAAGTAGGCAGCAGGAATTGCTGATGTGAAGTAGGCGGCAGGAATTGCTGATGTGAAGTAGGCAGCAGGAATTGCTGATGCGAAGTAGGCGGAATGAATTATATTTAGAAAACTTTGAGAAAGGGGAAAATGTATTAAATGGCTCAAATAACAGGCGCTGCTCTTATTGTGACTATTTTGATGTTGGCAATAATAAGCAGGAAAAACTATAGCAAATATAAGGACAGCCGAGATCCGTTATGGTGGGTGGCAGGGTGGATGACTGACAGACTAAGTCCAAAGGTAAGGTCAAGGGTAAAAAGCTATATCAGACGAACAGTGGTATTGAATGAAAAACCACTGGAACAGCAAACAGACAGATGGATCGCGACACTGTTTCATAAGGCAATCATTGGAGTAGTGATACTGGCGTTTATCATAATTATATTCGGTTTTATACCGGAGAAAAAGAACGATCCATATGTAATAGATAGACCCGGGGTAGCTGAAACCTCAAAATATGTTGATGTAAAGCTAAGTGACAGTGGGGATGCTGAAGGCGAAATATATCAACTGGAGATACATTCCAGAGAATATACCACTAAAGAATTTAATGATCTGGCTGCAAAGGCAAAGCTATATATCGGAGCAAATCTGATTGGAGCAAATGCTGATGCTGACCACGTTATGGCAAATCTGTTCTTCCCCACAAAAGACGAATCAGGAACGTTAAAGATTATCTGGGATACGGACGATCCTGTAGTGGTGGACTATGAAGGCGTTGTTAATAACGATGATCTGAAGGAGGAAGAGAAGAAGGTAAATATATCTGCCAGAATTACAGATGGTAATCATTCAGATACATACCAGACTGCAGTTACTGTAGTAGGTGATGAGGAACTTGTAGGGACTGAGTGGGCAAAGCTGAAGATGCTGGAAATCGAAGAGGAAAACAGGTCCGAGGAGAAGCTGCAGATTCCGAAGCAGATTGGTGAAATATCTGTAAAGAGAGAAGCTGAGAATCAGGATGACCAACTTATGAGACTCCTGGCATTTGGAATAGTAATGATTGTTATCTGGGGATATTACCGGGTGTCAAAGCTGAGAGAAGAAGGCAGAAGCCGGGAAAAAGAGTTGGAAATGGAATACTTTGGCTTTGTAAATCGACTTACTATTTATATTGGCGCAGGGTTTTCTCTGAGGAGAGCTATGGAGGCTGCGGCAAAACAGGGTAATGCAAATATTCTTGCAGATGAAGTGGATTTCTCGATTAAAAGGATTGAATCAGGAGTTTCTGAAGGTAGTGAGTATATGGAACTTGGCAAAAGACTTGTATCCGGTCAGTACACCAGACTGATGTCGCTTATCAGCCAAAACCTGGCTTACGGTAATTCCAATCTGCTAAGGCTTCTTGATATGGAAGTGAAGAACGGCTTTTACATGAGAAGGGAAATGATAAGGAAGAAGGGCGAACAGGCGTCTGAAAAACTGCTGATTCCAACAGCAATCTTATTGGGACTGGTTATGCTGATAGTGGTATATCCGGCTTTGACCGGAATATAAACCGGGTTAAAACAAGTGAAGGAGGGAATATAATGAGCGATTTTTTAAATACAATGAAGACCAGATTTCTTAATCTTAAGAAGGATGATTCTGGTGTGGCTGCGATTGAGATCATTCTAATATTGGTTGTCTTAATTGCACTGGTTTATATATTTAAGACTCAGGCAATGTCGCTTGTTTCAAGTATATGGGAAACCATCAAGGATGGCGCATCTCAGATAACAGGAGGTTGATTCTGGAGCTTATATCTCGAAAGAAATAAACTGTTTTCTTCATTTCTAAGTAAATGTTAGTAGTAATATGATACTTTCCTGAAAAAAAACGTGAAAATAGCTATAAAAGGATGTAGGTGTCAAAAGTACATTTTGACACTTATGTCGTAAACAGATGGAAATATACAGATAAAAAAGGAAAATGAAATGTTTAATAAAGGATATGTAACGGTTTTTGTCTGCCTGTTACTGGCGGCGATACTATTGATAGCTATAACAACTATAACAATAACAGATAGAAGTGCTGCAAGGACTAAAGCAAGTACGGCTGTTACCACAGCTATGTCGAGTGAGCTGGCAAATTATAACAGATTGATATTTGACCGGTATCATATCCTTTTACTGGATAAAAATGCATCAGGAGCAGGCGAAGGAGCGCTGGAGGTCAGCATGGAAGAAACCCTGAAAACCTGTCTGGGAGAAGACTTTACTGTGAAGGATGTAGAAATGTCCGGTTCTCTTGGAATACTGGATAATGGGTGTTCAGAATTTAAGGAACAGATAAATGAGAATTTTAAATATAACGTTATCAATATGGCTGTTGATAAGATCATGGAGAAAACATCAGGAAATGATGAACCTATTGGTGTAAGCCAGCTTAATGATATGGATAACGATATAGAGAGCGAGACGAAACGAATAGAAAAAATAGAAGAGACAAAAAAAGCGGGCTCTGATTCTTCCGGTGATAATTCTACAAAAAGCGAATCGAAAAGCAAATCAAAAGGTGAATCGAAAAGCGGATCGAAGAGTGAATCTGAAAGTGAAACGCAAGGTGAAGAAGCAGAAGGAGAGAAGGACGGTGTCAATGTTGTAGATCCCAGGATTACCCTGAAAGCATTTGTGGATGCAGGGCTGGAGGGACTTCTTCTTCCGCAGGATGTTTCATTTGGGACAAATGTTGTTGCCATGGATGAGCTTCCTTCGGATGGTAAACCCAAGAACAGAGTAGAGGAGGTAAAGACAAGCTTTACCAGTATCAGTCGCATGAAGATGGATGCTGTAAAAGGAAATGGATGGGGCGAATCGTTAACAACATATGCAGAGGCTGTTGTTTATGGCAGTTCGTATTTTAACTGTCTTACGGAGCAGAAATACGATGATACATATCTTAACTTTGAGATGGAATACATAATCGGTGGCGAAGACACAGACAGTGCGAATTATAAGAAGGTTGTAGATGAAATACTTCTTATAAGGTTTGGCGGAAATCTGGCTTATATACTAATGGATTCCGAAAAAATGGCAGAGTGTGAAGCAACAGCTCTGGCGCTGACAATATATTTTCCTCCTGCTCAGCCTGTGGTTAAGTATCTGCTGGCAGGGTGCTGGGCATATATAGAATCCATAGCTGATGTATATCTACTGCTTAGAGGTCATAGCGTTCCATTTATCAAATCTATAGATACCTGGACTACTGACTTTGAAAGTCTGTCGCATCTGGAGACCCTGGTCAGCGAACCCTCTGACGAGGAACGGGGGCTTGATTATAAAGAATATCTGATGATACTTATGGCGCTTAGAGGTGAAACGATGTATTACAGGATGCTTGATGTTATGCAGTTAAATGTTGCTGCAACTGATGAAGAATATTCTGATCCTGATTTCAGAATGTCTAATGCGATTACTGCATTTGGCGTGAATGCTGATATTAACTATGGAGGAGAAGAGTTCAGGCTCCATGAGGAAAGAGGCTATTAGTCTGTCAGAGAGGTATTTCATATATTAATACAGGATTACAAAACCCCAAACAAAATGCTTAGAAACGGAGTGACCCGTATGTCATATAGTATCAAAGGGTGTCTTTGGCACCTGCATCATAATAAAAAATTGTCGTATTTATGCCTCATTGAAACACGTGACCTGTTGAGATATAGAAATGCCTCTCTGGGAGACTATTTATAAAAAAATGTAAGGAAGGAGAATATGATGAATAATAAAGGCTCTGCATCAATTGAAGCGGCTATTGCATTTCCGATACTGCTTTTTGTGATGCTGGCTTTTATATATATGGCTGAGCTCAGTACTGTAAAGGGTGTCGTGTATGAGGGTGCGGTAGAAACATCGGAATACATGGCGGAATATGCTTACCTGACGGACAGCTTTCCTGAGGCGGATGTTATGGATCTGCCTATGGCGACAGTCAGATTTTGGGGATATGTGGATGATGCGGCTCTTCTGGAAAAATATGTGGTAGGTGGCAGGAGTGGTGTTGTTTTTCTGGGATCAAGCTTTCCGGATGAAGAGGGTTATATAGACCTCTGGGTGACCTACTATGTGCATGTAAATGTTCCCTTGCTGAGAAGCTTTTCCAAACAGTGTCAGGAGCACATAAGACAGCGGGCTTATCTGGGCAGGAAACCAGGAGGCGGAGGGGCTGAAGATGGCGGTGAAGATGAACGCTATGTTTATGTAGCTGAAAATGGAGTCGTGTATCACGACACCAGAAACTGTACCTATCTGCTTCCTGATATGTCTGCCACCACCTTGGAAAATGCCCTTAGTGAGGGCTATACACCTTGTGAATACTGTGGAGGAGTGGCAGGAGAAAAGGTGATAATTACCAGTGATGGAGAGCGGTATCATTCTACATTCTCATGCTCCAGACTTAGAAGGGTTGTGGAAAGGAAGAAGCTCAGCGAAGTGAATCTACCGCCGTGCTCCAAGTGCGGTCATTAGTCCGGTTGTTTTGTGACTGATGTACTGAGCTCATTAGCCCGGTTGTTTAGCGACTGATGCGCAGGGCTCATTAGAGATGTAAAAAAGAATTAAGGTGACAGAAAATATGAATGATAAATCAGTAATAAAAAAATACAGGGAAAGCAAAAATAAAGGCTACATGACTATAGAGGCATCACTGATTGTTCCGGTTATTCTGATAGGTGTGTGCATCATGATAATGGGAATGATATTGGTCTATGAGCGTAGTTTCCTTTTGGCTACAGAATATGAAAGGCTTTATACGATACCTTATGAATATATAAGAGCAGATCTGGTAGGGGATTATCTGGAGACTGAAGATTATAACAGAGGTCTGTATTACAAAACCGCAGAAGTGGATACTTATTACATCAGCCATCTAGCTGTGTGTGATGGGGTTCTTCGGGTTAGAGACAGTATTTCTGTTTCGGGGAAGCATGAGATTGATGTATGTAGTGACCGGCTGAGGAGGTGGCAGCTATATGATGATATTGCAGAAAAGCAGGGGGATAAATAATTATCTGGAGGTAAGTAAAACTGAGATACCTGATGGCTATGAAGGAAATATGCTGGTAAGTAACATTTTCAAATATATACCACCTACGGAGATAAGAGTGATTGATGGGTGCAAAACAATGTATGTGAAGATAGATGGTATGTGTACACTGGTGGCAAGATATGCAAGGTTCATGCCGACAAAGAAGGATGTAAAGAAACTGCTTCGCGATATATCGGGGTGTCTTAAGGAAATGGAAGAATATCTGCTGGATCCCGGAGGCTTGCTGATAGATGCGAGATACATTCTATACAATTCCAATCTGGATTCGTATTGCTTTTTGTACGTGCCGGGCAGGAGAGAGAGCTATAAGGAGCAGTTAAAGTTTTTGCTGGAAGAAATCATGAAGTCTTATGATCATAGTGATAGGGAAGGCGTGATGTTCCTATATGATTTCTATAGTGGACTACTGTCTGACAGATTTGATCCGGAAGTTTTCCTCAATGCTTCGCAAGAATCAGGATCAACGCGGAACTCTGATTATGGAGGGGATTTTTATCAGAATAATTATCAAACTAAACCTTCGCAGGAGATGGCAGAAAAGAGCCGGGCTTCTGGCATTTTTTTTAATAATGCGGAAAGTGAGTTAACACCGGATAAAAACATTAATAATAGAAATGAAAATGGAGTGACAGGACGTAAAAGCAAATCAGAAAAGCATAAGTCGGATAGTGGATTAAGGAATAGAGGACAAAAAGACAAGGAATCAAAGGATAATCCTGATGCTATCGACAGAGGCTATGACTGGAAGCTGTACATAGTTACTGCTGTAGCAGCGTTGGTGGTCTCGGTTATTCTGATTATGATGTTTGGAGTAAGTGCGATTAAGTTCGACATATTAATAATAACTGCGGCATTAGTTTATATCGTAGTAAATGTGCTGCATACAAAGGAGGAAATTGAAATGGATAGTTCGATGGTCATGGATACGGAAGTTGTGGAGCTTAGACCTGAAATAGAGGATGAAGCTTATAAATATGATGAAGAGCCTTCTTATACTTTGCCCGAATCAAAGGTATATGAAGCATCTGCTGCAACTGATACTACTGTTCTTGCGGCTTCTGGGATAGCTCAGCCGGTATCAAGGCTTATTCCGCGGGATACCAAAAAGGGTGAACAGATTCTGCTGATAGAAGGGGAAACAAGAGTTGGAAGACAACCACAGTCCTGTGATTATTGTCTGACAGATCCATCTATCAGCAGGCTTCATGCAATTCTTGAAAAGGAAAATGGTCATTTTCAGATTCTCGATCCGGGTTCTAAGAATGGAACATATCTGAATGATGAGAGAATACCTGTCAATCAGCCGGTAGAAGCATACTACGGCGATAAGATAAGCTTCGCTGGTCTGGAATATGATGCATTTTAATATAGTATAAGGGATTTACCAGATTGATGGATGAGGAGAAGAGCCTATGAAATATAAGATAAGAAGATTTATATCCTTGGTGCTGATAATGGGGATGCTAATGTCCTTATTGCCTTTTGGAGAACCAAGAGTATTTGCGGCTGAAGTCCCGGTTTCAATAGAAGAAACATCGGAGGATACCGGGGCGGGAGATAAAAATGAAGTTCAGACCGGACAGTCAGATATAGCTGGTGAAAATGGGACTGACGAGTATGATTTACAAGGAGAAGAAGCAAAGCCGGCATATCAGAACCAGAGTGGCTTAGAGAAAAAACCGGACGGTACAGACCAGCCGGAAGAAGAAGCAAAGCCGGATATTTCAGACAGAAAGGAAACAGGGAAAACCACTGATGTAGCAGACCAGCAAGGAGCAGATGCAAAGCCGGGCGTTTCAGATCAGAACGAAACAGAGATAAACCCAGACGGTACAGACCAGTCAGGAGCAGACGCAAAGCCGGGCACTTCAGACAAAAACGAAACAGGGGTAAAGCCGGACGGTACAAACCAGAACGAACCAGAGGAAACCCCGTACGGTACAGACCGGAAGGAAACAGATAAAACCTCTGATGTAGCAGACTGGCAAGGAGCAGACGCAAAGCCGGGCGTTTCAGATCAAAACGAAACAGAGATAAACCCAGACGGTACAGACCAGTCAGAAGCAGACGCAAAGCCGGGCACTTCAGACCAAACCGAAACAGGGATAACCCCGGATGGTACAGATCAGTCAGGGATAGAAGCAAAGACTGGTATGTCAGCTCAGGATTATAATGGAACTGATAAGACGACATCCGAAGATATAGAAAACACCGGAACGAATCAGAAAACTGACGACGGAGAAAAGGGTGGGGGAGACGAAGGTAAGAATCCGGGAAGTGAAGATCAGAAAACCTATGGTTCTGATGTTGAACTTGATGAAAATGGAATCCCCTGGAATATAGTTGATAAGGATGAAAATTATATTCCCACTAAAGAGGAAATAGAAGAAGCAGAAAAAATATATGGCGCAGCACAGAAGCCCGCTTTGAAGTCGGGATTGCTTAAAGCACCTTCTTCCAGAGACATGGTTCTTCGTGGATCTGCTTATAATTATGAATATATAGTAGCGGATGTAACGGTAAATGATCATGGGCGTTCTATAGGTGCGGCAACCTTTGATGTTGTAAATGTGCATATAACCACACCATATAACGATAGTTCGGTTTCTTATATATCCGGTGTTGCGAATTGCATGAAGCATGGGGCTTACAATCCTTTTTATCATGGAACCGGGTGGCATAATAATGATGTTACTATAGATGGTGTCTCGCTTAAATATCAATACACAGATGCTGATGGTTACTGGGTTTATTATAATGATGGAACTGCGGGCTATCCTTATGTATATCTTCCGCAGAAATCTGGTTCCTATACCGATCCCACTTCTGCAGTATTTCAGTATTTGAGAATTACTATAAAGATTAAGCATACTCAGGAAGACGGAAATTATATTAATTTTATGAAATCAGGTATCACTGATCATGGTACGGATAATATATGGTTTGGAATATGGGGCTGGAATGGCTCGGCATATGACTGGATAGGATATACAAAAACAGGTCATAACGCGTCCTATCCCGGACAGGCATTTTATATATTTGATGATATAAATGGGACTCTTCATAACAGTGGCACCGGCTATGAGGGAGGTATCTCTTCTGCTGAGAAACAGAAATATGGCGATTATTTATATCTTCAGGAGCTTGGTTACTGGGGAGAAAATATACATACGACTAATTCTGATTATAAAGATTTCTTTTATAATACAAAATACTCCTGGAATAAGATAGATTCAGAAATTGCAGCAAGCTATAATTCAAATACCTGGGATTATCATAATTATGTTTTTAAATATGATATTCCGTATCAACTGGCAGCAAGCGAGCTTGCGAGCCAGCCGACAGGAGGCATTAAAACATACTGTGTTCCATGTAGCGAGGGCTATGCTTATCATTCTATTTCGCTGATATCGAAGGAGGATTTTGATGCCAATAGATTTTCAAATATCTGGAATGGCTCGACTTCCAGGCTTGGATGTAGTGGAGTATATAATTCCATATCCAATGGTAATCCGACTTATGCGGCATTTTGTAAAGTTGATGAAAACAGCAGAGAAAAGCTGGCTGGAATTACTCTTGGCTTTTATTCGGATACGGCATGTACAAAGCTGCTGGGGAAAGCGACGACAGGAACTGATGGTGTTGCATCTATACAGATAGGATCAGGTTACACAGGAAACTATTCTGTGAAAGAGCTTGCGGCAGATGGAGAATATGGTGCAGCAGTAAATGGGAATGTCGGAAAAGTATGGACTAATGTACATGCTGCATTTTCATCATTAAATGAAGCGAGAACCTGGGCAATAAATAATCCCCGGACACAAACCCTAAAAAACTTTTATGTTGGAATTAAAAAAGTAGATAAATATACGAATAAGCCTCTGAAGGGCACGAAGTTTATTATTTATGGCAGTAATGTCGATATGTCATCTGATACATTTTCCACAGCCAGTGCAAAAAGTATAAATGGTGGTGGAGTGCTGACCAATGACGAAGGCTGGCTGGCTCAGGATATTACGAACTATGTATATGATAATACGTATAAATATTATTATGGTTACGAAGTAGAAACTGACTCCGGACATTATATAGATACATCAAGCAAGGGCAATTATATAAAGAAGCTTAAGGTTATAGAAGGAAAGGCATCAGAGGTTACAGATGTGTCTGATTTTACGACATATTCAAATCCGCCTAAACCATCTCTTCTTAAGGTTATAAAAAAGATTTCAGATAATAATTCTAATTACAAAACTCCTGCTATGAGTGAAGCTATGATCGAGCTGTATGATAGTAGCGGTAATAAATTGTCAAAGGGGACGGGTCAGGGGAACTATAAGTGCAGTGTGTCTAAAAGTTCAGACGGAAAAACAATGACACTGAACTATGAGATAAATGTTGATCCGGGCACGACAGTGGCAATCAGGGAGAATAAAACAGTAGCTGAAATTGCGGGATTTGACACATCTCGCGTTCCAACAGTTTCCGGAGGAAGCTGGGCGGTATCCGGAAGGACTAATCTCTATACAGATTTTTACTGTGCAAAAACATCAGCAGATGAAAGTGGTGAGGTGACTCTTACGGTTACCAATCCGGTATATGGATCCTGGCTGAATATAACCAAGGAAAATGGAACTCAGAATCCTGATGCCGCTGTGGATATGTCAAAGGTGAGATTTATGTTCTATAGTAAAACCGGTGATACATATACAAAGCTGACAGAGGGAACAGGAAAAGGACAGTACAAAGTAAGTATATCGAAGCTGGATAATAACCGGTATAAGCATCATGTTACATTTAATATATCTCCGGGTGAAAAGATATATGTAAGAGAAGATAAAACCTCTGCGGAAAATGCGGGATTTAATACTTCAATAAAGCCTGTGGTCAGATATGGGAATAAAAAAGAAGAATTCAACATATATGATAGTTATTATGAAATTACTACTAAGGATAAGGAGGATAACAGGATTGATCTTATAGTGGATGATTACACAAATGTTGATGTTGAGATAGCTAAAGCATCCTCTAATAAAGAATGTTCGGACAAGAATCCTAATTATGACCTGAATGGTACGCAGTTTACATTCTATGCGGATATGGCACTTTCACAGAAGATAGGTATTGTAGAAATTGATTCTTCCGGTAAAACAAAAAAATCTCTGGATGTATCGGGTTATATTAAAAAAGATGCTGCATCGGGAAAGATGGTAAATACAGATATATTTTATAAGGAAACAAGGGCAGGTAAGAATTATGTTTTAGATGCCACAGTAAAAAAATATACAGTAAAACCTAATTCGGTCAATCAGATAACAGAGAGCAATGTACCTCTGGTTCATCCTGTAAATATAGTTATAAACAAAAAAGATGAAAGCGGTAGTATTATACCGCCGGGAAAGACAACACTTGAGGGAGCGGAGTTTAAAGTGAATTTTTATCCGCAGAGTGTTGAAGAAGCTTTTGATCCGACTAAGGAACCGTCCAGAAGCTGGATATATAAAACCCGGATGCTTTCTGATGGGGTATATGGATTAGAACTGAATAATGCACTGTATCTTGAAAATGAACAAAGCTTTTATAAGGATAGTAATGGAAATCCTGGCTTTCCTCTTGGTTATGTGACCATACAGGAGATAAAGGAACCGGTGGGTTATAAAAAGGAAGGCACATTCTATGCAAAGCTAAAAGACGGTCAGGTTGTAAAAGCAGATGAGGAAGGGGTATTACTTCTCGTTTCGGACGGTAATGGCATATGCTATCAGGATCATAAGCTCGTAGATCAAGCTTCATTTATAAAAGAGGACAGACCTGTCAGAGCCGATATTGAATTATGGAAGGTAGATGAGGATGGCGAGCCAATGTCAGATGTTATATTTCAGATTACAAATACTGATACGGGGGAGTCAATAAATCTAAGAACCGATGAAACGGGTTATGTTTCTACTTCTTCGGAATATGTGTCACATTTGACGGATACTAATAAGGGGCTCTGTAAATGCGGAACATGGTTTGGAGATATTGAAAAAATCAGTGATGAATATGGCGCTCTTTACTGGGCGGACTATGTCGTTCGCGAGATGAGGACAGGAGCGAATGCAGGCAAGCAACTGGAAAGAGTATGTACTATTACGAGAGAAGATATAGAAGCGAATGAAGGAAAAGTAATAACTGTATTTGATGCTCAGGCAGAGGAGGCTGAAAATAAAAACTGGAATATGGTAAAGCCGGAGTTTCATACTAATGCATTTGTTTTAGAGACATCCTCAGAGGAAAAAAAGTCAAAGGTACTGGCAGGCAAGGATTCTGATGTTCCGGATTATACCAATCAGACGATTATAGATACTATATATTATCGTAACTTAAAGGCTGATACTGCTTATACCTGGTACACGCAGCTAATGGTAATGGACAGGGATGGAAATGTATCTCCATACATGAAAGACGGGGTAGAGGTTTCGGTTGTTACTCCATATGTGACGGAGGAAGGCTATAAACACTCTGTATATGAAAAAGATGGAGAGATAGAAGTTAGTTTTGAAGGCATTGATCCAACCGGATATGAGGAACAGCAGAAGGTTTTTGTAGTCTATGAAACTTTATATCTGGGGACCTATAATTCCGTTGATGAGCTACCGGTGGGAGAGGATATAATCACAAGATATCCTGAATATGACGAAGAGGATGATATGGATTTCTTCCCGATATATGAGAGAAGTCTGCGGGATGAAGATGGTCAGACAGTAAAGCCGGTTGATATTCATACTACAGCATTTGATTTAGTATCAAAGGATCATTTGGCACTTCCAACATCAGATAACTGTCTTATAGATAGAGTTTATTATACTGGTCTTGAGGCTGGAAAAACATATACGATAACAGGAACGCTTATGGTTAGAGGTGCAGATGATCAGGCTGCATATGATACAGATAATGAAATGAAAAATGAAACAGATGATGAGCCGGGGGATGAGCGAAGCGAAGAGACCGGGAATGAAAATGAGTTGAATACTGATGCGGAAAATGATTCCGAAGCTGGTGCTGGTAATGATTCCAAAGCTGAAACTGGGGATGATTCAAAAGCCGACACTGGTAGTGATTCCAAAGCTGACACTGGTAATGTTTCGAAAGCTGGTGATGGTAATGATTCCAAAGTCGACGCTGGGGATGATTCCAAAGCTGATGCTGAGAATGAGGTGAATGGCGTTGATGAAACGGAGTCGATTAATGGAACTGAGGAGTCGTCAGAAAATGAATATTCCGACGAAGAATCATCAGAGGTGGAACAGAAGGGAGGTCATCAGCAGGAGAAAGCTTTACTGGACTCAGACGGTAACCCGATAACATCAGAGCTTACATTTATAGCAGAGCAAAGTGATGGGTATGTGGATATCGAGTTTGAATATGATGCCTCACTGTTTAAAGGTAAAACTATAGTTGCATTTGAAGAATTAAGACAGGATAATCTTGTGCTGGCTGTACACCATGATATAGAGGATGAGGATGAAAGTATTCATTTTCCGGAGATACGAACCACTGCCAGAAATACCAATACTGTAATTGAAGGAGTGAGTGATGAAGCGGCCAAAGAGATCGAAGCGTCTGAAGGATCTTCAATAACGGACATTGTTCACTATCATAATCTTGTGGCAAATCGTACCTATATAGCAAGAGGTGTGCTGGTTGATATTGAAACTGGAGAAGAGCTATATGATGCAGCAGGCAGGAGGATAGTTGGAGAAACTTTATTTAAAACTCCGGAAGTTACTGGGGAAAATATAAATACTAGTCCTGATGCGTCTGATATTATTCTGGAAGATGGGACAAAGCTTGATATGTCCTCGGATCATGCAGATTATATGTGTGATGGTGATGTAACAGTAGAATTTGCAGGATATGATCTTACTAATCTTTCAGGAAAAAATGGCGTAGTATATGAGGAGGTTTATCTTATTAATGAGGTAAATGAAACAAATAAATCTTCAGATGATTATAATAATGAAGTACTTGTTGGAATGCATAAAGAACTGGACGTGAATCAATTTGTTTCATTTATAGAAATTGGGACAACAGCAGTTGATAAGAATACCGGTATAAATGTAATGCCTAAAGATGCTGAAACCATAATAGAAGATAAGGTTACTTATAATAATGTCATACCGGGAGCAGAATATACTCTGGTAACTACACTGCATGTAAAAAATGATAAAAGCGGAAAATATAAAGATGGTGATGTATTTATAGATGATGCAGGAAAGGCGATTACAGTAACAACATCATTTGTTCCGGATAAAGAAAGCGGTGAAACTGTGGTAAGTATCCCGTTTGATACCAGCAATCTTGATTCCATGATACTGGTTGTATTTGAAGATATGTATAACAGTTATGGTATGCGTGTTGCTTCACATTCTGATCTTGAAGATTCTGGTCAAAGTGTGGCGATACCGAGTATTGGAACTCAGGCATCTATTGATGGTAATAAAACCGCAACATCAGACAAGGATCTCACGATAACAGATGTCATAAAGTACGATAATCTCATTCCGGGTGTGAGTTACAGTTTTGAAGGTGTACTCATGGATAAAGAAACAGGGAAAGAGTTTAAGGTTAATGGCGAAAAGGTTCAAACCAGTGTTGAGTTTGTGCCTAAGAGTTCCAGCGGTTTGACCGAGATAGATTATACTATCGATGCTGCAAGTGTTGAAAAAGATACAGAGATAGTGGTTTTTGAAAAGCTGTATTATAAAGACGTAGAGATTGCAGCACATGAGGATATAAATGATGCAGACCAGACGGTGACTATTAAACCTCCTGTTATATCGAAGAAGAATAAAGAAAAGCCGGAAAATGATAATCCGAAAGAGAATCCAAAAGAAAATCCAAAAGAGAATCCGAAAGAGAGTGAAACTGAGGAAGAGGTAGTTCTTGAAAAGGATACCGGGGAGACTAAACCTGTTGTGGGTAATTCCAGAGAAGAGGTATCAGCAGATAAGGCAGAGGTTCGGAATGCTCCGCATACTAAAGATTCATTTCCTATGTTTTTTATAGTGATATCAATTATACTTTCTCTGGGTGGAATAATGCTTCTGGTGATGCTGTACGGTAAAAATAAGAAAAGCTTATAACCTCTTTATTATTGCAGTCTTATAATTTCTTTTGAGAATTACAAACCTCATTGGTGGCTTATTGACGGAACAGTCCTGCCCGATTATTATCGGGAATTGTTTGTGGCATATTAGGACATACAATGGCAAAGAGGGCATTGTTAATGAACAACAATCCGGTGATTGTGGTTATGTGGTTATATGTAAAGTGATAGGTTAATTCAATGCATTTAAAGGATAAAGCCGTGCCTTAACAGGCGCGGTTTTATCTGATCACAAATGGTTAAAAAAAATTATAAAAAATTTCTTAAAAAACTAGTTGACATAGAAAACTTGTTTTGCTATTATAGACAAAGTCGCTAGAAAACAGCGGCTACTTTTATGAAATTAAATAATTATAGAGACTTTGATGAGAAGTCGATTGGAGAGGTATCGAAGTGGTCATAACGAGGCGGTCTTGAAAACCGTTTGTCCGCAAGGGCACATGGGTTCGAATCCCATCCTCTCCGCTCTAATTGTATAAATTAGAAAACATGGATCAGTTATTTGGAGAAGTACCCAAGTGGCTGAAGGGGCTCGCCTGGAAAGTGAGTAGGTCGAGAGTATCGGCGCGAGGGTTCAAATCCCTCCTTCTCCGTAATACTTGGATATTTGATCCGGATGATTCATGACTGTTCTTTAACAATAGAATAATGATGACAACCCCGAAAATTCTTTTAAATAATTTTCGGAACTGAACGAAACAAAACCTAACAGTA
>OCVV012827904.1_pt1 | contig 31192 bp, 24 predicted proteins | sample 1539721 | NCBI WGS metagenome assembly OCVV01 (sample SAMN02144230, study PRJEB22623) | gut metagenome | biome: sheep rumen | host: Ovis aries | place: New Zealand | reverse complement strand
CAGCGTTTTTTCGTAACTTTGTACCCAAATGTGTTATTTTGTTAAGGTAACAAAGATAATCAAAACTTAAAAATGAAAGATAAAAACACCCTCATTGGATGGCTGCTCATTGCCCTCGTGTTTGTGGGCTTCATGATGTACAACAGCAAAGACGCAGAGAAGCGCGCAGCAGCCATCAAGAAACAACAGGCTATCGAAGCTTTGGCTCAACAAAAATCTGACAGTATTGCCAAAATCGAAGCCCAGAAGCAAGCAGAGAAAGAACTGGCAGAACTTAGCGACTCTACGAATGCCCTTTTCAAGGCACGCCAAGGTAGCGCAGGAACCACTGTCATTCAGAACGAATTGCTCAAACTGACCATCTCCAACAAGGGTGGACAGTTGCAGCGTGCTGAAATACTCGACCCTACTTACAAAAACCAGCAAGGAGGCAACGTAGTTCTCTTCGATGCTGAGGAATCGAACATGCAGTTCATCTTTGAAGGCAAGGAGGACAACATCATTTCCGACGAATTCTTCTTCACACCAAAGGAAGTGAGCAAGGATGCTGTGACCATGTCGTTGCCAGTGGGCGGTGGAAGTATCGACATCAACTATTCCCTCGTTCCAAACTCCTACCTCGTGAACATGAACGTGCAAGCCAATGGACTGAAGGGTTTCTTCCCTGCCAAGGCTGACAAGTTCATGATTTCGTGGAACGAGAAGATGCGTCAGCAGGAAAAGGGCTATACCTTCGAAAACCGCTATAGCACCATCACATATCGTGACACAGAAGACGATACAGACGAACTCTCTTCGGCCGGTACCGACAAGGAAAAGGATAGCGAAGATTTCGACGAAAACCTCAAATGGCTTGCGTTCAAGACTCAGTTCTTCAGTCAGATTCTCATTCCTGAGGAAACACTCGACGTGGAAAAGATGTCGTCGAAACAACTGAAGGAAGTGAAGGGTGAAGCGGAAGTGAAATATCTCAAGAACCTCAAAGCTGAGGTCACAACCCCTTTTGACCCTTCGGGAAAGAACCCAACCAACATGAAGATGTATCTGGGTCCAAACAAGTTCCAAACCTTGCAGGAAAACGAAAAGATGCTGGGCGAAAACCGAGACCTCGACCTTCAGAGTATCGTTTATCTCGGTTGGCCTATCATCCGCTGGATTAACCGTTTCATCTTCATCTACCTATTCGACTGGCTCACAGGATGGGGTCTCAACATGGGTATTGTGCTCTTGTTGATTACACTGATTGTGAAGTTTGCCGTTTATCCATTGATGAAGAAATCCTACCTTTCTTCAGCCAATATGCGTGTGCTTCGTCCAAAAATCGACGAAATCAATGCGAAATACACGAAGCCTGAAGATGCTATGGTGAAGCAACAGGAAACCATGAAACTCTATTCCGAGTATGGTGTTTCGCCAATGGGTGGCTGTCTGCCGATGCTCATACAGATGCCAATCTGGATTGCCCTCTTCAACTTCATTCCAAACGCTATTGAATTGCGCGGCCAGTCGTTCCTCTGGGCAAAAGACCTCTCTGCTTACGACGATGTCATCCAGTGGGGCTCGAACATTTGGGGAATTGGAGACCACATCAGCATTTTCTGTGTGCTTTGGTGTCTTTCTACTGTGGTCAACACATGGATTTCCATGCGCCAGCAGCAGTATTCCATGACTCCAGAGCAGGAGCAGAGCATGAAGATGATGAAATGGATGTCGTACCTCATGCCTCTCATTTTCTTCTTCTCGTTCAACAATTATGCTTCGGGACTGACTTACTACTACTTCATCTCCGGTTTGATTTCCATCATCATGATGTGGTATCTGCGCAAGACGACTGACGATGCAAAACTATTGGCAAAGCTTGAAAGCCGCCATAAGAAGATGAAGGCAAATCCAAAGAAGACAACCAGCATGATGGAACGACTTCAGAAGATGGCCGAGCAACAGCAGGAAGTGTTGCGCCAACAACAAGAACAACAAGCCAAAAAGAACGGAAAGAAATAAACACCTTTTGAGTTAAAAGTTAATGGACTGCAATCTATTAACTTTTAACTCTTATTCTTTTGATTAAATCTATATCTATATGAATAAATCAGTAATCACATTCCTCGCCGCAGGAGTATTGTCTATGGCACAGAAAGAAGCGCAGGCACAGACCTTTATTGGACGACAAAAGCCCAAAATTGAGAATCGCACACTGACTCCCGAACTGCTTTGGGCAATGGGACGCATTGGCGGTTCTTCTGTTTCGCCCAATGCCAAACAGATTGCCTACAACGTGAGCTATTACAGCGTAGCTGAAAACAAGAGCCACACCGTGATTTATACGCTCAACACTGATGGTACCAACGAAAAATTGCTCACCACACAGAAAGGTAGTGAACTGGCTCCAAAATACTTGAAGAACGGAAAAATCACTTTCCTTGCTGCAGATGCCGATGGCACGATGCAACTCTGGATGATGAATGCCGACGGTTCTGCACGTCAGCAGATTTCGAAGGGAAAACGCGACATCGAGGACTACATCTTCTCGCCCGATGAGAAGCTTGTGCTCGTCATCCACTCCGTGCCTTACACGGGTTCCATTGCTGCAAAGCCAGCCGACCTGCCTAAGACATCGGGATATGTGGTGAATGAAGCGATGTACCGCCATTGGGACGAGTGGGTGGAAGCCATTCCTCAGCCATTTATCTATCATTTCAATGGCACCGAACTCTCCACCGACCCTATTCCTGTGCTGGGCAACGAACCTTTTGAAAGCCCTATGAAACCTTTTGGTGGTATTGAGCAGTTGTGCTGGAGTCCTAACAGTAAGTGCATTGCCTATACATGCCGCAAGAAGACTGGGCGTGAATATGCCATTTCTACGGATTCCGACATATACCTTTATAATATAGAGACGGGCAAGACCACCAATCTCTGCAAGCCATCCACCTACAAGAGTCCTGCCTATGACTTCACTCGCTCGCTTCAGCATCAGGCTGTGAATGCTCCGCTGAAGGAAGGACTGGACTACAATCTGGGTTACGACACCAATCCATCGTTCTCTGCCAATGGCAAGTACATAGCCTGGCAAAGTATGGAGCGTGATGGCTATGAAAGCGACCGTAACCGCTTGTGCATCTATGAGTTAGAGACAGGAAAGAAGACCTACGTCACAGAGCAGTTTGACAGTAATGTGGATGCTTACACTTGGGCAAACGACAACAAGACACTCTACTTCGTGGGCACTTGGCATGGTACAACTCATGTGTATAGCACCAACCTGAAGGGACAAGTGAAGAAAATCACTGATGGGCAATATGATTACACGGACGTGGCTCTTTGTGGCAAAAAACTGCTTTGTGGACGCCAGTCGATGAAAGAAGCCAAGGAATATTTCCTTGTGGACGTGAAGAAAGGCAATGCCACTCAGCTCACACACGAGAACCAATACTTCCGCGACAATATCGACTGGGGCGATGTGCAACCACGCACTTGCAAGTCAGTGGATGGCAAGGACATCCTCTCTTGGATTGTACTTCCTCCTCGCTTCGATGCTAACAAGAAGTACCCTGCCCTGCTCTTCTGCGAGGGTGGTCCTCAAAGCCCTGTCAGCCAGTTCTGGAGCTATCGCTGGAACATGCAAATCATGGCTGCCAACGGCTATATCGTGGTTTGTCCTAACCGCCGCGGCTTGCCAGGATTCGGTCAGGAATGGCTGGAAGAGATTTCCACCAACTACACAGGTCGATGCATGGACGACTACAAGAGCGCTATCGACGATGCTTGCAAGCTTCCATACGTTGACAAGAACCGCCTGGGCTGCGTAGGTGCAAGTTTTGGCGGCTTCAGCGTTTATTGGTTGGCAGGAAACCACGACAAGCGTTTCAAGGCTTTCATTGCACACGATGGTATCTACAACCTCGAGGCACAATACACAGAGACCGAAGAGGCTTGGTTCACCAACTGGGACCTTGGTGGTGCTCCTTGGTTGAAGGACGATGCCACTATTCAGCGCACTTTCCAGAATTCTCCTCATAAGTTCATTGACAAGTGGGACACTCCTATCCTCTGCATTCATGGAGAAAAGGATTACCGTATCGTTGCCTCGCAAGCCATGTCGGCATTCAACGCTGCCCGCTACAGAGGCGTTCCTGCACAGCTTCTCATCTTCCCTGATGAGAACCACTGGGTGCTGAAACCACAAAACGGTATCCTCTGGCAACGCACCTTCTTCGCTTGGCTCGACAAGTGGGTGAAGAAAAACTAGGAACCCTAGGAAAACTAGGAACCCTAGGAAAACTAGGAGCCCTAGGGAAACTAGGAGCCCTAGGGTAACTAGGAAAACTAGGAAAACCTAGCATACATATCAAGGAAAAAAACAAATCATCTAAATCATATGACACAAGCAATTCAAAAAACGCTGAGAGACTCAGCCGCAATGCGCTGGACAGCTCTCATTCTGTTGGCTCTTGCCATGTTCTGTTCATATATCTTTATGGACATCCTCTCTCCAATCAAGGACCTGATGCTTTCAGAGCGTGGATGGGACTCCACCGCTTTCGGAACCATGCAAGGTGCTGAAACCTTCCTCAACGTATTCGTTTTCTTCCTCATCTTCGCAGGTATCATCCTCGACAAGATGGGCGTGCGCTTCACCGCCATCCTTTCGGGAATCGTGATGCTTGTCGGTGCCGTCATCAAATGGTATGCTGTTGACGATGCATTCAAGGGAAGTGGTTTGGAAACTTGGTTCACCAACAACCTCAACTACATTCCTGGCTTTGACGAGTTAGGCGTTTCTCCTTTCTATAGAGGAATGCCAGCATCAGCCAAATTCGCTGCCGTAGGTTTCATGATTTTCGGTTGCGGTGTTGAAATGGCAGGTATCACGGTAAGCCGTGGTATCGTCAAGTGGTTCAAGGGACGCGAAATGGCATTGGCAATGGGTTCTGAAATGGCATTGGCTCGCCTCGGTGTGGCAACTTGCATGATTTTCTCACCTTATTTCGCTAAATTGGGTGGCGTTATCAGTGTTTCTCGTTCTGTTGCTTTTGGTGTGGTTCTCCTTGCCATCGCACTCATCATGTTCATCGTTTATTTCTTCATGGATAAGAAACTTGATGCACAGACTGGTGAAGCTGAAGAGAAGGATGATCCATTCAAGATTAGCGACCTTGGACAGATTCTCACCAGTAGTGGTTTCTGGCTCGTTGCATTGCTTTGTGTGCTTTATTATTCTGCCATTTTCCCATTCCAGAAATATGCAGTAAACATGCTTCAATGCAATCTAACCCTTATTGCTCCTGATGCTGATTCATACTGGGCAAGCAGTTCGGTAACGATTGTGCAGTATGTAATCATGCTCGTGGTGGCAGCAGCAGGTTTTGCCAGCAACTTCCAGAAGAAGAAAAGCAATCAGATACTGCTCCTCTGCGTCTCCATCATTGCTCTCATCGCTTACTGCTACATGGGTTATATGCGTCAATCGGCAGAATCCATTTTTGCTGTATTCCCACTCTTGGCAGTGTTGATTACTCCAATCCTCGGTAGCTACGTGGACCACAAGGGAAAGGCTGCCTCTATGCTTGTGCTCGGTTCACTGCTTCTCATTGCTTGTCACCTCACTTTCGCCTTCGTGCTTCCAGCATTCAAGGGCAACGCAGCTGGTGGTATTGTCATCGCTTATCTCACCATCCTCGTACTCGGTGCATCTTTCTCACTCGTACCTGCATCCCTTTGGCCAAGCGTTCCTAAGTTGGTGGATGCCAAGATTATAGGTTCGGCTTACGCACTCATTTTCTGGATTCAGAACATCGGTCTTTGGTTGTTCCCACTCCTTATCGGTAAGGTACTCGACAGCACCAATCCTGGCGTGACAGACCCTACTCAGTACAACTACACCGCTCCGCTTGTGATGTTGGCTTGCCTTGGTGTGGCAGCTCTCATCCTCGGACTCGTTCTGAAAGTAGTAGATAAGAAGAAAGGTATCGGACTCGAAGAACCAAATATCAAGTAAAAATGTAAATGAAGAATGCAAAATTATTCTTTATTCTTCATTCTTAATTCTAAATTTAAAAAATGAAATATCATGTTTGAAGGACAACCCAAAGGGCTCTATGCACTTGCCCTTGCTAACACAGGTGAGCGTTTTGGCTACTACACAATGTTAGCCATTTTCGCATTGTTCATGCAGGCAAAATTTGGCATGAGCGAAGCAGAAGCAGGAACAATCTATGCAGTATTCCTTGCCGTAGTTTATTTCTCCCCACTCTTCGGAGGTATGATTGCCGACAAAATCGGTTATGGTCGTTGTGTCACCATCGGTTTTATCGTCATGTTCCTCGGTTATCTTGGACTTGCCATCCCAACTGCACCCGACACAGCAGGTAAGGCGGCTATGTACGCAGGTCTTACGCTCGTTTCCCTCGGAACAGGTTTCTTCAAGGGAAATCTGCAAGTGCTGGTAGGTAATCTTTATGATGATCCTAAGTATTCTTCTCGCCGCGATAGCGCATTCAGTCTTTTCTATATGGCCATTAATATTGGTGCCATGTTTGCTCCATCCATGGCAAAGTGGATTACCAACCAATATCTGAGCCGTGACGGTTTCACATACGCTGCTGATGCCGTTGCCACATACGGTGAACGCGCCAATGAATACCTCACATCTCTCTACGGAGCATACGGGCTTTGCTTCGGAGTGGCATGTGTTTCACTCATTCTCTCAGGAATCATCTATTTTGCAACTCGCAAATGGTATAAGCACGCAGACATCACAGCCAAGAAGGCTAAGGAAGAAAATGCTCACGTGGAAGAACTGACTCCAAAGCAGACCAAGGACCGCATCATCGCACTCCTGCTCGTCTTTGCTGTTGTTATCTTCTTCTGGATGGCATTCCATCAGAATGGTTCCGCACTCACATTCTTCGCTAAGAAATACACTAACCTCACCGTTAGCGGCGGATTGAGAATCGGATTCAACATCTTCAGCCTTGCACTTATTGCCCTCTCTGTTTACACGGGTTTCAGCACCTTCCAGGCAAAGGAGAAGAAAACTCGCAACATCTGTGGTATCATCACACTTCTTGCTTGGGCAGGCGCTTATGCACTCTACAGCGGAATGGAAAATCCTACGCACGCTCAGCCATCTGATTTCCAGCAGTTTAACCCATTCTTCGTCGTAGCTCTCACGCCATTCAGTATGGCATTCTTCGGTGCACTCGAAAACAAGGGTAAAGAAATCAGCGCTCCTGCACGTATTGCTTGGGGTATGCTCGTTGCAGCACTTGGATTCGGAGTCATCTCTCTTGCTTCCACCAGCCTCATTTCTCCAATGGATTTGGGCGATGGAACACAGAGCATCCTCTCTCCTTCCTGGCTTATCTCCACTTATTTCACCCTCACCATCGCTGAGCTCCTGCTCTCTCCAATGGGTATTTCATTTGTGTCGAAAGTTGCACCTCCAAAATACAAGGGATTGATGATGGGTGGATGGTTCGTAGCAACTGCCATCGGTAACTACCTGAGCTCCATCCCATCTATGTTGTGGAACAAGATTCCGCTCATGTACAACTGGGGAATCCTCATTGCCCTCTGTCTCATCAGTGCCCTCGTGATGTTTGCATTGCTTAAGAAACTCAAAGCCATGACAGCATAAAGCTCACAACAATAAACAACAGCAAAGCCCACGAGCATCCGAACGGTGCATCGTGGGCTTTTCGCATAACCAAAGGTCTGTTTCTCTTAATCTTAACTTAATACTAACCAAAAATTCATCTATCATCTAACGTTACGACTATAGAGATGCAACATCATACTCTTTTCTATCATCTAATATCATTTTTTTCGTATTTTTTCTTAACTTTGCAAAAACTATAGTTTTACTAATAATAATCTCGTCAATATGAAAACTATTCTTTTTGGATTGGCTCTTGGAATGGCGACACTGCCTACTTTTGCACAAAATACAGAAGTGAACGATGTGAACACCCCACTCCACCTGATGAAACCTATTTATGAAACACCTTACGGTGTGCCGAAGGAAGCGGACGTGAAAGCATGCATGGACCGAGTGCTGACTTATCTCGAAAGTACAATGCCTGCCGAAGCAAAGGACAACCGCCTGCATCAAGGTTCGTTCCGACTCACATCCTACGAGGCAGGCGTGCTCTACAACGCTATGTGGGAAGCCGCCAAGAGGGCTTCTGACACGCGCTACAAGCAGTTTGTCACCGACAGGCTGGGATTGATAGCCCAGCTCGCTCCTTTCGTCTCTGAGCGCATGAAAAAGGACAAGAATTTCGACCCGCAGATGCGCCTCGTGGTAAATCCTCAGGCACTCGACGATGCTGGAGCCATGTGTGCGGCATTCATCCGTATGCAGCTCAGCGAAACCGACAAGAAGAAAAAGGAAGCAAACCGACTCGTGATTGAGCGATACATCAACCATGTGATGAACAAGCAATACAGGTTGGCAGACGGCATCCTGGCACGCACCCGTCCTCACTACAACACGGTTTGGCTCGACGACATGTATATGGGCATTCCGTGCCTTGCATGGTACGGTAAACTGACAGGCGAGACAAAGTATTACGACGAAGCCGTGCGCCAAGTGCGCCTCTTCAAGGAACGCATGTGGGTGCCCGAAGAAAAGCTATTTCGACATGGCTGGGTGGAGGAAATGAACCCACATCCATTCTTTCCGTGGGGAAGAGCCAATGGCTGGGCATTGCTCACACTTTGCGAGGTGCTCGACGCACTGCCAACCAACTACGCAGGACGCAGCGAAGTGCTCGACTTACTCCGTCAGCATGCGGAAGGACTCTGCGCAGTGCAGGACAAAACTGGTTTCTGGCACCAACTGCTCAACCGAAACGATACTTACTTGGAGACATCAGCTACAGCGATTTATGCCTACTGCATGGCGCACGCCATCTGCGAAGGCTGGATTGACGCAATAGCATATGGTGCACAGACGGTGCAAGCATGGCAAGCGGTGCAAACGAAAGTGAATCAGAAAGGGCAAGTGGAAGGCACCTGCGTGGGCTCTGGCATGGGCTTTGATGTTGCCTTCTACAGCTATCGCCCTGTTCACCCTATGGCAGCTCACGGCTATGGCCCAGTCATCTGGGCAGGAGGAGAAATGATCCGTATGCTCCGCACCACGCATCCAAAGCTGAACGACTCCGCCATCCAGTTCTACACCAAGGAGCAAAAGACCGACCAGCCTATTTTCCACGAAGAGAGATAATGGCATGTGCTTAGCTTTCTCATAGTGAGCCTAGCTTTTCTAGAAATCCTAGCTTTCCTAAAAACCCCTAACTCATTCCCTCATTTCGCTCCAGCTGCGAAATGGGGATTTTTTTTGAAAAAAATCATTAAAATTCTTTCAACATCAGCATTTTTATGCTATATTTGCAAAGGAGAGATAGAAGTGCCAAAATGACAAAGGCAAATTCAAGATTTCCTCTTCTACAAATTCTCAACAATTTAGGATATTATTCCATGAAACGATATATTTTCTTGTTAATCATACTGATGCTCACCACGCTTCAAGTGGTGGCTCAGACCAAAAATGAGGCTTTTGTGCCTAAGGCTGTCTGGAACGACACCGACGGCAAGCCTATCAACGCCCATGGCGGTGGTCTGCTGAAATATGGCGGCAAGTACTACTGGTATGGCGAGTACAAGGTGGGAGAGACCATCCTACCATCGTGGGCAACCTGGGAATGCTACCGCACGGACGTGACAGGCGTGAGTTGCTACAGCTCCAAAGACTTGCTCAACTGGACATTCGAGGGCCTTGCGCTCTCTGCAGAGAAGGACAACCCTGAGAGCGATTTACACCCATCGAAGGTGATAGAACGACCGAAGGTGGTGTATAACAAAAAGACGAAGAAATTCGTGATGTGGGTACATGCCGAAAGCGCTGACTACAGCAAGGCAGCCGCAGGAGTGGCTGTCAGCGACACACCTACAGGACCATTCAAATACATTGGTTCATTCCGCCCCAACGGTGCCATGAGTCGTGACCAGACACTTTTTGTCGATGACGATGGAACTTGCTACCAATTCTCCTCTTCTGAAGACAACCAAACGCTACACATTAACCGTCTGACAGACGATTACTTAAAGCCTGACGGTCAATACGTTAGGCGTTTCATCGGACAATCGCGTGAAGCGCCAGCTGTATTCAAATACAAGAATAAATACTACATGATTTCTTCGGGCTGCACAGGCTGGGATCCCAACCGTGCAGAGCTGGCTGTTGCAGACTCTATCATGGGCGAGTGGAAGGTGATTGGTGACCCTTGTACGGGCATCGATGCCGACAAAACCTTCTATGGACAAAGCACCTACGTTATCCCTGTGAATCCTAAAAAAGGACAATTTATTGCCTGTTTCGACATGTGGAAAAAGAAAGATCTTGCGGATAGCCGATACATCTGGCTACCCATTAAAATCGACCGTGATACGGGAGACATGAAAATTCCTTGGATGCCCAAATGGACACTCAAGGAACTCAAAAACAAATAAATCATCTTTCATTTTTCCAACCATCATTCAAAAACCAATAACCATCATGGAAATAGGCAGCAAAGCACCCGAGATATTAGGCAAAGACTCAAACGGTAACGAGATTCGTTTGAGCGATTTTTCAGGCAAAAAACTCGTTCTTTATTTCTATCCAAAAGACTCCACCCCTGGATGCACCTCAGAAGCTTGCAATTTGCGCGATAACTACAGCGAATTGCGACGCCAGGGCTACGAAGTAGTGGGAGTAAGCGTCGATAGTGAGAAGTCTCACCAACGCTTTATTGAAAAGAATAATCTTCCTTTCCCACTCATCTCCGACACAGACAAACAACTGGTCGAACAATTTGGTGTTTGGGGTGAAAAGAAGATGGCTGGACGCACCTATATGGGCACGTTCCGCACCACATTCATCATCAATGAGCAGGGCATTGTAGAGCGCATTATCGGGCCAAAAGAAATAAAGGTAAAGGACCACACAGCACAAATTCTAAGCTAAAAACGGACTAAAAACGGGCAAAAAACGAGCTAAAAAACGAGCAAAAATCACTGAAATCAACACTGAAATCTATTAGAAAACAGTAGAAATTGCTGCAAAAAGCCGCTTATCCAGTTGCTTTTTGAGAATGATTCGTTGTTTTAGAGATGAACAACCCTTAAGACAAGCTTTTCTTAGGGTCTTTTCTCCTCTAAATATAGTGTTTTATGCTCGTAAATCCCCTATTTCGCTGTCGTAAAACCCCTATATCGCTGTCGTAAATCCCCTGCGTTGCATGAGTACGAGTGGTGCACTGTATGAGTACGAGCGGTGCATCGAAAGAGTACGGACGGTGCGTTGTAGAAGGGTATTCCCAGCCCCTAAAAAAACGCTCTCAGAGCACAAAAAGGGCATTCTAACGTTGTATGAAGGCACTTATTTTTGCACAAAAAAATCTCTATTCTAGATTGAAAAAGGCCTTTTACACAAGAAAAAAAGGAAAAAAAACTTCAGAAGAGAGGAATATCCACTCGAAAAAACCATTTTTGTGCTAAAATCTCTATAAATAAAAAATATTCCGACAAAACAAACTTGTCGGAATATTCACTAAATAACAATAAATTAGTTAAAATAAGCAATAATTTAACAATGTGAAATAATGTAAACAAAAATGGAGCTTCACAACTCTCATTTACCATTCTTTCAGGTATATTTTAGTCAGATTATATTATTCAACTCTCCTTGTAGGACCAAAAATCTCATAAGTACCATCATCAAAGAAGATATGCACCTCTTTAATCTTGCGTGATGGACGTTGCAACTGGCTCACCGTGGCTCTCACAATTTCCGTAACGTCAATATTACCATTGGAATTCACGCCTTGGTGACTTGCAGAACGTGCTGTATTAGAGGATTTTACGCCATATCCATCATTTCCGTATCGCTGTTCAGAACGACCTGGAACAGCTTGTCGTGTTGTGCCCTGACGAGTCGTTTCTGAAGGTGTATTAGAGCCACCGAAATCGAAGGAAGGAGCAAAATCTTCGTTCGTAAACAGACCGTTTTCCTGGCTCAAATTGCCTCCTGTGGGGGAAATAGCGGTATCATCCGAGCCATTTGCATCAATATTCAGACCATTATCAGGAGTGGAAGCATTACGGAACATGTCACCTCTTCCTAAAAGTACCCACTCTGGATTCAACTCAGGAAAACTCTCAACGATATTTCTCAGGATTGTGAGGGTAGGATTGCTTCGCCCACTGGTGATATGTGAGAGCGATGCAGGAGAGATTCCAGTCTTTTGACTAAACTGGATATTGTTCATTCCCATCACACGGATGATTTCTACCACTCTTTCTGTATCAGACATAACGAAATTTACTTAAAGAAGTCGATTTTTACTCTTTTTTCAAAATTTTTACAAAGGTAATGCAATTTTAGAAACTTACAAAATTTTGTAAAGGAAATTTTCAATTTATATTTTTAATTTTAGAATTTCAAAGTATAAATTCTGAAATTTCAATTTATCAATAGTAAAATACATTTATAAAACAGTAAATACACCAACTGAAAAGCGCTTCAATTAAAAAACATCAATTTCAAGCTAAATAATTGGTTTATTTATAGTTATTTACATGGCTATTCACTAAAAAGAAGAGAATGGACACGATTTGATAGAAATCCCTCATTTTATTATTAGTACTACGTTATCAAATCAATATATCTAATTGATTATTAACCATTTAAATATTCATAACATCCTTTGTATAAATATGCATTAACAAATACAAATCTTAAAATTCGTATTTGTATATTTATGTATAATTAAAATGACTTTACATCTTTAAACCACATGATTTTATAAAAACTTTAATTTGGATCCCCTGGAAGTTCATTTTAAAAATATAAATTTGACAGATAGAAATGATAAAATATCTTAATGTATAATTTTAAAGATTTAGAAATGAGTAAATTTTGCCATTTTTTCACGATACTGAACGGATGTTTTCAGAAAAATTCTCACAAAAATCTCGCTCCACTACATTTTCCCCTAACCCATTGATTTACAACCTATAAGAAGCAAAAATTCTTGTTCACGTTTTTTGGGCTAAAAAAGGGGAAAAACTGTTTTTTTCTAAAAATATATCACCTAAACCTACATCCAGATGCCTCAATATGGATGTTTGAGAAGGCAACTTATTGGCAAAAAAAATTTTGTTCGGATTTTTTGAGCTAAAAAATCCGAACAAAAATGAGAAAACTCGAGAACAGAACGATAGGTATCTTGACAGTCTTTCCCCTACTCCATTTACACCTTATTTATATATAGGCGCAGGGAAACGGAGCTTAATGGAGGATGAAGAACACCAATTCGCGCATCAGATCGGCATCTGTGGAGTTTCCTTTGCCTACTCCCTTCAATTTTGCATCGGTTTCCCTCAATTTTCCAATAATGAGCATCGTTTTCATAGCACTGTAGTAACTCATTGCTGTACGATAATCCCGTAATTGCCAGGTCGATTTCAGTTCCAGATGCTGCATCAATCCCTGTTCCGACTTATCAGGTGCATAATAAATTTGCATGATGACAGCGAAGAAGTTAAACAACATCGACAAAATCATGACGGGAGGATTTGTCTTGGGATTATCGTTGAAGTAATTTATTATCTGATTGGCTTTCAATATGTTATGATTTACGATAGCAGCTTTGAACTCCCACATATTGAAATCCTTACTGATGCCAATATTCTTTTCAATCAGCTCTGGAGTAATACGAGTTGCACCTGCAGGCAAGGTGATGCACAGCTTGTCCAACTCGCTCGATAGGCGATTCAGATCGGAGCCGATGTTCTCCACCAACATCATTTTTGCCCTGTCCTCAATCCCAACTTGCTTGCGTCGGAGGTAGTCGTCAATGAAAGTTGGGAGCATTCCATCCTTCAATCTGGCACTTTCATACACCACTCCAACCTTCTCTATCATTCCAACCACTTTCTTACGTCGATCAATGACTCCGTTTTTGTAACAAATTACTAAAATTGTTGACAGAAGTGGTTCTTTTAAGTAATATTGTAAATCTTCAAATTTTAAAAGATTTTGAGCTTCCTTAACAATCACTACTTGATATTTCGACATCATCGGGTACCTCTTCGCAGAATTTATCACGTCGGCAACGTTCGTTTCTTTCGTACAATAGATGGTGATGAGGTTGAAATCACGCTCTTCCTCCGCCAGAACCGAGTTGGCAATGAATTCAGAAATTTTGTCGATATAGTACGACTCCTCCCCCATCAGGAGATAGACGGGTGCATACTGCTGCTGTCGGACCGCGTTAATGATGTCGCGATGGGTGATGCCTGAAGTCGATGATGTTTTCTTTGCCATTTCAAATATATTTGCTAATTTTGCAATCCATCCCTATTGCCCATCAAGACTTTCGTTTGACTATGCCCAAGTGCAAAAGATGACACGGAGCAAAGGGATTTGTATTTCCTATTTGCAAAGATACTGATTAAAATCCAAAGATGGAACTGAACTTGCCAAAATATGAGGTGAAGATTCGAAAGGAAGGTAACGCAACAAAGATTTTCGACGTGTTGCGAAACAAGTATGTTGCCCTCACTCCTGAAGAATGGGTGCGCCAGCATTTCGTTCACTTTCTCATTAACGAGAAATCCTACCCCGCTTCCCTCATGGGAAATGAAATCCAGCTCAACCTCAACGGCATGAGCAAACGATGCGACACCGTGGTTTACGACCGCTCGCTCACACCCAAAATGATTATCGAATACAAGCGTCCCGACGTTGAAATCTCGCAGAAAGTGTTCGACCAGATTTCCCGTTACAACATCACGATGCGTGTGGATTTACTGATTGTGAGTAACGGCTTGGAGCACTACTGTTGCCGAATCAATTATGAGGAACAGAACTATGAGTTTCTTCAGGAAATTCCATCTTATCAGGAGCTCATTACCCCTCGTTCATGACTAAAATCATCACATAATATCAAGAAAATATGAAAAAGAAAGAAATTCTTTTCATTGCCATCGCTGCAATGAGCATTGTTAGCTGTCAAAATAACAGCAAAAAGAACCAGAATTGTGACACTTGTCAAGAGAATTGTAAAAATCAAGAACAGACAGAATCGTCAAAAATCTATGATTCTGCCGAATTGATAGCACCGGCAAGCTATCAATGGGCTTACAACGTGGAAGACATTCCTTGCGTCTATCACAAGAATTCAAATTTGCTCTTGTTGCCAGGTTTCGATGTAAATGAACAAGGCGAATTCACCTTTGCTTTGGGCGAGCAGACCGATGTGGTTCTATTCCAAGGAACTACCCTGCTTGAGCGAAGCAAGATGGAGAAAGAAAAGTATGAGCAAATGTGTCAAAACCTTGCCGAGAAGGCTTCACCTCTCAAGGGAAAATTCTTTGAGGAGCCAGGTATTTCCTACGTTGGTGAGTGTGCGCTCGGACACATCTATGTGCGCGACTACGATTACAATTACGACAGTCTTTATGTCGTGAAAGCAGATGCTGAGCCATACGACATCAAGGCATATCAGCTTCCTGCCAGCGAATGGATTAAGGACATTGCTGCACAAACTCCACTCGACGAAAGCCATGCTGAAAAGCCAAGCAATTGCAGAATGCCAAAATTCGCCGTTTTATTAAATGAAGGCGGAGAATTCGCGCCACCAACAATTTCCACTCCTTATTTGCGTGGCAACAAAATCTACTTCTTAGGCTATGAGCAGCATGAGCAAGGCGACAGCATCTATGTAACAGAAGTGGATATCGAAAAGCTATAATTATTCATGAGAGTAGGGAGTGTCGTTAGTAGCAAAACGCTTTATGAACAAGTGAATTGTTTGAATACCATCATCATTCCAGCCAAACTGACTCCCGAATCTTTTCAGAAACTGGAGAAGTTTGTCAAAGGCATTATCCAAAAAGAGAAAGCTCTGCTTGAAAGTCAGCGACAAAGCTGCTGACACAGTTCAGTTGACGTACCCGTTCAGTTGACGTACCCGTCCTCTACAAAACAACTGTCATTGTTCTAATCTTATCCCAAACTGACGTAAAAACATCTTATATTGTATCTCCTTCTATTTTGTTTTATACATTCTCTTGATTTAGTCTTATTTTTGAGCAGGAATCAGAAACCACGAATAGCCCAATCATCAGTAACATCTATACTTAGCCGATTGAAGATATTACTGTAGAGATTATATGTTATCCCCGAATTCTTTTCTTTACAAACTGAAATAACATATGGATCATTCATATCTACATTTGATATAGCCCTTATATATGACCTAAATATATCATAATCATATTTCAATTCATATATTTCAAATGCTTCATTTTTATTCTTATAGATAACGTACTGTTTTGTTGTTTCCCTATCAGATAATTTCTTTCTAAACTTACACGCATAATAATACCTGAAACCATTGAATTTTCTAGACTCCATGGTCTTGATAGTCTCTAACTGTTCAGGAATTGATAGATAGTACATCATATTAATGCAATCTATTTCTGATTTTGAGAGATACAAATTGGCATATTCAGAATTAGGGCATACTTTTAAATCCTTTCCATCTATCTCCAATATATTATTAAAGCCAAAGAATTTTTTTTCTTTACCAAGAAAATAGGTATGGGCAACAAGTGCTAATCTTTGGTTAATATTGACATTCATGTAATCTTGAAGAATATAGACATCTGTATCACGAGATAGATGAGTACACTTTTGAGCAACTCGAGTTATCTCTTCAAAACCGTAAATATCATCTTCTCTATTGTAAACATGAGTCTTTACAGCTTCATATAATTCATCATGAGCTGTCTTGTTATTGCCGCATGATGTTAAAGTGAGAGTTATATAAATAAATGCATAAAATAATTTTTTCATAATGCTAATGCCTCTTCTAATAGTTTTTCCAGAATAACAATGTTGTCTTTATTTTTTAGTGCTTTAGAATAAATTCTATTAGCCTTTTCTAATTTCTCAGGCTGATATGGTTTTATAAATCTTTCAGGATTTGAAAGATTTATGATTCTCTCATATATTATCAAATCGGCATCTGATGATTTTTCTATAGATTCCTTCTTAACATGTTCTTTTTTCCCAATTCTGTGGATGGTTATCATAGTTATTACTGATATAATAATGAATATCAGGAAAACTATATTACACGTAGTCCTTTTGTCGATAACAAAAGAATATAGTTCCTGATTATATTTGGTGTCATTAAAACATAGATTCATGGTTCCACTTCTTTGAGTCATGTATAACACTTTATAGAAATCATTGTAAATCCAACAAAAATTGACTATGAGGGATATAAACTCATCATGGTTATTAAAATTAAAATTTGCAAAATCAAATTCATTAATTTCACTATTAGGGGTGTTCGTTTCCAAATTACTTAGAAACTGGAAATAATAATAATCATTACGCAAATTGAAAATTTTATTAACCTTATCCTCGTTTTGTGGTTTGTAATACATCCGATTATCTTCGTCTTCTTCCTGTATATATTTTTTTGCATCTTTACAGCATTCGTCAAATGATGGTCGATAATGACGCAAAGATATATTTTCTGTCTTATAGCCAACGAATAAAGGAAAATAATTAAAGACCTTTATACTATAAAAATCTTCTTCTGGTACAATGTAAGTACCAGTCCATGGTCTACTTTGAATATAATATAAATCGTATAAATCGCTAAAATTACCTGGGCGTAATTTCACAAAAGCCTTCCTCACAGAATATCCATAACGACCATTAGGAAATAAGTTCCAAATTAGCTTGTAAGGTGGCATATTGGTATCTTGTCTTTTGTCAATAAGGCGTACAGCATCCATATCCATACGAAGGTATTTTGCCCCACCATGTCTTTAAAAAACAAAAGTGCATCATCACCTCCCCATGCCTCTTTGACTTGTTTCTTAATGTCAATTTCTAGAGATTCCCTCTTTTGCTCAAAAATAGACTCTGCATGGCTTGGAATATAGAAAAAGAATATTCTTATGTATATTCCTATACATATAACAAGAACAGCAATATATAATATCTTTTTCATTCTTTTTTTTTAACCTTGTATTGTACAATACACTATAACATCATTTTACACAATTTTGAATTTCATGTTGCAAATGTATAAAAAAATACGATTATTTATGCCAGTTTGATAAATAATTTGGTTTTCTTTATCTCGACTGGCTTATATATCCGTTTTTTTTATCTAAATTTGTGGCAACTATCAATATTCCTAACTATTTATCATGATGAAAAAGAACATTATCCTTACACTTCTCGCACTCAGTCTAAGTGTGTTGAGTGCCAGTGCACAACAAAAGTCTTATCAACAATACACGAAGAATCTTCCGTTCAAGATGGAGGAAGTGAAAGTTCCTGTCATTCCGAGCAGGAACGTGAAACTTCCCGATTTCGGAGCGAAGGGAGACGGACAAAGCCTCTGTACGGATGCCTTTGCTCGTGCCATCGATAAACTTTCGAGCATGGGAGGTGGGCACCTTATCGTACCTTCAGGCGTGTGGTACACAGGTCCTATCGTTTTGAAGAGTAATATCGACCTGCATTTAGAGAAGGGTGCCATCATCCTCTTTGCTGCGGACGAAACCCTCTACCCTCTTATCAAGACTTCGTTCGAGGGATTGGACACACGTCGCTGTCAATCGCCGATCTCTGCCAATGGAGCCAAGAACATCTCCATTACGGGTGAAGGTGCTATCGACGGCAACGGACTCTATTGGCGTCCACTGAAGAAGCAGAAAGTGACTGATAGTATGTGGAAAAGCGTGACGAGCAAGGGAGGCGTTTTCAAACGCGACGACCTTTGGTTGCCTTCCGAGGGCTATGCCAAGGGTGAGGAATCGGCTGAGATGAACGTGCCTCGCAACCTGAAAAGTGAAGAGGAATGGAATAGCATCAAGCGTTTCCTTCGCCCTGTGATGGTAAGTTTGGTGAGTTGCAAGAATGTGCTGCTGCAAGGTGTGATTTTCCAGAATTCTCCTGCTTGGAACATTCATCCTCTGATGTGCGAGAATATCATCATCGACGGTGTGCTTGCCCGCAATCCAAGCTATGCGCAGAATGGTGATGCTCTCGACTTGGAGTCGTGCAAGAATGCGCTTATCGTGAATAGCAAGTTCGATGCTGGTGACGATGGCATCTGCATCAAGAGTGGCAAGGACGCGGACGGCAGAAAGCGTGGCAAACCTTGTGAGAATGTGGTGGTGAACGGTTGTACTGTGTTTGCAGGCCATGGCGGCTTTGTGGTAGGTTCTGAGATGAGTGGTGGCGTGAAGAATATCCATGTATCGGATTGTCAGTTCCTTGGCACCGATGTAGGTTTGCGTTTCAAGAGTTGCCGTGGACGTGGTGGCGTGGTGGAAAACATTTTCATCGACAATATTTCCATGTTTGACATCAAGGGCGATGCCATCACTTTCGACCTCTACTACGGAGGAAAATCGGTGATTGAGGTACTGGAAAGCGGCGAGAAGGTGAACAATATCGAGGCAAAGCCTGTGGATGTCACTACCCCAGCCTTCCGCGACATCAACATCCAAAACATCAACTGCCGAAACACACATCGTGCTATGTTTTTCAATGGCTTGCCAGAAATGCCAATCGAGCGCATCAATCTTCGCAACATTTATATCAGCGCCGACCAAGATGCTGAATTCTTTAATTGCAAGGGTATCACGAAGGAGAATGTGAATATCACGATTCAGAAATAAGTAACGATTAACTTTACAAAAACGGCGGCTTTGTCATACGGTTGACAAAGCCGCCGTTTTTCGTAAGAGTGTGGATTTTGTTTTGTGCTTTATTACACTGCAAAGACAAGAAAAGTTCCACGCACAATTACATCTTTCCACATTACTCACTGATTTCATCGCAAATTGTAAGGAAAAATCAAGTTTTTTACTTAACTTTGCAGTGTGTTTTCAACTATGAATAAAAGATTGTTTTATGGCAAAGATTACGAAAGAGGCCGCTCTGCAGTATCATCAGAACGGTCGTCCTGGCAAAATTGAAGTAAAGCCAACCAAAGCTTATCGTACACAAACCGACTTGAGTCTCGCCTATTCTCCTGGCGTTGCATATCCATGCTTGGAAATCCAGAACAACCCCGATGATGCCTATAAATACACTGACAAGGGCAATCTCGTAGCCGTCATTTCCAACGGTACGGCTGTGCTCGGTCTGGGCGACATCGGTGCCATGAGTGGTAAGCCTGTGATGGAAGGAAAAGGCCTGCTGTTCAAAATCTATGGAGGCATCGATGTGTTCGACATCGAAGTCAATGAGAAAGACCCAGAGAAATTCTGCGAGGCAGTGGAGAAAATTGCCCCTACCTTTGGAGGTATCAACCTCGAGGACATCAAGGCTCCAGAGTGTTTCTACATCGAAGAACGCCTGAAGCGTACACTCGACATCCCTGTGATGCACGACGATCAGCACGGCACTGCCATCATTTCCGCAGCTGGACTGAAGAATGCGCTCGAGGTGAACGGCAAGGACATCTCCAAAGTGCGAATCGTGGTGAACGGTGCTGGTGCTGCTGCCATTTCTTGCACCAAACTTTACGAGGCATTAGGAGCGCGTCGCGAAAACATCCTCATGCTCGACTCGAAAGGTGTCATCACCAGTGACCGCGAGAACCTCACTGAGCAAAAGAAATACTTTGCCACCGACCGTCGCGACGTTCACACCCTCGAAGAAGCTATCAACGGTGCCGACGTGTTTGTTGGACTCTCCAAGGGAAACGTGCTCACCAAGGAAATGGTGAAGACCATGGCAAAAGACCCTGTCATCTTCGCCCTCGCTAATCCTGTGCCTGAAATCAGCTACGAGGATGCCATGGAAGCACGTCCAGACACGCTGATGTCAACTGGTCGCACCGACTATCCTAACCAAATCAACAATGTCATTGGTTTTCCTTACATCTTCCGTGGTGCGCTCGATGTTCATGCCTCAGCCATCAACGAAGAGATGAAGATGGCTGCCGTTCATGCCATTGCCGACCTTGCCAAGCAACCCGTTCCCGACGTGGTGAACGATGTCTATAAGGTGAACAACCTGAAGTTTGGTCGCGACTATTTCATTCCGAAACCCGTTGACCCACGCCTCATCAGCGAGGTGAGTGCTGCTGTTGCCAAGGCAGCCATCGACAGCGGTGTGGCACGCCGCACCATCACCGATTGGGATGCCTACAAGCATAGCCTTTCGTTGATGCTCGGTCAGGAAACCAAGCTCACGCAGAAGCTCTACTCCACTGCTGCCGCCCATCCTCAGCGTGTGGTATTTGCCGAAGGCATTCACCCAACCATGCTCCGTGCTGCTGTGCAGGCCAAGAATGAAGGTATCTGCCACCCTATCCTTCTCGGCAACGACGAGAAGATTGCCAAACTGGCTGACGAACTCGACCTCTCGCTCGAAGGCATAGAGGTCATCAACCTCCGCCACGACAACGAGGCTGAGCGCCGCGAACGCTTCGCCCGCATCCTTGTGAAGAAACACGAGCGCGATGGCTACACCTTCCGTGAGGCCAACGACAAGATGTTCGAGCGCAACTACTTCGGCATGATGATGGTGGAAACGGGTGAAGCCGACGCATTCATCACAGGTCTCTACACCAAGTATAGCAATACCATCAAGGTAGCAAAGGAAGTCATTGGCATCCGCGACGAGTTCAAGCACTTCGGCACCATGCACATCATCAACTCGCCAAAAGGAACACTCTACATCGGTGACACGCTCATCAACAACGACCCAGGTGCAGAAGAACTCGTTGACATCACGCGTCTTTGTGCAACCACCGTTCGTTGGTTCAACGAGAAACCAAACATCGCCATGGTGAGCCATTCCAACTTCGGTTCCGACACGAGCGAAGGCTCCATCAAGGTTCGTAAGGCGGTTGAACAGTTGCATCGCGAATTCCCTGATTTGGCAGTGGATGGAGAGATGCAGATTGGCTATGCGCTCAACCGCGAACAGCGCGACGAGATGTATCCGTTCACTCGTCTCTTCGGTAAGGATGTCAACACACTCGTCTTCCCGAACCTCACATCGGCTCAGACATCCTTCAAGCTCCTTCAGGCACTCAACAGCGACGTGGAAATCCTCGGTCCAATCCAAATGGGACTCAACAAGCCTATCTACTTCACCGACCACGATGCTTCCGTCCGCGACGTTGTGAACATCGTTTCTGTCGCTTCCGTCGATGCCTACGTTTGGAGACTTCAGCACCGAATCAGCGGCGAGAAATAACACTCCGATTCATTTGATGACAACAAAAAAAACATGGAACAAACCCACCAAGCTAGGTATTGTTCCATGCTTTTTTATGTGCTATGTAATGATAAAATAATAACTTAGGATTATTCTCAACCACGAATTTCACGAATTAAACTAATTCTTTTTAAGATTATTTCGTCATATTTCACGAACAAAAATGCTGGCATTTTTAAAATTAGAGAAATTCGATAAAATAAAAAAACTAAATTCGTTTAATTCGAGTAATTCGTGGTTTATAAAAAATACAAATGATTGGATTAAAATCGCCTCAAGTTATTTTTTACGATTACTATAGGAAATAGCTGTATTCGTTATTCCATGTCGTTGGCAGAAACGGATGTGGAATCACCCTTCGAACGACGAATCATACGCTTACCGCTACGCTTTGGTTTTTCCTCCTTTGGAGCATCTGGCTTCACACCAGCAAGTTCAGGGTCGATGAGAATACGTCCGCAGTATTCGCAAACGATAATCTTCTTGCGCATACGCACATCGAGCTGGCGCTGAGGTGGAATTTTAGCAAAGCAACCACCACAAGCATCACGCTGCAAATAAACGATGCCGAGTCCGTTGCGAGAGTTCTTGCGAATGCGCTTGAAGGCCTGAAGGAGTGTTGGCTCAATCTGAAGTTCGAGGTTCTTAGCCTTCTCACGCAGTTTTTCTTCCTCAGCCTTCGTCTCAGCCACGATTTCGTCGAGTTCGTTCTTCTTCACTTCGAGGTCCTGCTGACGCTCATCAAGGTCCTGCTGAGCATGAGCGATGATTTCCTGCTTCTGCTTCTCAGCAGCCTGAGCCTCACGCGTACGCTTCTGGGAGAGTTCAATTTCCAAGCCTTGGAATTCGATTTCCTTGTTGAGAGCATCATACTCACGATTGTTGCGCACGTTGTCGAGCTGACTCTTGTAATCGTTAAGCTTCGAAGTTGACAAGTCGATGCGTGACTTGAGTTCGTTGATGCGTGAACGAATCTGCATGGCCTCTTCGGTAGCGTTTGAAATACGAGTCTTGAGTCCTTCGATTTCGTCCTCAAGGTCTTCCACTTCGAGAGGGAGTTCACCGCGGAGCGTGCGAATACTGTCAATTTCAGAGAGCATCTTCTGGAGGTCGTAGAGGTTCTTGAGCTTGTCTTCTACAGTCATCTCAGAAGGAGATGTTTCTTTTTTCTTTACCATGTTATTTTAAGTTTTTGAGTTTTTAAGTTTCTAAGTTTTTGAGCTCTATCGTCTTTTCACGCTTCACGCTTCACACTTCACGTACTAACTTCGTTAAACGTTAAACTTTAAACGTTAAACGTTTCTATAAATAGTTGATAGGATTGGTTTCTATCTCCGTGTTGAAGATTGGCAATTCGGGAGCAGCCTTGGAGATAATTTCGCGAAGGATTTCGAGTGTGTATTGCTCGCTTTCGTAATGACCGATTTCGAGCAACTGAATGGAGTGTTCAAAGCCGAAGAAGCGGTGATAGCCTATTTCGCCTGTGATGAACACATCGGCACCTGCCGCAACAGCTTGTGGAATGAGGAAAGCCCCCGCACCTCCACAAAGCGCAACGGTCTGAATCTTTTCGCCTTCCCAAGAATTGTAGCGCACGCTACCCACGTCGAAGCGCTCCTTGATGTGTGCGATGAAATCCTCACGCTCCATCGGTGCTTGAAAATGACCTATTACACCAGCTCCTGCTACTTCTCCATTCACCATTTTTCCCTCGAGGGGACAAAGTGGTTTCACATCTTGCAAACCAATTTTCTCCGCCATACGATAGCTCACGCCACAAGGGGCATTGTCGAGGTTCGTATGCGCAGAATAAATCCAGATGCCTCGTTGAATTGCTTTGATGATGCAACGCTGCACGAAGTCCGCTCCTGTGATTTGTTTGGGTGCATGGAAAAGCAACGGATGATGACTCACGATGAGGTTGCAACCACGCTGGGCAGCCTCTTCGATGACCTCTTCAGTAACGTCAAGACACAATAACGCCCCTGAGACGTCAGCATCCTCTGTTAATCCAATCTGCAAGCCTGCATTATCGTAGCTGTCTTGCAGGGACAGAGGAGCGAATTGTTCAAGGGCTCCAATGATTTCCCGTATTTTCATCTGATTGTGAATCAATTATCTTTCGATTCGGGTGCAAAGTTACGCATTTTTTTACGAATAAGAAAATGTAAGATGAAGAAAATAAAGCTTTTCGAAAAAAATGCTGTTTCATCCTCTCAATGAAAAAACGAGAAAAAGAAAAATGCGACAAAGAATCATATCTCAATTCTCTGCCGCATTTTTACTTTAAGGTAGGTTCAAAAAATTATGTCGGATTGATTTTTGAATTGATTTGATTGGATTTTTGTCAGTTTTTGAGGGCGCATAGCAAGCTATGTAACCGAGAACCTTTAGCTCGGCGTAGCCAAAAGTGGCAAAAAGACTTCAAATCAAACAAAAAGCAACCGAAATAAAATTAATTGGTAGTGAACTAAAAAACAGAATTTTTAGAACCTACCTTAACAAACTGTGGTTTATTTCAATTTGCTTTTAATCCACCTCATGATGCTTTCCTCAGTGGCTTCGCTGGTCCAGTGCTCGTTGACTGGAGTGATGAGAGACTCCTTAGGGCATCTGAGCGAGTTCCAAACGGCATAGCTTGTGGTTGGAGGACAAGTGTCGTCGTTGTAGCCCCATGTGAGGAAGGTGGTTGCCTTCATCTGACGGGCGAAGTTCACCACGTCGTAGTAGCGCAAGGTGTTGATTTTCTCGGGGGTGAGCATGGAGTTCAGACGGTGGAAATGTGGATAGCCACCTGTGCGTCCCTTCTCAGTATAGCCTGCCATGTCGCTCAGTGCGGGATGGTTGGCTGCACAAAGGCTGACGCGGGAATCGAGCGATGCGGTGACGATAGCGAGTGCTCCTCCCTGACTGCCTCCTTGCACTGCCACATTCTTCCCGTCCCACTCGGGCAGAGAAGTGAGGAAATCAATGCAACGCACACAAGCCAAATAGACATGTTTCATATAGTAATTGTCGCGATGGTCGAGCCCTTGAGCCAGATAGGTGTTGGCACCAACGTTGAAGGCATTATTGATTTCCTTGAACTGGTCGGCACTGAGACGAGGGTCAAGTCCATGAATCTCGATTTCGAGTCGGATGAAGCCATTCTCTGCATAGTATTTGTGACGCAGTGGTTCTTTGATGGTTTTCACGCCTGCTCCTGGTGGGCAAAACACAACGGGACACGAACCCTTTGCAGCGTTCTTGGGCTTGGTGAGGTAGCCATACACGCACTGTCCCTTGCTGTTGATTTGTATTTTCACGAGAGAACAATCCACGGATTCCGTCGTGTATTCAGGAGCGGGTTCAATGCTATATTTCAAAGGAAAACCGTTCAATTCCTTCAAGTTCTTGTCCCAGAAGGAAGTGAAATCATTAGGGAGCGTGGTGAACGGCTGAATCTTGTCAGGTGCAAAGCCCAGTTTCACATGATGCTTATAGGTAGTGTTACCAATCTTCATCTGCAAGCGCAAATCGCGGAAGCCAGGTGTCTTTCGAGTTGACATCTTGATGGTGGCACGTCCATTCTTGAGTTTCACACTGCCCTTATCATCGTCCTCCAAGAGGTCATTTCCGATGGTGTACGTCACTGTGCCATCTTTAGGCATGCCATACTGATAGAACTGCACTTCCACTTTGGGCTCTTCACCAGGTTGGTAGAGCCAATCAGCATGGTCGGGCACTGTTACCCACAGCACATCACTACGATAAGGATAATTCTCTGCTTGCATCGTGTCTGCCATCAGCAGCACGAGCATGATAGTTAGGAATAATAAGTTTTTAGTTTTCATCATGTTGCAAAATTACATAAAAATTAAAAAAATAGAAACTTCTTGGCAGAAAATATTCGTTTTTCATAGAAATCCATTAACTTTGCATTACTAACCATTTTCAAAAAAACTATTAAAACACTATGTTAGAAAAAATTTTTGCGCCAGAAACCTACTCCATGTTGGGAGGAATGGCAATTACATTCTGTAAGAATCTTGTTGTAGCAATCCTTGTTTACTACATCGGTAGCAAACTCATCAAGTGGATTTCGAAACTCATCACCAAAGCACTGGAACGCAGCAAAGTGGATAAATCGCTCTTCTCGTTCCTCACCAGCATTGTGAATGTGGTGTTGTGGTTTGTTCTCGCCATCATCATCATTTCCATCTTCGGTATCGAAACCTCTTCGTTCATCGCCCTCTTCGCTTCAGCTGGTGTGGCAATCGGCATGGCACTGAGCGGTACGCTGTCGAACTTTGCAGGCGGTGTGATGGTACTGCTCTTCAAACCTTATAAGGTTGGTGACTTCATTGAAGCTCAAGGCTACATGGGTACTGTGAAACAAATCCAAATCTTCAACACCATCATTCGCACCAACGATGCCCAGACCATTATCATCCCTAACGGTACACTCTCTACGGGTATGCTCAAGAACTACTCGACGGAACCTTACCGCCGTGTGGATTTGGACTTCCAATTTGTTTATGGCACAGACCTCAACAAGGTGAAGGAAGCCATTCAGGAGATTCAGAAGCGCAATCCACTCATCCTGCAAGCTCCTGTGGCAGACAGCGACGTGGTGGCAGCACCTTGGATTGGTTTGACACAGTTGGGACAGAGCGGCGTGGTTGTGAATACAAGAACATGGTGCAAGGGTAGTGACTACTGGACCGTTTATTTCTACATGAACGAAACGGTTTATCAGGAGCTCAAGGAGCGCGGCTTCATGTTCCCATTCAACCGCATGGACGTGACAATTCGCAACGACAAGGCATAGAGTTCTATACTTCAACCCTACTCAGCAAAAAGAGGAAATGTGTGCACACATTTCCTCTTTTTTTACATTTGTCTAAAAAAAGAAGTATTTCACTTTCTCTTTGGCGGAATTTTTAGTACATTTGCAGATGATTGGAACAATCCTTTGTTGATTCCATATCAAAGAAAAAATCATTATCAGAAATCAAACGAATTTACCTTTAATTATTATTACAAAAATTAAAAGCTTATGAAACATTTCTTTACTCTTTTATCAGCAATAGCACTCACATCTGCTATTTCCGTAAACGCTCAGAACCTCCATCCTTTGAACCAACACGGCAGAAGTTTTGAACCTAAAAGTTTGAGCGAGGTGCGGATGCCTGCATCGCAGCAAAAAGGCATGCGCAAAGCACCTGGAATCAAGGTGATGAAGGCTACTGCTATTAGTGAACTTTCTGGACCTGCTATGGTGGTTTACGAAAGCACAAGTGTTGACGATGAAGGCGAAACTATTCCTTTCATTTTCTATTATGGAATCGACATCGAGAACAACGGCGATGGCACCATCACCATGTCGGGATTCGGACAATGGCTGACGAACTCAGATGTGAACGACATCACTGCCAAGTTGGACGAGGATGGCAACTTCGAAATGGACAGTCAGGTGCTATTCACTGATTCTAATTTCGGTAAAGTGAGCATCGCTGCATGGGACTACAATGAGGAAGCAGAGGACATTTTCCCTGTTCGCGATGCGAAAATCACGGGTAGCTTCATCGATGGTGGATTGTATTTTGATACGCCTTGGGGAATCTTCATTGACGCAGGTGAATACAAGGATTACTACTTCGACTTGGCTTTCTCAGCAGGAATCCTGAAGGCAACTGGTGTCATGACCGACACTGACCAGGATGGTACTTATAAATCTTACATCGTGCACAATATTGAAAACGACACCATCTATGTGGGTGGCTTCTCAGGCATGGGCGAGTCGGCAGTGATGACTTACGACCTCAGCAAAAAGACCGTTAGCATTCCTAACCAGCGTGCATTCTACTACGGCTCCGATTATGGTGTGTTCTACACATACGCACTGAACACCATGATGACGTCCGTTGAAAGCATCGACATTTCAGGCACATTCACTGAAAGCCAAATCAGTTGGGGACCTTGGGCACAACTTAATGCCGACGGTCGAGGATTCTTGTACAAAGATAGCAAAATTGATTTCTTTGAAGGTTACAACCTCATTGAAGACATCACATCGGTGAAGCAAGTCGAAACAAGCAAGAACATTGCTCGCAACAAGTTCTACAACGTGCAAGGCATCGAAACTGCTCAGCCTCAGAAGGGTGTGAACATCCAAGTGACGGAATACACCGACGGTAGCAAGAAGACCGTGAAGATTTTGAAGTAATCATTCCTTCGAATTAACAAGAAGCCATTTCTCAACTCTCCATGACAAGAGAGTTCCGAAATGGCTTTTTTCAAATCATATCATCATGAAAAAAAAGAATCAAAAACTCTTGGCAATGCTCTGCTTGGGAACAGTAGCACTCACCGCTGCTGCTCAGACTAAAATCGACATCAAGGAGTATCGCTATGCGGGACCGTTCAAAGTGCAACAACCTGTAATGATGGACTCCATCGATCTTAGTGCACGGAAGTTTGGTACAGACAATTTGCTTGATTTCCCTCTCAATCTGGATGCAGTGGAAACAGGAAGAGTGATGCATGACGCTGTTCTTCCCAACGGTGAGAACCAGCTGCACCTGATAGGTTTCACCTTGCAAAACACATCCTACACAACGGCTAATATCTCCGTGAAGGGGATTGGAAAACATCAGCTTTTCGTGGATGGTGTGAAGCAAATGAGTCCTGAAGTTGTGCTGGAGCCCAACTCACACCAAGTCGTCATCAAATACTTATCCAAGAAGGACAGCAGGGACTCGCTGAAAGTGACTGTGGAATCGCCCAAAGAAGGCATTGTCGAAGTGCTGACAAGAGAGGGAGGACGACTTTACTCGTTGGACAATGTGCTGCATGGATGGAAGTGTTCCAATGTGAGCATCTCACCCAATGGCAAGTACGCCATCGTGAACTATAGCAACACGCAACAAGGTGGACAAAGCGTGAGTCGCACCAAACTATGGAACTTGAAGACCAAACAAGTTGTCGATACGCGAAGCGGAATCCGCTGGATGCCTCGTAGCAATCGCTATTATTATATAAGAGGAGATAAGCGGGAACTCGTCGTTGTGAATCCTTCGACGAAGGAAGAAAGCGTACTTTGTGAATCCTTGCCTTCTGGTAGTTTCACAATAGCTCCTACCGAGGATTATCTCATCATTTCGAAAGAGCAGGAAGGACCCAAGGAGAAGAAGGAAATCTTCGAAGTGGTGGAGCCCGACGACCGCCAACCAGGATGGAGAAATCGGAATCAATTGGTGAAATTTGATTTGAAGAATGGACTGAGTCAACCTATCACATACGGCTATCACAACGTGTATTTGTCAGACATCTCAAGAGATGGTAAATATCTGCTCGTGATGAAATCGGAAAGCCGACTCACCCAGCGTCCAACCACAGTGAGTTCGCTCTATCGCATCAACGCCGAGGATTTCAGCATAGACACTTTGGTGGTGAAAGACGGATTCATGGGTTCTGCACTCTTCTCTCCAAACGGAACGCAAGTGCTGCTGCAAGGTTCTCCAGAAGCTTTCGGCGGCATCGGAAATGTAGTACCCGAAGGAAGAGTGCCAAGTATGGTTGACCAACAACTCTACTTGATGGATGTGAACACCAAGCACATCAAGGCTATGACACGAAATTTCAATCCAAATGTGAGCCGTATGACTTGGTCGGCTTCCGACAATCAAATCTATTTCAACGCAGAGGATAAGGACTGTATGAACCTTTTCCGCATGAATCCTCAAACAGGAAAGATTCAGCGCCTTCAATCAGCAGAAGAGTTAGTGACCAATTTCGACGTGGCTGATGCTGCACCTATGTTGATTCTGAAAGGACAAAGTGCTTCGAATTCCGACCGCATCTACACGCTCAATACGAAATCACTGAAATCCTCACTTTTCGAAGACCTCAGCAAGGACATCCTGAAAGGTATTGAACTCGGTGAATGCCAGGCATGGAACTACCTGAACGACCGTGGCGACACGATTTGCTGCCGTTACTATCTGCCTCCTCATTTCGACGCTTCGAAGCACTACCCAATGATTGTGAACTACTATGGCGGTTGCTCACCTACAAGTCGCAATTTCGAAAGTCGCTATCCTCAGCATGCCTACGCAGCACAGGGCTATGTGGTGCTGGTTGTGAATCCAAGTGGAGCTACAGGATTCGGACAGGAATTCTCTTCCCGCCACGTAAACACTGCAGGCGAAGGCGTAGCTCAGGACATCATCGGTGCCACCAAGACGTTCTGCAAGGAACATGCATGGGTGGATGCCACTAAGATTGGTTGCATTGGTGCCAGCTATGGAGGTTTCATGACTCAGTATCTGCAAACGGTGACGGACATCTTTGCTGCTGCCATTTCCCACGCAGGTATCAGCGACCACACCAGCTACTGGGGCGAAGGCTACTGGGGCTACAGCTACAGCGAGGTGTCGATGGCGAATTCTTATCCTTGGACGGACAAGCATCTCTATGTGGACCAAAGTCCGCTCTTCAATGCCGACAAGATTCACACGCCGCTCCTCTTCCTTCACGGTACAGCAGACACCAATGTACCTGTTGGCGAAAGCATCCAGATGTTCACTGCCCTCAAGCTCCTCGGCAGAGAAACGGCAATGGTTTTAGTGGATGGACAGAATCACCACATCCTCGACTACCAAAAGCGCAAGCAATGGCAGAACACCATCTTCGCATGGTTTGCCAAATGGCTGAAAGGCGACGACACATGGTGGAAAGCCCTCTACGACAAGATGCCTGACAAGAAATAACTTTTCACATTGTTTGCTGTTGTCATCTAATTCCCATAACTTTGTAATCAAAAACTTGAAACAATGAAAATTAACATCAGACTTCTTTTCATCATTCCAGCATTCTTTGTCT
>OCVV012881597.1_pt1 | contig 31201 bp, 24 predicted proteins | sample 1539721 | NCBI WGS metagenome assembly OCVV01 (sample SAMN02144230, study PRJEB22623) | gut metagenome | biome: sheep rumen | host: Ovis aries | place: New Zealand | reverse complement strand
CGACAGTATTCCAGCTTTCGCCCCCATCAATGCTGTATCGCATCCCGCTCGAAACTTCAGACAAACTGCAGCTGTCCGCTCCTGTGGCTGTAGCAGCAGCGCTTGGAGTATTCTCCTTCATCTTTTCTGTAGCATCGGGGAGCGAAAGAGACGTGTTCGCCGTCGGTGTCCCGGAAACCGTAATTTGTGTAAAGCTGTCCCGCGAAACGGAAATGCCGTTCACCGCTTCGCAGGAGTAATTCTCCGGAAAATAATAACCATCTGCCGCCGTATACCTGATAGGCGTGATCTCTCCCGTCACTTCAGTCTGATTCACCGCCCCAGAATCCGAAACCCAAGCCGTCCCATCTCCTGGAGTAATAGACACAGAGTACTTCGGTTCCGTCCTGTACTCCGTCCACATATAACGATACGAGCTTGAACCCGGAGATAATACTTCATTACCATTTGAAAAACTATTATCACTTGTACTTCCAAACATTTTAATTTCTTTGCCTAAATGAATTGAACCGGTCGTCCCGCTTGCTCCTGCGCCTATACCAGCTGCATTACTCCCGCCTACTGCTCTAACCGTTCCACCATAGATTGACACATTTCCGCCCGTTCCATTTGCTCCGCTCCCAATCCCTGCTGCTTTCCGACCGCCCGTGGCTTCCACGATTCCACCGTATATTTCGATCGTCCCTGTATTTCTCCCAGAGCCTCCTCCAATACCTGCGCCACCATCGTACATAGTGCAACCTTTTGCAGTGATTAAACCTCCATATATCCTTATTATACCGGAATCACAATCCTGTGTTCCTCCTATCCCAGCACCATGTTCATTATTATCGCCAGTTGCATCAGCAACAAGCCTTCCTGTCCCGTTTACGCTTTCTGTAAATATGTTCAGTGTCGTACCGACCGGCACAATAATGCCATTATTTGCATTTAACGTTGCCCCATCCCGTAATATCAGATTTACCGTTCCACTGAAGACAGTTATTTTTTGATCTATCGTCAAACCGTCTTTTGGAACAATATATGTCGTATTACCGCCCCATTTCCTTAATTCACTGTGCAGAATATTATAATCTGTAACAGTCTGCACAGCGCCCGACCCGTCCACATACGTCATCGGTTCGTTTTCAGCGGCAGAGATAACGCATACAAAAACTAAAACCAAAACAGAAAGAAGCCAAAGGCATTTCATCATTAACCCGTTCCTCATTTCTTTTCGTCGTGTCGGAATGTACTGATGCGGACAAGGTAACCGTCGGGTCAACAAAGCTCTTCAGCAACGTTTGATATTCTGTTCTATAGGCAACAGTTCTCACGTTCAATTGAAAAGATGAGAACCACAGGATGCCTTCAGGTAAAGCATCCTGCGTACATCTTGTCATTGGCGTTCTTAAATAATATCACAGTTTCCAATTTTTTACAATGGGTATTTTAAACCCAAATGGTCATAAATTTACCTTTTTTTCAATTTTTCCGAGAAGTGATCATTTTCTGTCTTACTCGTAACGGGTGCGGAGCTCATCAATGACGTGCCCCACGGATCTCTCCACCGTCCCATCCTTGAACGGATTCAGCAGATTTCCCGTCTCCAGCAACTCAAAATACCCCTTCGTCCCGCCGGCCCGGCAAAGCTTCAGATAATCCGCCCATGCCTTTTCCCGGTCTTCCTTCATCCGTCCATAGTACTGGAATGCACAGATCTGGGACAGCGCATATTCGATATAGTAGAACGGATACAGGAAGATATGCTGCTTCTGCATCCAGAATCCGCCCTCTTCCAGGAACTTATTTCCGTCATAGTCCCGCCAGGGCATATATTTCTTCTCGATTTCCCTCCAAACACCCCTGCGTTCTATCGCGGTCATTCCGGGTTCCGCATAAACCCTGTGCTGGAATTCATCAACGCTGACGAGATACGGAATCGTTCCGATCGCCCCGATCAGATGAGCGGTGATATATTTCTCAGACTTGTCTTCAAAGAATGACTTCATCCAGGGATAGGCAAAATGCTCCATGGACATGGAGTGAATCTCGTTGATCTCCGACGTGGATCCGCAAAGCGCACTGATCGGTATGCTGCGCATGCTCAGATAACCCTGGAAGGCATGTCCTGCTTCATGCGTCAGCACATCCACATCCGCGCTCGTTCCGTTGAAGTTGGAGAAAATAAACGGCGCCTGATATGCCGGGAACCGGGTCATATATCCGCCCATACGCTTTCCCGGCCTGGTTTCCAGATCAAACAGCTGATACTCCTTCATGAAGTCGAAGAATTCGCCTGTTTCCGGGCTCATCTCCCGATACATGTTCTGGGCCTTCGTGACCAGCTCCTCCGTTGTTCCGATCGGATTCGCGTTCCCCTCCGGAAAGATCAGCTCTTCGTCATAATAGTGAAGCTTGTCCACGCCCAGCAGCTTCCGCTGCTTCTCCCGGATCTCCGCCACCGCCGGCGTAACAATCTCCCGAATCTGCTCCCGGAATCTCGCGGTATCTTCCTGGGTGTAGTCAAAACGGTTTCTGGAAATATAGGCCATCTCCGTATATGTCGAAAAGCCCATCTTTTTCGCCATGCCGTCCCGCAGGCCGACAAGCTCCGTATACTGTGCATCCAGTGTGGGGCTGATCTGTTCATACAGCGCCGCCCAGGCCTGAAAGGCCTCCTTCCGTTCCTGCCGGTCCGTGCTCTGCATATGCTTGAGAAGTCCGTAGAAGTTGCACTTCTCTCCCCGGAAGTCCGTCGTCGCCAGCGCAGTCGCCTTCTGGTATGCCTGAGTGATCTCGCCGGAGCGGATCGTTTCCTGAATGATCTTCTCGTCCTCCGTCAGCAGCTCCGCATCCAGGATCCGGAAAAGCTGCTTTCCGAATTCCGCTTCAAAATCCTTCCGATAGGGAGATCCCGTCAGCGCCTTCTCCCACGCGATGCTCAGCGGGATCATCCGGGCCATCTGCTCCCGCAGCCACCGGACTTCCCCATCATAGTATTCGTCCGTCGTATCGATGGTATTCCGGACATTTGCGATGGAAAACATCGTCCCGACTTCCATGTTCATCTCCTGAACATCGAAATATGCCTTGCGGACTTCCTCATAGCTTTGGGCTTCCAGAACCCGCTTCGTGGCTTCTTCCATCGCTGCTTTCCGCTTTTCAATGTCCGGCCGCTGATAGGGCATCTTGCTGAACTTCATCATTAGTTTTTTTACCTCCGCAGCTTTTTGATCATATTACATTACAAAGCAATGTACCTTCCCGTAACGCTCTCCCTGTTCTCCCGGATCTCCTCCGGCGTGCCTGCGGCCACAATCCTGCCGCCCTGCTTTCCGCCTCCCGGGCCCATATCCACAATATAGTCAGCATTCCGGATCATGTCAAGATCATGTTCAATGACAATCACGGTCGCCCCCTGATCGATCAGCCGCTGAAACACCCCGATCAGCGACTGCACATCCAGCGGATGCAGCCCGATTGTCGGCTCATCAAACACGAATACGGAGTCGGTCTGCCCCTTGCCCATCTCGCTGGCCAGCTTCAGCCGCTGCGCCTCTCCGCCGGAGAGGCTGGGCGTCTCCTCTCCCAGCGTCAGATAGCCCAGTCCCAGATCATGCAGCACCTGCAGTCGGCCTTCCACCGTCTTCAGATCGTCGCATTCGTTCATTGCTTCATCCACGCTCTTCGCCATCAGCTCCGGCAGGGAAATTCCCGCCCCTTCCTTTCGGTTTCTCCGGATCTGATACGCCTCTTTCCCGTATCGGGAGCCTCCGCATTCCGGGCATGGAATGTCCACATCCGGCAGAAACTGCACATCCAGACTGATGCTTCCCGTTCCGTCGCACACAGGGCACCGCAGTTTTCCCGTGTTATATGAAAAATCTCCTGCGCTGTATTTTCCGTTCTTTGCATCTCTGCTCCGCGCATAAACCTTTCTCAGCTCATCATGCACATTGGCATATGTCGCGACGGTCGACCGCACGTTGATGCCGATCGGCGTCGCATCGATCAGCTTCACCTGCCGGATACCATCTGCTGACACTGATTTCACATGTTCAGGCAGCTTTTTCCCGTCGATTGCCGCCGCAAGTCCCGGAATCAGACTCTCCAGCACCATCGTCGTCTTCCCGCTCCCGGATACGCCGGTCACAACGGAAAGCCGTCCCTTGGGAAATGAAACCTCCAGCGGCTTCACAGTATGAATTCCCCCGGTTTCCATCCGGATCGTTCCCAGGTCAAACATGTGCTCCCGTTCCGCTCGTTTCCGCCATACCGCCGGATGCTGCGGCCGCAGGAAAGGCCCGATCCGGGACGCGGGATTGTGCGCAATCTCCCCGATCCTTCCCTCGGCAAGGATCCTTCCGCCCTCCGCGCCGGCCTCGGGTCCCATTTCAATCAGCCAGTCCGCGTGCGACAGCACCTGCGTATCGTGATCCACCAGCACCACGGAGTTTCCGTCGGCCACCAGGTCATCCATCACGCCGGTCAGTCCTTCCAGATTGCATGGATGCAGCCCGATGGATGGCTCATCCAGAACATAGAGTACCCCGGTAGTCCGGTTCCGCACAGCCCTGGCCAGCTGCGTCCGCTGCCGTTCCCCGGTGGACAGCGTCGAAGCCGCACGGTCCAGGGAAAGATAGCTCAGCCCCAGATCCACCAGTCGGCGGGCCGTATGCTGAAAAGCCTCGCAGATGCTGATCGCCATCTCACGCATTTCCGCAGGCAGTGTTTCCGGTACGCCCTTCACCCATTCGATCAGCTCGTCCAGCGGCATCTCGCACACCTTGTCCAGCGACACGCCCCGAAGATGCAGCGACCGTGCCCGGTCGGAAAGTCTCGTCCCGTGGCATGCCGGACACGGTCCCTGCTTCAGGAACCGCTCCACGCGTTTCATGCCCTTCTCGTCCTTCACCTTGGCCAGCGCGTTCTCCACAGTATAGATCGCATTGAAATAGGTGAAATCCATTTCCGCCGCCACGTTCGTCTTTTCGTTTGTATACAGAAAATGCTGTTTCTCAGCCGGTCCGTGGAATACGATTTCCTTCTCCTTCTCCGTCAGATCCCGGAAAGGCACATCCGTCCGCACGCCCATCTGTCTCGCCACGTCCTTCATCAGGGACCACATCAGCGACTGTCATGGAGCCACGGCGCCTTCGTCAATCGTCAGCGACTCATCCGGAACCAGCGTGCTTTCGTCCACTGCACGCACAACGCCGGTTCCTTCGCACTTCGGGCATACTCCGCCGCTGTTGAACGCCATTTCCTCCGCCCCGATCACCGGCACGATTTCCCCGCATTCCGGGCAGCGCACTTCCTTTTCCGCAGCAAAGTCCATCGTCAGTGGAACCGTATGCCCGTTCGGACACCGGTAATGAGAAAGCCGGGAAAACATCAGCCGCAGGCTGTTCAGCAGCTCCGTCATCGTCCCGAAGGTACTCCGGATTCCCGGGACGCCCGGCCGCTGATGCAGCGCCAGCGCCGCAGGCACATACCGAACGTCATCCACCTGCGCGCGGCTGGCCTGGGTCATCCGCCGCCGCGTATAGGTCGACAGCGATTCCAGATACCGCCTCGATCCCTCCGCGTAAAGCACACCCAGCGCCAGAGACGACTTACCCGACCCGGAAACGCCTGCAATTCCGACTATCTGGTGCAGCGGAATATCCACATCCACGTTCTTCAGATTATGCACCCGCGCCCCGCGCACCTCAATATTCTCCGGTATATTCTCCCTTTTCTCCATTTTTCCAGTTGTCCTCTCTGTCATCAAAGGGGGCCAGTCCCTCCTCAGAAGCCAGCCCTCCATCTTCTTATTTTTTTGAATTAATCGAAGCAATCACCCACATGATTGATCGTCAGTTCCATACCCTAAGCCGTATCATACTCCTCAAAGATCACAAACTCATCCTTCGGCAGCGTCGGCTCCTTATACCCTTCCGGACTTTTCAGAATACCGACCGGCGCGTTGGTCATCACCGTCGCGTCTCCGTTCGTCGTGATCCCGTCTGGTGATATCCGTTCACTTCCTGCTCGGTCCAGATGTACGCCACTTCCTCGCCGTTGACGATCACCGGCAGGTTCGTGACCACCGCCGTCCATTTATTGTCTGAAGGCGCAACGTGCTCGGTAACTGGATTTTCAGAAATCAGGTTTTAATTAATTGTAAGGGCAGCGTCAGAGGTCAGAGACTGGTCGGCATCGGAAGCGGATGCTTCACCGGTCGGTTCATCCGGATGTCTGTCTTCCGTCGCTGTATCCAGGAGCTGATTGTCATCAGTCATTCTTTCATTTTCTGCAGAAGCCTGTTCGACTTCGCCCTGTTTTGCGGAGTCGGTTACCGGTGCAGAAGAATCTGTCTCAGAAACAGTCCTCTGATTTAGACTGAAGTCTGTTTTGTTTGGGGCAGACTGCTCCTCATCTTGAATTCCAACGGTTTCAGGTGTTCCATTCTGATTCTCCGCTGAACCTTCCTGGAAACTTTCCGTTGATTCCGTGGGCTCATTGATCCCAGTAGCCGGATTATCCTTGTTTCCCATTTCGGTTTCAACAGCGGCTGCTGGATTTTCCTGTCCTTCCTGGATTATTACCAGCGCCGGCTGTGTTTCCGGAATAGTCTCCGTGCCCGATTCCGCGAACGTGACCGGCATGTAAGACTGCAGCATCATCACTGCACACAGGATGGAGAGAAACTTCCTGAACCGATTTGTCATGACTCTTTGCCCCTTTTGTTTGTGGTGTTGAGTTTCGATGTAATTCAAGTTACATATGAATCGCATGCTGCTCCATTGAGCACACATGTTTCGTATAAAATGGTATAAAAGTCCATGAAATATTACCACATTTTCCGATTTTTTCAAGGGTTATGACCTGATAACTGCATTGTATACAGCATTCATTTTATTACATCATTCAGAAATGAGAAAATTGTTCACGTTATCGATTGTTGTATGTACACTTTTTCTTTTTGCACTGCGATAATAAACGGAAACACAGGCGTTGTATTCAGCATTTTGATCAAGTTGGTCTTCGCGCTGACATTCATGTATCTAATATGCCAGACCATATTTCAGAAAATGGTCTGCGGAAAGTCTCATTCTTCCTCTTCGTCCAGCAGATTGTTCAGGCGTTCCTCGCTCCGCAGCCAAGCGCTGTATCCGGCCTGGGCGGCTTCGCTCTCCTTTTTCTCCCGCCAGGATGAGATGTCCGCACAGATGGACAGCATTTCATCCATGATCGTTTCGAGGCTTCTGGGGCGCGCCTGCCAGAGATAGGATGTCATACGGTCGATGGCTCTGGGGCTTTTCAGCTCTCTGGCGATGAGATCCGCCATATTCGCCGGATAGCCCAGCGACTCCAGGGCGGCACCCAGCTGGTCTCTCGCCTCTGCCCATGTCTTCTGATGGGGTGTCATGTCGGATCATCCTCTCTTTGTACTTTATGCATGATTATAACGGCTGAAGCCTCGGGACACAAGCGAAATGATTGGACAGCCAGCAGAGCGGAGAACATCCTGTGTCACCAGCAATCAGGCCGAGAGCTTCAAGAGAAAGGATTGACGTATTCATATTTTTCCCTGGAGCATGGCTGAAATTTGCATGATCCCGGTTGGACAAATCAAAAAATATGGTATATAATGGCAAGCAGGAAACAGAACATCACCCATCCGAGCGACCATTATACAGGAGAAATTGCATCATGAAGAATCGGTTCATTATCCTGCTGTGTTTGATCGGGATCCTGTGCCTGGCGGGCTCCGCCGGGGCGGAGACCCTGCTGCCGATGGCTTCGGATATCCGAATGGACCGGCTGGAATACCGGTTCCTGATCTGCGATGTCGGGGCCGCGCAGGAGGACGGCTCCGTCCGGATGACGCTCTTCGTGCCGGAGGTGTTTGAACGGTCCGCGCTGGAAGGGCTGAAGGCCGGAGATGTGATCCGGATCAACGGAGAGGACTGCACCGTTGAAACCGTCTCGGTAAACGATGCGGAAGCCTGGATCAATCAGGGAACGGCATCGGAAAAGGAGCTTCGGGCGAATGAATACGGCGAGTATCATCTGGTGCTGATCAACGAGCGCCTGCCGTATCAGCAGTTAGGAACCATTCAGGTCGAAATTCCGGAAAACCTGGCGATGCTGGACTGCATCGATCCGGCCACCGGAGAGCAGCTGGAAAAGCCCACCGTGCATACCGGAGAAGAGTTCCTGCAGATGCTCAGGGAGGACCCGGTCGGGTTTGATGTCAAGAACACCTGGGTGCTGTTTGGCGTCAGCAATGTACCGAACATGATCGTCCGGTATTATGTTTCCTGGCAATAAGCTTCGAATGACCCGGAGCCGGATCAGCAATGATCCGGCTCCGTTTTTTGCTGCCGGATGATATGGCGGTCAAAGATTGCCAGCAGGGCTGGGAGCAGGAAGAGCACCAGGAGCACGGAAATCAATGCGCCGCGGGCCAGCAGAGCGCCGATGCTGGCGATATAATAGATCGTGCAGATCTGGCCGATGATGTACCCCGCGGTCACGAGAATCGAGCCGGAGGTCAGAATGGTTGGCAGCGCCCGGTGCATGGCGGTCTGAAGCGCTTCCCTCGGCGCTTTTCCTTCCCTTCTCAGGTTTCGGTACTGGTCGCTGAAAAGAATCGCGTAGTCAATGGTCGCTCCCATCTGGATGGAGAGAACGATCAGATAGGAAATGAAGAAGATCGGCTGGCCCATGATCCGGGAGATGCCCATGGAGATCCAGATCGCGCCTTCGATCACCAGCACCAGCAGCACCGGGAGACGGATCGCCCGGAAGGACAGGGAAACGATGGCCAGGATCGCCAGCAGGGTGATCAGGTTCACCACGAGCAGGTCGCTCCGGAAGGCGTTGGAGATATCATAGACGGACATGGGCGTGCCGGTGACGTAGAAATCATCCCCGTATTCCGCGCGGACCGCGGCCATGATGGCATCGATGTGGTCATTGAAGCGCGGATCCCGCGCACCGAAGTTCAGCCCCATGATGATCCGGGCATAGTGCGGCCCGTTGAAGGATTGCTGCGCCGTCTTCAGCAGCTCCCGCATCCGGCTGATTTCCGGAAGATCGCCCGGCAGGTTTTCCGCCGCGGCCAGGAGACGGTCCGCCCGGACGGATTCGCCGAAGCCGTTGGTGCTGAAGAACAGCTGCATCAGGAGCGGCGCCATGCCGGTCATCTCCGCGGCATCCGCGACCGTATAATACTTCAGCGCTTCCGCCCCGGTGGTCACCATGGCGACGATCTCGCCGACCGCCGGGGTCCCATCGTCCCGACGGATCTCCCGCAGGGCGGCCACCAGCCTGCGCTGGGCATCGTAATCCGCGTCTTCATCGCCGGCGGGGATCAGGAGCACCAGCGGATTGGCCGGCAGCGCGATCGCGGCAGAGGGTTCCCGCTCCGTTTCCGGCCGTGGCGCTGCGGGCGCCGTTTCATCCGTTTCCGGGGTCTGCGCTTCGCCGTTTCCGTCCGCATGACGCCGGACGGTGGCGGACTCGGAGAAGGAATACTCATTCATGTTGTTCAGAACGAAGCCGCCCGCCACCGCCAGCAGGAGCAGAATCGCGAGGGGCTTCCGCGCCTTCCAGATGAAGGCGGCCAGGTGTTCGCCGCCCAGCCGGATCGGACGGTGGTGCGTTTTCCGGAGCGGGATCGCCAGCAGAAGGATGACGGAAGGCATCAGCAGGAAAACGCAGACCATGCTGATTACGATGCCCTTGGAGAGCACGATGCCGATATCAAAGCCGATGGTAAAGCTCATGAAGAGCAGGGACAGCAGGCCGGCGATGGTGGTCAGCGCGCTGGAGGCGATCCGCATGAAGCATTCCGCCAGCGCCTCCCGCATGGCGTCCACGGCTTCCATCCCGCCATCCCGGTAGCCGTTGAAGGTATGCAGCAGCATGATGGCATAATCGATGGACAGGGCCAGCTGCAGAATCGCGCTGACGGCAAAGGTGATGAAGGATACATCCCGGAAGATGAAGTTGGTGCCCATGTTGATCAGGATGGACACGCCGAGGGTGAACAGGATGGCCGCCGGCTCCAGCCATGCATGGGAGGTCAGCAGCAGCACCGCCAGCACGATGGCCACGGAGATGCCCATCACCAGGGGCATCTCCTGCCCTACCCGGTTCTGCAGATCCCGGGAGGCCTCCGGATCCCCCATCTCGAACGAACCGAATTCCGCTTCCATGACCGCCACCGCCCGCTTCGTCATGGTATCATCCGAAAGATACCGGTTCAGGTCATAGTTGATCCGCGTATGGGAGATCATGGTGACGCTCCAGACGGCCAGCAGCAGGATGGCGATCAGGATCCATGTCCGATGGCGGACAATCCACGCGGCGGTTTTCTGCTTTCCTTTCAAGGGCATGCCCTCCTGTGCCTGATGGTGTTCATTCCGGCATAATCAGTTCACTCATCGTTTCCTGCATGGTTTTCGCAGCTTCCGTCAGGTCAAACCGGGGAAGATGGCTGACCAGGATCGTCTGATGGATGCCCTCCACATAAACAAACACGATGATGATGATGGCAATCACCGGAATCAGCGTATCCACCGGCGCGATCAGCCAGCGGCCGATCACCTCGTCCTTCCGCGTCCGGGTACAGGAGAAGAGCAGCACGAGCGGCGCCAGGATCGCCAGCGGAACGGTTTCACCGAAGCCCACCGCGCTGCCGACCGACATATTGTATTCCATCAGCGGCATCAGCAGCTCCTCCGAATCCATAGCGGTTTTCGAAGCATCAATCTCCGTCCCGAACAGGGAATAGACGATCAGCAGGAATGCCAGTGACAGCGATGAAATACCGTCCAGGACAGCATGCTGAGACTGCAGAACCGGAATCAGGTCGCTGTTGAATCTGAACATCAGATTCTGTACCGTGACGATCCGGCCGCAGATGATGCCCAGCCATCCCAGAATCATGAATTCCCGATAGCTCAGCGGGCCCCTGTAACGGATATCGTTTTCATGGGACAGTTCATGAAACCGAAGCCTTCTGCCTCTTTTCTGACCTTCGGCAGATTTCATTCTTGCCATTGCCGTTTTCCCTCCACGGTTGCATTCAGTTTCACCGTTGCAATCAGGTATTCCCGGGGCATTCCGATCGCCCTCAGAACCCTTCGGCATCCACCGAACGTGTCTGTTGGATATAAAATTGTATCAACCCTGCCGGCGAATGTCAAACCGCAGTTGAAATTCGGACTTGGAATTTGGCGTTTTTTGCTTTATGATATATGTACAGTAATCAGCATACAGGGAGGATTCTGGAATGGAACATGGAAATCCGCTTCTGAAGGACAATATTGACAAGAAATTCATCACCATGGGCGAAATCATGCTGCGGCTGACCCCTCCGAACTATGACAAGATCCGGATGGCCACCTCCTTCGAGCTTTCCTACGGCGGCAGCGAGGCGAACATCGCCCTCGCCCTGGCCAGTCTGGGCGTGGATTCCACCTTCTTCTCGGTTGTTCCGAACAATTCCCTGGGCAAGAGCGCGATCCGCTCCCTGCGCTCCGGCGATGTGCACTGCACCCCTGTGATCCTTTCCACCCCGGAGCAGACGCCGACGCACCGGCTTGGCACCTATTATCTGGAAACGGGCTTCGGCATCCGCGCCAGCAAGGTGATTTACGACCGGAAGCATTCCGCGCTGACGGAGTATGATTTTTCCGGATATGACCTGAAGGCGCTGCTCAAGGATTTTGACTGGCTGCATCTCTCCGGCATCACGCCCGCGCTCTCCCCCTCCTGCGCCACGCTGATCCTCGACATGCTGAAGACGGCGAAGGAGCTGGGGCTGACGGTGTCCTTTGACGGAAACTTCCGCTCCGCCCTGTGGTCCTGGAACGAGGCAAGGGATTTCTGCACCCAGTGCCTGCCCTATGTGGACGTGCTGCTGGGCATCGAGCCGTACCATCTGTACAAGGATGAATCGAACCCCGAAGCCGGCGACTGGAAGGACGGCGTGCCGCTGCAGCCGGACTATGAACAGCAGGATGAAATCTTCCAGCACTTCGTGGAACGGTATCCGAATCTCAAGTGCATCGCGCGGCATGTGCGCTATGCGCACTCCGGATCGGAGAACAGCCTGAAAGCCTTCATGTGGTATGACGGGCATACCTTCGAAAGCCGGCAGTTCACCTTCACGATTCTCGACCGCGTCGGCGGCGGCGATGCCTTTGCCTCCGGCCTGATCTACGCGATGCTGAACGGGGACAAGCCGATGGATATCCTGAACTTCGCCGTGGCCTCCTCCGTGATCAAGCATACGATTCACGGGGACGCAAACATCACGGATGACGTGTCCGTGATCCGCAATCTGATGAATATGAACTATGATATCAAGAGATGACGGATCCGTTTTCCGGATCCGCAGAAACGGAGGCCGCAGCTGCGCAGCCTCCGTTTTTTATGTTTCGTCCGCGGCAAAGGCCGCGAAATAAAGCGTATGGTCATCGCAGCGATACAAAAGGAACACCCGACCGGGAAGCGCCGCGCGCTCCGGCATCCGGAAGGCGGAGCGAATACCCCTGCCCGGATTCTGAACCGCCTGATCCAGCGTGGAAACGAGCTCAGTGCGGTTCGCATTCAGAAACGCCTCGCGTTCCTGTTCCGTCTGTCCCAGCAGCTCCCGGCAGGCGTCATTCATCTGCATGACGGACAGCTGCCCTTCCCGTCGAAGCAGGACGGCTGCCGGGCCGATCAGATTATCCAGCAGCGACCCGCTGAGAACGCCGGAATGGACCATTTCCCGGAAGTGCAGCTGATTCTTCATGGCAAGATCCGCATGGATATAGGGAATATCGAGACATTCCGGATCCGTAAGCAGCGTTTCAAACTGTTCCGGTGGCATCGGCCGGTAGAACAGGAACCCCTGAGCATAGTTCTCGCCGATGGCAATCATATTCTCCCGCTGGTTTTCCGTCTCGATGCCTTCGGTGATCACGACCATTCCGATCATATGCGCCATGCTGACGACGGATTCAACGATGGAGATGGCTTTCGAGTCCGAATCCTTCTGAGACATGAATTTCACGTCCGTCTTGAGCACGTCCAGGTTCATGGTATGGAGCATGCTCAGGGAGGAATAGCCGCTGCCGAAATCATCCATCAGCACATGAAAGCCCGCGTCATGCAGCCGTTCAACGCCGCCCATGATCATTTCCATGTTGTCCGCAAAGGCGCTTTCCGTGATTTCAACGCCCAGCAGTTCCGGAGCGATGCCATACTTTCCGGCCAGCGCGATAAAGTATTCTGCAATATCGGTGAAAAAGAAATCCATCCGGGAAACGTTGACGGAAACCGGGATCTGCGGCAGACCGCGGTCCGCACAGCTGCGAAGCCACGCGGCAACCTGTTCCCAGATCATCCGGTCCACCTCAAAGATCATCCCGCTCTTTTCCAGCGAAGGGATGAAATGGCTGGGGTTGATCAGCTTGCCCTTGTGCTTCCAGCGGCACAGTGCTTCCGCGCCGACGATTTTGCCGTTCTGTTCCTTGACCTGGGGCTGGAGATAGAAAACAAACTCGTTCCTTTCCAGGCCTTCGCGGATCTCCATCAGCAGCAGCTTGTCATCCCGGACCCGCATATAGTGTTCCGGATTGTAAAAGCGGCAGTGATCCATATAGCTGCCCTTGATCTCCTGCAGTGCGGTCAGCGCATGGTCATACATGGTGGGGAGCGGTTCCGGATCCCGGGACAGGCAGACGCCCATCACCGGAGAGAAACCGTCCGGATAGGACAGATTCCGGTAGATCTCCTCGACCGCATTGCGGGGCGACTCAGCCTTCTGCCAGGGGAAGAACAGCACAAAATTATCCCCTCCCAGATATCCGGCCAGACCGTCCAGCTTCCTGGCCTGCTTCAGCAGATCGGATGCCATGCTTTCCAGGAAGCGGTTTCCCGCTTCCCGGCCGAAAATATCGTTGTACAGTTTGAAGAAATTCAGGTCAAAGACGATCGTGATCACCGTCTGTCCGGGGTTCTTCTCCAGCCATTCCTCCGCCATCCGGAAGAATTCATCCGTCCGGTACAGGGAGATATCCGCGCCCGTTGTCATCCCGGTCTTCCGCGCGGAAATCTCTGTCGCGCCTCCCGTTCGCAGGGTCCGCATTTCCGGTTCCCGGTTTTCGGCATCCTGATGGGCCTCAAGATGAATCCGCCGGATCACCTCGTCCAGGTTTTCCGGTGCCGCCTCCAGGAATACATGGCCGATCCCGCAGCTCAGCCCGCTGTCGCGGATGATCGCCTGAAGCTTTTCCACCGTAGTGTCAAACGGGATCGGAAACTCCGCGGATATCGTCAGAAACTCGCCGGGCGCCACGCGAAAGGCATGATCCTTCCCAAAGAGGCCCGCCAGGATTTCCCCGGTCCGGATCAGCGCCAGATCCGTCCGCATGTCATCCGGCGCGTCCACCGGACGGCTCCAGCCGGTCGTTTCCACATAGCACAGGCCCACCGGATGCCCGGCCTGCACGGATCCGATCCGGTTCCGCAGGCCGGACAGATTGCCCATGCCTGTCAGCCGGTCCGTATGATCGATGTTCCGGAGCCGGCACATCAGATGCTCGTTGTAGATCAGGGACGAAAGAATGTAGCGGATGCCGGGGATCAGCATGGCGGCGTTCTCCATCATTCCCATGCCGGGATTCTCCATCAGGAAGAAACCCAGCTCCTGGCCATGGAAAGCCAGCCGGGAAGCCAGCATCCGCTTCGTGCCCTGGCCTGCCAGCATCTCTCCGATCCCGGGGTTTTCCGCACTGAAAGCATCCATGTCGCACCATTTCAGATATTCCTGTTCCCGAAGCTGTGTCAGCATTCCGGAGAAGAATGCTTCCGGAAGGGCATGCATCCATTCGCGGGAATGCTGTCTGCCGTCGGCGTACCATTCGCAGGCCAGATCATATGTGCCGTCCGCGCCTTGCTCAAAGATGGAGATCCGGTCGCACTCCAGCTCCGTTCCCAGATGCCGAATCAGGTTTTCAGGACCCTCCCGGGATTCCGACTGCGAAAAAGCCTTCTGAAATGCCCGGTTCAATGATTCCAGTTCCATCAGCTGTCGGGTTTTCTCCATATGGCATACTCCTTTGGGTCTTCTGCCCGTCTGCCCTGTTCGTCCTTCATCGTTTTATATCAGGCGGCTTTTCTCCATGGCGGCGCGGGCGGCCGTGATTCCGTCCATTGCCGCGGAAACAATGCCGCCGGCATACCCGGCTCCCTCGCCCACAGGATACAGGCCGGCGATATCCTCCGCCTCCCCCTCCCGGGTCCGCGTCATGCGCACCGGCGAGGAGGAGCGCGTTTCCGGAGCGGTCAGCACCGCATCCGGCATGGCAAAGCCTGCCAGCTGCGCATTCATCGCCCGGATGCCCTTTTTCAGATCCGCCGCAATGAAATCCGGCAGCACCGCCCGCAGATCCGCCGGCGTGACGCCCGGCCGGTAGGATGGCTGAACATCTCCGAACGCCCTTGTTTCCCGGTCGAGGAGGAAATCCTCCACCCGCTGCGCCGGCGCGCGGTATCCGCCTCCGCCCGCCCGGAAAGCCAGCTTTTCGATGCGGCGCTGCAGGAAGAAACCGGCCAGCGGATCATCCTCCGTCCCGAAATCCTCCGGCTTTACGCCGACGAGCAGGGCGGAATTGCTGTTTTCCGCATCCCGCGCATGATAGCTCATGCCGTTGACCGCGACCCCATCCGGCTGGGAGGCCGCGGCGATCACATGTCCGCCCGGACACATGCAGAAGGTGTAGACGCCCCGATCATCCGGCGTATGGCATACCAGCTTGTAGGTGGCCGCGCCGAGCGCCGGATGCCCTGCAAATGGACCGTACTGGCTGCGGTCGATCATGATCCGGGGATGCTCGATCCGCACGCCCATGGCAAACGGCTTTCTGACCATGCGGACGCCCTGGTCGAACAGGCGCTGAACCGTATCACGGGCGGAATGCCCGATGCACAGCAGCACCGTTTCCGTCCGGATCTCCTGCTTTTCTCCTCCGTGAGAAACGATGGCTCCGGCCACATGACCCTGATGCAGGATCAGTTCCTCAAGCCGCGTTTCAAACAGCACCTGGCCGCCGAGATGCCGGATTTCCTCCCGGATGGATGCGACCACGCCCCTGAGCCGGTCCGTACCGATATGCGGCTTCTGATCAATCCGGATTTCCTCCGGCGCACCGTGCGCGATAAATGTTTCCAGCACATCCCGCAGATAGGGAGATTTCACGCCGCAGGTCAGCTTTCCGTCCGAGAAAGCGCCCGCTCCCCCTTCGCCGAACTGTACGTTCGATTCCGGATCCAGCCTGCCTTCCTCCGCCATGCGGGTAACATCCTGCGTCCGTTTCTCCACGCTCTTTCCGCGCTCGATCAGAATCGGATTCGCACCGGCCCGTGCCAGCGTCAGCGCCGCAAAAAGCCCGGCGGGCCCTGCGCCGACCACCAGGGGCGGCAGCGCAAATGCCGGTTCCGGAAGCGGTGACGGATGCGGCCGGTTCACCGGGGACAGGAAGCGAAAGCGCCGAAGCAGCGCCTGTTCATTCCTGACCTGAAGATCCAGGGACAGCACGAAATGGACGTCCTCCCGGTTCCTGGCGTCCACCGATCGGCGGACCACCGTGACGCCGGTCAGCTGATCCCGCGCCAGGGAGAGCTTCTTCTCCACCGCCTGGCGCAGGGTGGCGGGCGTATAGTCCAGCGGCATCGGAAAATTAGTCAGTCTGAGCATGATTCCTCCTCGTGCCAGCGCAGGGCTTCCGGGTCGGTGAAAGCCCTTTCGGGATAGCGGACCTCCGTCAGCTCCAGCCCGCAGGCAGGCGCCGTCATTCCCAGTTCCAGCCGGTTCCCCGTTTCGATCGCCCGGCGGTACGCATCCGCTTTCAGCCGGTGCAGACCGATCTCCACCGCCGTTCCGGCGATGATCCGCACCATGTTGTACAGAAACGCGTTCCCGCTGATCACGATGCTGATCCGGTCGCCGTCGCGCAGAAACTCCGTCCGGTCAATCGACCGGACCGTGGTTCTCGCCGTGCCGCCGGAGGCCTGAAAGGCGGCGAAATCATGCGTTCCCTCCAGGGTCCGGATCGCCCCGGCCATGGATTCCGTGTCCAGCGGCACCGGCACATGCCAGCGGATATTCCGCTCCAGTGCACTCCCGTGGCGCCGGTTCAGAATCCGGTAGGTATAGGTTTTTCCGGATGTCAGAAAGCGCGCATGAAATGCGCCGGGCACTTCGCGCCCGGCCTGGACCCGGATATCCGGGGGCAGAATATTGTTCAGCACGAAAGGAAATTTTTCCGGCGGGATCGTGCAGTCCGTATCAAAGTGCACCATCTGGCACAGCGCATGCACCCCCGCGTCCGTCCGTGAGGAGCCGGTGACGGTGACCGGATGGCCGCAGGCTCTTTCCAGGGATTCCTCCAGCACCTGCTGCACCGCCAGACCGGTGATCTGGCGCTGCCAGCCGGCATAGGCGGTTCCGTCGTATTCCACGGTCAGCAGGATTCGATGCACTTCAGTAATACCTCCCACATGCTGTCGGGGCTCAGCTGTGCATGTCATCTGTTCCCCATCGCAGCGCTCAGGCCGGATGATCATCCGATCGTCCCGGACCTTCGGCTGCATGCGTTGATGTCTGATTCGTCTCTCTTCCGGGGTCAGAACGGAATAAACCTTCCGGCAAGAATCAGCATCGCGATGAAGGCGGCCATGATCACGCAGGCAATCATGTCGTTTTTTGTGATCTTCAGCACCCGCAGCCGCGTGCGTCCTTCCCCGCCGTGATAGCAGCGGCTTTCCATCGCCATGGCCAGATCTCCCGCCCGGCGGAACGCGCTGATAAACAGCGGCACCAGCAGCGGCACCATCGCCTTCGCCCGGGAGAGCAGGTTGCCGCTTTCAAAGTCAGCGCCCCGCGCCATCTGCGCCTTCATGATCTTGTCCGTCTCGTCCAGCAGCGTCGGAATGAAGCGCAGCGCAATCGTCATCATCATGGCCAGCTCATGGGCCGGAAAGTGGATCTTTTTCAGCGGGCCCATCAGGATCTCCAGCCCGTCGGCCAGGGAGATCGGCGACGTTGTCAGCGTCAGCAGCGAAGTTCCCGCCACCAGGAACATCAGCCGCAGGGAATAGAACAGCGCCTGCAGAAATGCCTCCCGCGTGATCCGGATGATCCAGAAGGACACCCATACATCATTGCCGGGGGTGAAAAACAGGTTCAGCAGGAAGGTCAGGATCAGAATGATCCGCAGGGGCTTGAGCCCGCGCAGCAGCATTTTAAAGGGAACGTTCGACAGGCGGCATACCGCAAACAGGAAAGCCGAAAGCAGGATATATCCCGCGAAGTTGGACGCCAGAAAGACGCATACGATAAACGCGATCGTCAGGATCAGCTTGATTCTCGGATCCAGCCGGTGAACCCGGCTGTCCACCGGATAATACTGGCCCATGGTAATATTTGTCAGCATCCGGTTGCCTCCTTTCCCTGACGCCAGAGACGAAGGATCGCATCCCGGAGTTCATCCGCCTGATACAGTTCCGCGGGCAGGTCAATTCCCCTGTCCCGCAGGGCCTGGCACAGCCGCGCCGCTGCGGGGACATCCAGCCCCGCGCCCTTCATCATTTCGGTCCGGGAGAAGATTTCCCGCGGCGTGCCGTCCGCCAGGAGCTTGCCTTCCGCCATCACCAGCAGCCGCGTCGCCAGCCGGGCCATATCATCCATGCTGTGGGAAACCATCAGGATCGTCGTGTGCTCCCGGGCATGCAGCTCCTCCAGCATGGTCAGGATCCGATCCCGTCCCCGGGGATCCAGCCCCGCGGTCGGCTCGTCCAGAATCAGCACGGAGGGCTTCATCGCCAGGACGCCGGCGATAGCGACCCGCCGCATCTGGCCGCCGGACAGTTCAAAGGGACTGCTGGCGGAATATTTGTCATAATCCAGGTGCACGCAGTCCATGGCGTAGCGAACCCGCCCATCGATTTCCTCCGCGCTCAGTCCCTGGTTCTTCGGCCCAAAGGCGATGTCCTTCGCCACGGTTTCCTCGAATAGCTGGTATTCCGGATACTGGAATACCAGGCCGATACGCTGGCGCAGGGCACGACGGTTCACATGCTCGCCGTTGAGATCCTCCCCGTCGATCAGCACCTCGCCGGCCGAAGGCTTCAGCAGCCCGTTCAGATGCTGCACCAGGGTGGACTTGCCGGAACCGGTATGCCCGATGATGCCGACGAACTCACCCTTCTCGACGGTAAAGCTGACATCGTCCAGCGCGACCGTGCGCATGACGCTGCCTTCGGAATAGGTATGGGTCAGGTGGCGGACTTCGATTGACATAGGGTCTTCTCCACCTCCTGCACCATTTCTTCGATCGTCAGGATCCCGTCGCGGATGGGCATGCCGGCTTTCCGCAGTTCCTCCGCCAGCGCGGCCATCGGCGGCACGTCCAGATGCAGCTGACGCATCCGGTCCACCTGGCTGAAAACCTCCCGCGGCGTTCCGTCCATCTGCACTTCCCCGTCCGAAACCACGACCACACGGTCCGCAGCCGCGGCTTCCTCCATGAAATGCGTGATCCAGATGACGGTGATCCCCTTCTGCCGGTTTAGCATGCGGATCGTGTCGAGCACTTCCTTCCGGCCCGACGGATCCAGCATGGCCGTCGCCTCGTCCGCAATGATGACCGCCGGTTCCATCGCCAGGATGCCGGCGATGGCCACGCGCTGCTTCTGGCCGCCGGAAAGCATATGCGGCGCGGAATCGGCATACTTGCTCATCCGCACAACCGAGAGCGCCTTTTCAATCCGCGGAATCATCTCCTCCGTCGGGACGCCCAGGTTTTCCAGCCCGAAGGCCACGTCCTCCTTGACGATGGTCGCCACGATCTGGTTGTCCGGATTCTGAAAAATCATGCCGGCCCGCTGCCGGATTTCCCAGACGAGCTCCTCCTTCCGGGTATCGAATCCGCAGACGGCCACGCAGCCGTCCGTCGGAACATACAGCGCGTTCAGGAGCTTTGCCAGGGTGGACTTGCCGGATCCGTTATGGCCGAGCACCGCCACGAATTCCCCCTGTCTGACCGTCAGGTTCACATGGCTGAGCGCCGGCGCGGCGGCATCGTCGTAGGTATAGGATACATTCTCCGCGAGAATGTGGGTGTCATTATGCATGAGGGATATTCCTCCGGATGGATTCTCAGTTTGATGTCAGCTCAATCAGGTGGATCTGCGGCGTGCACAGAAGCCGCATCGGCACCACGCTGGTTCCCACGCCGCGGGAGATCAGCATCGTGCTCCGGTTCTCCGTCAGCCAGCCGCTCCGGTATCTTTCCGGCACGTCCGGCGCGATCTCCAGCATGCCGGAAAAGTACATCATCTGGCCGCCGTGGGTATGCCCGAACAGGCCCAGATCAAACCAGCCCAGAGAACCGGACCGGTCCGTCGCCTGCTGCGCATCCGAAATCACGGATGGGTTATGGGCCAGGAAAATCACATAGTCCGACGCGGAAACGCTGCGCGCCAGGCTCCGCAGATCCGGCGTTCCCTTCGTTATATCGTCCAGCCCGGCCACGATGATCCGGCTGGATCCGATCTGGATCGTCTCCGTCCGGTTCACCAGCGGAATCACATTGGCCGCGGTCATCGCGTCCCGCAGCTGTGTCTGCTCAAAGAGCGTCTCCCCGCAGTCCGTTTCCCCGATCACGCCGTAAACCCCGTATCGGGCCCGGATGTCCGGCAGCGCCTGCACCAGGTGAAAAAACTGCACCGCGCTGGCATGATCCGTCGCATAGTCTCCGCCGAACAGCACCAGGTCCGGTCTCAGGCCGTTGATCCGGTTGATCAGCCCCGCCGCATCCCCGTCGGAATACCAGAAGCCCCAATGGATGTCGCTCAGATAGACGATTCTGAGATGGTTCGCGTCCTGCGGCAGGTCCGCAGAGGCGATGACCGTCCGTTCGGTGGACAGCATAAACCGCGCTTCCGCAAAAGGCCACGCCAGCACAAGCAGCAGCACACAGGCCGCGATGATGGCGCCTATTCTCCGCTTTCTGTTCCGTTTCTGATGCTTGCCGCGGCGGGATGGCGCGGCGGTGGCAGCTACAGCCCATGGGCCCTTCGGGGCATGCTTTCCCCGATATTCGTTCACGGCCGTCCCCTCCTCTTCCGCGGCAAAATCAACTTTTATTTTATCATATCGGGCGTGAAAAAAAAAGAGTCTTCCCTCGACCGGAATCCCCGGACACACGTCCGGGAAGCCGTCTGCGGAAAGACTCCGCCGTTTTCAGATCAGCTTCAGCCGCCGAAGCTCGTCCGCCACAAAGCGTGCATATGGCTCCGCCCCGGCCCGCTGCGTATGAACGTCGTCCACGCGCCCGTCCGGGAAGGCCGGATACTTTCCCTTTTCCACATGCATATACAGCTTCCGGCTCTCCCTTTCTCCCAGTTCGGACACGATCCGCAGGCTTGCCCCGTACAGGTCGATCAGCGGTACGCCCTTCTGCATTGCCAGCAGGCGGACCGCCTCCGGATAGTCCCCGTGGGAAGGCTGCAGCTGATCATTTTCCCAGTACCTGCCGCAGATCGGCGTCAGCAGAACCGGAATCGCGCCGGCCAGCCGCGCCGTATCCACGAAGATCCCCAGATTGTTCTGAAAGCCGGTCCATGGATCCGTATGCCGCCATACCAGTTCGCTGTAATCATTGTGCGTAAACTGAATCAGCAGCAGATCCCCCGGCTGGATCTCCTTCTCAATCTGCTGCAGCCGCCCTTCGGACAGGAATGATTTGGTGCTTCTTCCGGCCATGGCCCGGTTCTCCACGCGGATCTTATCCGGCATGAATTCCTCAAGCACCTGCCCCCACCCGGTAAAGGGCGCCTGATCCGCCGTATAGCTCGCCGCCGTGGAATCGCCGCAAATGTAAATCGTCATTTCGGATTCTCTCCTTCGTCTTCTGTGATTGCTTCCGCCGGTTATCTGAATGAGCCTGCTCCGGAGGACCAGATCATCGTCCGGTCCTTTCGGATCATCAGTCCTTCCGCGCCATCGGTTTTCTCGATCAGGTGCATGCCCGCTTCCTCTCCGAGAACGAACGCCGCGGTGGCCAGCGCGTCTCCAAGCGCGGAGCTGTCCGAAAAGACGGTCACGGACGCCAGATCGTTCTGTACCGGCCAGCCGGTCCGCGGAGACAGCAGATGGTGATAATACACGCCGTCCTGTTCGAACCCCCGCTCATAGATCCCGCTGGTCACCGTGGATCCTCCGCGGTTGACCGTCGTCAGCATGGAGGCACCGGTCGGCGCGTCGATATCCTGAATGCCGACCTTCCAGGGAGATCCGTCCGGCTTTGTGCCGATGGCCACGATGTTCCCGCCGAAGGACAGGATCGCGCTCCGGATTCCTTTTTCTTCCAGAAAGCCTTTGATTCTGTCCGCTATATACCCCTTGGCAATGCCGCCCAGATCGATCATCATCCCCTTCGGCAGGGTCACCTGATTTCCTTCGAGCTGCAGCCTTTGCCAGCCGATCCTCTGCGCCGCCGCGGCCAGCGCGTCCGCATCCGGGATCTGCGGTTTTTCCGCGTGAAAATCCCACAGCGTGGAAGCGGGGGCGATCGTGATGTCAAAGGCTCCGGCGGATGCGTCGCTGATTTCGTCTGCCAGGCGGATCACCTCTGCCGTCTCATCGGAGACGGTCACCGGTCTTCCCTCCGCATGATTGATGCGCCATACGTCGCTGCCCTCCCGGGTACGGGACAGGAGCGCCTCGTATCGACCAATCTCATCCATCGCCGCTTCCAGCGCACGCTCATCCGGCGCGTAGGCCGTCAGGGTGATCACCGTATCCAGATAGAACCCGACCTTTGACAGCTTCGGAAGCTCCTTTTCCGCGCATCCTGCCACCCCAAGGAGCATTGCGAGCAGCAGAATCAGCAATCGCCCTTTTTTCATTCTCTTTCTTTTCCTCCCCGCATCATGCGGTCCGGAACGCGCAGCGCCCGGAGCACACGATCGGCTGCCGTGCCGGTGATCAGCCCGACCGCCGCTCCGACCCCGACCAGAATCGGCAGATAGGTCGTCATCAGGGCCGGCGTTCCCAGCATGACCGCTGCCGTCAGCACCTGCCCGGTATTGTGGGCCACGGCACCCGCCACGGATGTCCCGGCGACGCCGGAGATCTTTCCCTTCCGGATCGCCCACGCCAGCAGCTCGCAGGCCAGTACGGCCGCCAGCGTCAGAATCAGGCTGAGGAGGATCGCTCCGGCGGGATGTGGATGCGCAATCCACAGGGCAGCGGCACCGGCCGCTGCCAGTCCCTGGCCGCAGCGGAGCGCCAGGGACGGCCTTCCGCGCATGGCCCGCATGGCAAGCAGGGAAAGCACGCCTCCCGCCAGGCTGTAAATCATGGCGGTGACCGAACCGAACAGAAGCCCGGACAGCACCACCTTGACCGCCATCAGCAGGATTGCCGACGGCAGATCCATCAGATATACCGCATAGAGGATCACCGTATTGGCCAGCCCCAGCCGGATGCCCGGCGCCGCGCCGCCCAGCAGCGCGGACAGCGGAATCGCCCGGTCCAGCCATCCCAGCACCAGCGCCAGCGCCGTCAGCAGACCGAACCGGGTGATTCGTTTTGTGCGTTCGTTCACCGTTTTTCCTTTCTTCGGTACCGTTCTTCCGGTCAGATACAGGAAAACCCCGCCGGAATGGCGGGGATTCCATGCATAATATTGACGAATTATTCCTCGTCGTCGTCCTCGATCTTCGCGTTGGCAATGATCTTCTGGGCTTCGGCCTGCGGCACTTCCTCGTACCGTTCAAACCGCATGGAGAAAGAACCGCGGGCCTGCGTCATGGAGCGCAGATCCGTCGCATACTTGAACATCTCGGCCAGGGGCGCTTCGGCCTCCAGCTGCTGCATGCCGTTGACCTGGTTCATGCCCATGATCCGACCGCGGCGCTTGTTCATATCGCCCATGATGTCGCCCATGTACTCGTTGGGCACCAGCACTTCCACGTGCATGATCGGCTCGAGCAGGACGGGGCTGGCTTCCATGCAGCCCTTCTTGTAGGCAATGCGGGCCGCCGTCTTGAACGCCATTTCGGAGGAGTCCACCGGATGGTAGGATCCGTCATACAGCTTCGCGTGCAGATGAACCATCGGATAGCCGGCCAGCACACCCTTGGTGATGTTCTCGCGCAGGCCCTTTTCAACGCTGGGGATGAAGTTCCGCGGAACCACGCCGCCGACGACCGCGTCTTCAAACTCAAAGTCTGCATCGCTGTCGGTAATCGGGCTGAACTCGATCCACACATCGCCGAACTGGCCGTGACCGCCGGTCTGCTTCTTGTGACGGCCCTGGACCTTGACGGTCTTCCGAATCGTTTCACGGTACGGGATCTTCGGATCCTGCAGCACCGCGTTGGCGCCGAACTTGGAAGCCAGCTTGTTCTTGATCACGTCCAGATGCATTTCGCCCTGGCCGCTGAGCTCGGTCTCGGTCGTCTCAGCATTCTTCTCGATCCGGATGGAGGGATCTTCCTCCGCCAGACGGTTCAGGCCGCCGAAGACCTTGTCTTCCTCACCCTGCTTGGCCGCGAAGACAGCCTTGGAGATGCAGGGGGCCGGGAACTCGATGGCCGGATAGATAATGGGGTTGTTCGGATCGCACAGGGTGTCGCCGGTGGAGGTCAGCTGCAGCTTCGCCAGGGCGCCCAGATCTCCGGCGTGGAGCTTGTCCACGTTCGTCTGCTTGTTGCCGCGGAGGGAGAACATGCCGCCGGCCTTCTCGGTCTTTTCCTTGTTGGCGTTGTACAGCGGGGTGGATCCGGTCAGCATGCCGGAGAAGATCCGGAACAGGCTCAGCTTGCCGACAAACGGGTCCGCAATCGTCTTGAACACCAGGGCGGAGAAGGGTTCCTCGTCCTTGCATACGCGGTGAATTTCCTCGCCGGTCTTCGGATTCTTGCCGGTCTGGAAAAGGCCCTCGTGCGCGGGGGAAGGCAGATACTTGGCCATCAGGTCCATCGTGCGGGCAATACCCACGCCGGTCAGTGCGGAGCAGGCGACGACGGGAACGATGCTGCCGTCCTTCATGCCCTTGCGGAAGCCGGCCAGGATCTCATCATAGGTCAGTGCCTCGCCCTCGAGGTATTTCATCATCAGATCGTCATCCGCCGCGGCGGCCTGCTCGGTCAGATATTCAAAGGCTTCGTTCACTTCCGCTTCCAGTTCGGCAGGCATGGGCACCTCAGTGCTCTTCTTGTAGGCGCCTTCATAGGCTTTCTTTTCCAGAACGTTGACCACGCCGCGGAAGGAAGCGCCCTGGCCCAGGGGGATCAGGATCGGCACGACGCTGGAGCCGTACTTTTCACGCAGCTCATTGGTCACCTTTTCGAAGTTGGCATGCTCGCGATCCATCTGGTTGACCACAAACATGCGGCCCAGCTTGTGCGCTCCGGCATAGTCCCATGCCTTCTCCGCGCCGACGCTCAGCCCGTTCACACCGCCCACCACGATCACGGCCGTTTCGATGACCCGCAGGGGCCCCATCAGCTCGCCGATGAAGTCGAAATAGCCGGGCACGTCGATCACGTTGATCACCTTGCCGTTCCACGGGACGGGCGCGTAGCTCGCGCTGATGGAAAAGCCGCGCTTTTTCTCTTCCGGATCAAAGTCGGAAACGGTCGTCCCGTCTTCCACCTTGCCCTGACGGTCAATCATTCCGGCAGCGAAGAGCATCGCCTCAGTCAGCGTGGTTTTGCCCTCGCTGCCATGCCCCATGAGGGCAATATTCCGAATGTTTGGGGTTGTGAATTCAGCCATGCGGATCAATCCTCCATACGTTATTCTTTTACAACTTCATCCCGCCCGGAAACGGATTTCAGCGGGATTGACAGCAACACTGAAAAAGATTATAGCATACGGACGGAAAAATGAAAAGCACATTTGTGTTTTTCGGTCGATTTTTCTCCGCTTTTTCTCCGAAGAAAGGGTGTTTTCCGGTCACAGCCGGCGGGAAAGAAAGCGCTCCATCGTTGCAATTTCCTCCGCCGGACCGCTGGTTTCAAAGATCACGTGCCCGTCGCCTTCCTCCCGGTTCAGCCCGGCCGCCTTCAGCACGCGCTCCAGCTGCCTCGCGGTGCCCTCGCTGCCCTCGGTGATGGCGATATGATCCGGCAGCATTTCCCGGATCATGGATTTGAGAAAAACATAATGGGTGCATCCCAGAACCACCGCATCCACCCAGCGCAGGTCAAAGCGGGAAAAAAGCTTTTCCAGATAGCTTCTGGCGCCGTCCATATCCTCCCTTTCGACCAGCTCCATCAGCCCTTCGCAGGGAACGCGGACCGCGCCCTCCCCGTACCGGTCCATCAGCGCGGAAAACTTGGGCTGTCTCAGCGTCAGCGGCGTCGCCAGCACCAGGATCTTTCCGCCGTGCCGGATCTCGTGTGCCGGCTTCAGGGCCGGTTCCATTCCGATCACGGGGATTTCGAGCTCGCGGCGCAACGTTTCGGCCGCCGCGCTGGTGGCCGTGTTGCAGGCGATGACCAGCGCCTTCACCTGCTGGTCCAGCAGCCGGTTCACCACCGCGCGGACGCAGGTGCGCACCTCCTCCGGCGTCTTCGTTCCGTAAGGAGCGTTGAGCGAATCTCCGTAATAGATAAACGTTTCCCGCGGCATCAGCCGCACCATCGCCTGCAGGGCACTGATCCCGCCGATGCCGCTGTCAAAAACCCCGATCGGATCCTGTCTCTGGTTCATTATATCCTTCTCCCGGCTTTCTCGCATGCATGCATTTTATCAGATTCCCCTTCCCCTGTAAAGAAACACGCCCGCATGGTTTCCTGCATCCTCCCGTTGTATTTTTCTCCTTTTGCGTGTATATTGTGCGGAGAAAAAAACGGTTGGGAGGCATGCGTCAATGGAAGAGATCATGCTGGGCGATATCGTCCGTACCCGAAAAAGCCATCCCTGCGGCGGGGATGAATGGACCGTGATCCGCACCGGCGCGGATATCAAAATCCGGTGCAACCGGTGTGGCCGCATCGTCATGATGGACCGCGAGGCATTTTTAAAGCGCCGGAAGGCGCTGATACACCGTTCCGGCGCTGAAGGCTGATCCTCAGAAAAGGAAATCGAAAGCGGGATAGGTTTCCGTTCCTTCTTCGGACTGGATCTGATAGGCGCCGATGCAGGTGCCGTAGATCAGATGCTGCGAATCGATTTCCCAGTCCGGCTGCTGATCCGTCATATAGTAGACATAGTTCCGGTAGCCGCTGTTGCCCTTGGCCATGGCCGCGGTGATGATCCATTCATCGCCGTTCTGCCGGATGTCCGTGATATACACGTTATAGACCATCACCCGGCCGGTATATGCCGCCAGGTTCTTCACCAGCGTATTGTAAGCCGGCTTGATGGCGGAATTCACCGCCTGATTGCGGCGGTCCTCCTCCGTCAGGTTTCTGACCGCGGTATAGGTCATCCGCTTCGTGTCGAAGTTCTTTTTGGAGAACACCAGCGTGAAGTGGTACTCCGCCTCCGCCGCCGTCGGCACCTTGAAACTGAACTTGCCCGTACCGTTCGTGCGGATCTGTTTGTCGAAAGTGGAAATCCCGTTGGAGACGATGCACTGGATATCCACGCCCTTGGTGGTCAGGCCGGAAATGACGGTCTCATCCGCGCTCAGCGTCTCCGGAACGCCGCTGGCAAAGGTCACGGGAATCAGTTTTTTGCTGTAGGTCGTGGTTTCAAACACCGTTTCCGTCACGATCTGATCGTTGACTTCCACGTTCAGGGTCATCAGCCATACGTTTTCCTCCGGCAGCTGCACCTTCATCTTGAACGCGCCGGTTTTCGCATTGGCATCCGCGTAGAGCTTGATGGAGTCGATCGAGGCCAGGCTCATCAGCACGCCGATCACCCGGGAGCCGGGAACCGTCACGCCCTCAACGGTGAAGATGCCGGTTTCGGTCTCCTTCGGAGGCTCCGCGGTTACCTGAAGGCTGGCGGCAACGGGTGCCTGTACCGCTGTTCCGTTTTCAGAGCTGCCCGCCTCTCCGGCCTCCGCCGGAATACCGACCGCGGGCATGATCGTGTTCACGATCCGGTTCAGATCCGTCTGATCTCCGGCGCGAAGTCCCCGGTCATACACCTGGTAATCCATGATCAGGCTGTATCCGTTGATCACGGTCTTGGCCGCATAGCCCCAGTAGATTTTGCTGTCCGTCGTCCGCTTGTACTTCAGGCGAAGGAAGTAATTCTTGTTCGTCTGCTGTTTCCGGCCGCTCTCCTTGAACGAATACCCGTCCTCCGCGTAGCGCGTGGCATCCCCCTTGTGGGCCGCGATGTACGCGTTCCAGTGTTCCCGGTCCGCCGGATGGTTCATCAGGTCATAGTAGGCCGCGGAATCCTCATCCTGCCGGACGGATATTTCCAGGCAGGCGTCATACTTTGTCCGCTGGGAAAACCAGGCCTGGAGCACCACACCCCGCTCTTCCCAGTCCTTCAGCAGCTTTTCCTTCTCGGCGCCGATCTTGCTCAGCAGCTCCGGATGCTCGTCCAGATTCGTCGGCGTCAGCACGATATACTTGCTCTCCTGAATCGTGATCTTCGCCGGACAGGGAGACAGGGAATAATCCGTATCCGCCGCCGCGCAGGCGCACAGGAGCACCGCCAGCAGCAGGAACAGTAAAAACGCATGTTTGCGCATGCCGATCACCGACCTTTCCATGTTCTGATCCATTCAGTCAGACAATCAGATAAAAGTATAGCATAACGCCGAAAGAATTGGCAAGTTTTGTCCTTTTTTCACAGCTCGCGCACCTGCAGTCCCTCGCAGGCGTCCAGCGCCTCCTGATGCGCAACGACGCAGACGGCGCCTTCCCGGGCGAACTGATCCAGCCACTTGCCGCACGCTTCCAGTTCTTCACCGGTGGCGTGCAGGATCTCCTGCCGGATTTCCTCCGCCCTTTCCTTTGTATATCCGATCATCGCCCGGGCATCCGCCAGGGCCCCCTTGTCCCGGGGGGAAAGCAGCGGATTCAGCTCGTTGAGCGAGGAGATGATGAAGGAATCCAGGTTTTCTCCGTTCCGGACGAACTCCCGCAGATAGGCGGCGGCTCCCGCATCGGCGCCGAGCGTCTTGGCAGGGGTGGGATCCCGATAGGAATAGGAAATGATGTTGCCGTTCCGGTCCGTCTGCAGCCCGGCGCCATACGCGCCCCCCTGCACCCGTACCCGGTTCCACAGGTAGCCCAGGCTCAGGATTCCGGAGGCCAGCCACATGATGCCGGAAAACCGGAGGCCGCACCGGCTGAGCCGGTAGCCCCGCGCGGTGAATCCGATCTGTGCCGGAATCCGGTATCCGATCTGCATCGGCGCATCCGACCGGTATGCCGCGCTGTCCGGCACGGCCTCTCCCTCCGGGAATGCGCCCGCCAGCGCCGAAAGGGAGATCTCTTCGCTCCCTGTCAGGGAAAGCGTCATCCGCCTGCGGCAGAAGGAGGTGTCCATCATGCGCTCCGCGCACCGGAGCAGCTTCTCCATCTCTTCCTCCTGGTTGCGGGCAAAGCCGTGCAGATAGCGGACGGCCACATCGCCGTCCAGCGCGTTGCGCACCGCGCCGTCCGCGCTGAAATGGCTTGCGACGTTCTTGATTGCGATCAGATGTCCGGCGCTGACGATGCGCTGGCGCGCGCTCAGCTCGTTCTGCTGAACCATCTCGAGGATCCGGTCCTCCTGCCCCCGGAACCGCGTTTCCGTCAGGATCTCCTTCAGCAGCTCCTGCGCCCTGTCCGCGTTCTCCTCCAGTGCGCTGAACCAGGCCACCAGGTAGGGGGTGCAGGTTTCATCCTCCCCTTCCATCACCCGGCAGGCCACCGAAGCCCCCAGGCTGCCGGTATACCGCTTGATCTCCTGCTGCAGGCGGAAGGCATCGTGCTTCTGCGTCGGCAGCTTGCCCAGCATGCCGGCCGCCAGTGCGGTCCGCGTCAGCTCCTCCAGGGTCAGATCCGTCAGGGAAAAACTGACCCGTACATGCACCACGCCGTTGCACGGAATCCGGTGGTACAAGACCGGCACGCCGCAGCATTCCTTCCACTCCGTCCCGATCCACTCAGGGGTCACGTCGGCGTCCGCCCTTGTCAGCTTCGGAAGCGAAGCGAGCGCGCGCTCGGAGTCGGGCTGCTGCTGCCAGGCCTCGAGCTCGTCCATCAGCCGGTCGTTTGCCGCCCGCTCCTCCGCCGTCCACTTCTCCGTGATGCGGCGCAGGCGTTCCGCCTCCGCCGTGCGTTTTTCCTCTCCCAGCGTATGGGACGGCAGGGTATGCAGCACGGCCATCCCCTCCCGGTTCAGCAGCATGTCCGCCGCGATCCGGTCAATTTTCCCGCCTTCGATCATCTCCCGAACCTCGCGGATCAGGCTTTGGGTCACCAGCGCCTCGTCGGGTTCTCCCCCGTACAGCCATCTGCCCATCGCCCGGATGCACCGGCCGATCCCCCGGGGTTCCTCATCCTCCCGCAGGTTGTAGATCAGGCGGTTCATCGAAGCCTCCGCGGCATCCCGGTCCAGGCCCTCCGCCTGTATTTTCCGCCCGGTTTCCTCCAGCAGGGAAAGGATCTCCCCTTCCTTTCCGTCGGTCACGTTCTCCGCGTGGATCGTCAGATAGCTCTGGTATCCGGTATCGTCCACCGACAGATTCAGATCCTGCGCAAGGCCCCGCTCCAGCGCCATCCGCTTCAGCGGCGCTTCATTGCTGCCGGTCAGCACCTCGCCGACGATCCCGCGCACCATGTTTTCCGCCGCATCCTGCCATGTGCCGGTAATCCGGCCCAGCGTCAGATAGCCGCGGTTTGTCTTCTCTTCCTGGGGATCCAGTTCGTATTCAATGGTCTGCTCGGAAGCGACCGGATGCTGCATCCGGAATTCGGGCCGGAGCTCCTCCCGCCGGTCGTATTCCCTCAGATAGCCGTCAATGGTCTCCAGCATTTCCTCAATCGGCAGCGCTCCGTCCAGATAGATGAGCGCATTGGACGGATGATAGTGTTTCCGGTAGCATTCCCGGTATTTTTCCCATGTCAGCTCCGGAATGGATTCCGGATCGCCGCCGCTGTTGAACCCGTAGCAGGTGTCGGGGAACAGCTGCCGGGCCAGCTGATGCTCAATCAGATTGTCCACATTGCTCATGGACCCCTTCATTTCGTT
>OCVV011290442.1_pt1 | contig 31212 bp, 16 predicted proteins | sample 1539721 | NCBI WGS metagenome assembly OCVV01 (sample SAMN02144230, study PRJEB22623) | gut metagenome | biome: sheep rumen | host: Ovis aries | place: New Zealand | reverse complement strand
CCTATGGTTTAGCCGAGTCAAGCCATAGGTTTAGCTGGATTCCCTTCCCTTTAGGGAGGGGTTAGGGGTAGGCTCCCCATTGTTTCACGCTCTAGTTTGATGTTTCACGCGGAAGAAATTTTGTCGGAATTATTCAGAGAAAGGGGGTGTAAGGCGGCGCGCGCCGCCTTACACGACGCGATAGCGTCCTTACACGTGCCGAAGGCACCTTACACGGCGCGGCAGCGCCCTTACACGCGGCAACGCCGCCTTGCACGCTGCGGCAGCAGCCTCACACGCCCGAAGGGCCATTGCAGTTTAAATGTAGTCTAAATTACGAAGGGAATGTTTCACGGACGAGGAGAGGGGCGGCAGATGCCGTTCTATAGCGCGTTTCGAGGAGGTTGGGCGATTGTTTCACCATTAAAGTATTTTTAGTGAACAAAGCGGTTGTATATAATTGATAACCAGATGGTTATGAGTTATCAACAGTGGTTGAAAAGAACGAAAAGGGGTGAAAATGGGCGTAAAGTGCGGTAGACAAAGGAGTTACGCGTTTTCGGGGGTAAAAGGCGTGGAAGAAGGGGCAAAAAAAATAAGCCAAAAAAAATTTTTTTATTAAAAAGATTTTCCGTACATTTGCAGACGAAATGCTACGGGCCTAGACAATCCGAGCAATTCATTGCTAATATTAATAATGTATAACGACGAGCGGTGTTGCAGTGATGAAACACCTTAACTGGCAACGCTCGGACGAAATAGAGAGATTGACAACGAGAATGAAAGAAAACCAGAACGCTCAATGGGAGCACGCGCTTGCGCTGATCAGCGAAAACGTCTCCGAGCAGCAATATAACACGTGGTTCAAGACCATCGTCTTCGAGTCGTTTACGGAATCGACGAAGACGGTGCTTGTTCAGGTGCCGAGCCCGTTTGTGTACGAGTACCTGGAGGAGAACTACGTAGACTTGCTGAGCAAGGTGTTGCGCAGGGCGTTCTGTGACGGCGTGAGGCTGGCCTACCGTGTGGTGACCGACCGCGAGCATCGTCTGACGCAGCGCTTCGAGGGCAAGGAGCCCGAGGTGGCTGTGCAGCCGAAGCGTCGGGCCAACGAGAGTCCGACGGTGCTGGACGCGATGGTGCCGCAGGAACTGGATCCGCAGCTGAACGGCGAGATGACCTTTTCGACATTCATAGAGGGCGACAGCAACAAGTTGCCGCGCAGCGTGGGCCAGAGCATCGCGCAGAATCCGCAGACGACGCAGTTCAACCCGCTGTTCATCTACGGTCCGTCGGGCTGTGGCAAGACGCATCTGGTGAATGCCATCGGCAACAAGGTGAAGCAGCTGTACCCGCAGAAGCGTGTGCTCTACGTGAGTGCAAGGCTGTTTGAGATACAGTACACGGACTCGGTAAGAAAGAACACGTTCAACGACTTCATGCACTTCTACCAGACGATAGACCTGCTCATCGTGGACGACGTGCAGGAATGGATGGGCAAGGAGGGTACGCAGAAGACGTTCTTCCACATCTTCGACCACCTGTTCCGCAACGCACGCAGGATTATCCTGGCGAGCGACCGTCCGCCGGTGGACCTGAAGGGTATGCCCGACCGTCTGCTGACGCGTTTCTCGTGCGGACTGATAGCAGAGTTGGAGAAGCCCAACCGCCAGTTGTGCGTGGACATCCTGCACAGCAAGATCAGACGCGACGGCCTGCAGATTCCGGAGGACGTGGTGGAATTCATCGCCGACTCTACGAACGGCAGCGTGCGCGACCTGGAGGGTGCCGTGAACTCGCTGATGGCATTCAGCATGGTGTACAACCGCAAGATTGACATGATGTTGGCTGAGCGCGTGGTGAAGCGTGCCGTGAAGGTGGACGACCAGCCGCTGACGATTGACGACATCCTGGAGACGGTGTGCCACCATTTCAGCGTGACGCCGACAGCCGTGCAGAGCAAGAGCCGCACCCACCAGTTGGTGGTGGCACGACAGGTGTCGATGTATCTGGCTCAGAAATACACGAAGATGCCTGCTTCGCGCATCGGCAAACTGGTGGGTGGCCGCGACCATAGCACGGTGATACACAGCTGCCGTCAGGTGGAGGAGCGTCTGCGGATGGACCGCCAGTTCTCGGACGACATCACGAGCATCGAGAATGCATTCAAGCTGAAGAGGTAAGGACGCTGCGCGCCGTGGAAAGTCCCGTAGGGGCGTGGAAGAAGGCGAAGCTAATTATTTTTTTCCAGAAGTTTTTTTAAAGGTGCTGCCCTTACAGGGCGCAATCACCTCTCTCACGTTCATACCCAGGGCGTTGCCCTGGGCTAGGTGATACTGCCCCTTCGGGGCGTGTAAGGGCGCTTCGCGCCCGCCCTACTCCTTGGACTTGCGACCGAAGACGGAGACGTTGATGTAGCGCTTGGGGTGCTCACGGACATCGTTGAGGAGCATCTCGGCACTGTTGAGGGTACCGTTGAGACGGTTGTAGAGCGAAGGATCGTTCATGAGGAGGCCGAGGGTGCCGTTGGGCTGGCTGAGCTGTTTGGCAGTGGCCTCGACATTGGCGAGGGTACGGTCGACCTTCTGCATGGTGGCATCGATGTCGACGGCTGCGAGGTTCTGCGTGAGCTGTTGGGTGTTGTCGAGCACACCGTTGGCCTTGCTCATGAGTGCCGGCATCTGGCGGTTGAGGTTTGCCATGAGCGTGTTGAGCTGGCGCGTGGAGGTGGTGAGGTCGGCAGTGACGCGCTCTGCATGATGGAGGGTGCGTGCGATGGACGGATCGGCCAAGAGAGTGTTGACGCTCATGAGAATGGAATCGAGCTTCGGCAACATCTGCTCGACAGCCGGCAGAAGGGCTGCGGCGCGGGCCATGAGACCCTCAGCCTGCGAGCCAGGGATGGTGTCGCCTTTATGAAGGAGCCCCACCCCCGCCCCCTCCCCCGTAGGGAGGGGAGATAGCCCTACCCCCGACCCCTCCCCCGTAGGGAGGGGAGTATTGTTGGTGGGGAGGACGATGTTCATGCTGACGTTGCCCATGAAATCGCTCTCGATGGCGGCGGCAGTGCCGACGGGGAGGTGCATCTTATCGTTGAGGGAGAAGGCAACGATGATGTCGCCCTGGCCGGAGTAGTCGAACTGAATGTCCTTGACGAGTCCCACCTGATAGCCGTTGGCAAAGATGGGGTTGTTGGCAGTGAGGCCGTTGATATTGCTGAACCGGGCATAGTAAACGTTCTTCTCGGAGAAGAGCGAGATGCCTTTCAGAAAGTTCATTCCGAAGAAGAGGATGACGATGGCGGCAATGGCGACGAGAGCGATTTTGATTTCTTTTTTCATTGGTGGGTGTGGGAAGTATGGGAATTAATGAGAGTTAATGGGAATTGATGGGGTGCAGGGACTATTTCTTTCGATTCTTCTTGAATTCGGCGATGGCCTCGTTGACGTTCATCTTCTGACCGTTCTTGAAGGCGATGATGAAGGCCTCGGGGAACTTGTCGAGGATTTCGCGCCGCTGACGGGCGATGGCGTTGTAGTCGGAGGAGGCGCCGACGGTGTATTTGTACATGCCGGCTTCCTCGAAGCAATCAACATCGGCGAGGCCCTTGAACTGGCGGTCGGTGGTCTTCAGCTTCTGGCGGCCCGTGAGAATCTGGATTTTGAAGACGGGGAGCCCTTCCTCCTGGTCATCAGAAGAGAGAATCTTCCCCTTGCCATCAGAGGTATGCCCTACCCCCTGCCCGTCAGAGGGTACAACCTCCCCCTTCCCCTCCGAAGGAGGGGTGATTGATTTGCTATTCTGGTTTGAGGGCTGTTTGGTGGCGGTGGCAGATTGCAGGGTGGTGGGCTGAGTGGTGGGCTGGCTGCGCTTTTGAGCGGCTGCAGCTTGCTGCTGTTTTTGCCGTTCCTTCTCCTTGTATTCGTCGGGAACGACCTGAGCCAGTTGCGTTTCCTTGATGTCCTGCGGGCGGTAAGGCACGTTCAGTCCATCGAAATACTTGTTCTTATAGCTGATGAACGCCTTGAGGAAGCCACGCGCATAGCGGTCGGTGGACGATTCGGCATTCATGAACGCCTCTTCGTCGGGGTTGGAGATGAAGCCCAGCTCCATGAGGCATGCCGGCATGGAGGTGAGGCGCAGCACGGCTAGGTTGTTCTGGTGGGCACCCTTGTCGAGACGCCCCGTGGCAGCACAGATGCTCTTCTGGAAGAGGCGTGCCAGTTCGACGCTGCGCTCCATGTTCTTATCCTGGATGAACTCGAACATGATGTTGCTTTCGGGCGAGTTGTCGAAGCCTTGATAACGCTGCTGATAGTCCTTCTCCATATAGATGACAGAGTTCTCGCGCTTGGCCACCTCAAGGTTTTCCTGGATGCCCTTCTTGCCGGTGGTCTCACCGCGCCCGAGGGCGTAGGTCTGGTAGCCATGCACGGAAGAGCCTTTCGCCACGGCATTGATGTGAACCGACACGAAGAGGTCGGCCTTGTTCTTATTGGCTATCTCGGCACGCTGCCAGAGTTCGAGGAAACGGTCGGAGGTGCGTGTATAGATGACTTTCACGTCGGGGCAGTTGCGCTCGACTATCTTTCCGAAGGCCAGTGCATAGCGCAGGGTGAGCGTCTTCTCCTTGCTCACCTTGCCGACGCAGCCAGCGTCCTTGCCACCGTGTCCGGCATCGATGACAAGCACAAACTTACCGGCGGCGGAAGCCATGGTGACAAAGAAAGAAAGGAATAGAGCAAGGACAAAGCCCCACCCCCAGCCCCTCCCCCGTAGGGAGGGGAGAAAGTGGAGATTAGTGCTTGAATATATTTCGTTCTGTCTTGGCATTTCAAATATAATCTATAAAAAAATAAAAAGGAATTACAATCATCCGTTGCCTGATTCCTTCCCTACTGGGGAGGGGAAGGGGGTGGGGCTCCTCTTCACCTTGATTCTGACTTCTGCTCCGTCGCAGTGGGCACCCATGGGCGGATTGAGTTTGGTGACGCTCACGCTGGCCGCCTGCAACGAGGGGAAGCGGCCGAGCAAGGCATCGGCGATGAGCCAGGCGACACGCTCCAGGAGGTTGCAGGGGGTGTTCATGACTTCGCTGACCACCTGATAGGCTTCGGCATAGTTGATGGTGTCGGCGACATCGTCGGAGAGAGCTGCGGCCGTGACGTCGCAATGCATGACGATGGTCACCTCGTAGTCGTTGCCTACGATGCGCTCCTGCGGCAACACACCGTGGTAGGCATGAAAGCGCAGTCGGTGGAGGGTGATTTCACTGTTCAAAGTTCAAAGTTCAATGCGCTGCGCGCTGTTCAAAGTTCAAAGTTTAAAGTTCAAAGTTTAATGCGACTGCGCGCGGTTCACTTTTCACTGTTCACTTTTCACTTGCGGCGCAGCCGCGTCCTATTCCTCGCTGCCTTCGGCGGTGTACTTCTTCAGGGCACGCTCTACACCGACCTTCCAGGTGTTGATGCTCTCGTCCTGAAGGTCGAGCGATGCCACCAGTTTCACGACGTGCTCGATGGGCATGCCGTAGCGAAGTACGCCGGAGATGAGCTTGGCGTAGTTCCAATACTCCTTATTGAATTTCTCTGAGAGACCCTCAACCGTAGTTTTATAGCCACGCTTGTTTTCGAACTGGAAGTCGTAGCGCTTCGTGCCGTCTTCGTTGACCTGCTTGATGATTTTACCTTTCGTCACGGTCTTGGGGAGCACGATACCCTCTTCATCGTCCTGCAGTCCGGTGAAGATTTCGTAGGGGCGCCCGTCGAGCAAACCCACGAAGGCCACCCACTTGTCTTTGTTGTTTTGAAAGCGGACGACGTCGCACTCCAATTCCTTCGGTCTGACGGTCACCACTTTGTTTTGAATCTGTTGTTCCATAATTCACACGTATTTGGTGCAAAGTTAGTAAAAAGTTTAGAGTTAAAAGGTTAGAGTTATAAGTTTTTTTACTTTCCACACGAAAAAAGTTTCCAAAAAGGGAAATTTTGACTATCTTTTCAAACAAAAAGTTATCCAAAATGAAAAATATCGATGCCCAAAGGAGGATTCACTGTTATACAAAAAAGCATGGCGGCGACGACTGGAGGGGAATGTTTATTTAAGACAAATCCCCCTCCTGCCCATCGATGGCAGAAGGGGGATGACGGTTTTGGGGAAGAACAGGGAGAGCCCGCGAGCTCTCCCATTCTTTTACCTTACGATGACCTTGCGGCCATTGATGATGTAGATGCCCTTGCGGACGTTCTCCACCTTGCGACCCTGCAGGTCGTAGACGTCGGCCTCTGTTGCGGGCGTCTCGCTGCTGATGCCCTCAATGGCGTTGACCTCGCCCATGCCGTCGAAGCTCGAGCCACTGGCACTGCTGAGCGGCATCTGGAAGCCAATCTCGTAGAGGTAGGCCTTCTTCGTGGAGACAACCACCTTGTAGATCTTATTCTGGTCGAGACCCGTGATCGACGGGATGTAGGTGCCGCTGGCCGACGAAGAGACAGACTTCACGGCAGTGCTCGATGCTGTCAGGCTGCCCGAAGCAGACTCCGTGCATTCATAGACGGCGAGTGTGGTGGGATTAGAGCTGGAGGAGCCCCAACTGAACCAACTGCTCGAACTGCCTACATTGTTGGCATAGGCCTTCACAGCGGTACAGTTGGTGACGTAGAACGTTTCGGTCTGTGTGGCGCTGCTGAAGTACGAAGAGCTGTAAGAGATGGCTACACTGTTGTCAGATCCGAAGTAGGCATCGTCGCCGGCGAAGACGTCGGTGGCGTTCCAACTCACGTAGGAAGCCTTGCTCACACTGGTGGAGATCCAACCCTGATAGCTAGCTGCATAGGCACCGTAGGCCGAGAGCGTCAGCCAAGCTGTGTTGTCGCCAGCCTCAGCATAGTGGTACGGCATGCTCACGTAGCTGGTGTTCCAGCCGGCATCGTCCATCGTGGCATACTTCTTCAGGTTCAGGTAGGCATCGCTGGCCGTGCCGCCGGTTTCTTCCTCCACGACGGGCTCGGTGGCTGTTGCCGAGAGGGCCACGGTCACGCTTTCAGCGCCATCGGTAGAGAGGGTAACGGTAGCCGAATAGTTGCCTGCAGCCTCGGGCGAGAAGGTCACGGTGACCTTGGCGCCGGCCTCGGCATTGGCCTTAGTGATAGAAGCAGGACTTACCGAGAACACGCCATTCTTGTCGCTCAGCGATACGCTCACTGCACCGGTCAGATCGGCACCCGTGACGGTGAACGACTGAGAATCGGTTTCTCCAGCCTCAGCACTCATCATGAGGCTCGCTGCAGATGCGGAGAGCGTGGGCGGTGTCACGACGACAGGCTCCTCGGGATCGTCAGCCGAACCGCCGATGGGCGTCTGGAAGGCAATCTCATAGAGGCGCGAGCGCTTGGCCGTGAGCACAACCTTATAGATCTTCGAGGCATCGAGGTTGCTCAGTGAGAGCACGCCGTTGCCGCTGGTGGTCTTCGAAGCACTGGCGGCAGCACTGCTCGAGGCTGTCAGCGAGCCGTTCGACTCGGTGCAAGCGTAAGCCGTCAGCGCGCTGGGATAGGATGTCGACGAAGAGGCGTTGTAGACGTAAGCCTTCACAGCAGTACAATTGGTGACGTAGAACGTCTCAGTCTGAGCCACATAGCTGGAGCCTGAACGACCGTAGTAGACGGCATAGCTCGTAGACGAGCCGAAGTAGGCATCGTCGCCCTGGAAGACGTCGGTGGCACTCCAGCTGACGGATGTCGTCTTCGTGACGCTGGTGTTGAACCAGTTCTGATAGCTGTCGGCCTTGTAGGCACCGTAGGTAGGCATGGTGAGCCATGCCACGCCGTCGCTGCTGTACGTGGTGTACTTATAGAGGTTCTGCGTAGCGCTGGAGCTCCATCCTGCATCGGCGATGGAGGCATAGTTGCTCAGGTTCAGGAAGCTGTCGGAGGCGGTGCCACCCGTAGCGGGCGTGTCGGTACCCGGCTCGTCGGGCTCGTCGGTCTGCTCCACCTGGGCGGTGCCTGCGAGGGCTATCGTCACGGCGTCTGCATTCGTGCTGGTGAGCTTGATGCTGGCAGAGGTCTGTCCTGCAGCCGTCGGGGCGTAGCTGACAGTGACGGTGGCTCCTGCCGCAGCTGCCGAGGCAGAGATGCTGGTGGGCGACACGCTGTAGATGCCGTTGGCATCCGTCAGGCTCACGCTCACGGCACCCTCCAGGTCGGTACCCGTCACGGTGAATGTCTTCTGATAGCTCTTGCCCGTATAGCCTTCGAAAGAGAGCGATGCCGTGCTGGCAGTCAGCACCGGAGTCGTGGCGGGCGTAGGTGTCGACGATTCGCCCACGATGTACTTGATGCCGGCCAGCGCGTCAATCTTTCCCTGACCGAAGTGAGAGGCATTGCTGCCCGTCGTGGTGTAGGAGTCGTTGATGGCGGTCTGCTTCATGACATCCTTCACGCCATTCACCGTGAGCGACTTGCCGGCCTCGCTGGCTGCCTGCAGCCACAGGGCTACGATGCCTGCTGCCACGGGCGTGGCCATCGACGTACCCTCCATGCTTCCATAGGGGTTCGTCGTGTTGCTGTTCACGCGATACATGCCATAGTCGGCATAGGTATTGTCGATGTATCCGCCACTTGTGTGCAGGTGGTTCACGGCCGAGACAACGGTTGCTCCCGGAGCCGAAATCCACGGATACTGCGTGCCGTTAGGACCGCTGCCAGCCTTGGCATAGCTCGAGAAATAGGCAATGTCGCCTGCCGTATAGGTACCGGAGAGGTTGTGGTTGGTGCCGTTGTAGTCGGTGACCTGATTCTTCGACACGTAGGCACCCACGGAGATGACGTTGGCCAGCGTGGCCTCGTCGCTCACGCTCATGTCGTCGGAACCGGCTTTCCACGTGTAGCCCGACGTGCTGAGGTGGTTGGTGAAGTAGCCGTAGCTGCCGCCCCAGGCGTCGATGGTGCAGCTGCCGCTGGTGGGATAGAAGGCCACGGCCAGCGTGTAGTTCGACTTATAGTAGGTGCTGCCGTTCTTCGTCGTGGTCGACGTGCTCTTCGAGGTCAGTCCGCTCGAATAGAGCATGAGCTGCGTCTTGTCGGAGGAGATGTAGTCGAAATAGGCATAGAGCGTGCCGCTGTAGTAACTGCTCAGTCCGCTCACGGTGCCCTGGCTGGTCACGGTGACACTGGTCTTCACGCTGCCCGTGCTGCTGTCGAGCACAAAAATCTTGCAGGCCAGTTTCGAGACGCTCGTGGAACGGGCCCAGGCATTGGCCATCACACCATAATAATAATAGCCGGCATCGGTGTTAGAGTAGCTGGCACTGCGCAGGATACTCTGCAGGGGACTGGAACTGGAGGCCGCACCTGTGAGGTAGTAGCCACCGCCCTCGCTGTCCTTCGACTTGCCGGCATCGTTGGAAGCGGCAAAGAGTGCGATATGGTTGGGATAGCTGTCGCCGAAATACTGGTTGACGACATCAGCAAAGTCGCCCGTTCCGTCGTGCGGACCGTACTGCGAACCCCAGCTGTTGCTCACCACGACGGGCTTGTTGTTCTTGTCGGCGTAGTTCACAATCTTCTGGAACGAGTTGGCCAGATAGGTGCTCGACAGGCTCTTCACGCCGCAGAGGTAGAGGTCGGCTGCCGGTGCCATACCGCCATAGGTGGCATTGGCATGGTCGTTGGTCACGCTGACCGAACTGCCGCTGACGACGACACTCGAGCCACCAGCCGTCGAACTGGTGTGGGTTCCGTGATCCTCACTGCTGTCGTCGGTGGTGAGGCCGGAGAACGAGGTGTATTCCTTGGCGCTGCTGCCGTTGTAGACGTAAGCACCCTTCAGGCGGTAGTTGCCGCTGGCATCCTTGAAAGCGATGTGCTGGAAGTCGATACCAGTGTCGATAACGCCAAGCACCACGCCCGAGCCGTCGTACTTGCTGCCCACGCCTGCCTTGATGGCATCGGCCGAGCAGGTGAGTACGTCATCCACGTTCGTAGCCTGGCGGGCTGCATTCGTGGCAGGACGCATCAGTTTCGACACGTTGATGCGCTTCACGTTCTTATGGGCTGCCACAGCCTCAATCTTATCAGCCGGGATGAGCGCCGTCACCAGGCCGTTTTTGAACGTACACTGCACCTCGATGCCCATGGCCTCCAGGTCGCTCAGCTGCATCTCGTCGTCCAGACGGATGAACGCAGAAATCATTGCCACACCATTGATGGTGTCCGGGCTGGCATAGATACGATTAAAATCTCGCTTGTGCATCTGAGGCCCGTCGACAGGCTTCAGACCTTTCACTTTTTCATTCTTCACATCGCGCTGAAACGTCAGCTTTCCATCACGTTCGTCCAGAAACATTTGCGTGGTGGCCGAAAGTTTCTCAACATTCTTACGCTGTGCCATCACACATAGTGTAATGGTAAGCATTGCCAATAGAATTACACTCTTTCTCATAATTCATACATTTTAGTTAATAACTAAGTAAAACCTCAACAAGTGAAATCGGGGGGGGGAACTTTTATCATCTCCGAAAACAATTCAACTGCAAATGTACAACTTTTTCTTAAAATAAAGCAAGAAATCGAAAGAAAAAGTGGCAAAAAAGTTGTTTATTGTAATTATTTGCAAAATACTTGCAATAAAAAGGGGGAACAAGCGTCCCTGCTGACGTCTCGCAGCGGTGAAACTGCCAAACTCCTATGTGCGACCCCCGCGGGGAAGAAAAAGTATATGGAACCCCCATAAAAGCAAATTCAGTGGTTTTGCCAGGCAAAACCACTGAATATGTTAGGGAAAACAAGTTGATTAGTCAGCAATGACCACGGGTTTGTACTTCGGAACGAGCATCTTCATGATGCACCAGCCCACGAGGTAGGCCACGGCACAGATGCAGAAGATAATCATGTAGCCGGCAGGCTTGCCCTCGAAGCCCATGAACTGGAAGGCCGACCCCTGCTGTTCAGCATAGGTGAAGAGTGCGCCGGCGCCCTTGTTGATGAGGAACGAGCCCACACCGCCTGCCATGCCGCCGATACCGGTGATGGTGGCGATGGTCGACTTCGGGAACATGTCGCCGATGGTCGAGAAGATGTTAGCCGACCACGACTGGTGGGCAGCACCCAGTATACCAATCAGGATGATGGGGAACCACGGTGTGTTGAACACGCCTCCGAGGGGCTGGGCGAAGAGGCCGAGCAGCGGGAAGAAGGCGAAGATGAGCATGGCGCGCATGCGGCCTGCATAGGGATTCATGCCGCGGTTGATGAAGTAGGTGGGCAGCTTGCCACCGAGGATGGAGAGCATCGTGATGAGGTAGAGTACGAAGATGAGCGTCATGCCGAGCACGTCGGTGGGGTTGATGTCGAACTGCGACTTCAGGTAGGCAGGTGTCCAGAACAGGAAGAACCACCACACGCCGTCGGTCATAAACTTACCCACGATGAACGACCACGTCTGCGGGAAGGTGAAACACTTCAGGAACGAGATCTGCGGACCCTCGTCGTTGGCCTCCTTCGGGTCGCCCTCGGTGTCGGCATCCTGGTTGATGTAGGTGAGCTCAGCCTTGTTCACCTTCGGGTTCTCGTTGGGCTTTCTGTAGAGCCAGATCCAGAAGGCCATCCAGACATAGCCCAGCGCACCGATGACGATGAACGCCATCTCCCAGCCAAAGAACTTGGCCAGCACAGGAATGGTGAAGGGAGCAATCAGGGCACCCACGGAAGCACCGCTGTTGAAGATGGCGGTGGCATAGGCGCGGTCTTTCTTCGGGAAGTACTCGGCCGTCACCTTAATGGCTGCGGGGAAGTTGCCGGCCTCACCCAAGGCGAGGATGCAGCGTGCACCGAGGAAGAGCCACACGGAAACGGTAGAGATGGTCAGTGCGGCGTCGGCTACACCACTGGCCTTGAAGGCGCGCAGCGTCTCCTTGGCTCCCTCGAAGCCCACGAGCCAGTCGCCGGTGACGATGCCGCTCGTGGCAATGCCGCAGAAGGCATGCAGCACAGCACCTGTCGACCAGACAAAGATGGCCCAGAGGTAGCCACGGCGGGTGCCCATCCAATCGACGAACTTACCGGCGAACAGCATGCACAGGGCGTAGATGATGGAGAAATAGGCGGTGATGGTACCGTAGTTATCGTCGCTCCAGCCAAATTCCTGCTGGATACCACCCTCACCGGGATAGGTGAGCGAGAGCACCTGACGGTCCATGTAGTTGACGGTTGTTGCAAAGAACAACATTGCACAGATTACCCAACGATAGTTGGTCATCTTGGTAGTTTTGATAGGACTCATTGAATTTACTATTTAATTGATTTAGATTTTACAATTTGCAAAGATACGAAAAAACGAGGACATGACAAAGGAAAAATTTCGTTTTTTTCCGTCAGTCCCCGTTATTCGTCATTTTTCTTTTTCCATTTCCCCTACCAGGGAGGCATCGGTCATTTACCAAGGATGATATTCACCAATGCTGTCACGTCGGCAATGGTGATAGCTCCATCTGCATTGACGTCGGCATTTTCCGGGTCGAAGCCCATTCCCAGCACGATGCGCGTCAACGTCGAGACATCGGCGATACTGACAATTCCGTCTTTGTTGACATCGCCAATGAGGAACGAAGGCCACTGGTGGGTGCCATCAGAGAGTTGCACATAGTCGACGTAGAGTTTCGGCATTAGGGTGCTCGAGAAATTACCAGCCACATATCCTACAGACAACCAGCCCGGCGTGTCTTCCTCAAGTGTGAACTCTACCGAGACGTCGCTCCATTGGCCCTCCGCAAACGTCACGTCTGAAGCCAGATACTCCTCGCCGGCATTGGTCACGAAGCCGAAGAGATTCTTCGTCACCTCGGATGCTCCTGCAACGTTGTAGACCCGAGCCGTGAGCGTGTAGCTGCCGGCTGGCAGCATGGCGGGCTGGGTGAGTTGCAAGCGCGAATTCCAGGCAGCGACCATAGCCAGCGCGCCGCCCTCCGTTTTGCCGCGGGAGTCGGTGGCGGGAATGACAAAGTTAGGATTTGTCAGGAACAGACCAGAGTTCCAAGCCTGTTGGCCGGCTGCCGACCAAAGATCTACGGAGAGATGTTTCCACCCTGCCACCTGTTGCTGACCGCTGACCTCAGTTGCGGCATCGGCAATCTGTTCGCTAACGGCACGCAGACTCTTAGTAGTGAAAGGCTCTTGGTCGAAAGCGAGATTCTGCAGGTAGGCTATAGTAGTAACATCGTCTTTGGTGATGCGCACATAGTCAACAAAGAGATGTGGCATAGCGGCAGAAGCCTTGTCGGCAGCGGTATAGCCTAAGGAGAGTTTTCCGTAGACGCCTTCTTGGAGGACGAAGCTCACTTGGAAGGTTATCCACTGGTCGGTGGGAAAGGTTGTACCCTGATAAAGAAACTCCGTGCCGTCGTCGGCGATGAATCCAAAGAGATTCTTCGAGATTTTCTCCTTGCCACCCTTTGCATTATAGACGGCGAAGGAAAGCGTATAGGTACCCGCCTCGAGAAACACGTTTTGCGTGTATTGGGCCTTGCCTGTCCATACGGCATTGATGCCCAGCGCGCCGCCCGTGGTGGCACCTTCAGAGTTGGTGGCAGGAGCGGTGTAGCCTGAGGCTCCGAGGAAATAGGACGCTCCGTAGCGGAACTGGCCTGCAGCACGCGCATCGCCATTTTCGGAGTACGCCCATCCTGCAACCTCATTCAGTCCGGAAGTATCGGTGCCTGTCTTATCCTTCGCATAGGTTCGGACATTAGCCGAAACGAAGGAGCCGTCGTTGAACTCAAGGTTCTCAAGGCCGTCGAGACTTGAATAACCCAGAATCTCATAGGCAGCGCTTTCCTGAGCGGTGGCATCATAGAGCGTAGTGACGACCACCCGCACAGCATCGCCAGTATCGACAAGACCGGCAGGGATGGTGACGGAAAGAGAGGTGGGTTCGAACTTCGAACGGTCGGTGACATCATAGATGGCCTGCCACGTACCATCGGCGGCTTTGCGCTGCATCTGGAAAGTAGCCGTAGCATCGCCGTTAGCATTGCTGACCAACAGGACATACTGCCCATCGGAGAGCTTTGCTGCGCCTTTCACCTCGGGCGTGGCAGCCGCGGGAGCCCACCAGTTGGGCACGGGCTGGATGGAAGCCTTATAGCCAAAGTGAGGTTTTACTCTTGCATAGACCTCACCAACATAGGCGAGACCCTTGGAGGCATTGTTCTCCCAGAACAGCTCGCGCATCCAGCCGTTTGTACCGCCCGTGTCGAACTCATAGTACGAGTAGCGCTCCACGTAGTCGTTGTACTCCAGACGTTCGAGAATGTCGAACACCTTGGCGCGGGCGTCGTCGGCACTGTTGGGATTGCTGCCGCTGGTCCACGAGGCACCATACTCCCACTCCGTAATCCAGATGGGACGGCCGTAGTTCTTCAGCGTGTTGAGGTTATTGGCCCACTCGGTAGTCCAGTAGCCGTGGGTGCAGGAGAAGTCGCAACGCTGCTTCATGTCGTCGCAATGCTTGAGATACTGCTTAATCCATGAGAGGTCGGTGGCCGATGGCGAGCCGATGCGCAGGCCGGTGGCATTGAACTTCGGCGTGTTCTGGTAGGCCTTCCACTCGTCGATGGTGCCACCACAAGAACACTTGCTACTGGTGTGCTGCTCGGAATGTTCGGGTTCGTTGAAGAGCATCATGGCGGTAGAACCCGACTTGTAGAAGTTGCCGTCGGAAGGCCAATAGAGATGCTGCTTGATGGGTACATACTCCACGTCGGCTGAACTCGTGCTACCGGCATCCCAGTTCCATGCCCAAGAGCCTCCGCAAGCTACTGTGGCTGAAAGGACGTTGCTTTTCGTAGAACAATAGCCAGCCTTGGAGGTGTAGTGCCAGTTGCGCACGTAGACAGAACTGATGCGGCGGTCGAGCGCCGTGGGCAGAGTGACGGTGAGGTCGGCATGATCAGCCACATAGACACGGCTGTAGTCGCCACCACTCTTTCCTGTTGCCACGGTGGCCATGTAGCCTCGCTTCAGAGTGAATGAACGGGCCTTGTTGCTGTTGTTGCCCAGGTCGGAGGCATTGCCCAGCGGCACAGAAAAAGTACCCTCGTCGGTAGTAGCCACGAAGGGATACTCTGCAGGAAGGGGAATGACCACGGCTCCCCGCATCCATATCTCCACGCGGCAGTTGGAGCCGTTCTGGGCTTTCTGACCGTCGATGGTGACTTTTCCGAGATAAGAACTGATGACCTTGCTGGGTCGGATGTTCTCGAAGACAAGCCATGAGGTGCGGCCTTTCAGGTTGACACTTCCAAAATTCTCGAACGGCGTGGTGCTGATGATGTGGTAATCGATGCCGCTGACCTCCACAGGTTCCGAGACGCGGTAGTCGTCCTGTTCCTGCACGCCGTACTCGTTGGTGAAGACTGCGGTCTTAGCCACCTTTCGGGAAGCCTCAAATCCATTGCCGTTGGAGGGAATGATGGAATACCAGTTCAGTGCGCCGGCACCCTTGTCGTAATACACAGGAACTTCGGCAGCATTGAAATAATAAGTGCTGCCGCTGTAGAAGTCGCTGCCCAGGCGGGCGCTGGTATTCTTTTTACTCGTGATGTGGGTATCGAACAACTGGTCAACAGCCCATAGATACTCATCGCCGCTGCCACTGACAGAGAGCAGCACGCTCCACGTGTTGGAGGTGCTGGCGGTCAGATAGAGTCCTGTTGACTTGTGACGAAGCATCACATACCCCGACGTGCCCGATGCCTCAGCAACGAAGAGGAAATCTGCATCGTTGCTACTGTCATAGCTCATCAGGCGAGGTGCCCGGTCGCTGTTGCAGGACAGTAACTTACCCCAGAAATTGTTGACAATGTAGTACTCTCCAGCGTCCACTACTGCACTTGCCTCGACGGAAAGCAGGAGGACGAGGACTATCAGGAACAGTCTTTTGATATTGGTTGGCTGTTTCATTGATGGGGTGTTGATTTGATTAATCTTGGAAGTAGATGCGCTTCACACGATTGCTGACTGCTGTGAGCACCTCGTAAGGGATGGTGCCAATCGTGTCGCTGAGCGTGGTGACGGGCAGGTTGGGCCCGAAGATTTCAACGCTGTCGCCCTCCTGACAGGGAATGCCGGTGACGTCGACCATTGCCACGTCCATGCAGATATTACCCACGTATTCGGCCCGCTGTCCGCCCACAAGGCAGAAGCCACGGCGGTTGCCCAGCTGGCGGTTCAGACCATCGGCATAGCCTATGGGAATGGCGGCAATGACGCTGTCGCGCTCGAGGACGGTGCGGCGTGAGTAGCCCACACTGTCGCCAGCGGGAACACGGCGCAGCTGCAGGATGGTGGTCTTCAGCGTTGAGACCGTGTTGATGGCACTGTTGTCGCGCGGATTCACGCCATAGAGGCCCAGGCCGAGGCGGCACATGTCGAGTTGTCGCTCGGGGAAGTGCTCGATGCCGGCTGAATTATCGATGTGGCGCAGAATCTTATGTGAGAAGGCAGCCTGCAGCTGTCGGCTGGCACGGTCGAAGAGTTCAAACTGATGAGCCGAGAAGTCATCGAAGGCATCGCTATCGGAGCCCACGAAATGGCTGAACACCGACCGCGGAATGACGGCTGTCTGATGCTTCAGGCGGGTAATGAGTTGGGCTACCTCTCCCTCGGGGGAGGTGTTGAATCCCAACCGATGCATGCCCGTATCGAGCTTGATGTGAACGGGCCAGTCGGTGATGCCTTCGCGCTCGGCAGCGGCAATGAGTGCATCGAGCAAGCGGAAGGAGTAGACCTCCGGTTCGAGGTCGTAGTCGAAGAGGGTCTTGAAGGAGGACATCTCTGGATTCATCACCATTATATTGGCCGTGATGCCTGCGCGACGCAGCGCGGCACCCTCGTCAGCCACAGCTACGGCCAGATAGTCGACGCCATGCACCTGCAGCGTCTTCGCAATCTCGATGGCTCCTGCGCCATAGGCATCGGCCTTGATCATGCAGACGAGTTTCGTCTCGGGCTTCATGAAGCTGCGATAGAAGTTCAGGTTGTCGACGACGGCCCCGAGATTCACTTCCAGCGTGGTCTCGTGCACCTTCTGCACCAGCAGTTCGGTGATTTGGTCGAAGCCGAAGGGGCGTGCTCCCTTCAGCAAGATGACCTCACCGGCCAAGGCCTGGAACACTTCACTATGGATGAACTGCTCAACGCCTTTGAAGAAATAGCGCTGTGGCATGTCGGCAAACTGTTCTTGCTGGGTGAAGAGGACGGGACCAATGCCTATAAACTTCGTGATGCCCCGCGAGGCAATGAGTTCTGAAACGCTGTGGTAGAGCGCTTCAGGCGTGAGTCCGCTCTGCTGGATGTCGCTCAGCACCAGAGTGAGAGGCTGCTGAGGAACGTCAGGCTGCACGGCAGAGGCACGACGATGCATGAAATCGAGCGCAATGTCGAGCGACTTCAGGTCGGAGTTGTAGCTATCGTTGATGAGCGTACAGCCATTGCGGCCTTCCTTCACCTCAAGGCGCATGGCAACAGGCTCAAGGCGCTGCATACGCTGGTCGAGAGCATCGGCTTTCACTCCCAGATGGAGTGCCACGACGGCACAGGCGATGGCATTCTGAATAGAAGCATCGTCGACGAAAGGAATAGAGAACCAGTCTTCATCGCCTCCAAGGAAAGAATAGGTGATGGTGGTCATCGTAGCCTTCTTCTCGACGGACTTTACGTACATCGCTGCCTTGCGGTCCTTCTGCGACCAAGCCAGATGCGTGGCCTTCAGGTCGGTAAGCGTTGAAACGCAGCGGCTTACCACTTCGTCGTCGGCATTATATACCACGGCCTCAGCGTCATGGAAGAGCACCAGTTTCTCCCGGCATTTCTCATCGAGCGATGCGAAGTTCTCCTGATGGGCAGTGCCGAGATTGGTGAGAACTGCTATGGTAGGTTGGATGATGTCACGCAGAGCCCCCATCTCGCCTCGCTCGCTGATGCCAGCCTCGAAGATGCCAACCTGCGTCTGGTCGTTCATGAGCCACACGGAGAGAGGCACGCCAATCTGCGAGTTGTAGCTGCGGGGCGACCGCGTCACGGCAAGTGCCTGTTCCGGCTCGGCCAAAGCCGACAGGATCTGATACAGCCACTCTTTAGCCATGGTCTTACCATTAGAACCGGTAATGCCTACTACCGGCACGCTGAACTCCTCACGATGGCGCTCGGCCAGTCGCTGCAGGGCACGGCGCGCATCGGTGACGAGCAGGAAGTTGGCATCGCTATAGGATGCCAGGTCGGCCGGGAGCGTCTCGACCACGAAGTTATGAACGCCGCGGCGGTAGAGGTCGGCGATGAACTTGTGCCCGTCGTTGCGAGCTGTGTGGAGTGCGAAAAACAATGTTTCCTCCGGGAAACACAAAGAACGGCTGTCGGTGAGCAAGAAGCCTATGCGTGCTTCTCTGTCGCCATAGCGATGTGCTCCAATTAGCACGGTGATTTGATTAATGGTATAAGTCATTATGTTATTTTGTTACTTTGTCACTTTGTTACTTTGTCATTTTGCCACCCGAAACCAGTCGACATCGAGCAGACCAGAGTCGGACTTTTCGTTGTCTTCGACGGCTACGAGGCCTATCTTCGCCCCTATCCACTTGCCTTCACGCATCTTGAACGCTGTGCCGGCAGGACGGAACGACTTGCCGTCGCGGCTGTAGGCAAAATTCACGAGACCGTCGCTGACCGTCATGCGCAACTGGATGTCCAGATAAAGGGCGGGGTGGTAGGGAATCTTGTCGCGGTCGGTAGGCTTCAGGGTGGCAATGACCTGCGCCTGCTCGGCCTGACCTTTGTCGGCGTTGTGGCAGGTGAGCTGCTTCAGCAGGAACTCCTCCCCTACCCGCTCGACGACGAGTGCCCCGTAGTCGAGCCCCATCATGATGATGCCGGCGCGCTGATGCTCGGCCTTGGCGGCAAGCCGGATTTTCGTGGTTGCCGTGAAGCGGTCGGCAGGTGTCTTCTGCAGCAGCATGTTGGGCACGAGCCACATGTTCTCGGGCTTGGGCGTGTTGGGGAGCTTCCACGTGAACAGACGGAAATGGCCGTCGGCGGTGGGCATGCCGTAGTACTGGTCGTAGTCGGCCTGCCATTGCCATTGCAGTCCAAGGCGAGGCTCATTGAACTCATCGCTCTCCACGGGATTGGCCACAGGCACGGTGGTGGTCGTCTTAGGCTTGCGATAGGTGAGCACGGGCTCGCCCTTCTTTCCCATCACGGGCCAACCACTGGACCAGTCGACGGGCTGCAAGTGGACAACGCGGCCATAGGGGCCCTTGTCCTGGAAATGCAGGAACCAATCCTCGCCCAGAGCAGTATGGACCCAGCCGCCCTGATGGGGGCCATTGACAGGAGTCTTGCCCTGACGCAGCACTGTCTTGCTCTCGTAGGGCCCGTAGGGACTCTTCGAGCGCATGGCAAGCTGCCAGCCGGTCTCGACGCCACCTGCCGGACACATAATCCAGTACCAGCCGTCGCGCTTGTAGAACTTCGGACCTTCGGTCGTATAGTCGCGGTTGCCTCCGTCGAAGACGATGACAGGCTGGCCAATCGGGCGGGTACCGTCGGCCGAAAGCTCACGCACGGTGAGCACGGAGTTGAAACCAGCACGCGAGTTGGCCCATCCGTTGACGAGATAGCAGCGACCGTCGTCGTCCCAGAGCGGACAGGTGTCGATCATGCCCTTGCCAGGAATCACGCAGACGGGTTCCTCCCACGGTCCGGCGGGATTCTTCGTCTTCACCATCATCACGCCACGGTCGGGATCGCCCCAGTAGATGTAGAACTCGCCGTTGTGATGGCGGATGCTGGGTGCCCAGACACCGTTGCCATGCTGCGGCAACTCGCCTGGGAACTGACGCTGCAGGGCGTAGCCGATGATGGTCCAGTTGACGAGGTCGCGGGAGTGCAACACGGGCAGGCCCGGCATACACTGGAAGGAGGAAGCCGTCAGGTAGTAGTCGTCGCCCACGCAAATGACGTCGGGGTCGCTGTAGTCGGCATTCAGCACGGGGTTCTGATAGGTGCCGTCGCCATTGTCGGGACACCACACCTCAGAGCGGTATTGCGCCGACGCCTGCGCTGCTGCCACCAGCAGGAAAAGAAGGCATTTAATTCTCATTGTCCCTTTTGATTTCTGTTTCAAAAGGCAAAATTACAAAAAAAAGGCGGACTGCCATCATCATTTAAGAAAAAATGACGAAAGCAGTCCAACTTTTTTAGGAAATGCTATATAGCAGCAGGCATACAAACGTCCTGCGCTACGAATTACTTGGCATAGAGGGCCACGATGGTCTCGTACTTCTCCTGCTTGCCCGAGGTCTGCTTGGGCTCCTCAACCTTCTTGCCATATTCGTAGACCTGCTCGAGCGACAACTTGCCGTCCTCGAAGTCCTTGCCGATACCCTCGTCAAACGAAGCATAGCGGGCTTTCTTCATGGCGGGCAGCTCGCTCTCTTCGAGGATGGCAGCAGCGTTCATCAGAGCGCGTGCCATGGCATCCATGCCACTGATGTGAGCGATGAAGAGGTCCTCGAGGTCGGTGCTGTTACGACGGATCTTGGCGTCGAAGTTCGTGCCGCCGTTGCCCAGACCACCATTGCGGATGATTTCCATCATGGCCTGAGTGAGCTCGTAGTTGTCGATGGGGAACTGGTCGGTGTCCCAGCCGTTCTGGGCGTCGCCGCGGTTGGCATCGATAGAGCCGAGCATGCCGGCATCAACGGCGCAAGCCAGTTCGTGCTCGAAGGTGTGGCCAGCCAGAGTGGCGTGGTTCACCTCGATGTTCACCTTGAAGTCCTTATCCAGACCGTGTGCACGGAGGAAACCAATGACGGTCTCGGTGTCGACGTCGTACTGGTGCTTGGAGGGCTCCATGGGCTTCGGCTCGATGAGGAACGTGCCCTTGAATCCCTTGGCGCGGCCATAGTCGCGAGCCATGGTCAGCATCGTTGCCATGTGCTCCTTCTCGCGCTTCTGGTCGGTGTTGAGGAGGCTCATGTAGCCCTCACGACCACCCCAGAACACATAGTTCGTACCGCCGAGCTTGATGGTAGCGTCGATGGCATTCTTGATCTGAACGATAGCACGGGCCACGACGTCGAAGTCGGGATTGGTGCTGGCACCGTTGGCATAGCGCTTGTGGCCGAACACATTGGCGGTACCCCAGAGCAGTTTGATGTTGGGGAACTGCTGCATCTTCTCCAGTGCATAGTCGGTGATGACCTTCATGCGAGCCTCGTACTCTGCGACGGTTTCACCCTCTTCAACGAGGTCTACATCGTGGAAGCAGAAGTACTCAATGCCGAGCTTATCCATGATCTCGAAGCCAGCATCCATCTTGTCCTTGGCGCGCTGAACGGCATCAGCAGCCTTGTCCCACTCGTAGCTGCGAGTCTGACCACCAAACTGGTCGGCACTGGCGCCACCCAGTGTGTGCCACCAAGCCATAGCGAACTTCAGCCAGTCCTTCATTTTCTTACCCATGACCACCTTTTCGGGCTCATAGTAGTGGAATGCCATCACGTTCTTGCTCTCTGTTCCTTCGAAAGGAACCTTACCGATAAACGGAAAATACTCTTTTGCCATAGTTTTGTTTTTATTAAGTTTTAAGTGTATGTAAATGCTTGTTTGTTTCTATCAGAGCAGACTCTTCCAGCGTTCGTAGGCGGCAAGATACTCGTCGCGACGGGCCAGGTCGGGCTCTATCACGGCCAGGCGCTTCAGCGAGGCGAAGGCCTCGTCGTGGTCCTTGTAGAAGCCACAGCCCATGCCGGCACCCTTGGCAGCACCCACCGAGCCGTCGGTCTCGAGCAGTTCTATGGTGGCACCGCTCGTCGAGGCCAGCGTCTGGCGGAAGATGTCGCTCAGGAACATGTTGGCCTTGCCGGCGTGGATCTTCTGAATCTGCATGCCCATCTGACGCATGATTTCCATGCCGTAGCAGAAGGAGAACACGATGCCTTCCTGGGCGGCACGCATGAGGTGGGCCTTGGTATGCTTGTTGAAGTTGATGCCGTGGATGGAGGCACCCACCTCGCGGTTCTCCAGCACGCGCTCGGCACCGTTGCCGAACGGAATGACGCTGACGCCCTCTGAGCCGATAGGCACGGCGGCCATCATCTCGTTCATCTCGGCATAGCTGATGCCCTCGGGAGCCACCGTGCGGCGCATCCAGGCATTCAGGATGCCGGTGCCGTTGATGCAGAGCAGCACGCCAAGGCGGTTGGCCTCAGCAGTGTGGTTCACGTGAGCAAAGGTGTTCACGCGCGACTTCGGGTCGTAGTTCACGTTGCCCAGCACGCCGTAGACAACACCGCTGGTGCCTGCCGTGGCAGCGATTTCGCCAGGATTGAAGACGTTGAGCGACAGGGCGTTGTTGGGCTGGTCGCCGGCACGGTAGCAGATGGGGGTGCCTTCCTGCAAACCGAGCTCCTCGGCTGCGGCACGGCTCACCTGCGACTGCACGCTGAACGTGGGCACCACCTCGGGCAACACCGACTCGGGGAAGCCGAAGTAGTCCATCAGGAACTTGGCGGGACGGTTCTCGCTGAAGTCCCACAGCATGCCCTCGGAGAGTCCGCTGGCCGTGGTGTTGCACACGCCGGAGAGCTTCAGGGCGATGAAGTCGCCAGGCAGCATGATCTTGTGGATTTTCTCAAACAGTTCAGGCTCGTTTTCCTTCACCCATGCCAGCTTTGAAGCGGTGAAATTGCCGGGCGAGTTGAGCAGATGACTCAGGCAGAGTTCGCTGCCGAGTTCGCTGAAAGCGCGCTCGCCATAGGGCACGGCACGAGAGTCGCACCAGATGATGGCATCGCGAAGCGGCTTCAGGTCTTTGCCTACACACACCAGACCGTGCATCTGATAGGAAATGCCGATGGCCTTCACCTGCTCGCCGGTGGCACCGGTCTCGGCCATGATCTTGCGCAGCGACAGCTTCAGATACTGCCACCAGTCTTCGGGGTTCTGCTCTGCCCATCCAGCCTTCACAGCCTTGATGGGGGCTTCACTCTCAGGATAGAACGCCGAGGCGGCACACTGTCCGCTCTCCATGTCGACTAACGATGCCTTGACGGAGCTGCTGCCCACGTCGAAGCCAAGAAGATATTGTTTCATTTACGATTGACGGATTTACAAATATACGAATTGACGATTTACGATTTCTTCCAAAGCTTGGTCATGTCTTCGAGCGTCTTGCCCTTGGTCTCGGGCACAAGTTTCCAGACAAACCAGGCTGCCACGACGCAGATGATGCCATAGAGGCCGTAGGTGAACCAGTGACCGAAGTCGTCGCCTGCGGTGAGGTGCATGTTGAACATCGGCACGAAGGTCGAGGAGACGATGAAGTTGAAAATCCACTGGAAGGCCACGGCAATGGCGACGGCAGCGCCACGGATGGTGTTGGGGAAGATCTCGGCGATGAGCACCCAAGTGATAGGCCCCCACGAGAACATGAACGATGCACTATAGATCAGCAGGCTGGCAGCCGTAACGAGTTCCATGCCGGCGTGGCCGAATGTCAAGGCCACACCGAAAGCACCCAAGGCCATGCCCAGCGAGCCGTAGATGAGCAACGGCTTGCGACCCCATTTCTCCACCGTGAAAATGGCAACGAGCGTGAAGAGAATGTTGATGATGCCCATGAAGACGGTGACCATCATCGGATCCTGCATGCCCATATCGCCGAAGATGCGCGGCGCATAGTAGAGCACGGCATTGATGCCCACGGCCTGCTGGAAGACGCTGAGCATAATACCTATAAATATGCACATGAAGCCGTAGGTCATCAGTTTCTCGGTCTTCACGGTGATGGTTTCCTTGATGTCGCTGAGAATCTGCTGAGCTTTCTGCGTGCCGTTGATCTTCGACAGGATGCCGAGCGCCTTCTCGTCCTGACCAATCGAGACGAGGTAGCGCGGGGTCTCAGGCACGAAGCAGATGAGCAGGGCGAAGAGGCCTGCGGGAACTGCCTCGCTTCCGAACATATAGCGCCAGCCTGTGGTCACGGTCCACTGTGCTGCGGGGTTGATGGCTGCGATGCCCTTGCCCATTTCCTCAACGAGTGGCTGGATGTGCTCGCCAAGGATGAAGAAGTTCACGAAGTAGACAACGAGCTGGCCGAAGATGATGGCGAACTGGTTCCAGGAAACCAGCATGCCGCGGATGTTCGACGGAGCCACCTCGCCGATGTACATCGGGCAGATGGCCGACGCCAGACCAACGCCTATGCCGCCGATTACTCGGTAGATGTTGAACATGATGAGCAGCGAGAACGTGGGCGTGCCGTGCTCAAAGAACAGAAACTCGGGCTCCATACTTCCGAGTGCCGAGATGAAGAACAGAATACCGGCCACGATGAGCGAGCGCTTACGGCCGAGACGGGTGGCCAGCAAGCCCGAAAGACCCGAGCCGATGATGCAGCCGATGAGGGCACTGGCCGACGTGAATCCATGCCAGCCGTTGGTGTAACTGAAGTCTTTGGCTTCCATGAAGAAAGCCTGCAGGCCTTTCTCAGCACCAGAGATCACGGCGGTGTCGTAACCGAAGAGCAGTCCGCCGAGCACGGCTACCATCACAATCGAAATCAGGTAGCCTTTGTTTCCTTTGTCTGTTGTCATATTGTTTGTTTCGAGTTTCAAGTATCGAGTTTCTAGTTATCACGCTGCAAAATTAATATATTTACTTGAATTGACAGCGACATTTCGTTGACAATTATTTTTCAATATGTTTCACAAACCTTGCAAAATGTTACATTTCAATCATAAACCCACGCTGACAGCCTTGCCCGCGTATTCCACAAGGCGTCCTTCGGGCTCGTTCAGGTCGAGCGCGCGGGGCTGGTCGGGCGTCACGAGCACCACGTTGAAGCGCCGCTTCTGCAGCATGCCAGAGAACTTACCCTCGCGCTTGCCGATGGTCACCGTGCGCGTGCTGTCGTCGTAGCTGATGGGGATGGTGGCATACTGTCCCTTCTCATAATTGTAGTTGGTGCCCTCGTCTTCGTAGAGCGTGAACTGACCGTCCTGCCCACTATATATATATAGGTGTATGAGCTCGGCCGGCTTCTCGTCGCTCCACTCCATCTCGGGTCCGAACGGGATGATGGCACCTTCGCGCACAAACACGGGGATGCGCTCGTAGGGAGCATCCACCACCATGCGCTGGCCACCCTGCAAGTGCTCGCCCGTGTAGAGGTCGTACCAGCCCGTTTGCTTCGGGAAGTAGACGGAACGGTTGCGCGCCTTGTAGTAGTCCACGGGGCAGGCCATCAGCGCCGGACCGAGCATCCACTGGTTGCCGATGTCTTCCACGCGGCGGTCGCCGCCGAAGTCCATCACCAAGGCTCGCATCAGCGTGTAGTCCTTGAAATGGGCCCAGCCGGCCAGCGAGTAGAGGTAAGGCATGAGGCGATAGCGCAGGCGGTCGTAATAGACGAACGACTTGTAAGCCGGATGCTCGTCGGGGGCAATGTTCCAAATTTCGCGCAGTGGCCACTGGCCGTGGGCGCGGAACAGCGGTATGAATGCACCGAACTGATTCCAGCGGGTCTGCAGTTCGCGCCATTCGCGCAGGTCCTCGTTCTCCTGTCCGGTCTGGTCGAAGAGCTGCTGGGCCTCCACATAGCGTTTCTCCACGCAGAAGCCGCCCTGGTCCATGCCCCAGAAGGGCACGCCGGAGAGCGAGTAGTTCAGTCCAGCTGTCATCTGGGCGCGCATGTCCTCCCAGCGGGTGCCGATGTCGCCGCTCCACGTGGCGGTGGAATAGCGCTGCTCGCCGGCAAAGCCGCTGCGGGTGAGCAGGAACACGCGGGGCTCGTTCTTCTTTCCCTTCCACACGGAGCGCTGCCCGTTGTAGATGGCGTCGGCGTTCACGGTGCTGTAGGCGTTGAAGTATTCAGTCGACGTGCCGAGGGCGGTGGGGCCGCAGAGAGCCTTGCGATACCACATCGGCGTGCAGTCGCGCACGTTCGGCTCGGAGGCATCCATCCACCAGGCGTCGATGAACCCACCCCCTTCCCAGTTCTTTCCCCGCTTCGCTCTGAAAGCGTCCTGCGGCCGAGCGCCCCAGGGGAGGGGCGATTGATTAGTCTTTGAGGATGCGGTGCTGGCAGCAGGAGTATTCAAGCTCCCTCCCTTTGGGAGGGCGGGAGTGGGTTTTTTCTTTCCCTTGAGGGCGAGCCCTGAGTAAAGTTTTTCGTCCATCTGGCGCCAGAACATCTTGCGGGCACCAGCGTCGTAGGCATCATAAAAAGAGCCGCGGAAGCCCAGCCAGTCGTGGATGTCGTCCTTCACAGCCTGCTGGTACATCCAGCCCTGCTTGTCCAGCTCCTTGTAGTTGTCGACGGTGTCGTAGAACTTCGGCCAGACGGAGATCATGAAGCGGCCGTGCATCTTGTGCACATCGGTGAGCATCTGCTGCGGATTGGGATAGCGCGACTGCTCAAACTCATGACTGCCCCATGAGTCCAGCGGCCAGTAGTTCCAGTCTTGCACGATGTTGTCGATGGGGATGTGTCGCTTGCGGAACTCGCTGAGCGTCTGTACAATCTCATCTTGCGTCTTGTAGCGCTCGCGGCTCTGCCAGAAACCCAGTGCCCACTTCGGGTAGAGCGAGGCACGGCCCGTCAGCGTGCGGTAGCCCGAGATGACGTCGTCCAGCGACTTGCCGGCAATGAAGTAGTAGTCCATGTCGCGTGCCATCTCGCACCAGATGGTCAGACTCTCGCGGTCGTAGCGGGTGCGGGGCTCAGCCACACGAAGCCCACAATACGACTCACCGCCGTCGGGCTGCCACTCTATGCGCAGGTGGGCTCGCTGTCCTGGGCGCAGGGGTGCTTCAAACTTGTAGGCATTCGGGTTCCAGGCCGTGCGCCAACGTTCGCTCACCACTTCCTTGCCGTCGATGTAAACCTTGATGTAACCGGCATAGTAGAGAATGAACTGGTAGCGGCAAGGAGCCGTCTCCACATCGTCCTTGTTCCATCCCGTGGGCAGCGTGTAGTCTATGGTCGCGGGCTCTATGTAGCCTTCGTAGACGACGTTAGCACCATCGAGGTTGAAGCCCTGCGGCAGGTTCTTGATGCCGCCGGGGTCGTTGGCCATCTGCGAGGCAGGCAGCTGATATTCAAAATAGATGCTGTCCTCATCGCGGACGAGTCGTTTGCCGTCTTTATCAATATAGGTGCCGGTGAGATGTCCTTCGCGGCCGTGCTTGTCGTAGAGTTTAAAGGCACGGTTCAGCTGCAAGTAGTCTTTCGGGTTGCCGAAGCGGCAGTAGCTGTAGGCATCCCACAGCAGGCCGTAGTTCTTCGTAGAGAGCACGAAGGGTATGGAAACCTTCGTGTTATACTGGAACAAATCCTCGTTCTTGCCCCGCATGTTGAACTCTTCCGACTGGTGCTGTCCCAGTCCGTAGAACGACTCGCTGCCCAACGGCGAGAAGAACTTCATCTGCCATTGAAGGCCGTGCTTCATCTCCTCGGTGACGGCAGGACCACCCTTCGAGCCCAGCTCGCGCTCGGGCACGGTGTAGTCCCAGAACTGCTTGCCGGGCTCCTCGCCCTCGCGGTCGTAGGCTTCCTGCAGCAGAGGCTTGCCATTCCCGTCGGTAAACTCAATGCGGCCGTTGTCCATCCACACCTTTGCACGGACGTTCTTTGCTTTCACGATGATGTGTTCAGGAACGATGAGATCGTTTGTCTCTGATGCCTCAAACTGCTTCACCTCCACGGAACCCTTATAGGGTTGCTGTGGCACAATCATCAGGCTCTTCGGCTTCTGCGGCAGCTCGTCCTTCGACGTGGCCCGCACGCGAATGATGTTGTCGTTGACCACTTCTAACTGAATAACCCGTGCCTGTCCGCCCTCGGGACGGATGGTCACCACGTTGCCGTTTCTCTCATAGCTGCCAGCGGTCTGGCCAGCAGCCGTCAGCCAACAGCCCACAGCTGCCAGCATCAGCAAGCAAAATCGTCTCATTGCGTTCATTCCGTTTGTTTAAGTTCTTAGTTTCTACATGCAAAGGTATAAAAAAAACGTTATTGCGCAAAATTATTGGCAACGAAATCTATTTCATAATGCCTTATCGTTATAACGTTCAAGGACTTGAGAGATTTGCCGTAAGCACCATCCACTATCCACAAACTGACGTAAGCAGTTGCGTATCAGCACGTTATTAAGGTGGATAGTTTTTTGACTATCCACACGAATGGATGGCCTACCATTCACCTTCGTAGCACACTGGTAATCAGTGTGTTATGTTGAATTGCAAATAACGGATAGTGATTTAAAAAGATTCTCTTTGTGAGTTTTTTTAGCTTCGAAGCAATACTTTTGAGGGATGGCAGCCACGTTCCAACGAATGTACCACGGCCTGGTAATATCTTTACCACGGCCTGGTACAAGTATTACCACGGCCTGGTAAAGACATTACCACGTGCTGGTACAAGTATTACCACGCGGTGGTAATCAATCTGGTAATGCATGCTGTTTTCACAAAAACCCTTACAGGCGGATGAGGGTTGAACCTGTCGTCAGCTCGTCGCTGGTGGTCAGCTGAACGGCATACACGCCCGAGGGCAGCGACGAGAGGTCGACAGCTGTTCCGGCCGTCTTGGCTACGACAACACCTTTAAGGTCATAGACTGTAATCATGGCCCGAGAAGGCGTTCCGTCCTCGACGTCGACGGTCAGCATTCGGTCTTTGAGGTTGAACCGTGCCTTTGTCGGCTGGCGGGTGCTCAGCGACGGAATGATGCTCGACGTGTTTAAGATGTGGAGCAGACCCGCGTAAGCATCAATCTGGCCGTGCCCATACTTGTTGTTCGGATAGTCCATCGCAGGCTCGGGTTTCGTGCTGGTCTTGGCAATCACCTCAAGCACGTCGGCAGGCGTCAGCTCGGGGTCGGCCTGCAGCCAGAGGGCAATGGTGCCTGCCACCACCGGACACGACATCGAGGTGCCCGACTCGGCAAGGTAGTAATAGTCTTTTCCTTTGTAGACAACATGATCGGTCAGGCTCTTGCGGTCGCTCTCGAAGGTTGACACGTGGCTGCCGTAAGGGGCAATGATGTTGAGTCCGGGTGCTACGACATCGGGCTTAATGGCTCCCTCGAAGGTTGGGCCGCACGACGAGAACTTCGCCAGGCGTCCCGTCTTGTCGGGGGCGAAGCTCAGCATGTCAGTGTTGGTGTCGCCGTCGATGTTGACCACTGTGTTCTTATAGCCCGTAGCACCCACGGCAATGATGCCATCGAGCGTTGCCGGCCATGCCACGGTGTAGCCTTCCTGGGCATGACTGTAGAGGGCGTTGCCCGTGACGTTAGCAAACGGACTCAGGAACAGGTCGCTGTACATCCAGGCTGGACTGTCGCCGTTGAGCAGGCAGGCGGCACCGCACAGCATCAAATAAGTAATGTTGGGCATGTCGCCCTGCACGTGGTAGACGTCGCCGCGCGGATCCTCATAGGTGCTCTTGGTGACGTGAAGGGTTACTTCGCCAAAGCTCACCGTGGTCTTGAGCACACAGGGCTCCGGAGCCAAGGCTGCCACGCTGTCGGTGTTGAAGAAGATGGTGCCCTCTATCTGTCCACCAGAGAATTTCAATCCCAGGAAGTCGAACCGCACCAGCTGGTTGCCGGGCGTGACGATGTCCATGTCGATGGTTCCGCCGCCACCGATGCCGTAGTTGATGCCGGCGCCGGCAGCCTGCGTGCCCTCGGGCTTCACGACGAGCGTCGCATTCGTGCCCATGTTGCCGGCGCCAGCCACGATGATGCGGCCCGGCCCCGTGAGTGCCTGCAGCGCTTCGCCCTCAAGGATTCGCTGACGCGCGATGGTGATGCTCTCGCAACTGCTGAAGTTGATGACGCATGGCTTCCCTGCCTTCTGGGCTTGGTCGAAAATGTATTTGAAGCCTAACACGGCAACGGCCGAACTGGGGTCGAGGGTGTTCTCAAACTGCTCGCGCATCGAGTTGAAGTCGACGGCATAGATATCGGCGCCCGGTGCCATGCCCTGATACTTCCCCTCTACAGCCGAACCTGCCATGATGCCCATCACGTGGGTGCCATGAATAGATTCGTAGGTGTGTTGCGAGTGAGCATAGTCCATGATGTCCTGCTCGCTGGCAAGCTCGTGTCCGAACGTGCCGTCGTCGTTGGGCCAGTGGAAGTCGTAGTAGTATTTCACCCGCGTGTTGCCCTCGGCATCCAGAAAGGCAGGGTGGGTGAAGTCGAAACTCGAGTCGAAGACGCCCGCCACCACGCCAGTGCCATCGTAGGCTTGCGGCAGTCCTGTGCCGGCATAGATGCCGTTGGCGTTCACCTGTCCAGGCGTTACGTCCATCGCAGGCCGGGGCATACGCTCTGCCTCAATGCGCTCAATGCGGCTGTCGAGCGTCGCAGGGGCAATACTGGCGAGGGGGATGCTCACAATGTAGACCCTGCCTATGCTGTCGATCACCTCCACGCCGTAATCGGCCAGGAATCCCGACCGCTGGGAAGACTGCGTGAACGACATCAGTGCCATGAGCCGCCCTGCCGCACGGTCCTGGGTTCCCATTGCCTTCCTGACGTTACTTTTCTGCAAGGCATCGATCACCCCCTGCGACAGCTTGCTGTTGTCGACAGACTGTGCGAAGCCCATGCTGCAATGCACCATCATGAGCGCCGTAAACACGATGCGGCACCACCGTACTGAGTATTTCCGTCTTTCTTTCATCGTTCAAGAATATTTCTTATATGATAAGGACCTTTTCCTTTAAACACCTGGATTTCAGTCTTCTATGTCGCGGTCTTGCTTAAACATCACATGATATGGCGGTCGGTTCTGTTGAAGATCCCCTGACGCCTATCATATTTGGTTTAATTATTGTGCAAAGATAATAATTGTTTTTTAATTAGCAATAGGCATAAACAAAAAAAGCCTCCCCGAGGGGAGGCATAAATGGTTTTTTACATCATTGCTGCAAGGAAGTTCTCGTAGCCCAGCTTGTCGATGTAGTTCAGGTACTGAGCTTCCCAGGCCATGTGGTCCTTCTCGCCGTCTATCCACTTCAGGATGAGAAAGTCGCGAACTTCTTGCTCAACGCAAGCGAACAAGTTCGAATTCTCCATTTCGGCATATTTTGAGTCCCTTGATAAGGGACGGCTATAAAGCAGGGTAAAAAAAATAATATTTCTTTTGTTCTGCACTCAATT
>OCVV011351352.1_pt1 | contig 31231 bp, 30 predicted proteins | sample 1539721 | NCBI WGS metagenome assembly OCVV01 (sample SAMN02144230, study PRJEB22623) | gut metagenome | biome: sheep rumen | host: Ovis aries | place: New Zealand | reverse complement strand
TTCTCTGCTCCTACCCAGCCCCTTGGCATACCCAAAAGGGCTGCCAGGGTATGCGAAGGGTATGCCTACACTATGCGAAGGGTATGCGAACACTTCTGCACTAAAAAAGTGTCACATGTGCCAACTTTTCAGCGCAATTGGTGCGCCTATTCGCTTCGTTTACCACTGAAATCGGTTGACCCAGCAAGCCATCACCCGGGCTTTAGACAGCCTATAGACAGGCATCACCTATACTCAACAGTAAAGGTGATGTATATGTGAAGCGAAGGTGATGTATAGGTAAAGCGAAGGTAAAAGCACTTCGTTTGCGACTAAAATCTCTACCTTCATTTTAGGGGGCACGAGCCAAAACATGTTTTAGCACGTGCCAAACGATGTTTTGGCACGTGTCCCTATTTTTCTACAATGGCAAAATAATGTCACCGAGGGTAAAAAAATCCTCGGTGACAAATAACTAGTTTATTCGTAAACTCTAATGCCGTCAGCCTTCAAGCGAGCCCGCAATTTAGAAACCAAGACTCTGACAGTCATAACGTAACGTCGCTGTATTTTGTTCTTCGATCGTTGGTTACTAAATATCCGTTTGTCTGCAAGACTTACATAGTTACGATATTCTCCTCCATCTTCAAAGAGGTTGTCAAAATATTCCTGATGGTCATGACGTTCTTTTTTGGATACCAGAGGCAAGGTATTTACTTTGCCAGAGTGTACCCCCATAAACAAGAAGGCATAAACAGCATTTTTCATACACTGTTCTTTAGCGTCAGATTTATTACGTCCTTCACCTGAAACGCGTACAGTTTGACTGCCATCCAATTCAGATGCCATTCCGGTGATGTGTATATCTAATTCACGGGATACGTACTGTCCCCATGATTTTGTAGGCACAAGGCACAACGCAGCAGTTAGAACTATTGCAGTTTTATTTAGTAAATTTTTCATTACCACCATCTATTAATCGTTCTGTAAATCACTCTTGGCCTACTTTTTGCATATGCAACAGCTACATCTCTACAGGCATTTAATCGTGCTTTTTCCAAGGTTGCAGCGGTATTCAAGCGCGCCTTTTCCATTGATATGGCATCATTGTATTTTTTGTCGGTCACATTCTTGATGCGTGTTTCAATGCTTTTCATCAAAGCCTGAGCCTGTGGGTAACATTTGGCACTGGTATTGATGGTTGACAGAATAGACATCGCCTGTTCAGCAGCAGGTCCTGGATTAGGATCAGCACTCCATACTGCACGTGCCTCGGCAAGTACTTGAGATGCATCGTGATTGATGTGTTCTTGATATACCTGTATCATCATAGCTTGAGCTTGGCTGAAACATCCACATTCGTTCGGTATGACAGATAATTCATATAAAGCCTCTTCCCACTTTTGTGCGACAATAAGCCCTTTTGCCTTTTGGATAATGGAAGGACCATTAGTGTTGTAATAGTTTATTATTCTTTGCTTGGACTCTGCAATCAGAGACTTAAGTTCATCAGTTGGACTGATATTTCTGAAAGCAGCAAGCATCGCGGCCTGTTCTGTTTGTCCTGAACCTTTAACTTCTTGTGTGCAGGATCCAAAGCATGTTCCTGATTCGGCATCACCTACGGCAATTGTCACTTGCATTTTTTGCCCGATACGCGCAGGTGCACCACCAGTCATATAACGGTCCAGCAAATTTGCTTTCACTGCCAGAACAAATCGAGTACCATAACCGCTTTCCATTCCCATCTTTGAAATTAGAGTGCGCAGGCGTGTTTCAATTACTGATGTATTGTTTTCGTCTAAGCCTCCAGATGTGGCGGAAACATAGGGAGTAAGTTGTATCTGGGCATAACATGAAAATACCGCAACACTTACCGCAGCAATAAATAGCAATATACGTTTCATATTATTATATATTATAAGGTTTAATTGCCTACAATTATTGCTAGAGAACCGATGCCTACTTTCTTCACGTCAATGTGAATACCAATGTCATTAAATTTGTTTTGCAGTTGTTCTCCGATGTTTTCAAGTTTGGAGCCATTCTCTATACGTACACGATATTCCTGCAGGCGTGCATTGTCTCGCTTGTTGTTGCTAACACCGTTTTTGGCAATACTCTTCAAAACATCGCGAAAATAGAATTTCATTGTCTGACCTTCTAATTGGTCTGTGTTGAAATCCACACCCTTGGCAAGAATTGTCACTTTGATTTCACGGCCATATTTCAGTGTTTTTTCGAAACTTTCCTTTAGCTTATCGCTAAAATCCGCCATGTGACTTTCAATAACTCTTCTTAGGTCACCTTTCAGTCCTTCGGAAGAAAGGTTGCCGGGTTCATCTATTGCTGCAATGACGTCATTGGTATAGTAATCCTTTGCAATGAGTTGCACAGAATATTGCTTAGATGCCAAAACCGTCTTCTCCAGTTTCCAGTTCACCTCAACCTTGATGTCAGGAATGACTCTTTCAGCATTGTCGTCAAGGTCTACGCCAAACTCGTCTGCCAGTGCTGCATCCTCGTCCAATCCGCCTAAAGACTGCTTTAAGTCTTCGCACTTGAAACCAATTGAAGTAAGAGATGCTGATGTAGTTGATAATGCCGTACTAATCTCGGTACGATCAATATTTTCGTTATCGAATGCTTTATGATAGTCACTGTTCCATCTAGAGCGTCCATTGGTAACAACATTTTCTCCATATCCGTGTTCCTTCATCCATGCTTCGGACGGAAATAGCATTATTGTAGGCATCTGAGCCATCGCAGTAACACTGATTGCCAGCGCAATTATTAATGATTTGATTCGATTCATAATTTTATGCATAAAAGTTATTGTATCATCATGTCAAAGACGTTTGTCAGCACACCGTCAGCCTCAAGATGTTTTCTCAGGCTGTTGATGTTTACTTTTACAATAATACCTACTTTATATTCCTTTCCAGATACCTTTATTTCTTCGTGGAATCCCTTGTTGGTTTCTTGGACAAATTGAAGAAATTCTGTGCCACTGAAGAAACGATCGAAATATTCTTTATGTGCATCGTATGGTGTGGTACCCATCAAGGCTGGTATACGCCCTTGTCTGTCTGTTGCTGCAAGCCCCTTGAAGAGGATGCCATGGATGGCATTGCGTTTTCCTGCTTCGGCAGTCAGCAATGCCTTTTTTCCATAGCTATAGACTTTGAAAATGACATAGTTGTTATCTCGTGGAACGGGACAATCTTCACGTGTCAGTTCATAGTTGAAACTTATTGCCTCGACCTTGTCTTTGGCTTCTGTTGCAAAGGTGATAATCCACGTAAGGCCAAGAACAAGCAAAAATTTTACTTTCCACATATTCAAGACGAATTGAATCATTCTTTTTATTTCTTTTTCTTGACGCTACCTAATTTTACATAGGAACATCCTTTGGCCTTACCCGAGAGCAAGGTATACTGAAGGTTGGCATTACTGTCTTTTGCATTCTCTTCAATGTCGTCTGCCTCGGTGTTGTTGTTCCAAAGACCACCTTTTGCAACGGTCAATGTGCCTCCAGGTATCAGATTGTTATCTTTGTCCAGTTTAAGTGCTGTGAATTTTGAATCCTTTGCTACACCATCCTGAGTACCCAATTTTACGTATAGTTCGCCATTATCGTTGGTGTATAGTCTTTCTACAGGGGCAAAAGGCTCGTACTGTTGTGCCAGACGGTTTACATTTTTGTTAAGAACCTTCATTGATTTATTGGCAACAACCTTTTGGATGTTCAGTTTCTGCCCGGCGAGTTCGGTAACAAGACCATTAGTTCCACGTGTAGTCGTGATATACTCCAATTGGAAATCATCAGGACCAGCCTGAGCAAATGCGTCTGGATTTTCAAGGTATTTCTGTGTAAAGGCCTCATCTCCCATCCACTTAAGTTTGAACAAGTATGAACGTCCTACTACTGCATTTATCTTGATAGTACTCTCCAATGTCTGCTTAGTAGTTTCAGTTACGGTATTGATTGAACTTTGTACTGCATCCTTCATTGGGCCAGGAACCTTCGCTAGTTTATCGTACAGAGGAGCTAACTTTTCATCAAGTGCTTGCTGAATCTGTTCTGCCGGAGTGGCAAAGTCAAAACGTGTTACCAGTACATAGCTTGCATCAACCAGTTGTCCTGCCAATTCCATAGCAGCAGAGGCATTGTCTTTCTGTATCTCGCTGTTGGCAGCCTTTTCGTCTTCAGAAAGGGACAGCAAACCATATTTGATAATGTTAGAGAATGCCTCGTCCACCTTCAGGGTTGTATAATCGGTGCACTCTGGTGCGTTGAACCATTTGGCAACGATGGCTTTTCCAACATTCTTGCCGTTCAGATATTTGAGCAACTGGGCAGCATACTTTTCGTCCTGCGTGGCTTTCTTTTTCGATGTACCGTTGATAGCCTGGATTGCTGCAACGTCGTCATCTGTAACATCTGTGAGGTCTGTATGTTTAATCAGTCGTGTTCCTGCATTAAAGGCATTGTACTTGCGATATACATGCTCATAGTCTAATGTATCAAACACACTGGTCATTGCTTTAATTTCAGCATCAAAGTTTCCCGTGGATGTCGAAGGTGCATCCAGGCGAATGCTGTAGATAGAGCCACGTACATAGTCCGGCATTTTGAATCCCTGCGCATACACACTTGTAGCTATGGCTAATAATAGACCAAAAGTTGAAAATACTTTTTTCATAGTAATTTGTTTTAGTGAATAAATAAAGTAAAAAAAACTGTATTATATATTTTGTTCCATATGGGTGTAATTTGTTCTAAATATATATGTGATAATATAGTCCAACCAGACATAGTTTGCCCTTTAAATAGCACTATGTCTCCGGATAGTGTCAATAAGTGAATGATTGTATTTCTTTACTCCAATATATAAAAAAGCGTGGAGACCTGTCCGTTGCCCGCTCCACGTACTGAGGCCCTGAGATTGCCCTATTCATCAGAACGAGCAACCTAGACCCCACGCCGATATGCATAACAACATCCTGCTCTGGATGTCACTATTTACATACCCATGGGCGTCTATCGTTGCTGTTGTTCTTTGATGAATTTGAAATTTCTCAGGTTTCAGTACGTCAAGAACAAAGCGCGTGATATACGCCTTTTCCATAAATGGCGCCCCACACTGCTTTTGGAACTCTTTCCTAACAGCATTCCCAGTAGCTATTTATACTACCTTCGGCGTGAGTCGTTGTGCAAATGTATGTATTTTATATATATGTTGCAAGAAAAGGAATAAAAAAATTTATTTCTTCTATACAAGGCGCATCGCCAGTCTACACGTGCAACCCCCAGGTGTCTGCATGTGTACCCTACTGGAGTCTGCAAATCCTGTCCACCCAACTCACTTACTAACTTACTTACTATTTTCAAAAAAAAAGGGGGGGTAGGAAACCAAAAAGCGAGAGACCGTTTCACGGATAGCAACACGCCGTTTCTCTGTGAGACTCACGACGTCAAGTAATTGCACGGCTCGTATTCGGGTCAGCGACATTTAGTCATTGCTGCTACGCACCTCATTCTCGCTTAATCGGTTTGTTCATAGTAGTAAGAGTAGTCAATACCTTTCATAAAGATTTCCCGGTCTTCAATGAGGTTTGTCATAGCCCCCGAGAGCAGTTCCTTGATGCGACGGGCGTCCGTCGTGCTTTGGCGCATGGCGGCAAGATAGTCTTTCTTGTCTATCTTGCTCCAATCAACACAAAGTTTCAGTTGCTTCTTGAAAATCATGTCAAGCCAAATGCGAGTACTTCGTCCGTTCCCTTCCATGAAAGGATGTGCCACGTTCATCTCAACATATTTATTGACAATCTCATCGAAAGTGTTCTGGGGCATACTTTCTATCTTACACAAATTCTCTGCCAGATATTCTGCCCTGCAAAACAATGTGCCATCCTTCCAAATCGTCTTGGTGCGAATCTGACCGGCGAAGTCGTAGAGTCCGCCGAACAGATAGGCATGAATCTGCTTCAGACTCTTCACCGTTCCCGGTTCCATGCTATCCAGCAATCCGCTCTCTATTAGGGTATAAGCTTTCTTCTTGCTTTGGCCGTCGATGCTGTTATCGCTATAGACGAACCAATCCAGGAAGGCATTCGCCCGATTGTTGGGATAATGCTTTGCCAGTGTCTGAACACAAGTTGCATCCAGAGCATCAGCCGCTCGCTGCTTGCCGTCGGGAGAAAGGAACTTGAAGTGGTTAGTGAAGCTAACCAGTTGAATGCCATCCTTCTTCATTTTCCCTTTTAGGTACTTCCAATAGTTGCGGCATTTCTCATAGTTCTCCTCATCGTTGATGGCCCTAACAATGTCAGTAGCCGAGAACCACCATTTGCTCTGTTCTTCGTCCCATACGGCCCTAACCTCGTGGTCACCCCAAAACCTTATAGACTTCTTGCTCATAGATTTCATCCATGCCGTTATATCTGTCTTTTCCTTAACCAACTACGCCTACAAAGATACGATTAAGCGAGCGAAATACAAAAGAAAAGCGGGCTTTTCTTTTTATTCCCGAGCGATAGTATCTTCGACGAAGTCAATTATACAATTAAGCGAGCACAATACAAAATAAATTGATTTGTTTTTATTGTCGATTTTTTGGTTAGGAAAAGGGTGAAAAAATATATTATCATGCTTAGATTAGGACTCTATGAAATCATTAGGTATGTTTCAGGTCTTGAGTATTTTCCAGAAGGATTTGATGTTATAAAATATCAGGGCTCCATTGCTGTAATCCCAGTTGTCGCCTCGCAGTACTTGACGTAGATAGAAGTCCATGTGCATGTTTTGCGAGGTGGTAATCTTCTCGTCCAGCGAATATGTTATGTGAACGGATAATGGATTGATTTCCGGCATCAGCGGGATGTCAACCTTTCCTCCTTTTTCCAATTTGTCAAACAAAAATATTGAATTTTTCTTCTCCTGTGAATATCCTTTTTCCGTGAAATAGGGCATGTAGCTCTTGATAATATCATATTCGGCAACGGAGTTTCGGGTTGTTACCCAGGTATCTCCTTGACCAATATTCTGCGGCTCCAGCGACAAGGATGACATTGGGGGAATAGAAATAACTCGCTGAGTATATCTTCCGTTGGACTCGCCGGCGGTGAAGTACGGATTTGCCTGATTGTCGCGGAGGATAAAACTGTTGGCCAAATCAACGTAAATGGTATTGTCGGTCTTGTTTTTCAGGGTAACGACCAGTTTGTATTGATGGTTATAGAAGCGCATTGCAGGGTCTTCGCCCAAATCCAGGATGCGCTCGTTCTTCACTTTGTTTCCGAACATAGTGACGCGACCGAACCAATGTTTCATGGTAAATGTGACCTTCAGTTCCGGAGTCTCGATAACGGAGCCTTCCTTCAGTCCCATGAGGAATGTGAGCATATCATCGTTTGACTTTTTCCCGGTTTTGGGGGCCAGTTGGATGCTGTTGTATTCACGTACAAGCTGCAGGTTGTCTTCCTGGAGTTTAGGATTTACCCCGAATGATTTTCCTGCCTCGCTTGGCTGTGCGGTATTGAATACGTCCTTGTCTCCGTTCTCGTAATTGATGGACATTATTTCGGACTTGATGATGGTGTATGTCGGTCCGTTAGGGTTCGAGAACTTTTTGTACTTTACGTCATTGGGATTGACTTCAAGGATTTTGGACAGAATGGTGCTTCCGTCTTTTTTTACAATCACATCCTGTGCATTGACGGCTATAATTGAAATACACAGAACGATAATCGAAGCAAGTGTTATTTTCATAGTGTTGGTATGTTGGGTTAGTTGATTTTTTATATGATTCGTTGACAAAGATATAAAAAGGTGAGCGAAATGCAAGGAACAGGCGGGCTTTCCTTTTACATTTCGCTCGTTTTTTTTCGTAACATGGACTTCATCGAAGTTACTGTCACTCGGCATAAAAAAGAATGAATTCTTTTGTTCTGCGCTCGTTTTTTCGTAACTTTGACTTCATCGAAGTTACTGTCACTCGGCATAAAAAAGAATGAATTCTTTTGTTCTGCACTCGTTTTTTCGTAACTTTGCCAGCGTTTATGGAAAAAATACTGAGTGATGGGCAGTTGGCAGAACTGCGTAAGGTTATAGATGATGCCAGGCGTGTGGTGTGCGTGTGTCACGTAAATCCGGACGGTGATGCGCTGGGCAGTACGTTGGCGTTGTGGCATTGGATGCGTTCGATGGGAAAGGAGTGCAGTGTTGTCGTTCCTAACTGTTTTCCCGATTTCCTTGCATGGATGCCGGGGGCATCAGAGATTGTCCGCTATGACAAGCACAAGGAGGATGCTGAGCGGCTGATGGGTGGTGCTGACCTGATGTGGGTGTGTGACCTGAACGGTTCCAAGCGTGTACAGGAAATGGAGGCTGCCGTGCTGGGCAGTCCTGCGTGCAAGGTAATGGTAGATCATCACCAGGACCCGGAAGATTTCTGTAATATGGTGATATCCGAGCCGCAGATGTGTGCAACGTGCGAGATATTGTGTCATGTGCTGTATCAGATGGGCGTGTTGCAGGAGGCTGGTCTGGATATGGCTGTATGCCTTTATACGGGTATGATGACCGATACGGGAGCATTTACCTACAACAGCAACCGTCCTGTGGTGTTCGATTGTATATGCCGCCTGTTGGAGCGTGGTGTGGACAAAGATCGTATATACCGTAACGTGATGTGGACGGCAACGCCTGCCCGTATGCGCCTGATTGGGTATATGCTGTATGTCAAGATGGAGGTGCAGAAGGGCTTGCATACATCGCTGATGACGTTGACTAATGCCGAGCGCCGTATGCTGGGTATAAAGAACGGTGATACCGAGGGTGTCGTGAACCTGCCATTGCAGATAAGCGGTATGCGCCTGTCGGCCTTGCTGAGCGAGGATACGGAGCATAGGAACGTGGTGCGTATATCGTTGCGCAGTGTGGATGATTTTCCGTGCAACGAGTTGTGTGCGCGTTTCTTTAACGGCGGTGGTCACCTGAATGCAGCCGGTGGCAGGTTGGAGTGCTCGATGGATGAGGCTGTGAAGCGTTTCCACGAGGCTGTGAAGTTCTATGAGACTATGCTGAAATAGTAAGATAAGGGGCGAAACAGTACCATATTTGAATTTAAAGTTGTATATTTGCGCCCAAAAGGGATAAAAACGGATGAATAAATATATAGTTCTGTGCCTTGCTTTGGTTGTCACGGCGATTACCTTGGTTTCGTGTGGTCAGTCGGATACATCGTATGCCGAGCAGAAGAAACGCGAGTCGAAGGCGATTGACAGTTTTATAAAACGTGAGGTGGTGCTGGTGCACGATGGCGATACGTTGCTGAATATCGGTAAGATAAATCCTATTACCGAGGAGGAGTTCGTGAATCAGGACAGCACGACTAACCTGGAGCGTAACGAGTATGTGCGTTTTTCCCGTACGGGTATTTACATGCAGATTGTGCGCAAGGGTACGGGTAGCTATATCGGGCGTAACGAGAGCCGTCAGGTAAGTGCGCGTTTCTGGGAGTACAACATATTGGGTGACTCGCTGCAACTGAGCAACACGAACGGTGTTTACATAGGTAATCCCGAGGTGATGAACATCAGCAACAACTATGGCACGTTCAGCGGCAGCTACGATACGACATCGCCTACTGGTTCGCTTATATACAATACGTATGGCAGCAGCAGTGTGATTGCCGGTTGGCTGGCTGCGATGCCCTACTTGCGTCTGGGGCGGCAGAACAGCGAAGAGTCTGTTGCCAAGGTGCGACTGATAGTTCCGCACAGTCAGGGACAGATTCATGCAACGACTAATGTCTATCCCTGTTTCTATGAACTGGTATTGACGGGGGGCAGATGATATACGTACACGTTCCTTTCTGCAAGTCGCGGTGTTATTACTGCGACTTTTTTTCGTCCGTAAGGCCGGATTTGGTTCAGGCTTACGTGGATGCCCTGTGTGCCGAGGCAAGGGAGCGTTGGGACGAACTGGAGCGTGCACGGGCCAATACCATATATATAGGTGGTGGCACTCCGTCGCAACTGACGGGTGAGCAGCTGCGGCAGATATTTGCTGCCTTGCCCGAGGCTTGTGAGGGTGCAGAGGTGACTGTCGAGGTAAATCCTGATGACGTCACGCCGGATTTTGTGTCGATGTTGCGGCATACGCCGGTAAACCGTATCTCGATGGGTGTGCAGTCGCTGGATGATGATGTGCTGAGGATTGTAAACCGTAGGCACAGGGCTGCTGATGCAATTCGTGCGGTGAGTCTGTTGCGCGAGGCGGGATATACGAATCTGAGCCTTGATCTGATGTATGGCTTGCCGGGTCAGACGATGGAGAAGTGGAGGCATGACGTGGACGGTATATTGTCGCTGGACATACCGCACCTGAGTGCGTATTCGCTGCAGTGGGAGGACGGTACTGTGCTGGCGCGTATGCGTGACAGGGGAGAGGTGCAGGAGGCGGACGAGGAGACTGCGCTGGAAATGTACAGGTATCTGGTGGAATGTACGCGCAAGTGTGGGATGGAGCATTACGAGATTAGTAATTTCTGCAAGCCTGGTATGTTCTCGCGTCACAACAGCGGTTACTGGAGGGAGGAGCCATACGTGGGACTTGGCCCGGGGGCACATAGTTATGACGGCTGTCGTGTGCGCCGTAGCAACAATGCTGATTTGCAGACGTACTGCGAAGGGTGTGTGCTGTATGAGGAGGAGCATCTGACGGATGGTGAGCTTTACGACGAGATGGTGATGAAGCGCTTGCGTACGAGTGTGGGTATATGTATTGACGAGGTGCCTGCCGGGCGTGTGGATTATATGTTGTGTATGGCTGAAAAACATATCCGATCGGGCAGGATGGTGCTTGAGGATGGTTACCTGCGCCTTGGTAGCGAGGGTATTTTCGTGTCAAACGACATAATATCGGACTTGATGTTGTAAAACATAATTCCGGGCGGTATGGATGTCGGCTATTTTGTGTATTTTTATACCCGGTTTTGAACTTGAATTGACACAAAATACAATTAAATACCTATACTATGAAAGTTTATCAGACACAGGAAATCAAGAACATTGCCCTGTTGGGTAATGATGGCAGTGGTAAGACAACATTGACTGAGAGCCTGCTCTACGAGGCAGGACTGATTAGCCGTCGCGGCCGTATTACCCAGCATAACACGGTGAGTGACTACTTCCCCGTAGAGCAGGAGTATGGATATAGTGTGTTCAGCACTGTATTCCATGTCGAATGGAACAACAAGAAGCTGAACATCATTGACTGTCCGGGTAGTGATGACTTTGTAGGTGCGGCGCTTACTGCAATGAATGTGAGTGACACTACAATATTGTTGCTGAAGGGTGCAAACGGTGTCGAGGTGGGTACACAGAACCATTTCCGCTATACCGAGAAACTGGGCAAGCCTGTTATTTTCCTGGTTAACCAGCTGGATGATGAGAATACTGATTTTGACCGTATTCTGGAGCAGTTGACCGAGATTTACGGTAGCAAGGTCGTTCCCATTCAGTATCCGGTGGAATGTGGTCCTAATTTCAACAGCCTGATTGACGTTCTGCTGATGAAGAAGTATTCGTGGGGTCCCGAGGGTGGTGCTCCTACTATCGAGGAAATCCCGGCAGACCAGATGGATAAGGCAATGGAGATGCACAAGGCTCTGGTCGAGGCTGCCGCTGAACATGACGAGGGATTGATGGAGAAGTTCTTCGAGAGTGAAACGCTGACCGAGGACGAGATGCGCGAGGGTATCCGCAAGGGCTTGGCCAGCCGTGGAATGTTCCCTGTGTTCTGCGTATGCGCAGGTAAGGACATGGGAGTCCGCCGTCTGATGGAGTTCCTGGGCAACGTGGTTCCTTTCGTGGATCAGATGCCTCAGGTGCATAATACTCGTGGCGAGGTGGTCAATCCTGACCCCAAGGCTCCTACGAGTCTGTATTTCTTCAAGACTGCCGTAGAGCCTCATATCGGTGAGGTGCAGTACTTCAAGGTAATGAGCGGTACGGTGCACGAGGGTGATGACTTTACCAATGCCGACCGTGGCAGCAAGGAACGTATAGCACAGTTGTTTGTTTGTGCAGGTGCCCAGCGTATCAAGGTCGAGCAGCTGGTTGCTGGCGATATTGGCTGTACGGTTAAGCTGAAGGATGTGAAGACAGGCAATACGCTGAATGACAAGAATAGCGAGAATCGCTTCAACTTTATCAAGTACCCGAATCCTAAGTATAGCCGTGCAGTGCGTGCTGCAAACGAGCAGGAGACGGAGAAGATGATGAATGCCTTGCAGAGAATGCGCGAGGAGGACCCGACATGGGTTATCGAGCAGTCGAAGGAGCTGAGGCAGATTCTGGTTCACGGTCAGGGTGAGTTCCACCTGCGCACGCTCAAGTGGCGTATGGAGAACAACGAGAAGATTCAGATTGTTTTTGACGAGCCCAAGATTCCGTATCGCGAAACGATTACCAAGGCTGCGCGTGCTGACTACCGTCACAAGAAGCAGTCGGGAGGTGCCGGTCAGTTTGGCGAGGTGCACTTGATTGTCGAGCCTTATTACGAGGGTATGCCTGATCCTGATGTTTACAAGTTTGGCAATCAGGAGTTCCGCATGAATGTGAAGGGTACCGAGACGGTTGACCTGGAGTGGGGCGGTAAGTTGGTATTCGTAAACAGTGTCGTGGGCGGTGCCATTGATGCACGTTTCATGCCTGCTATCCTGAAGGGTATCATGCAGCGCATGGAGCAGGGTCCGCTGACTGGCTGCTACGCACGCGATGTGCGCGTAATAGTATATGATGGCAAGATGCATCCGGTTGACAGTAACGAGCTGTCGTTCATGCTGGCAGGCCGTAATGCGTTTGCGCAGGCTTTCCGCGAGGCAGGCCCTAAGATTCTGGAGCCAATCTACGATGTCGAGGTATTTGTACCGAGTGACAAGATGGGTGATGTGATGAGTGACTTGCAGGGTCGTCGTGCTATGATTACGGGCATGCAGAGTGAGAATGGTTACGAGAAGCTGACTTGCAAGGCTCCGTTGAAGGAGATGAGTAACTATTCGACGGCTTTGAGCAGTTTGACGGGCGGTCGTGCAAGTTTCATTACCAAGTTCGCAAGCTACGAGCTTGTTCCGGGCGACGTTCAGCAGAAGCTGGTTGCTGCTTATAAGGAGGAGGAGTAGTTGCGAAAATAGCAAGTAGAACTGACGAATAATAAAAAGAAGTGTTAAAAGAGGTCTGGCATACGGGCCTCTTTTAATGTATATATGTGTGAAAGGATATATATTTGTGTTATGAAACGCTGGATGATTTGGTTAATATGCATTGTGATGGGTACCAGTTTTGTGGTACTGTTGTATTTGCAGATGCAGTATGCGAGGTCTATCGAGGATATGCGCCGCCGTCAGTTTGACGTGAGTGTATTCCGCAGTTTGGATCAGGCATCGCGTGACATGGAGCGTATGGAGACGGCCCATTACCTGCAGGAAATAGTGAGTATGCATCACGATAGCCTGGGTATGCGTCCGTTCTTGGGCAATCAGATGCATAACCGTGTGCTTAAATTCCAGCGACAGGTGGCTAATGCTTATCTGTATGAGCAGGGGTTGCTGGACGAGGTTATAATGACGGTGCTGTATGCTTCGAGCAACAAGCCGTTCGAGCAGCGTGTGGATCCTATGGTGCTGGAGGAAACCCTGACGATGTCGCTCAGGTCAAACGGTATCGATTTGCCTTTCCATTTCCGTGTGTTCACGTCGGGCGGTGAGGAGGTTTACCGTTGTCCGGATTATGATGCCACGGGCAATGATTTCAGCTATACGCAGACGTTGTTCCGCAATGACCCGTCAGGTAAGATGGGTACGATGTCTATACATTTTCCGACTTTGGACAGTTATATCCGCAGTGCCAACAAGACGATTATACTGGCATTGATTTTCACGGTCATCTTGCTTGTGACATTCCTGTTCACGGTGTATCTGGTGGTGCGGCAGAAGAAAATAACGGAAATGAAGAATGACTTTATCCACAATATGACGCACGAGTTCAAGACACCTATATCTACGATAAGCATTGCGGCACAGATGCTGGCTGACAAGACTATACAGAAGGGGCAGGATATGTATGCGCGTCTGGGTGATGTTATAGTGTCGGAAGCCAAGCGCCTGCGCTTCCAGGTCGAGAAGGTGCTGCAGATGTCGTTGTATGACGGTGGTAACATTGCCTTGAAATTGCAGACTCTGGATGCCAATAGCCTGATAGATGCTGTGGTGCAGACGTTCAGTCTGAAGGTTACACAGAACGGTGGTACAGTGGATGTGCATCTGGATGCAATGGATGCTGATGTGTATGTGGACGAGATGCACTTTACCAATATAATATTCAACCTGATGGACAATGCGGTCAAGTACAGGCGTGATGATGTGGAACTGCATCTGGAGGTTTCGACGTGGAATCAGGGGAACAATATCTGTATCCAGATAAGTGACAATGGTATTGGCATCCGTCGCGAAGACCTTAAACGGATATTCGAGAAGTTCTACCGCGTCCATACTGGTAACAAGCATAATGTCAAGGGCTTTGGTCTGGGTCTGGCTTACGTGTACAAGATGGTTGTACTGCATCACGGTACAATCAAGGCAACCAGCGAGCTGAACAAGGGAACCAAGTTCCTGATAACGATGCCGCTTAGTAAGAGTTAGTAAAATGTAAAGGAATATATACTTAAGATAAATCGAATTATGGAAAAACAGAGAATTCTGCTGTGCGAGGACGAGGAGAGCCTCGGCATGCTTTTGAGAGAGTATTTGCAGGCAAAAGGGTATGATGCCGAGCTGTATCTTGACGGCGAATCCGGATACAAGGCTTTTGTCAAGAGTCACTTTGATATGTGTCTGTTGGATGTTATGATGCCCAGAATGGATGGCTTCAGCCTGGCCCGGGAGATACGTATTATCAATCAGGATGTTCCTATCATCTTCCTGACGGCAAAGAATCTGAAGGATGATATCCTGGAGGGTTTCAAGTTGGGTGCTGACGATTATCTGACAAAACCATTCAGCATGGACGAGTTGGTTTACCGTATGGAGGCTATCATGCGTCGTGTGCGTGGTAAGAACCAGAAGGTGCAGACGGTTTATCAGATTGGCAAGTTTACCTTTGATACACAGCGCCAGATACTGAGTTTCGGTAACGAGCAGACGAAACTGACAACAAAGGAGAGTGAACTGCTGGCATTGCTTTGTTCACACAGCAACGAGGTGCTGGAGCGCGAGTTGGCACTGAAGACCATCTGGATTGACGACAATTATTTCAATGCACGTTCTATGGATGTGTACATCACCAAGTTGCGCAAGCATCTGCGTGCCGACGACCGTATTGAGATAAATAACGTCCATGGTAAGGGCTATCGCCTGATTGTGCCTGAAGAAGAGGAGAATAAGGAATAACAATAGTACAAACAAAAACAAAAGGACGGAAAAATATCCGTCCTTTTGTTTTGTTGTCCGAAAGGTGGTGCGCTTACTTTACGGCTCTTCTGCTCATGATAATGTGAACTATCAGACCTGCTATGATAAGCAGCATCGGAATACCTTGAATCCAGTTGTTATCTACTGTGCCTGAACCAAGGTAACGGTCGCTGAGATAGCTGAATACCAATGCCAAAGCACCTACCACAATCATAATAATACCTGTGTACTTCATATATATCTTGTTTTGTTTTCGTATGCCAAATGCAATACAAAATAATGAAAAATCCGGCATACAGCCTAAAAATTGAGGCAAAAAAAACAACTCTATCCAAAAAAAAGTATGCAATGGTTGTGTATGTCATGGAAAAGCACTACCTTTGCCGAGCATTTTTGCAGAATTAACATTATTATCAAAACTTATTTACACGTATTATGAACCAATACGAAACCGTTTTCATTTTGACTCCCGTTTTGTCTGATGAACAGATGAAGGAAGCGGTAGAGAAGTTCAAGGGCGTACTGACCAATGCTGGTGCTGAGATTATCAGCGAGGAGAACTGGGGCCTGAAGAAGCTTGCCTATCCTATTGAGAAGAAGAGTACAGGTTTTTATGTACTCGTTGAGTTCAAGGCTGCTCCTGAGACTATCAAGACACTGGAGACAGCTTACCGTCGTGACGAGAAAGTGCTGCGCTACATCACAGTAAAGATGGACAAGTATGCAGCAGAGTATGCTGAAAAGCGTCGTAACAATAAAAAGGAGGCATAATCATGGCACAGTCAGAAATACGTTATTTGAACGCTCCTGCGATTGACACCAAGAAGAAGAAGTACTGCCGTTTCAAGAAAAGCGGCATCAAGTACATTGATTACAAGGATCCCGATTTCCTGAAGAAGTTCCTGAACGAGCAAGGTAAGATTCTGCCTCGCCGTATTACAGGTACATCACTCAAGTACCAGCGTCGTGTGGCTCAGGCCGTAAAGCGTGCCCGTCATCTGGCTCTGCTCCCATTCGTAACTGATTTGATGAAGTAATAAAAGGAGGACAGTAGATATGGAAATTATTCTGAAAGAAGACATCATCGGTTTGGGTTTCAAGAATGAAATCGTTACCGTCAAGGCAGGATACGGTCGCAACTACCTGATTCCTTTTGGCAAGGGCGTTATCGCAAGCGAGAGCGCAAAGAAGATGCTGGCCGAGGAGTTGAAGCAGAAGGCTAACAAGTTGGCTAAAATCAAGGCCGAGGCTGAGGCTCTGGCTGAGAAGATCAATGCTGTCAGCCTTGTTATCGCAACAAAGGTCAGCGCAACAGGTCAGATTTATGGCAGTGTCAACAATCTGCAGTTGGCCGAGGAACTCCAGAAGAAGGGTATAGAGGTTAACCGCAAGGTTATTGTAATCAAGGATGTGAAGGAGGTTGGCTCGTATGTTGCCCAGGTTAAGCTTCACAAAGATGTTACCGCATCACTTGCTTTCGAGGTTGTTGCCGAGAATGCACCTGCTCCTGCAGCAGCTCCTGCTCCGGTTGTTGAACAACCTGCAGCAGAGCAGCCCGAGACCGAGGCTCCTGTAGCTGAGTAATCTTGCAGGTCATACTGCAAAAACATATAATCTCTCTGTCCTGTTGGGGCGGAGAGATTTTTTGTTTGTACTGTACGTCTGTGTGACATATACAAAAAAAGAGAGTCAATCCTGAGGATTGGCTCTCCTGTAATACTACGCTATTCGCAGTTTATTACTGAGCTACAACAGCAGCAGTGTCAGCAGCAGCGCTGTCAACAGGAGCTGCAACAGTAGTGTCAGCAGCAATGCTGTCTGTAGCAACGCTGTCTGAATCACAGCATGCACCCTGCTCTGTCTTGTTACCACAAGAAGCGAAAGAAACAGCTACTACAGCTGCGAATACGAAAGCTAACTTTTTCATCTTTTTTTGCTTTTTAATTATTGTAAAACAATCGTTAATTATTTGCTTTTTCTCTTTTGCGATGCAAAGGTACGACATTTTTTAATACACCGTACACATTTGTGCATATTTTTTTTCAATAATTTTGTACTTTTTTCTGGGTAATTTATCTAAAGTGCTGAAAATTAGCATAAAACCTTATTGGAATTTTTTGCCTGATTTTTGTTTTTGTTTGTATTTATGTTCCATAACATGTTTTGAAGGTTATTTTTTGTATTTTTTTTATAAAATATGTACCTTTGCGGACATGATTCAGAACATAACTAAGCTGCGTGGAAAGAAGGCTGCATATTTTACCCTGGGATGTAAGCTGAACTTTGCTGAAACCAGTGCCTTGGGCAAGCAGTTGAAGCAATATGGTGTAGATACGGTACGAGATGGTGAGATTGCGGACATCTGTTTAATCAATACCTGCAGTGTTACCGAGGTTGCCGACAGCAAGTGCCGTCAGGCAATTCACCGTCTTGTACGTAATCATCCCGGGGCATTGGTAGTAGTTACGGGATGCTATGCGCAGTTGAAGCCTGGAGACGTGTCCTCCATCGAAGGTGTCGATCTCGTTATGGGCAATAACGAAAAGGGCAAAATTCTGGAGGCGATATGCGAGCGTATTGATATGATGCCTCGTGAGCGTGCTCTTGTTGCGCACGAATACCATACAGTACGTACAGCGGACATACGTAATTTCATGCCCAGCTGTTCGTGTGGTGACCGCACCAGATATTTCCTGAAGGTCCAGGACGGGTGCGACTACTATTGTACATATTGTACTATACCTTTTGCGCGTGGGCGCTCGCGTAACGGCAGTATTGCATCGATTGTCGCACAGGCGCAGCAGGCAGCAGACGAGGGTGGGCGAGAGATTGTCATTACGGGCGTAAACATCGGTGACTTTGGCAAGACAACGGGCGAATCATTCCTGGAGCTGATTAGTGCCCTGGACAAGGTCGATGGTATCGAACGCTACCGAATCAGCAGCATCGAACCCAATCTGCTTACCGACGAGGTCATTGCCTTCTGTGCACAGAGCCGTGCCTTTATGCCACATTTCCATATTCCGCTACAGAGTGGCAGCGACGAGGTGCTGCGACTTATGCATCGCCGTTACGATACAGCATTCTTCCGTCGTAAGGTAGAGCGTGTACTGGAATTGATACCAGATGCGTTTATAGGTGTCGATACTATTGTAGGTACCCGTGGAGAGACTGCTGAGCTTTTCGATGAAGCCTACCGTTTCATGTCATCCCTGCCGGTAGCTCAGTATCATGTATTTTCGTACAGCGAGCGTCCCGGAACAAAGGCGCTGCAGATACCGCATGTCGTTACCCCGCAGGAGAAACACGAACGTAGCCAGCGTATCCTGGAGCTAAGCAGCACTCTCACGCGCACATTCTATAATAGGTATAAAGGCTCTGTACGCCCCGTTCTTTTTGAGCACAGCCGTGCTGGCGGAATCATGCATGGCTTTACCGACAACTATATCCGTGTGGAGATAAATACTGAAAATGGTGCTGACCAAAAACTGGACAACACCATTGTAAATGTTCGCCTGGGCGATTTCAATGCCAGTGGCAGTGCCCTTGTGGCAAGTCAGAATCTGATATAGGCCATTGCCCAGAACTGATTGCTGCGTTTTGCGATACGTGTTTTGTCGTAGTCATGATTGTATTGCAGTTGCAGCATCAGGTTCTTGTGCGGTCGCAGTTCGGCACAGATGCTATAGATACTGCGTAACGAGTTCATGTCTCTCATGTTGGTACGGAATGCATCGTACTTGAGGTTAAGCCTGATCCAGCGCCAAACAGGAATACATGCCAGCGCATACCATCCGTCAGCATGGTCGGGACCTGTATATGCCAGTTCGGTTTTGTTCCATGTCGAGCCAATGTGTCGTGCATATTCGGTGCGGAACAGCCAATCCTTGTTTTCGTACGAAATGCTTGCAGCCCAGCGCGCATAGCTTTCACCCAGGCCGTACTGTGTATTGAAATAGCTGCCTCGCCATCCGAAGCCTGCGATTTTCAGACCTTTCAGCGGTTCGACCGTCAAGCAACCGATTATGTCCTTCTTACTATCCTTGTCACCCGAGTTTATGCCCTGCCCGTTAAATACACCGAACTGATACGAAAGGTATCTGTGTCCGTCCTTCTTGCATGGGAACAGGCTTCCGTGTACCTGAATACCCAAGTCACGCCCACCGCTGTTGTGCGAATCTCCGTTCAAATCCTGATTCGCTCCCAATCCGGCAATATGCTTCACAAGCTGGCTGTAGTCACCGCATCCCAGATCCCATGGATTGGACGGGTTTTCCATTGTGAAGTTACGTTTGAACTGACCTGCCTTGATACCGAATTCCTGCCAATGTGTCCAGTCAATGAATGCGTCAATAACCCTTACGCTGTTACCTGTCTGCCCGCTTCCAGCAGGATTGCCCGAAATCTCCATTTGTACGCGGTAGTTAAAATCGCGTAATACCGTGCCGTTAACGTACAGGCGCAGAAACCTCAGGTTGAAGCCCTCGCCGCCGTTTTCACCCTCGCGGCTGTCATATTTGTAGTGTGTGATTATATATCCTCCAAACTTGGGAATGGTCACATAGTCTTTGCGAGTCCATTTCTTCTTCGTCCTGACCGAATCCGTTGCAGGTACAGCCGGCGTTTCTGTAGCTTCAGCCGCTTCTGCCTTCTTCTGCTTGTAAGACTCGATTTTGCGTGTAATGTAGTCTTGCAGGGAATGGTCATATCCATCGCTGAAGATACGGTTGTCCTCCTGTGCGAGCAAAGTCATGTCGGGCAGAAGGGCCAATGCCAGGGAACCCAAAAGTAATCTTAGTTTCATGAGATTAAGTTATGTAAACAGTTGCAAAGATAATAAAATCAGAAAATATTTGTAACTTTACGGCTGAAAAATGACAAAGGTAGCGATTATTATACTTAACTGGAACGGTGCGGATATGATGCGCCGTTTCCTGCCCGGAGTGATAGCCAATTCGCCCGAGGCCAAGGTCTATGTTGCCGACAATGCCAGTTCGGACGATTCGGTCGTGATGCTATCATCCGATTTTCCTACAGTTTCGCAGATACACCTCGACCGCAACTACGGCTTTGCTGACGGTTACAACCAAGCACTGCGCCAAGTGGATGCTGAGTACTACGTACTTCTCAACAGTGATGTCGAAACTCCCCGTCAGTGGCTTGCACCCCTTCTGCAGTACATGGATGCCAATCCTGCAGTTGCGGCTTGCCAGCCGATACTCAGATGCCAGTGGAACAAAGGGTATTTCGAATATGCCGGAGCGGCTGGAGGATATATAGATTCCCTGGGATACCCATATTGTCGCGGAAGGCTTATGTCAACCGTCGAGAAGGATTGCGGTCAGTATAACACCATAGCCCCGGTAATGTGGGCAACAGGGGCCTGTATGATGATACGAAGCAAGGACTACTGGCAGGTCGGGGGACTCGATGGCCGTTTCTTTGCACATCAGGAGGAAATCGACCTGTGCTGGCGTCTGCGTTCCCGTGGCCGTGGTGTGGTCTGCATTCCCGACAGTATTGTTTACCATCTCGGAGGCGGAACGCTTCCGCAAGGCAATCCACGCAAGACTTTTCTCAATTTCCGCAACAATCTGCTTCTCCTGTACAAGAATCTGCCTCAGGAACGCCTTGCCACTGTCATGCGCATCCGTTTCTGGCTTGATGCCCTTGCCAGTATTCAGTTCTTGCTTACGTTTCAGTGGGGCTCGTTCATTGCCGTGTGGCGTGCACGGGCGGAGTTCCGCCGTATTCGTGCAGACTTTCAGCAGGACCGTGACAGAAACATTGCCCTCAGCGTCCTTTCTCCCGTTCCCGAGCAAAGCACATTCTCGCTCCTGTACCAGTACTATGTGAGAGGGCGGAAAAAATACTCCCAGCTACCCCGTTACTGATTTCAACCGAATATAAGCTCACTGTCATGCCACTATACCTTATACCAGTTACCCTTGGCGATACACCGCACGAACAGGTGTTACCACAGTATAATGTAACAATAGTACGCAATATACGCCACTTTGTTGTCGAGGAAATACGTACCGCCCGCCGTTTCCTGCGTCGTATGGACAGTCAGTTTCCGATTGACGAATGCACATTCTACGAAATGGGCAAGCATGCCGCCAGCCATAATACGCAAAGGCAGCAGTCCCCATATCAGGAGGCCGTTCAGGTTCTGGCTTCCGGCACGGACGTCGGGGTTATAAGCGAGGCAGGGTGTCCGGCAGTTGCCGACCCTGGTACAGACATTGTCCTCTTGGCACAGCGCCGCGGACTGCAGGTAATCCCCCTCGTGGGACCGAACAGCATGATAATGGCAATCATGGCATCAGGACTGTCGGGCCAGAGTTTCGCCTTCAACGGATACCTCCCCGTTGACGAATCTGACAGGGCCAGACGGCTGAAGGCTCTCGAATCACGTGCTCACAGCGAGCACCAGACACAGTTGTTTATCGAGACGCCGTTCCGCAACTGCAAGATGTTCGATGCACTGTGTCGCACCCTGCGTCCCACTACTCGTATGTGCATTGCAGCTGGAATTACTACGGCAGACCAGTGGATTAAGACCATGACCATTGCCGAATGGCGCAAGAGCCAATTGCCGGACCTGAGCAAGACACCGGCAATATTCCTTATCGCATAGCCGGGGTGGATTAATACATCCGGCACACAATTTTTTTTGAAACAATCTGACTCAGGTGATATTCTTTTTTTGTATATTTGTGGTGGAATAAAAATTGAAAATACCCGGTATTATGAATCCGAACAAGACTTACATCGCATTCGATGCGGATGGCGTCCGCGACACAGAAAACAGCAATCTGCGTACTTTCAATATGATGGCCGAGTGGCAGAAACGCTACCCCAACCGCTATAATTTCATCAACATAGACAGTATCAACTTCTCGTCCCAGCACGATGATACAGTCGAGGATACACGCAAGCAGGCATTCTTCCGCCTGTTGGACGGAGCAGACAACCTGCTCGTAGTCATTACCCGTCACACAGACCCCGCGAGCAAATGGCTCAACTGGCAGATAAGCAGGGCTGTCAACCGTTACCACTTGCCGGTGATTGTCGCATTTGACGGCATAGACAGCGTCACGGACGATACAATCAAGAAAATGTGGGACATGCTCCCTGCCAAAATCAGGAAATATATCGGTCGCGACAGTGCCCGTATGTGCTATATCCCATTCACGCAGACAAAGGTCGAGATGGCACTGCACTATTTCAGCGTACGCAGCCAGACATACGCCTGGAACAGCACAACAATATTCTGATATGGCATACATTAGGAAGATAGAGATTGACTCGCTGTGGAACAGCAACAAGCACGTCGCATGGAACCTGCGTCCCGATGTCAACATCCTGAGCGGAGTCAACGGGGTGGGTAAGAGTACCATCCTGAACCGTACGGTAAAGACATTGCTCACAGCTGACCGTATGGAGCGTGCGACAAGCGGTGTGACCATTCTTACGGAGCCTGACGACAGTCTTGACAAGCTCAGGTTTGACGTTGTCCGCTCGTTTGACCGTCCGATAATGTCCAGTGACATCCTCTCAAAGGTAGCTGATATCAACCTGTACAGTGAGTTGGATTTCCAGCTTTATCAGTTACAGCGACGCTATCTGGACTACCAGGTAAGCATGTCCAACCGCATGGTGGCCCTCTTCACCAACGGTGATGCCGAAGCACGTGCCAAGGCAGGGGAGATAGCAGCTGAGAAGACACATTTTTTTGACGTCGTGGACAGTCTGTTTCAGGATACCAGGAAAAAGATAAAACGTGACAGCAACGAGATAGTCTTGCTACAGGGCGTGGACGAGTTGCAACCATACCAGTTGTCCAGCGGAGAGAAGCAGATACTTATCATACTGCTGACCGTGCTGGTGCAGAACCGCGAGCCGTTCACCCTGTTCATGGACGAGCCCGAGATATCCTTGCATGTGGAATGGCAACAGCGTCTGATACAGATGATTCTTGATTTCAATCCCAACACACAGGTCATACTTACGACACACTCCCCCGCAGTCATTATGAATGGATGGTCAGATTGCGTTACGGATGTCGAGGACATAGTATTCCAGTCATAACCAAGATACCCAATCAACTTGAAACGCCTGGTTTCTAACATATCATCGCAATGGATCGAGGCGGCAAACCGGCTTAAGCCTCGCAAGGCAGCACGCAGGATTGTTGCGTACGTTGAAAGTTATGACGACATAGGATTCTGGCGCAGCATTCTGGACGAGTTTGAGAGCCCACAGATCCGTTTCGAAATAATGCTGCCATCCAACACCTCGCTGATGAAAGGAAAGAAATCCGCCATGATGCACCAGTTAGGCCCATACATGATAGCATGCGTGGATGCCGATTACGACTGGTTAATGCAAGGGCAGACACCAATCAGCAAGGAATTGTGCCAAAGTCCATACGTACTGCATACATACGTATATTCGATTGAGAATTACCAATGTTATGCCCCAGGACTTCATCAGGCGTGTACCCGTGCTACCCTTAACGACCGCGAGATACTCAATCTCCAGGCATGGGTCGAGGAATACAGCCGTATAATATGGCCGTTGTTCGTTTGGAATGTATGGATGTACCGTATGGGGCTGGATAACGAATTCGGTATCATGCAGTTGGCAGATACAATAAAACTGCACGAAATCAACCCTCACAATCCGATGGCTGCCCTCGATTATGTACGTCATCGGGTCAATAAGAGGATGAACAGGCTGCAACAGCATTACTCAGCAGCAAAAAAAACACTGAATCCCCTGCGCGAAGAGTTGTTGGGCATGGGACTTGTTCCCGAGGAGACGTATCTGTACATACAGGGCCACTCGCTCAAGGACGGTGTAATCCTGCCGCTGCTGGTCCCGATATGCAACCAGTTGCGTCGCGAACGCGAACGCGAGATAAATACAATGGCAATGCACGAACAGCAGCGTTCCAATGAACTGTCCAGCTATCAGCACAGCAGTATGCCCATCGAGGAGACCCTGAATAAAAGTACGGCATTCAGGTTTTCGTCACAATATCAGCTTTTAAGGGCAGATATAAAACGCTTAATTGGCGATGCAGGAGCCGAGAAATAGCTGTCTATTTTGTAAATCAACCCCGACTTGCTGAAAACCACCACGCGGTCGCCAGGTACAATCTGCGTATTACCTCCGATACTCATACCCACATTGTCGCGAACCAGTCCACCCAGCGTAATTCCTTCAGGCAAGCTAATCTCACGTATGGGCTTGTGAGTGATAGGACTGTTCTCCGATGCCACGAACTCGGCAACATCAGCATCAGCAATGGTCAGCCTGCGTATATTGGCAATGTCCGTATCCATCAGCATACGGTAGATATGGCTTGCGGCAGTCATCTTCTTGTTCACTATAGTACCTATGTCCAGTTTTTCTGCCATAGCCACATACGCAATATTCTCCACCTGGGCAACAGTCTTGCGTACCCCCAGACGCTTGGCGGCCAGACATGCCAGGATATTGTTCTCGGTATTTGGCGTCAGGGCAGCAAATCCCTGAACATCACGGATTCCCTCTTCTATCAATAGCTTCGTATCACGGGCATCACCCTGTATGACCATTATGTCGTTGGTATCCAGAAGTTCAATTAACTGACGGCATCGTTGCTCGCTCTGCTCAATTATTTTCATCTGGATATTGTCAGGCTTGGCATAAGCCACATGTATGGCGATATGCCCGCCTCCCATTACCATTACCTTGCGCACATCCTCGTACTGTTCCTTACCAACCAGCCGTCTAATCAGCGAGATATGTTTCTTGCTCGTCATGAAATATGCGATGTCACCCAGCTGCAAGGTCGAGTTTCCGTTTGGTATCAACGTTTCGTAACCGCGTTTGATAGCTACGATGTGGAATGGGGTAGAAGCCCCGCACAAATCTTTCAAAGGTTTGCCAAACAGCTCAGCAGCCTCCTCCCTCAGCTTTATGCCCAGCAGGCACAGCGCACCGCCGTGAACCTCCCAATACTGTCGCACCCACGAACGCTTCAGTCCGTCCACGATTTCCTGTGCAGCCAGCTCTTCGGGGTAAATCAGCGAGTCAATACCCATGCGGTTGAACATAGCAACATTTTCCTTGCTCGTATATTCGCTGTTATCTACACGGGCAACTGTTTTCTTGGCGCCCAGGGTATGAGCCAGCATACAGCAGGTAATGTTGCACGCCTCGTGCGGAGTCACCGCAATAAACAGATCCGCATGTGCAACACCAGCCTCTTTCTGCGCTGCAATGCTCGTAGGCGAGACTCCCATCGTAAGCAAGTCATAGCTACCATTGGCAAGAGACTCCATCTTCTCGGGGTTCTCATCCATCAGAATAATATCATGATTCTCCTTCGAGAGCAATTCGGCCAGGTGAGTTCCCACGGCACCTGCACCGGCAATGATTATCTTCATAAAGCCCGTTTTATTGCTTCTTTGTCCAATCCGACAATCTTATATAATTCGGCAGGAGTCCCGTGCTGGACAAATTCATCAGGAAGCCCCAGCCTCGTTACCCGCCTTGCAAAACCATTATCTGCGAGCCATTCCAGTACAGCAGAGCCCAGACCGCCCTTCAGCGTTCCGTCCTCGACCGTAACGATATGCTCGTAGCGTTCCGCAACCTCGCGCATTATATCCTCGTCCAGAGGTTTCAAATACCTCATATCATAATGAGCAGGAATAACCGTTGTGTCCGAACTTTCTGTCTTCAGGTCATTGATAGCCTCCTGTACCGTATTGCCCACAGGCCCCAGCGACAGGACAGCAGTTTTTTCTCCCTCACTTATCCTGCGTCCCTTGCCTACAGGTATTTCCCTCATCTCACAATGCCAGTCCGTCTGTACCCCGCGTCCACGTGGATACCGTATTACAAACGGCCCGTCCTGACACTCTACGGCAGTGTACATCATACAACGCAATTCGCCCTCGTTCATGGGCGACGCTATGGTCAGTCCCGGAACAGGGCGCAGGAAGGCAAGGTCAAACGCACCATGATGCGTAGGACCGTCCTCGCCAACAAGTCCAGCACGATCCAGACACAATACCACATGCAAACCACTGATGGCAACATCGTGGATAAGGTTGTCGTACGCACGCTGGCAGAAACTGCTGTAGATATTACACACAGGAATCAGCCCCTCCTTTGCCATACCTGCCGAGAATGTTACGGCATGCCCCTCGGCAATGCCTACGTCAAAGCAACGCTCAGGCATTTCCTTCATCATGATGTTCAGCGAGCACCCTGTAGGCATGGCGGGCGTAATCCCCACTACACGGCTGTTCTCACGAGCCAGTTCCAATATCGTTTCTCCAAAAACATCCTGAAACCTTGGCGGCAGCATCGTTGCATCCGACTTCAGCCGTTCGCCCGTTTCCGGAATAAACTTGCCCGGGGCATGAAAGACAGTAGGATCCTTTTCAGCAGGAGCGTAGCCCTTGCCTTTCTTCGTATGCAGATGCAGCAGTCGCGGCCCCTTCATATCCTTTATCCGGCGCAACGTCCTGACCAGTTCCACCACATTATGTCCGTCCTCGGGACCGAAGTAGCGGATATTCATTCCCTCGAAGATATTCTGCTGATTATTCAGCAACGACTTCAGCGAATTGTTGAAACGTATAATCTGCTTGCGACGCTCATCATTCAGCAACCCCCATGACTCCAGGCTACGCGCAGCACTGTTTCGTATGCGGTTGTAACTCTCGCTCGTATGCAAGTTATGCAGATACTCCTTCATACCACCCACAGCATGATCAATACTCATGTTGTTGTCGTTCAGTATGATAAGCAGGTTATTAGGTGTTACACTCGCATTGTTAAGCCCCTCGAAGGCCAGACCTCCGCTCATGGCACCATCTCCTATTACGGCAACCACATGCCTGTTGGTATTCTGCTGCTGTGCAGCAACAGCCATACCCAGGGCTGCAGATATACTTACCGAGGCATGGCCGCACGTAACAGTATCATACTCACTCTCTTCGGGTGAAGGGAAAGGCTTCAGACCGTTCAGGTGACGGTTGGTCGGAAAACTCTCACGTCTGCCCGTCAGTATCTTGTGCCCGTACGCCTGATGCCCCACGTCCCACACAATACGGTCCTCGGGCGTTGCAAAGACATAATGCAACGCAACCGTCAGTTCCACGACACCCAGCGAACTTGCAAAATGACCAGGGTTGCCGCTCAGCTCCCTGATAAGCATCTCCCTCAGTTCCCTGCAAACTTCCGGCAACTGTTCAACCGTTAGTTTGCGCAAGTCACTGGGGTATTGTATGGTAGAAAGCAGATTCATGTTTTTATTTGGTATGCAAAGGTACAAAAAAATACCAATTCGCCGCCACGCATAACCTTTTTTTTGTACCTTTGTAATTGAAATAGACAAATAAGCATTCCCCGTCCGATGACCACAGGCAACTGTACATACATACTGTTAGGTTCATGCTTTTCACAGCACATGAGCCAGCAGATGACCCAAAGGGGAATCGTGCACCTTTCCAACCCGCTCGGAACCCTGTTCAACCCCGAAAGCATACGTATCGTCATCTCTCAGGCACTGAATACCGACAGGTCATTACCCATGTTCTATGACCGAGATATGAATGAATGGCGGTGCTGGTGGGCCAATACGCAGTTCCGCGACACCAGTCGCACGGCATGTGAGGCAAAGGTTTCTGAGGCACTTGACCATCTGGGCAGTAGCCTGCAATCCGCAAGCCACCTGTTCCTTACCCTCGGCACAAACGTATGCTATCGCCTGCAGGAAGGCGCAATTACTGTAACCAACTGCCAGCGACAGGCAGATCGCCTGTTTCAGGAGTACCGACTTTCCCTGCAGGAGATTACCGATATACTCGAGGACACCATTCAAACACTTCATCATGCAAACCCCACACTTCAGATAACATTCACCGTCAGCCCGTACCGATACCGCAAGTACGGCTACCACGGTTCTCAGCTGAGCAAGGCAGCACTCCTGCTTGCCGTTGACGAGATGTGTAGCCGCCACAGCAGTTACGTAGGCTACTTCCCATCGTACGAAATAATGATGGACGAGCTGCGAGACTACAGTTACTATGCACCAGACGGTCTGCACCCCTCGTCCCAGGCAAGCGATATAATTTGGAACAGATTATGCAATTATCTACAATAGCATCCCTCATCGGAGCCCGTCAGACAGGTCATACCGATATTGACATCAACTGGCTGTTGACTGACAGCCGCAGTCTTTGTTTCCCCGAAAGCACATTGTTCTTTGCCATCCGCACCCAGCGCGGTGACGGTCACAGGTACATACAGGACCTGTACAGTCGCGGTGTCAGGGCATTCGTCGTACAGGACGTACCCCAATTTACAGCCACTGCAGGCGAATGCGTCTTTCTTCAGGTCGAGAACAGCCTGGTAGCACTGCAACGCCTTGCCGAGCGCAAGCGCGAGGAGTATGACATTCCCGTCATAGGAATCACAGGCAGCAACGGCAAGACCACAGTCAAGGAATGGCTCTACCAGATGCTTTCACCCGACATGACCGTTACCCGTTCCCCCCGTAGCTACAATTCACAGATAGGCGTACCCCTGTCTGTATGGGGTTTGTGGGAGAAAAGCCAGATTGGCATTTTCGAGGCAGCCATCTCCCAGCCAGGTGAAATGGAAGCTCTGGAACGCATCATACAGCCTACCATAGGCGTCTTTACAGGACTGGGAGCTGCCCATCAGGAAAATTTCCAGTCCATGGAACAGAAGCGTCAGGAGAAGATGAAACTCTTCTCCCACTGCAAGACTGTCTTCGTGCCCACACCCGGCCTGTCAGCCCTCGAAGCCGACCGTGACCTGTGCCGCCAGGTCTGCCGTCACCTGGGAATGCCCGATGATGTCATAGAGCAACGCCTCTCACAACTCGAGCCCATTGCTATGCGCCTCGAGGTCAAGCAGGGCAGGCACGGATGCATGATTATCAACGATTCGTACAACAGCGACTTCAATTCGCTTGGCATCGCCATGGACTTCATGAACCGCCGTCCTGACAGGGCAGACCGCCAGCGCGTGCTTATACTCTCAGACATATTGCAGAGCGGTGTCCCCCCCACCATGTTCTACGAACACGTTGCCCAACTTGTACAGATGCGCGGTGTCGAATGCCTCATCGGCATAGGTCCCAGTATATCTGCCCATGCAGCATGCTTCGACCAACTCCAGGCACAATGCCAGTTCTATCCCAGCACTGATGCATACCTGCATAGTCAGTCTTTTGCCACGCTTCGCGACAGCGTAGTCTTAATCAAGGGAGCACGCAACTTCCATTTCGAGAAAATCACCCAGGCACTGGAGCAGAAGGTACACGAGACAATACTCGAGGTCAATCTGGGTGCCGTTGTTGACAATCTCAACTATTATCGCTCGTTCCTGAACCCCGATACCAAGATTATCTGCATGGTCAAGGCCGATGCATACGGTGCGGGAGCAGTCGAGGTATCCAAGACCCTGCAAAGCCAGACACAGGTTGGCTACCTGGCAGTCGCCGTTGCCGACGAAGGCGCCCTGCTGCGCAGCAACGGCATAACCAAGCCCATTATGATAATGAACCCCGAGATGACCAGTTTCGATACACTCTTCGAGTATAATCTGGAACCCGAGGTATATTCGTTCCGCATACTTGATGCCCTCGTCCGCGCAGCTGAGCACGCTGGCATAACAGGCATGCCCATACACATCAAGCTTGATACCGGAATGCACCGTCTCGGCTTTGACCCCGAGACCCAGATGCCACAGCTTATAGACAGGCTGCAACATCAGACGGCATTGATTCCACGCAGTGTATTCTCACACTTCGTAGGCAGCGACAGCGATACGTTCGACCAGTTCTCGGCACTGCAATATCGCCGCTATCTGATAGGTGCAGATGCACTGCAGGAAGCATTTCCGCACCACATTCTGCGCCATATGGACAACAGTGCTGGAATTGAGCATTTTCCCGACCGTCAGATGGACATGGTACGCCTGGGGCTGGGCCTGTACGGAATAGACCCGCGAAACAACGCTATTATAAATAATGTATCTACGCTCAAGACAACAATACTGCAGATTCATGACGTCAAGGCCGGTGAGACAGTAGGCTACAGCCGCCGTGGGAAACTGACAAGAGATTCGCGCATTGCAGCCATACCCATCGGTTATGCAGATGGATGGGACCGTCTGTTTGGCAACGGCAATGCCTACGCCCTGGTCAATGGACAGAAAGCCCTCTACGTTGGCAATATCTGTATGGACGTCTGTATGATAGACGTCACCGATATACCCTGTCAGGAAGGCGACCAGGTTGTACTCTTCGGTGACCAGTTATCACCATCCCTTCTGGCCAGGACTGTTAATACCATTCCTTACGAAATCCTTACCTCGGTATCACACCGCGTAAAGCGCATATATTATCACGAATAAAGCACTAAAACCACAACGTCCCTACAGTATGATAGAAGATTATAAAATGTTTTGTGAAAAAGAATAGTCAGGTTCGGGCAATTCGTGTTCAGGGTAATTAATGTATAATAAAAAAATGGCTGGAAGTGCAACCTCCAGCCATTTTCTTTGTGTATTCGTAAGTTCTCTTACTTCAGCTCGTATGCGCTGATGTCTGTGCCCATTGGACGAGCCAGACCATCGGTACCCGTAGTGGGGTCCTGCTTCTCGCCAGGAGCTACGCTTGCACCACCCTGAGCAGGAGTCTCGGTAACAATGTTACCACCGCTGCCAGCTAA
>OCVV011173830.1_pt1 | contig 31236 bp, 26 predicted proteins | sample 1539721 | NCBI WGS metagenome assembly OCVV01 (sample SAMN02144230, study PRJEB22623) | gut metagenome | biome: sheep rumen | host: Ovis aries | place: New Zealand | reverse complement strand
GAGGACAGGCAGCTACTGACATACGATAATATAACTATGGATGTTACTACAAGAACTGTTTATAAGGATGGTGTGGAGATTTCTATTACCGGAAAAGAGTTTGATCTTTTAGAGTATATGATGAGACATCCACAGCAGGTTATAAAGAAGGAAAAACTCTTCGACGAAGTGTGGGGATATGATTGTTTCAGTGAGCAGGGCAGCCTTAATGTGCATATAAGATGGCTCAGGGAGAAGCTTGAAGAAGACGCGAAGAAACCCAGTCTCATACAAACTGTCTGGGGAGTTGGTTATAAATTTGGAGGCACTAAGGAATGAAGAAGTTGGTTAAACTATACATAGCCGTAGTGCTTCTTTTTGTGGCACTTTTTGTGACATCAAATTTGCTCTTTAAGTCCTTTGTGAAAAGGAACAATGATGCTGGTAATATACTTATGAATCGTGTAGTAGATGGAATACGTGATAAGTATATAATGAGAACGCTTCAGTATAGTAATATAGACCCGATATCCGGTCCCGGGATTCAGAAAATCATCAATTCATATATGAAGGATAACAGGTCTGCATTTATTCATGAGTATGGATATTCGGCTCTGCCGGACGAGGTAGAATATATTTCTCTCAGTACAGCAGATGGTACAGAAAATGTTAATCTGATTAACAACGGAAAAAGCAGTGACAAGGTGTGGTCCTTCTATGGTAAAGATAATAAGACACTCATTGGACTGATTGTCTTTAGGTATAACGATGAAAGAGCAGGGGCACTTCATATTATACTAAATGTCAGTCTTATAGCTGCATTTCTTATATCGATAGGCATTTGTCTATACATATCAAGCACAGTCCTTCGTCCTTTTGAAAAACTATCTGATTATCCGGTTAAGCTATCTAAGAATGAGATAACAGAAAAGCTTCCTGAAACGAAAAACAGGCTATTTGGAAGATTTATCTGGGGTATAAATATGCTCAGTGATAATATACAGAATAATCAAAAAAGGGTTGATGAGCTTAGTCGCGACCATATGACTATGCTTACTACTATAGCTCATGGGATAAAGACGCCGGTTGCAAATATCAAATTATACGCTGATGCTATCAGCACCGGGCTTTATCAGCCGGATGGTCAGGTAAATAAGAGTGATGCCGAGATAGCAGCTAAGATAAGTAAAAATGCAGATGATGTAACAGAGCTTGTAAGGAATCTGATAGATAAAGCGACAGACACAGTAGTGAACTTTACACCGGAGATTGCCGCCTTCTATCTGGAGGAGCTTCGGGTGTTTCTTGAGGAGGAATATAGCAACAGGCTGAATATGCTTCATATACCATATTCATTTGCCATAAATCACAATGCGATGCTAAAAAGTGATAAGAGTGGAATCTGCAGGATACTATCCCAGTTAATGGATAATGCCATCAAATACGGAAATGGAGAAAGGATAACGGTTAATCTGAATAAGGAAGAGGACGGTTTTTACTTTATTATAAAGAATAAGGGGAATCTGCCTTCGGAGAAGGAGCTTCCTTACATATTTAACAGCTTCTGGAGAGGGACTAATGCCGAAGGTATAGACGGAAACGGCATAGGCCTGTTTGAGGCTCGCGAGATAGCGCTTGGGCTGGGCGGAGACATATATGTAAGAACTGATCAGGAAACGCGGGAAATAGAATTTGATGTTTATATAGGTGAATAGCGTTATATAACAAGAATTATAAAAGGAGATTAAATATGCCCCCAAAGACGAAGATTAGCAAACAAATGATTCTGGATGCCTCTTTTGAGATAGTCCGTGAAAAGGGACATGAGATGATGAGTGCCAGAACGATTGCGGAGAAACTGGGATGCTCTACACAGCCGGTAATGTATAACTTTAAAACTATTGAGGAGATTAGGAGAGCTACTTACGAGCTGGCGGATGAATATCATTCCGGATACATTATGCCGAAGGGGGATGAGAGATATAATCCGCTTATGCAGCTTGGGCTTAACTATGTCAGGTTCGGATATGAAGAAAAGAATCTATTCCGGTTTCTCTTTCAGACAAACAGTTTTAAAGGACTTAATGTTCACGCACTTATGTCAGATCCCAGAACAGGAGAGATGCTTAAGATGGTTTCAAATGGATCTGGCTGTACAGAGGAAGAAGCCAGAGATGTTTTCTTTAACCTGTTTATTACAGCGCACGGGATAGCAAGCTTACTTGCAAATAATGAGATGGAATATGAAGAGGATTCCTTCCGAAAAGTGTTGGAGAATACTTATTATAATCTGGTGAATCGAGGTCGAAATTGATGCATTCCCAGAGAAAATGTTTACTCAAAGGAAAGGGAATACTACACCAGAATAGATTCGTCGAGAGGCGACTATATAGAACCCGACTATCCCTGTGCAGGGGAAGAAGAATCCAAACATTATATGATATTGTCGGTGACAACTAATAATCAGATAAATGTTTTGTAAAATCTGGAGGAAATATAGCTATATTACTGGTAATAAGGCAAATGTCTTGTTATACTATAAGTTAACACTTTATAATCTTATACGGGATTGTATAAAGGGCGGGATACACTGAGACTTTTGGAACTGTGCTATCAGGTTAAACAGGTTAGCATTTGTTCCGGTTATTTACGAATCGATGAACCAGCCCGTATGACTTGAATAGTTACAGTGTTATATATAAGGGATAATTGCAGGAGATTAGGAGGTTGGCTATGAAACAGATGATAGCAAGAGGAAGAAAGGCGCTGAGTGTTCTGCTGGCGCTTATGATGCTTATTGGCACTGCGGCTGTTTATACTCCAAAGAATGGTATGATTGTCAGAGCTGAAGGAAGCGATGTGTCCGGAGGCAGTAATCCGGGACAGGGAAGCGGTGGATCCGGAAGCAGTAGCCAAGGACAGGGAACTGATGTGTCCGGAGGTGGCGAACAGGAACAGGGAAACAGTGGTTCCGGAGGCAGTGGCCAAGGACAGGGAACTGATGTGTCCGGAGGTGGCGAACAGGAACAGGGAAGCAGTGGTTCCGGAGGCAGTAATCCGGGACAGGGAAGCGATGGTTCCGGAGGCAGTAGCCAAGGACAGGGAACTGATGTGTCCGGAGGCGGTGGTTAGGGACAGGAAACGGAACCGTATTTACCTAAGTATATAACGGATATAAGTCTTAGTAATTCCATAATAAATATGAAAGTTGGAGATGTGATAAGATTTACTATTAAAGTGACACCGGAAAATGCTCAATACAAAGAAGGTAGTATTAAGGTGGATAGTCAAGGCTATGAGCTTTATTCTAATGCTTCCTGTACCAGTAAGATAGGTGGCACATTTGAGGACGATACCTACTCTTTGGATGATATTTCGGGTACTATTTTTATTAAGGCAGTTAGCGCTGGAAAGTATCCTTTAAGGGTAAAATATAGCAAGGGCGATACACCTATATCCAAAACTTGTACTATAAATATCACTTCGCCTGTACATAAAGTAACATTTAACTTAAATGAAGGAATTATTAATAGTGGCAGCATAACTGAGTACACGGAAGGAGTAGAGACTATACTTCCTGAGGACGTAACGAAGGAAGGATATATATTTGATGGATGGTATGATAATCAGGACTTTACCGGAAGCAAGGTTACAAAAATAACTGCAACTGATAACGAAGATAAGACCTTCTGGGCAAAATGGATAAGGGAGTTTAACGTAGTTATTAGTTCTGATGTTATATTTGGTGTGGTTAGTTCAGATATTTCTAAAGCAGTATCAGGAACGAAGGTGACATTAACTGTTACACCTGACGATAGCTGTACATTTAAGAACTTCATTGATCTGAAAGGTCTTTTGAAGGAAGAGGACTTTGTAAAAGAAACAGATAATACTTACTATTTTATAATGCCTGATGGCGATGTAGAAATTAAAGCTGTATTTGAGGCGAATTCTAACTATCAAAAATTTGAAAATGGTCTCATTATAAAGCCCGGCGAATCTCTGGTGGTGCCGGATGTGTGTAATACTACAAATGGTATGATGTTTAAGAACAGTACATTATATACACTTGTCCGAGCAGATATTTCCGGTGATACTGTAACTGAATCTGAAACTGGTGAATATTATGTATTCAAGTATCTTGAGAGAACGGATAGTGATGATGGAGGAAATATTGTTGCGAAGACATATGTAAAGTCCGGGAGCAGTTGGGACAGCTATGGACTTAAAGTAACAGATATATCGGACGGTGTTCTCGTTTCAGTAAATGACGAAGGGGCTGTGACTCTTAGTACGCACGAAATAGAATATACTGTAACCTTTAATTCAAATGGTGGTTCTGAAGTGTCAAGTCAGAAGGTTGTTAAGGGACATAAAGTAGTGAGTCCAAGTAATCCTAAGAAATCCGAATATGAATTTGCAGGATGGTATAAGGAAGAGGCATGTACAAATAGCTGGGACTTTACTAAAGATACAGTAAATGAGGATATTACGCTCTATGCTAAGTGGAAGAAGATTATAATCTATACAGTGACTTTCAAGGTTGTAAATGGTAAATGGAACGGTAGTGATGGTGGCACGGAGGATAAGGTTGTAGTTAAGAAAGGATATGAGGGAACCACCTTTACGCTGGAAACGAAAGATATTCCGGCAGTAGGAGAAAATCCTGATAACAACTACAGGGCAGGAAGCTGGGATATAAAACCGGTTGCAGGTTCAGAGGTTAATGCTGATGCAACCTATACCTATACATATGCTGAGAAATTTGATCAAATGCATACTGTAACCTTTAAGGTTGAAAATGGTGCATGGAATGATGGAACTACAGATGATAAAGTGCTTATACTCACCGGTAAGGAGACTGATACTCTGAGTATTGCAATTTCACAGATACCTGAAGTTGGTGAAAAACCTGACGAAGGATTTAAGAAGAGCGAAAAAGGTGGTTGGTTTATTGAAGATTCCTCGGGTACGGTAATGGAAAGTGATAATAATTATATTCCTTATTTTGGCATCGATAGTGATAAGACATTTACCTATAAATATATTGAGAAGGAAAAAATTTCTGCAAAAGTCAAGTTCATAGTTGAAAATGGCTTCTTAAATGATGAAGAAATTAGTGAGAAGGTTGTAGAAATTACTGGTTATGAGGGTGATGAGCTTAAGCTAAAAGCAGACCAGATACCATCAGTTGGAGATAAGCCGAAGGATAACAGCTACAAGGCAGGAAGCTGGGATAAGACTATTGATGACATGCTTGCGACTAAAATTGAGAAAGATACTGAATCAACTAAATTCACATATACATATGTGAAAAAGCCAGCGATATCCAGAACAGTAACCTTTAAGGTGGTAAACGGTTCCTGGAATGATGGTAATACAGATACCAAGACAGAAACACTTACCGGTTATGAGGGTGATGTTCTAAAGCTTTCGGCTGATCAGATACCGGCTGTTGGAGAAAAGCCGGATACGAACTATACAGAAGGTAGCTGGAATACTGTTCCAAGTATAGAAACAGAGATAACAGCAGCTACAACCTATATCTATACCTATACCAAGAAGCAGGAGATAACCAGAACGGTCACATTTAAGGTAGTGAACGGTATGTGGAATGTAAGAACCAAATACGTTAGAACAAAGGAATTCAAGGGCTTTGAGGGAGATGTATTCGAACTTGCTAAGGATGATATACCGGAGGTTGGTTCGCAGCCTGATACAGCCTATAAGGAAGGAAGCTGGGATAAGGTTCCTGTCGAGGGAGCTGTAATCACAGAGGACATAACCTATACTTACACATATGCTCCGAAAACACCGGCGACGAGAAAGGTAACCTTCAAAGTGGTAAATGGAACTTGGAAGGATGGAACAAAGGAAGATAAGGTAGTAACTCTTACAGGCTATGAAGAAGATAAGATAAATCTTACATCATCGCAGCTCCCTTCAGCGGGAAATAATCCGGATGAGGGTTATAAGGCAGGACGCTGGGATACAGAACCCAAAGCATATGTCAATATCCCTGCTGATGTAACCTATACCTATACCTACGCTAAGAAGCAGGAGGAAAGCTCAGGCGATAGCAGCAAGACAGATGACAAGAGCAGCTCAGGCGATAGCAGCAAGACAGATGATAAGAGCAGCTCAGGTGGAAGCAGCAAGACGGATGACAAGAGCAGCTCAGGCGATAGCAGCAAGACAGATGATAAGAACAGCTCAGGCGATAGCAGCAAGACAGATGATAAGAACAGCTCAGGTGGAAGCAGTAAGACGGATGACAAGAGCAGCTCAGGTGGAAGCAGTAAGACGGATGACAAGAGCAGCTCAGGTGGAAGCAGCAATACGGATGACAAGAACAGCTCAGGTGGAAGCGGTAAGACAGATGATAAGGGCAGCTCAGGTGGAAGCAGTAATACGGACGATAAAAACAGTGCCGGTAATAATAACAACGGCAATGTTGATAATAATTCCGGTTCAGCTTCTAAAGCCGGCATATATTCCAATGAATGGGTAGATGGAAAATGGTACGGTTCAAATGGTGAGGAAACCTATGCTGCAGTCGGAGGCTGGAAGAGTAATGGTGCAGGCTGGTGGTTTGAAGATTCATCCGGCTGGTATCCGGTTAGTCAGTGGCTGAGAATAGATGGCAGATGGTACTACTTTACCGCTTCAGGCTATATGGATTATTCTGAATATCGAGATGGCTGCTGGCTTGGTAGTGATGGAGCCTGGGATGAGAGCTATGCAAATGGAATATGGCACTATGACGGAACAGGCTGGTGGTACGAGGATAACGGCTGGTACCCTGCAAGTACGACACTATGGATTGATGGTACAAATTATTCATTTGATGCGAGCGGTTACATAGAGTAACTTCTCATATATAGACTTTATATACATGGGGCTGATCATATAAATTCTGGTCAGCCCTTTGTTGCTGTTTTGTTGTCATGAGGGTGGTATATTGACACTATAAAAGTGTAAGGAGGATGCTGATATGCCAAAGAGCTTATATGAAATAATCAATCACTTTACAATTTATGTAATAAAGAATATAATAGTGTCAAAAGATACAAATATATAACAATAATAGGTATAAATATGACGGAATTGACACGAACAATTTCAAAAGCTATGTCGGGTATTCTTGAAGAACTGGAATTAGAAAATGAAACATACATTACACTTGATCGATTAGAAGAACTGGTCAATAATCTGAATATAAAAACGAATGCTTCTATGGTAGCATCACGTCTAAAAAAATCAGGTTGGTTATTGCCTACAGATCAACGTGGAGTATGGGAATTTGCGCCGGCTGCAGTTGCCGGAGCATATTCTAAGAATGATCCGTTACGGGAGATAAAGGCATTTCAATTAGCGAATTCTGATATCATTTGTTTTTTATGCTTGCAGACAGCAGCATGGGCGTTGGGATATGCAGATAGAGTGCCATCACGAAAAGAATTAGCATTTGAGATGATTCCCAGAAGAAGAATGTCGAAAGAGATTCTGGTATATAAATATTTGCCTAGTATTCCTCTAAAGGAAGCAAGAGGTGTCAAAATACTTGCTCCGGAAAGTATTTTGGTTCATATTGCTACAAAACCCGATCTAATTAAGTCTTGGGACGGAGTAATGGAATGGCTTCCGGATGTTATATATGATATTGATTTAAATATGCTATTGAAAGAGCTACATATTCGTCCTGATTCAGTAAAAAAAAGAACTGGATATTTGTTGCAGGGAATGTATCCGGATGCATCTATGCTTATACATGAGAAAATAATTGTAAAATCCAAAGTCAGATTTGGGGCAAGAACTAATTCGATTCGAAATGACGAGTATTGGGGCGTTGTTGATACTTGTTTACCATTTTCTCCAAAGGAGTTAGAAAGAGTAAAATGATTCAATTTGACAATATAAAACTTACGGAAGGCCATATAGCGCGTCATATTCCAACTGGAAGTGGAGCACCAGGTCGTGAAGCGGCAATAATTGATATAGCTCAAGATTTATTGCTTGCATATCTGGAAGATTCTGGTTTGATGGATATGGTCGCGTTAAAAGGCGGTACCTGCTCCAACTTCTGAAGAAATGATAGAAAAATTGAAATACAATTTTGAGTTTTTAACTGATCTTGATGACGATGAGAAAATAGTTGCATTGTCAAATCAAAAGGATAGAGGTCTAGTCATCCATATGCTAATGGAATTACCAGACGGCAGACTTGAGAGTGGATTATATTAAAGCTATACAGAAGATACAAAGAATTAATACAGTTGCTTGAGGGGAAGATGTTTAAGAATTATAAGAATAAAGAGTGATTTGGATATAAGCAAGATAAGCAGGGACAAGAGTTTCCTGCTTATTTTATTTTTAGCCATTGATGCGATAGAAAACCTTTAACTATAATGAGTAGCCGGATAGGTTGTTGAAAATAAATCTTATATGGAGCATAATGGAAATATGTTTTGGTGGTCATGGGAAGGGAGAAAGGGTCATAGGTATATGGGAACAGCTAATATAGGTTCTTCCTCAAATGTTGTGATTAATCAAATGAGGTATCCAAATGGATAATAGAAGTATATAACATACGAGATGGAATTACACGTATCGCATTGTGTTTGTTCCAAATTATAGGAAAAAGATGCTGTGGGATAGAAAGCGGCAAGTGAGGTTAAATGCAATGAAACTGGTATTTGCTTCGGATTCTTTTAAAGGATCGCTTACAAGTAAAGAAATATCGCAAATTCTTACATTGGCGGCAAAAGAAGTATTTGATAACCCGATTTGTATAGGAATCCCGATAGCGGATGGTGGAGAAGGTACAGCAGATTCTCTTATTGAAGCACTTAACGGTGAAAGAATATATGTAAAAACGCATGACCCACTGATGAGGGAAATAACAGCTTATTATGGCAAACTTGATGAGGAAAGTGCTGTTATCGAAATGGCTTCCGCATCGGGTCTTACACTGCTTTCAGAAGAGGAAAGAAATCCTCTGTACACCACTACATATGGAACCGGGGAGATGATAAGAGATGCGGTTAATAGAGGATTTCGAAATATTAATATTGCAATCGGCGGGAGCGCAACTAATGACGGTGGAATGGGATGCGCCGAAGCTCTCGGGATCAGGTTCCTGGATAATGTGGGGAATGAGCTAAGTGGAGTGGGAGATAACCTTGAAAAGGTATGCAGGATTGATACCGCTGATAAGTATCCGGGATTAAAAAATGTCAAATTCACCATAATGTGCGATGTGGCAAATCCTCTTTGTGGAGATAACGGTGCTACTCGAACATTTGCCCCCCAGAAGGGAGCAGATTCGGAAACGGTGGAACGGTTGGAAAAAGGAATGTGTAACTACAGAGATGTAATTATACGGGATTTTGGAATTAACCCAGATAAGATACAGGGAGGTGGCGCTGCAGGAGGCCTGGGAACAATGCTGATGGTATTCCTGTCGGGAATGATGAAATCCGGTATAGAAACCGTTCTTGATCTGGTTTACTTTGACAGCCTGATTAGTGATGCGGATCTTGTGGTTACGGGAGAAGGAAGAAGTGACTGGCAGAGCTGTTTCGGGAAAGCCGTTTCCGGAGTCGGGAAAAGGGCAGAAAAGGCAGGCGTTCCGGTTTATCTTTTATGCGGCTCTTTAGGTCCCGGAGCAGAAGAGTTATATAATCATGGCATAACTTCAATGATGAGTATAATGAACCCGAAGATGACATTGCAAGAAGCTATGAAAAACGCCAAAGAACTCTATCGTAAGAATGCTGTACGGATGTTTAGAACAATAAAAAGTGTGATGGATTGAAGAACATAAGTTGAAGATATGAATATATTTTGATTTCATCGAAATTGTTACTTATACAGGAGAAAAGGAGAAAAAGTGAAATGAGTTCAAAGTTTTTAAAGATATATGGTTGGGATTATTAATTTGAATTTAAAAGTAATATGTTTAATGTAATACATAATGTTACACCGAAGGATGGCGGTTATGGAAGAGATATTCATGCCACATTTCCAAATGATTTTTAAAAAGAAAACTATACCCGAATTATATGAAGAAATAGGTAACTATATGATAAAACAATCTTCAAAATTTTTTGATAAAGAAAAAGAAATAAAGGAATTATATAGTTAAAAGAAGCTATTTATGGAATAAAGGTATGAGTTATGAATAATAAAGCGGTATGTTCTTTTGGTGGGATACGCTTCTTGATAAATGTAAAGAACTGGGCATCCAGAAGGTTAATGAGTTTTGTGTGTCTGTAAGAGGAACAAATATGGCTATCGTGAGCAGGGAAGAAATCTTATCCAAGATGACACGAGTGGGAGTGGCTGATGTCACTTTGAACGGAACTGAAAAAGCTGTATATGCCATATTAAGGCAAAATTCTGAATCCTCACGAGAAAGAATAGCAGAGAAAGTATCAGAGCTACAGATTATTTATATCGTACCTACGCGGACACGCAATAAAATAATGCAAAGGAGATTGCCAAATGAAACTAGGAAACATCAAATTCTGGATTGCTAATAAAGGTAATTATTTGCGTAATTTTCGAGAACACCGTGGAATGAAATCACGTTTTTTTGAATATAACGACAATACAGAAAAAGATTCAGATATATTAAAAATGCTGCCTAGTCCAGAAGAAATAAGAGCAGTCCTCAATAAGATTACTGACTATTATTCAGAAAGCTTTGAGTTTGTCCCTGAATTCCAATATCAAGGTTCAACAAACATATGTTTCTATGTATTTAATGGAGGCAGACAGGCTAATGGAGAATGCATACCTGGAGTAGATGAGACCTGGATTTCTATAAATTTTTGTGATTTATATAAAGACAAAAATAAAAATGGTACTCATTATGAAATCTTTAAGGCAAAACTATGGACAATACTTGCGCATGAGATGTACCATGCATTTCAGGTATATGAGTTTTATAAAAAAGGGAGAAAAGGCGGCTGTAAATCATGTAACGATATTTTAGAAGAAAGCCTTGCCCAGTATTTTGCACTTTGTTTTGCAAAAAAATTCATAAATGATGATGGCGAAGATTGCAGGGAAGGAACAGATAATTTTAAAGAATTATTTAAAATGATAGTAGATGAAGAGTATGAGAGTAAACGTAGTTATGCATTTGGAATAGGACGTAAAAAACTAATGCAAAATAAATACTCAAAAGAAGAAATATCTGAAGATGATAATTTGTATAAAGAACTTAGTAGGCTTATTAAGGAAAATAATACTTTGCGATTATTAGATACGATAACACCTTCAGAAGCAGACTATGGTGGTGGTTATGTCCTTTACCAGCATGGTCAAATGGAAGGCGTCCAGGGTAAAAACTTGGATTTATATACTAATATATTTAATACATGGATAAATGATGATGAAACAGCATTAAAACTGCTGATAGATGAAAAGGGAAAAATATATAAAAACATATATTCAAATGATAATCCAGCTTATTCTATCTTCAAGCAGATTAGTGTTCAAATTGAAAATAATACATAAAATCGCAAAGGAAAGTGCAATATAAAAATCTGTCAGCCCAATATGAGCCGACAGATTTTTTGATTTGCAGTATATGATTACTGTTATAATTATTATAACAAGGAGCCTGCTCCTTTGTCAGATAGTGATAAGGATTAGGACTCCCTGTTAGATCGTTATAAGATTAGATATTAAGCTTTGCGTATTTCTTTGCATCCTTTCGTGCTTCAGCTTTTTTTCTGGCAAAATCTCTGGCGTTTTCACGTATTCTTTCCTGGTACTTTTCCATCTGCCTTTCAGTTGACTTGTCAAGCATCTTGGTATTCTCAGGCTTTTTGAGTACATTTGCAACGGCTATATTATATATAAGATTATTACTAATATGCTTATATCTCTTTAGATAGCCATATTTACCATTTATCTCCTTTATTCAGGGTTTTTATTATATAACGATTAAACATTTTATGATAAAATAATACTCATCGCATAACAAAAGCGCAGCACTCTTTGGCAATTTACAGTTTTTTTTATAAAATTTTTATTATGTGTGTGAAAACAGGAGTGTTTGATGAGTTAACCGTGAATAGTAACATGAAATATGATCAGGTAGATTGATAAGCATAGAGTTGGGGATGGAGTGAACAAGATCAGGTGGCTTGATAAGCATAGAGCTGGGGATGGAGTTGGTTTGAGTAAGGAGATGGTTATGAGAAGTCTGATAAATGATGGCTGGGTTTTTACAAAGTTTGCGGCTGAGACAAGCTACGAGGATGTGGTAAGGCTGTTGTCAGAGCAAAGTGGAGAAGGTGCTGCTACTTTTACTTGCGTTGCAGACACTGCTGGTACTACTCCTCCAGTTGCCTCTACCGGAGCTAATGACAGAATACGTAACCAACAGATTCTGTCTCGGACCAGACCTGTTGATCTGCCTCATGACTGGATGATATATGATACAAATAATCTATATCAGTCATCAGTAGGAGTATATGAGCGTACACTTATGCTGGATGCTTCAAAGGCAAACTCTATCTACTTTGAAGGCGTTTACATGAGAACCTCTATATATCTGAATGGACAAAAGATATTCTTTTGGCCTTATGGATATACATCCTTTGAAGTGGATCTCACTCCTTATCAGCAGGATGGGGCTAATCACCTTCTTGTATATGTGGATTACCGCTCTCCCAACACCAGATGGTATTCAGGGGCGGGGATATATAGAGATGTATATCTTCTCGAAAAAGAGCCGGTACATATTGCTGAGAATTCCATATATTTTCATGCAGAGGCAGTAGATAGGGAAATGAAGCCGGTACATGCTGATGATGGGGAGGAGGCAGACACCGATGTAGGCGCAGAAGCAGACATGAGAGCAGACTCCGACGTAGGCACTAAAGCAGACGTGAAAGCAGACTCCGACGTAGTCACTAAAGCAGGTGTGAGCACTGTTTCCGGCACAGATTATAAGGTCACGATAGAGGCTGAGATAGTAAATAGCAGAGCAAAAACCCCTATGTATGTAACAATAGTCCATACGCTGATTGATATGGATGGTAATGAGGTAAAGCAGTGTCAGGAAAATGCGGCAGTAGAAGGTGACCTTATAACTGTGGTATCGGACTTTACAGTTGCCACGCCGAAGCTATGGGATATAGACTCTCCGTATCTATATACTCTGATAACCTCATTATATAAAGAAGAAAAGCTCCTCGACAGCTTCCGGCAGCAGGTAGGCTTCAGAACTATACTCTTTACACCGGATGAGGGCTTCTTTCTGAATGGACGGCATGTAAAAATAAATGGAGCCTGTCAGCACCATGATCTGGGAGCACTGGGAGCGGCATTTAACAAAAAGGCTGCAAGAAGGCAGATCGAGAAACTGAAGGCTATAGGAATAAATGCTATTCGTACCAGTCACAATCCTCCGGCGGTTGGACTTATGGAGCTGGCTGATGAGATGGGTATACTTATTGATTCGGATGCATTTGATATGTGGGAGATGCCGAAGACAGAGTATGATTATGGAATATTCTTCCATGAGTGGTGCGAGAAGGACGTAGAGGCGTGGGTGAAGAGAGACAGAAACCATCCATCAGTAATAATGTGGTCCTGTGGAAATGAGATTCCGGACACAAATGATATAAAGGCGGTTGAGATTGCAGAGCGTCTATGTAATGCGGTTCGCAGATTTGACTCACGACATAATGCATATACCACGATTGCCTCTAACTATGTGGCATGGGAAAATGCACAGAAATCCCAGGCTGTATTTGAGCTTTCCGGTTATAACTATCTGGAAAGAGTATATGATGAGCACCACGAAAGGTTTCCTGACTGGTGTATATATGGAAGCGAGACAGCATCTACTGTACAGAGCCGGGGGATATATCATTTTCCCAGAAGTAACAGACTGCTTACCTATGAGGATGGTCAATGCTCATCATTAGATAACTGTTCGACCAACTGGGGAGCGGCATCCGTTCAGAGCTTTATCAAAAATGACCGTGACCGCGGCTACTCGGCAGGACAGTTTATCTGGACGGGATGGGACTATATAGGAGAACCGACGCCGTACTTTTCCAAGAATTCCTTCTTTGGTCATATAGATACAGCGGGCTTCTACAAGGATACAGCTTATATAATCAAGTCTGCATGGGTACCGTTTGAGAAGGAGCCCTTTGTTCATATATCTCCTTACTGGGACTTTAATGAGGGACAGTTGATAGATGTTGAGATATATTCAAATGCACCTAATGTGGCGCTATTCTTAAATGGTGAGAGGATAGGCGAAAAAGAGCTGGATCCACTGAAGGGGGAGGACTTTGCGGCGCATTTTCAGATTCCATATGTGAAGGGGTGGCTTCGGGCAGAGGCCTATGATGATAAGGGAAATGTGGCAGCCGTTGATGAGGCGCCGGGATTTGGTGATCCTGTTTCCATAAAGCTGAAAGCCGAGTATGACAGTATAGCTGCTGATGGTGAGGATCTGCAGTTTGTTCAGATATCCGTACTGGATAAAGACGGAAATGAGGTCAGGAACGCAAGGAACCGTATAAACTTGAAGGTTGCAGGACCGGCAAGACTTGTTGGCATGGATAATGGTGACAGCACGGACTATGATCAGTATAAAACCTGTTCCAGAAAGCTTTTTTCAGGAAAGCTGATAGCCATAATAGCGCCGACTCTGGAAGCGGGAGAGATTACTGTTGAAGCAGTGTCTCCCGGACTAGAGAGTGCTTCGCTGACATTTGCCTCCGTGCCGGGAAAACCCAGAAAAGGTGTGGCATATACTGAAAGTGTAGAATGTTCAGGAGTTTCCTTGGGTGAACAAAAAGATAATGACAGAGAAGAATTGCTGAATACTCTTCCGGATAATAAAGAGTATGAGATTCCGGTCAGAAAGCTGGAAATCAGTTCTATATCTGATGGGTATAAGGGAGTGCTGAGTCCGGACTGTTCATCGGCAGAATTTACAGTCCGTATCTATCCTGAAAATGCAACCTACGATGATATATTAATAAAGGCTATGACGCTGGACGGGATAGAGAGCAGTGCTGTAAAGATAGATATACAAGGCGGCGGGTCGGAAATAAGCGGGGAACATTCTGCTGGCAGAATGAACAGTCGGGAGAAGGACTCGGGGGGAAATAGCCGGGAGAAGGAAGTAAAGATAAATAAGCAGGAAAGGGCGCCGGGGATATACAGGCAGGGTGATACAGTAAGGGTTACAGCCGTAAGTGATGGAGAGCTTCGCCTTATGGCATGTGCCGGAAATGGAAAGGATCATCCGGAGGTTATATCAGAGCTTGAGATGAGTGTTCAGGGCTTCGGAAATACAGCGCTGGATGCATACAGCTTTGTATATGGCTGTCAGTATTCCTATAGTAAAGAAGCTGCACTTCTATCCTTTAGGGGAAGCGTAAACTTTGGCGATGGAAATATCATACGCTTTGATAATGTGGATTTTGGAAGCTTTGGTTCTGATAAGCTGGTTCTCTCGCTGTTCTCCTTCCGGGATGAGGAGGCTGTAGAAATCTGGGACGGAGAGCCGGATGTGGGCGAGCTTCTGTGTAAAGATATCTACAGAGTTCCAACTGAATATAATGTACTTCAGGAATATACATTTTCACTTTCTAAAAGACTGAGGGGGGTGAGAAGTATAGTGTTCAGATTTGAGCATGGATTTGTCCTGGGCGGTTTCAGAATGATATATGAAGAAAAGGCCTATGCCCTCATAAAAGCCACGGATCATCAGATGATAACGGGTGACAGCTTCAAAGAAAGAGTTGACGGGATATATTCAATCGGCAATAATGTAGATATCGAATTCAGGGATCTGGATATGAATAGCGGGGTTTCAGCAGTGACTATAACAGGAAGGGCAAATGGAAATGCCAACCCCATTCATATAAGATTTTTTGATGGTGAAGATATAACAGCAAGGATGGTGGAGTTTCCTGAATCAGAGAATATACAGACCGTTACATTTCCGCTGGAGAGCTTCAGAGGAAACGGAAAGGTAAACTTCATATTTCTTCCGGGTTCGGATTTTGATTTTATAGATTTTAAGTTTGTACCAGAGGGTTAAAAGAGCAGGAAACCGAAACAGAGATATGATGCCAGGAGATTATAAAAATGGAAGATAATAGTTTAAAACTAAGTCAAGATGATCTGGATAAAGTGTCGGGAGGTCAGAGAAGCGCTTATCATTACTTCTGGTATCATGTTGAACCATTAGTACTTAAGTATGGTATCCCACATAGAGAATGGCGCAGGCTGGAGAAGTTATGTACTCCGGAAGAATGGGCTGTAGTTTGTGATGCGCTTGCTTATGTCATCAGAATGGAATTTAATCCTGATTCGCTTTGATAAATAAGTGGTATGTATTAAGTATAGTTTGGAGATAATATGAACAGAGGATTACAAATAAGGATGCGTAGATTGATCGCCTGTTTTCTGGTGGTTGTTGTAGTAGTTACAGGTATGCCGGCTGATTTCTGGAGCATATTTGCTGCAAATGACTTTGCTAAAATGAATGGCAGGTCTTATTCGGACTTTTACGATTTGTAGAAGAGCATCAGATTACAGTAGTATTTGATGACGGAAGCGCAAATGCCGGATTAACTGTTAATGCAGCACCGGATCAGAGTAATGGTGCTCAGAATGGAACTGATAATACTCAGAATAATACTAATAATAAGCCGGGTAATGCACCGGATAATAAGGCAAATAATACAGGCAGCAAACCGGCAGCTAATACAGGTGATGAGATGAATCTTGGAATGTGGTGGTTCCTGCTGGTTGCATCTGCACTTGCGATAGTTGTAATATTTGAGATACGGATGAAGGCTCGAAAGCTGAAAAAGTAGCATTCAGGAAACTCAAAGGATAGAGGTGGAAAACATGGAGACGATAGGATCCGCTCTTTTGAAATGCAAAGAGATATGCAACAGATATGGTAAAATGGTTCCGGAGGTTCCTTATGAGGAACTGTTTTACCAGTTCTGCGATGATACCATACGAATGGGATTTCTTGTCGCAGCAAGTGACGGGTATGTGGATGTAGTGGAGATAGACTATATCAACAGAACCTTTGGTATATCCTTTGACTATACTGTTCTTACAAAGAGCTATGGTCTGGATAGCATATCTGACAGAAGCTATCTGAAGTGTCTTCCCATCTCTATTAAAACTGTGGCTGGTCTTGAGAAGAAGCTGAAACCGGAACCTAACTGTTTCATGGAGGATACCAGAACTCTCTATAATACTATGAAGCAGTTTGGCGATGGAATGTTGAACTGTACAGGAGCCAGACTCAGGTTTAGTGTTATGATTCAGGAATATTTTATTAATAACATTTTAAACTATATATTTTATATGGAAGAAATGGATGCCCTTATGAGTCCTCAGTTTAATGAGGCTATGTCCTTCAGGATGGGTGAAGCTAATCCAAGTCGTGGTAATGTGCCGGATCAGAATACCAGAATAAGTACCAATGGGAGAGCAGTGATAACCACAGACTCTGAAGGAAATATGGGACCGGAAAAAGAATCGGATACGGGTGAAGGAGCCTATAGGGGTGGAATGCGACTAAGAATGCGTAATATGCCGGCGGGTGATATAACAGGCGGCGCCCCTAAGACTGGTGATGGACAGAGTGTGGCTGGAAAAAATGGAAATGCTGCTCAGGACTACTCTGACAGGAATGATCGTGAAAAGTCAATGGAGACTGCCCGTGGTAATATGTCTCTCATTTCAGGAGCGGCCACGTATGGCAGAAGCAGTTCTATGCTTGGCGGTGATAAGCCTGCGGTTGGATCTATGATTGATATGGATACTATTAATGACATTTTGAAGGATGTGGATTCCATGATTGGTCTCGGTAGTGTGAAAAAAGAGATCCATGATATGGTTAATATGATCCTGATAAATGAGATGCGCCGCCGTAAGGGGCTGAAAAGTCCGGTTATGTCAAGACATCTGGTATTTACGGGAAATCCCGGAACAGGAAAAACAACTATAGCGCGTGCTATAGGAAGGATATACAAGACTCTTGGTATTCTTGAGAAGGGGCATATGATAGAAACTGACAGGAGCGGCATGGTTGCAGGCTATATGGGACAGACAGCCGAGAAGGTGACTGAAGTTGTGAAAAGTGCGATGGGCGGAATCCTGTTTATAGATGAGGCCTATTCCCTTGTAAGTGACAGTGAGGGGGATTTTGGGCAGGAAGCTATCAATACTCTCCTGAAGCTTATGGAAGATAACAGAGACAATCTGGTTGTAATTGTTGCAGGTTATACCGACGAAATGGAAGACTTCATCAATTCCAACCCCGGACTCAGATCCCGTTTCAATCGATATATACAGTTTAATGATTATTCTGATGATGAGCTTCTGCAGATATTTAAGGGTTATGTAACAGAACAGGATTACAGCCTTGAAGAAGGTTCAGACGAGATAATACTGCAGGCTATACGAAAGATGAGAGATAAGGAAACAGAGAACTTTGGTAATGCACGTTCTGTCAGAAACTACTTCGAGAATGTAATTACAAACCAGGCCAACCGTCTTATGGAGGAGGGAGGCATGAGCTCTGACATGGATAAGCTCATGCTCATAAAATGTTCAGACCTAATGTGACAGGGGGACAGGCACTTTGTCACATGGTCACACAGAGGTGACAGGGGGACAGGCACCTTGTCACATATGGACTACTCTGAATATCGTGATGGCTGCTGGCTTGGAATTGACGGAGCGTGGGATGAGACCTACGGTGGCGGTCACTGGATACAAAAAAGCAACTGTTTATCATATGTGATGTCAGTTGCTTTTTTGTATATGGTATAAGCTTAGCAGAGTGTTTTTCTGTGGCGGTATATAAAGATATTTGCTATAATCTATCAAAACAAAGGAGAAGCCACGAAAATAGGACTTTTCTTCTGAAGGATATCTGCGAGACACTCTAAAAAGGAGATGGTTTTGGAGATGTTATGATGGGTTGTATATTATGGCGACTGAAGCTGTACGGAGGAGAGAAACAGAGAATATCTATTGCCAGAGTTCTTCTCAAGGATCCGGCATTTTTGATATTTGATGAGGCGACCTCGGCGCTGGATTCTATTTCTGAGAGTAAGATACAGGAAGCTATAGAGCCGATCATTGCCGAGAGAACCAGTATCCTTATAGCACACAGACTTTCTACTATTCTTGCGGCAGATGAGATACTTGTTGTAAAGGACGGAGTTATAGTCGAAAGAGGAAAGCATAAGGAGCTTGTATCTAAGGGTGGAGTTTATACTGAATTATATAATACGCAGTTCCAGAAATTCGATGACGAGGATGAGAAGCTTGCAGGGCAGTTTGCAAGCGGGGGTTACTCCGAGGGTGAAGGGGACGAATAAAAAAAGTCGGAGGTTAGAATATGTATTATCTGATAAAAGAATCACTTGAACCTTGTGAATTTGAGGCGCTTCAAAAGCAGGAATATCAGTATGTTGCAGTTCTGACTACTGAGGAGTGGCGAGAGAAACAACCTCTGTTCGATATGGGAATCGAGCTGGATATAAATGTAGATGATATCCACAATACAAAAGCTGAGGTTAACTACGATTCACTTACCGGTACATTTTCCGTTCCAAGCAGAAGAGATATATGTGGAAAGGATTATCAATACGCCTTTGCACTGGATGAAAAGGGAATGGTCTTTATCGATTCGACAGGTGTAGTGGAAAGAATAGTGAAACGCATTGCCAGAACGCGTAAGTGGAAGGTCCCATGTCTTGAGAGATTCATATATGATTTTTTGGAAACCATTATTCAGCGTGACCAGGCGCTTATGGAGGGGTACGAGAAGGAGCTGGACAGTATCGAGGATGAGCTGATGGATACCGGAACTGAGACTCCCCTCGATAGGGCGAATGAGATACGTAGTGATATTCGTGAACTTAGAACTCATTATGAACAGCTTATCGATCTGGGGCAGGAGCTGCAGGAAAATGAAAATAATTTCTTTAAACCTGAGAATACCAGATATTTCAGGCTGTTTACGGATAGAGTTACCAGACTCCACGATTCGGCAACATCCCTTCGCGACTATACCATGCAGCTTCGAGATGTATATAATACTCAGATCGATGTTAAGCAGAACCGTATCATGACACTGCTTACAGTCGTAACAACGATCTTCATGCCACTGACACTTATAGTCGGATGGTATGGCATGAACTTCCGTTACATGCCAGAACTTGAGACGCGTTGGGGATATCCAACGGTGGTTGTGGTAAGTCTGGTTATAGTAATCGGAAGCTTATGGTTTTTTAAGAAAAAGAAATGGTTATAGCCTGTTATGGATATATAAAGATAAAGAAGCAACTGCTTATCAGTCCGATGGCAGTTGCTTTTTGTTTGGAATTTTGTGATAAGTAATGCTTATCGCAAGCGATAAAATCTATTGATTTTTCAAATCCATGGGACGCTGTTAGAATGTGTACATCTTGAAAGTGAGTCGAGATAATGTGCTGGTGACAAGGTGCCTGTCCCCATGTCACCAAGATAAAGAGGAGGAAATGGAAATGAGAACTAACAGAACCAACAATATGTGCTGTATGTGCTGTCGAATGCTTAAATCCCGGGCATTAAATATGACTGGGGCGTGTAAGGTCATGCCTTAGAAGTCCAAAACGATGAACCAGTATGTAGTTTGTTTGGTCATATAGTTGGATGAGTCATTTGCCCGGGATGTTCAAGGAACACCGGGTTTTCTTTTTGGATAATTACTGTGAAACCCCCATTTCATAGTAAAGAAGGTGACAGAACATACATCCTGTCACGTAAAAGCCAGTCAAATGACGAAAAAAAAGAGCAGCTATTCATGCTCAGAAAAGGAGAAAATATTATGAAAAAAAATATTATGAAAAAAAATATTACGAAAAAAAGTTTTATAAAAAAGTTTATCGCAGGAGCCCTGTCACTTGGTTTTGCAGCAACCGCACTTACAGGCTGCGGCAATGATCAGGCAAAGACGGATACAAATAATGTACAGGCTAATGAAAGTGGAAGAGTATATAGAACTCTTGACGAGATAAAGGAAAGCGGAACCGTTAATATCGGAGTTTTCTCAGATAAAAACCCATTTGGATATGTAGATGAAAATGGTGATTATCAGGGCTATGATGTGTACTTTGCTGAGAGAATAGGAAAGGATCTGGGAGTTGATATCAACTATGTATCAACTGAGGCAGCCAGCAGAGTCGAGTATCTGGAGACCGGAAAGGTTGATATAGTACTTGCTAACTTCACTGTAACAGATGAAAGAGCAGAGAAGGTTGACTTCACACTTCCGTACATGAATGTAGCTCTGGGAGTTGTATCCCATGAGGATAATGTGATCGAGGATCTGTCACAGATTGGTGCAGAAGACCAGGTTATAGTTATATCAGGAACAACAGCCGAGACATATCTTGAAGAAAACTATCCTGATATAAAGCTTCAGAAGTTTGATACTTATGCAACAGCCAAGACCTCCTTTGAGAATGGAACCGGAGTTGCATGGGCAAATGATAATACAGAGGTAATTGCGTATGCACTTGAGAATGAGGGCTACGTAGTTGGTATTCCTTCACTTGGAAGCCAGGACACTATAGCACCTGCAGTTTCAAAGGGTAATACAACACTTCGTGACTGGCTGAATGCTGAAACAGAGGCACTTGGAGCAGAGAACTTCTTCCATGCAGATTACGAGGCAACACTTATTGATACCTACGGTGCTGAGTACGAGGAAACTCTGGTGGTTGAAGGTGGTAAGGTTGAAGCAACTCCTGCATCATCAGGAGACAGCTCATCAGAAGCAGAGGATCAGGGAAATGCTTTAGATATCCCTCCTGGAAATGGCGAAGTCATTAAGATAGCAGCAAGCCCTATTCCTCATGCTGAGATTCTTGCTAAGGCAGCAGAGATAATCAAGGACTATGGTTATGAGCTTGACGTTGTTGAATTTGATGATTATGTACAGCCAAATCTGGTAGTTGAATCAGGTGAATTTGACGCAAACTACATGGAGCATGTTCCTTACCTTAACAGCTTTAACGAAGAGCAGGGAACACATCTTGTAAATGCAGGTGGTATCCACTATGAGCCATTTGGTATCTATCCGGGTACAAAGAGCAGTCTTGATGAGATAGCTGACGGCGACAGCATAGCTATTCCAAATGATACAACTAACGAAGCAAGAGCACTTCTTCTGCTTCAGGATAACGGAATCATTACACTTGAAGACGGAGCAGGACTTACAGCAACAGTAAATGATATAAAGGACAATCCTAACAACATTAAGTTTGTAGAGCTTGAGGCTGCACAGGTCGCAAGAGTAGTAGATGAGGTTGAGTTTGTAATCCTTAATGGTAACTATGCACTTGAAGCTGGTTACTCAGTTGGTAAGGATTCCATAGCATATGAAGCAACAGATTCTATCGCTGCAAAGACATATGTAAATATTATTACTGTATATGAAGGAAATGAGAATACAGATAAGATCAAGGCGCTTGTAAGTGTTCTAAGATCAGATGAGATCAAGAAGTTTATAGAGGAAACCTACGACGGAGCAGTTGTATTCTATGAGGAGTAAGGTTTATTAGTTATTTAGTCAGATATATGTATATTTCCTGATATTAGGAGTAAAATGCTACTAAGTCTGGATTTATCAAACAACGTAACGGCTTAGCTTTGAATCGCTGAACAGTTACCAAATAAACAAGAAGGGAGTTGAGGGAGTCTTAGGACTCTCTCAATTTGATAAGTAGATATGAGCATAATAGAGATAAAAAATCTGACCAAAAGATTTGAAGTTGAAGGACATCAGGTACTGGCTCTTGATGACATCAATCTGTCTATTGAGGCGGGAGAAATATATGGAATCATCGGAATGTCCGGTGCAGGAAAGAGTACGCTGGTAAGATCCATAAATTATCTTGAGAAGCCTACAGAGGGAGCTGTTCTTATAGATGGTGTAAATCTGGAAAGCCTGACAAAAAAAGAGCTTAGGTCAAAGCGCAGTCAGATAGGAATGATATTTCAGGGCTTCAATCTTCTGGAACAGAGGAATGTGCTGGGAAATGTCTGTTTTCCGTTGGAGATTACAGGAGTAAAGAAAAATGAGGCAAAGGCTAGAGCGAGAGAGCTGCTCCAGCTTGTCAATCTGGAGGATAAGGAGAGGGCATTTCCCTCCCAGCTTTCCGGTGGACAGAAGCAGAGGGTTGCTATAGCCAGGGCGCTTGCGACAAATCCCAGAATACTTCTATGTGATGAAGCCACAAGTGCTCTGGATCCGCAAACGACTACTTCTATATTAAAGCTGCTTAAAGAGATCAATCAGTCTATGGGTATAACTATAGTTATCATAACTCATCAGATGTCGGTTGTTACCGAGATCTGTCAGAAGGTGGCGATTATCGACAGCGGAAGACTGGTCGAAGAGGGAAGTGTTGAAAAAATATTTGAATCACCGAGCTCTGACGCTGCAAAGGAGCTTATATCAGGTAAGGACATTCGCTTTACACCACTTAAGGAGCTGAATGAGGCAAAAACTATCCGTATAGTATTTGAGCAGAATTCTGCTTACGAACCGGTTATCGCTAATCTGATTCTGAAGTTTCAGGTTCCGGTCAATATCCTGCGCGCTGATACGAAGAATATAAATGGAAAGGCAGTGGGAGAGATGCTGCTGGGACTTCCTGAGGGCGAAGGGGAGGATCAGCAGATTATAAACCATCTTAGAGAAAGCGGACTTTACGTAGATGAGGTGTAGATTTTATCGACAGAAGCGATAACTGAATTACTAAAAAGCATGAGAGGTATGACATGAATGAACAGATTATAAAAATGATTCTTGAAGGAATCAGGGACACTCTTTATATGACACTTGGTTCTGTAATAGTTGGCTATATTATAGGACTTCCCCTGGGGATACTACTATATGTAACAGGGAAAAATGGACTCTCACCTAACGCATTTATCTATAGGATAGGGGACTTTATATGTAACATTATCAGAAGCATTCCTTTTCTGATACTTTTGATACTTCTGATCCCATTTACAAGGCTGGTGGTGGGACAGAGCTATGGCTCTACTGCTACCATAGTGCCACTGGTGATATGTGCTGCTCCATATATAGCAAGAGTTGTGGAGTCATCACTGAATGATGTGGATACCGGAGTTATAGAGGCGGCAAGGTCGATGGGAGCCAGCAATGCTGATATCATCATTAAGGTTCTGCTTCTTGAAGCAAGAACTTCACTTATAACAGGCTTTACCATAACGACAGGACTGCTTCTGGGTTATTCTGCTATGTCGGGCACAGTCGGAGGCGGTGGTCTGGGAGATATAGCTGTCAGATATGGTTACTACAGATGGCAGACTGATATTATGATCATAACAGTTGTGCTTCTGATTATCATTTTCCAGATCATACAGATGATAGGAACCAGGGTATCGATAAAGGTCGATCATAGGAAGAGGAAGGAACAGTAAATATGGATAATGAGGTTTTAATCTCATATTTACCCAGATATATAGATGCCTTCTGGCTCACAGTGAGGATAGGATTTATAGGAATAGCGCTGTCCCTTGTGATAGGTGTGGTGTCGGCATTTTTCAGGTATTTTAAGGTCCCGGTTCTGTCCGGGATATCGGGTTTTTACGTTGAGCTTTTCAGAAATACTCCTTTACTGGTGCAGCTCTTTTTTATATATTTTGGACTTCCGAAGGTGGGGTTTTCTGTTTCGGCAGAGGTGTGCGGAGCGCTGGGACTGGGACTGCTTGGAGGCAGCTATATGAGCGAAGGCTTCAGGAGCGGGCTGGAGGCGGTTTCGGTTTCACAGACAGAAAGTGCAGTGGCGCTTGGAATGACACCGAGGCAGATGTTTCAGCATGTAATACTGCCGGAAGCATTTATACTCAGTATTCCAGCGACGGTGGCGAACGTTATATTTCTCCTGAAGGAAACCAGTGTGTTTTCGGCTATAAGCCTGATGGATCTGATGTTTACCGCAAAGGATCTGATAGGGCTTTATTATAATACTACGGAAGCACTCTTTCTTCTGGTTGTGTTCTATATAGTTATGCTCCTGCCGGTTTCGATAGTAGGAAATGTTATCGAGAAGAAAGTCAGATTCAGGATGTTTGGAGCATAGGCGATGATGTCGTGAAAGGTTAGGGAAGGTCTGAGAATAAGCGCGGGTATTGAAAGAGGTTCAGGTATAGGGTGTTTGGAGTATGAGATATGGGATTTGAAGTATTACTAAAAGGAAATAATCTGGAGAGGCTTCTGCTGGGACTCCTTGTAGCACTGAGGATAAGTCTGATATCGGTAGTTATCAGTATAGTGCTGGGAGTTATCGTTGGAAGTCTGATGACTCTAAAGAATAAAGTGATAAAGGCTGTAACCAGACTCTATCTGGAATTTGTCCGCATCATGCCTCAGATGGTGCTGCTTTTTCTGGTATATTTTGGAACTACAAAGGCACTGGGGATAAATATGTCTGCGGAAACTGCTTCTATAATAGTTTTTTCGTTATGGGGAACCGCAGAAATGTCAGATCTTGTGAGAGGGGCGCTGACAAGTATTCCCGTAATACAGTACGAAAGCAGTGCGGCTCTGGGGATGACTATGACAGATACATATATTCATATCATCATTCCTCAGATAATCAGAAGAATGATCCCTCAGTCTATCAACCTTATAACCAGGATGATAAAAACCACAAGCCTTGTGATGATGATAGGTATAGTTGAGGTTCTGAAGGTGGGGCAGCAGATAATAGAGGCGAATAGAAAAAGCTCGCCCAATGCTGCATTTGGCATATTTCTTACTATATTTATATTATATTTTATAGTCTGCTGGTCTATCAGTCTGGTGTCAAAATATCTGGAGAAAAAGTGGGCAGCGTGAATACTACTGATATATAGTTTTGGGTGAGTTATCCGAAGTATAAAGTTTTGGGCAAATTATCTGGAGTATAAAGTGACGGGTAAATTATCTAGTGAAACAGGAAGAAAGCCGGGAAAGTAAGCAAGGGACCTGAAAACGAGAAAAAGCTGGCTGGACAGAGGGCAAGAAAGGATAAAGAAGCGTAAAAGGACAAACCAAAGAGTAAAAACGGGGAAAGTATGAATCGATGAAAGATTTGGTTTGTAAGTTGAGGTAGGAAACGGGTATCAATATGAAGACAGAAGCAGAAGAAATATTAAAGGTAGAAGGACTAAGTAAGAGCTACGATGAACTGGTGGTTCTTGACAAGATAGATATGAAAGTGAAGCGGGGAGAGGTTGTAGTAATTGTCGGACCTTCCGGATGCGGGAAGAGTACATTTCTCAGATGCCTCAATGCGCTTGAGGAGATACAGGATGGAAGAGTTCTTCTGGATAATGAGACTATCAATCCCTGCAGTGGAAAGCTGAACCATGTCAGGGAAAGAATAGGGATGGTATTTCAGAGCTATGAGCTTTTTCCTCATAAGACGGTTCTGCAGAATATGACACTGGCTCCGATAAAGGTGAAAAAGGTTCCCAAGGCTCAGGCGGAAAAGGAAGCAACGGAGCTTCTGGACAGGGTTGGACTGCTATCTAAAAAAGATAATTATCCAAGACAGCTTTCCGGTGGTCAGAAGCAGAGAGTTGCTATCGTAAGAGCGCTTATGATGCATCCGGAGGTTCTTCTGTTGGATGAGATTACAGCAGCACTTGATCCGGAGATGGTACGTGAGGTTCTGGATGTCGTAATTACGCTTGCGAAGGAAGGACGTACCATGGTCATAGTTACCCATGAGTTATCCTTTGCCAGAGCAGTTGCTGACAGAATGGTTTTTATAGATGGCGGAAAGATAGTAGAGGAAGCAGCACCTGAAGAATTCTTTGAAAATCCGAAAACAGACAGATTAAAAAGATTTCTGGAGTCCTTTGACTATGCAATATAGTAATAAGTATCAGGAATACTATTAAGAAAACCATTCAGTCAAGCATTCGCTTAATCTGTCATATTACTTCCACCTGGCACATTTTCATAGTTGTAAGGGCAGCCTCGTGGCTTTCAGGTGTTACGCCGGCACAGCAACTGCTGTCAACTCTGACAGGTATCTCAGGGAAAAGTGCCTTGATGATAAGTGCGTTGGATACAACACATATATCTGTACATAGTCCAACTATTTCAACCTCTTCAAACTGAAAGCTGTCCCAGCCGGTATAACCAAAGGACGGCTTATCTATGATGAGCGCATCGGAAGTGTCTAAGGCGTCGCGTATCTGCCATCCTGTTGTCCCCTCTATACAGTGAACAACCGGAAGGTGACGTCCCTCATTTGTTTCCATATAATTATCGTGATGAGTATCGCGTGTAAATATGATCTCGTCGCCATTTGCTTTATATTGCTCAATCTTTGACTTTACATTATCAACTATCTGCAGGGCTTCAGCAGTTCCCAGACTTCCGTCAATAAAGTCATTTTGCATGTCTATTACAATAAGTGTTTTTTTCATTTTAGTCTCCCATATAAATACATTAAGAACTATTGGACGATAAGCTACCAAAAATTAAAATAAGATGCGCCCTGCGAAGCAGGAGCATTTATTTCTCATACTATAACATTTCCGGATACATGTGACAAGGTGCCTGTCCCCTTGTCACTTTTTGATTTGTTGCGCTTTTGTTATAGGTGTGTGGTATAGTGTTTCTTGTAGGGGGCAGATAGATGACTGTAGTGTCTCATCTGTTAGTTATAAGTGGTATTAATAATAGGAGAAAAGCTATGCCAAGAAATGAATTAATCAGTTTTAAGAAGGATAAGGATGCTCAGTTTATAGCTCAGTTAGTTATACAGCAAAGAGGAGAAACGGATGATACATTTGCCTTTGATAGTTTTGGTAAGTACACTGCAGCTCTTAGAAAGAAGACTGGAGAGTACGTAGGAGAAAATGATCCTACATATCATCTGGTATCTCAGACTTTGCGCGAGGTAGAAAGTCTTCAGGCTCTGATACTTAGAGCTGCTATATCGCCGTCTCCGAGACAGAAAAGAGATGCGATAATAGATGCGGTGAAGAGTCTCAAGAGATTGCAGAGTATGCAGGAGACTTTAGTGAATAAGAATATATTTATATTTCCGAAGGGAGATAGGGTAAATGGACCGTGGGGTGGTCCCGAATATGTCACAGCTTATGTAACAACAATGGGGCGCTGCAAGGAAGGAGCGGAGCTTCTCGAATCAGGACTCTTTGATGTTAACAATAAGCAGATAGTAGCTGAATTTGATGAGCTGATGGCTGCCCCTTATTTTGATTATAATAATTATAAGGTTAATAAGCAGCCTGTGAGAACTTATATGATGGATCAGGAGGAGTTCGAGAATTATATGAGTTCCAGACCTCAGATTCAGGTGGATGCAAAAGAGAATGTGGGTGGAGGAGATGCAGATAATGTAAATCTTGAAGGCTCCTACGCGGAAAGATATAATCCGGATCCTGCCTATACTTTTGACAAGGAAAAAATCATTGCCCATCAGAAGTCTGTTAAGGAGAAGATAGTAAAGAGTCTTGGTAAGAGCATCGAAAAGAATGATAACTTTGCAAGAGATCTGAATGCATTTATCAATGATCTCAAGAAGTTTCATTATGATGTTCAGGAAAACCCTGATATGGCGGATGAAAAGACCCAATATGTGGACTCACTTCTTAGCCAGAGGAAGATCGAGAGAAGGGATGTGGGAAGAATAGTTCCTGAGTATAAATATACTCTGAAGATGAACCTCCAGAATCCTGAGCCACAGAAATTCCTGGATAGTCTGGTTTACTTTGTTGGTAATATAGAATCATATAATGAAAGCAAGAATCGTGATAAGAACTCAAAACTGGGAGATATAAATGAGGTCTTTTCTAAGGAAGACGGAGAGGGCTTCAGCGAGATTCTCAGTAGTCTTAAGGCGTTCCAGAAGGATCCTCAGATACCGGATACATTCAAAGCTAAGTGCAAGGTCATCCAGAATAAGTTTGAGACTATGGTGGCAAATGCATTTAATGAGCTTGAGGCAGATCCATTTGAAAAATATATTGCTATGAATACAGGTGCATTTAACTTTGGTAAGGGTGAGAATGCTCTGGACGGTGTTGCGAAGGTGACTGCAGCCTATGAGTGGAAGAAGAAAAATGAACGAGTAAATGATCCTGCAAAAAAGGAAGCCTTTGATCCTGCGAAGATTGACAAGCTTGCAGAGGATATGAAGAAGGATCCGGTATTCAGAACCTACTATACGACAAATGATAATGGACAGAAAAAATGGTCAAAGGCGAGTCTTGAGTCTGCTGCAAAAAACAGTACTGAGTGGAATGTTAATAGCCTTATAGATAATCCTTTTGTCAAAGCAACTCTCGCAAATAAGAGAAAAGCTCTTAAGTCACTTCAGGAGCTTGGTTCTATTCTTCCGGATCCGGGAAGCGCAAGTCGAGAATATCACCGTTTTAATGGAATGTTAAAAGGTCTTGGAAGTAAAAACATAGACAGATTGGCTGAAGGCGAGCTTAATTATCTGCTAAAGAATATATTTGATGAAAATGAGAAGTATATGAAGGGACGTAAAAGTGCAAGATTCAAGGATGCCTCCAAGGAGCATTTTGAGGAAACTCTTGATGTACTTAAGATTTATTCAGATCTTAGTGATTACGGAGCGGCGCTTGCCAAGAAGCTGGTCGACAGGACTAACTATGTTCGAAAGCATAGATGGCATGGTATGTGGGAGCAGGACACAGTTACCCTTGAGGGCAGAAGCAACGAGGCAACCAAGAATCGTATAGATGTGCTGATTCATGGTAAGAGACCTGCACCTGTACAGGGGGATGCTCCTAAGCTGTAGGGGATACAGTATTTCAATCCCTAGATAACAGCACATAATGTCAGACTATGTTCCATAACAGCGTAGTTTCCCGAACTGTGATGTGGCAGGGCTGTGAAAAAGGTGTTATGTCCGTATATCAAAAATCTGACATATAAGTCAAAATTTTGACTAGGCGTAATGATGCGCGGGAGGATATAATTGGTAAATTTTAGGAATTTTTAATAAAAAAAGTTTCATAATTGTATAATATTTCCAAAATATTAATTTCTTGAAAAAAGTAGTTGCAAATCAGAAACGCTTGTAATATACTAACGTGGTACTCGGAACTGGGTACCGCGTTTTCGGGCCGCTAGCTCATTTGGTAGAGCACCTGACTCTTAATCAGGGTGTGCGGGGTTCGAGCCCCCGGCGGCCCACTCCAGGAGGGCTGAGGACTTTGCGTATGCAAGGTTTTTGGCCTTTTTATTTTTTGTTTCAAGCATAAAGTAAATGCACCTGATAAGTTACTGATGAACCATCAGGCTCAGCAGCTTATGAGAAGTGTCAGCTTTTCATTATGAATTAAGCAGAAGAATACAATTAAATATGGTATAGTGTTTATAAATTATATTGTCGAAAAGCCAATTTTTTTAAATAATGTGTAGAAAAGGATAATAAAATATAGTACAATAGTTTTAGGTGTTACCACAATTCAATAATCCCTTGGGGGTAGTTACGTTATTAGTAGAGCTTATTGACAGACGCAAAAACAACCGCCCTACGTCCAAATAGCAGCGGTTGATTTTTGCCGATAATTTAAGGGGTTAACGAGTTGTCGGTAACGCCTCTTTGTATCTACAATATAACAATTCTGTTAGAAAATGTCAAGTTATCGAACACAGCGGCAGATCACTCCGGGAGGGCTGAGGACTTTGCGTATGCAAGGTTTTTGGCCTTTTTATTTTGTTTCTTGAAAATCAGGTATGCATATTGTAGAATGATTAAATGTAAAATAACCGTGAATTAAGAGTTGCTATTCTGAGTTCCTGCTTTTGCAGGTATTATGAGATATAATACAAAAAACAAACTGCAGGCAGTAGCTTTTCGTTATATCTAATAAACCTTGAATAGTAGCATTTAAGAACAAATAGTCTCTTAGGATTTAGTAAAAAGGGGGATACGTGTTATGGTATGTTCAAATTGTGGAGCGCCAATCCCGGAAGGTGCATTGTTTTGTGTTTCGTGTGGATCTCCTGTGGCGAATAAGAGCTCTGCGCCTCAGATGGGTGTGGTAGTTCAGTCTGAGCAGCAGGTAAAGTCTGCTGAATCAATCCAGCAGCCGGGACAGCCACAGCAACCGGGACAGTTCAGCGAGCCGCAGCAGCCGGGACAGTTC
>OCVV011352862.1_pt1 | contig 31253 bp, 18 predicted proteins | sample 1539721 | NCBI WGS metagenome assembly OCVV01 (sample SAMN02144230, study PRJEB22623) | gut metagenome | biome: sheep rumen | host: Ovis aries | place: New Zealand | reverse complement strand
GACGACCCAAGTAGGCACGCAGATGGCTATCAACTATCCCGATATTCCCGGATTCCAATGTCTCGGCGTGGGTGGCGAAAAACTGATGTCATTGAATCCGCCATCCTATCGTTTGTGGAATGGTTACGGCCCGACGGAGTGCACTGTCTATGTCTCCAGTTTTTGGGTGGAGAAGAACGAGCCGAATATCCCTATCGGCTATCCGAACGACACAGCCGAACTCTTTATTGTCAATAAGAACGGCAAGCGTGTACCTTGGGGCGCAGCAGGCGAACTGCTCATAGCCGGACCGCAGGTAGGTGTCGGTTATCTTAATAACCCCGAAAAGACCGCAGAAGCCTTCGTGGAATGGAACGGACTCAGATGCTATCGTACGGGCGATATAGTTCGGTATCGTGAGGACGGAGCAATCGAGTTCGTCGGCCGAAAAGACGGACAGGTCAAGATCCGCGGTTTCCGTATCGAACTCAAAGAAGTGGAGGCGGTTATCCGTCAGTTTGAGGGCATCAAAGATGCTACCGTGCAGGCTTTCGATTATCCCGACGGCGGAGGCAAGTTCATTGCCGCGTACATCGTTTCGGACCGGAAGATCGATATTCAGGCACTCAATGCCTTTATCATGGATCAGAAACCGCCGTATATGGTTCCTGCGGTAACGATGCAGATAGATGCTATTCCGTTGAACCAGAACCAAAAAGTCAACAAGCGCGCGTTGCCTGAGCCGAAAGCACAGAGTGAAGAAGTGCAAAGTGCAGCGGAGGCGGCACCGCTCAATGTGCTTGAAGAGCAGATCAAAGAGATCGTTGCCGGTATCGTGGGGAACAGCGATTTCGGTATCACCACTGATCTGCGTTTTGTGGGTCTCAGTTCGATCTCGGCGATCAAACTCGCAACGCAGATATACAAGCGTTTCGGCGTGCAACTCGATGCGAAGAAGGTTATCAAAGGCGCGAGCATTCAATCCATCGAGAATGAGATCTTGGAAGCAATGTTAGCCGGCGACCGAAATACCGATATATCAATATCTCGAGATACCGAAAACTCTTCTGAAACGGCTACGGAGGTTGCATTCCCGCTCTCCAACAGCCAGACAGGTGTCTATTTCGAGTGCATGAAGAACCCCACTTCCACCTTATATAATATACCTATGCGCGCGAAGATGCCGGAAGGTGTGACGGAAGAGGAGTTGAAGAAAGCGATTATCCAAGTGGTGAACAATCACCCGGAACTGTTCGTACACTTCCGGACCAACGACACCGGCGTAGAGCAACTCATAGACAAGAACCAAGCGTGGAGCGTGGAGACAATAGACCTGACAGAAGCACAGTTGGATGCCTACCGCACCGAGTTCGTGCGTCCCTTTAATCTCTTGAAAGACCCACTCTTCCGGTTCAGCATCGTGCAGACCGAAAAGGCGTTGTATCTCTATTGCGACATGCACCATTTGGTATGCGACGGTGCTTCGTATGATGTATTCTTCAATGAGTTATGCGCTCTACTGAACGACGGGACCATCGAACCGGAGATGTGCTCTTATGCCGAGTTTGTGGCTGAGGAACAAGCCACCAAGAACGGAGCCGAATATGCGGCAGCGAAAGAGTTCTTCCATTCGCAGTTGGCTCAAGTGGAGGGCGTGACAGAACTACCGGCAGACCTGACCAACCCCAAAGACGGCGAGATAGGACAGGTCTATGCGCCAATGAATCTGCAGGCTGCCGAACAGTTGGCAAAAACCGCAGGCGTGACAGCAGCCGGTGCGACACTCGCAGCAGTCTTCTATACGCTCGCGCGATTCACAAACAACGACGAGCTCTGTATCACCACTATCTCCAACGGTCGTTCGAACCTCAAGATGTCAAACACGATGGGTATGATGGTAAACACCTTGGCGATGAGTTGCAAGATTGGCAATGAGAGCGTGCAGCAGTTCGTCAAAGAGACAGGCGAGCAATTCGAGCAAACCCTGGCGCATGAGAACTATCCGTTTGCACAGATAGCCGCCGACTATGACCTGACGGCAGAAATCATGTACGCCTACCAGCTCGGCGTCCTTTCCGAATACAAAGTGAAAGGACAAACAATAGAGACGGAGAACATGGAACTGAACGTACCGAAGTTCAAGATCGCTTTCTATATCGTGGAGGTAGAGGGTGTTCCGTCTGTGGTGGTGGAGTACGACAACGGCCGTTACAGCCAAGCCATGATGCAGAGTTTGGCGCAATCCGTTTGCAATGCCGTGACTGCTTTTGCCAAGGACGATCAGGTGGCATTACGTTCTGTTTCGCTGTTAGATGCCAACCAAACAGCTGTACTGGATTCGTTCAACGAGACCCACGTCGATTATGATGATACGCAGACGGTGCTTTCGCTCTTCAAAGCGCAGGTAGCCGCTGTGCCGGATAATATAGCGGTTATCTTCCGCGACAAACGGATTACGTACCGCGAGTTGGACGAGATCACCGACCGTATTGCCGCAGGTCTGCATCCCACGACCAACGTCATCGCGATCATGGTCGGGCGCTCGGAATGGATGCCTATCGGAGCCCTCGCGGTGATGAAAACAGGTTGCGCGTATATGCCGCTTGATCCTTCATACCCCGAAGAGCGACTGCAGTATATGCAGAAGGACGGTAACTCCTGCATGCTCCTGACCGAGAAAGAGTTGGAAGAACTTCGTGATCACGAGATCACGTCATCACGTCATCACGAGCCTAAGCCGGAGGACCTCTTCATTCTCCTTTATACATCCGGTTCTACCGGTGTACCGAAAGGGGTGATGTTGGAGCACAGGAACCTCGTAGCGTTCTGCCATTGGTACCACCGTTACTACGACTTGCAGCCGGGTGACAAAGTGGCGGCATACGCTTCGTTCGGTTTCGACGCGTGTATGATGGATATGTATTCGGCTTTGACGCGCGGTGCCACTGTTTGCATCATCCCCGAAGACATACGACTGAACCTGCCGGAACTCGGACGCTATTTCGATGCAGAAGGCATCACACACTCGTTCATGACGACGCAGATCGGTTGTCAGTTTGCAGCGAACGTAGCGTGTCATTCGCTCAAACATCTGTCCGTGGGAGGTGAAGCACTCTTACCGCTTAACCCGCCAACGGCATATAAATTCTACAATGGTTACGGACCGACGGAGTGTACCGTCTTCACTACCATCTATCAGGTATCCGAATATGAGCAACACACGCCTATCGGCAAGCCGCTGGATAACTTGCAGTTATTCATCATGGACACCAACGGCCAGCGTCTGCCGCTCGGAGCTGCCGGAGAGCTATGGGTAACCGGGCCGCAAGTAGGACGAGGCTATCTCAACCTGCCGGAGAAAACAAAAGAAACCTTTGTGGAAGCTAAAATCACGAGATCACGTGATCACGAGACCACGACAGTTCGTTGCTACCGAACCGGTGACATCGTGCGTTACCTGCCGGACGGAAATATCCAGTTTGTAGGACGCCGGGACGGACAGGTCAAGATCCGCGGTTTCCGTATCGAGCTCAAAGAGGTAGAGGCGATTATCCGTGAGTTCCCGGGTATCAAAGATGCTACCGTGCAGGCTTTCGATTATCCGAACGGAGGAAAGTACATCGCGGCTTATATCGTGAGTGATGAGCAGATTGATATTCAGGCGCTTAACGCCTTCATCCGCGAATCCAAACCGCCGTATATGGTACCGGCGGCGACGATGCAGATTGATGCTATTCCTCTGAACCAGAACCAAAAAGTGAACCGCAAAGCACTACCGGCACCGAAGATCCAAGCCGATGACCGCGAATATGTAGCACCGGCTAACGATACGGAGAAACTTTTCGCTGAGATCTTTGCCGGCATTCTGAGTCTGGACAAAGTGGGAGCAACGGATAACTTCTTCGAATTAGGCGGCACTTCGCTCATGGTCACCCGCGTCATCATCGAAGCGGATAAAGCCGGCAAGCACATCGCTTATTCCGACCTGTTCAGTCACCCGACCCCGCGGGCACTGAGCGAATTACTGAGCGGCCATAAGGGCGACGAAGGAAGCAGCAAATCAGACACGGAGATCACCGATTTCGATTACGAACCGATTAACGAACTGATCCAAAAGAATAACTTGGACACCTTTGTACATGGTACATCGTCCAATCGTACTTTAGGTCACGTCCTGCTTACGGGTGCTACCGGATTCTTAGGTATTCATGTGCTCAGAGAGCTGATTGATTCCGATGCCAAGACCATCACCTGTCTTGTCCGCGGTAAAGATCAGAAGGACGCAGAACGCCGCGTGCGCAACTTGCTCTTCTATTATTTCAACCGCCATTTCGATGAACTCTTCGGCACACGGCTCTTCGTTCTTCCGGGAGATGTGACTTCTGATTTCGGACACATCACCGGACCGAACGAAGAAGCCATCAACACGGTCTTCAACTGCGCAGCGAACGTCAAACACTTCTCCAAAGGTACCGACATCGAGGATGTGAATACCGGCGGCGCACAGCGTTGTGTCGATTTCTGTCTCGCTACCGGAGCAGCGCTTGTACATGTATCGACTACTTCGACAGGAGGTATATGGATCGGCAAGAACCCCCCGATACTGACGGAGCGGAATCTCTATTTCGGCCAATATTTGGATAACCAATATATGCGTTCCAAGTTCCTGGCGGATCGTCTGATTTTGGATGCCATCGTGCATAAGGGGCTGAAAGCCAAGATCATGCGTGTCGGCAACCTTGCTGCCCGTAGTTATGACGGCGAGTTCCAGGTGAACTTTACCTCCAACAGTTACATGGGCAGAATCAAGATCTTCAATATGTTGGGTTGCTGTACATACGAGCAATTCGATGAGTTGACCGAGTTCTCGCCGATTAACGAGACCGCCAAGGCGATTGTTCTTCTGGCGCACACACCGGACGAGTGCACCGTCTTCCAACCCTATAACACCCACACAAGGCTCTTGGGTGACGTGCTGACGGGTCTCAAGAAGATCGGTACCGAGCTGCGTTTGGTGGAGAACGAGGAGTTCAATGCCATCATGCAGAAGGAAGCGCTTGATCCCAAGAAAGCATCGCTTCTGACTCCTATGTTGGCTTACCAAGACATGGCGAACGGTCAGCCGGCACAAGAGACCGACCGCGATAACGCTTATACGTCGCAGGTACTCCTCCGTCTCGGGTTCCGTTGGACAGAGTTGGATAGCGACTATTTCGACAAGATCTTCATTGCCATCAGCCAATTGGGATTCTTCGATGTGTGATGGTTGCGATACGAAAAAGGCCGCGCTTTGAACGAGCGCGGTCTTTTTTGTATCAGCCAAGCTTGGCTGATCCCTTACACCGTAGCGATAACGTCCCAGACGAAGGCGCGAACGCCCACTTCCTCGTTTCGCATATCCAGTTTCTTGATGGACTCAAGAAGTGCGGGCACCTGTTCGTCCTCTACGACGGTGATGACACAGCTGTTCATTTCCGGCCAGGCGTGGGTACCTCGGCGGGGTTCGCCGCCGTTCGTACCACGACCTTGTACTTGCTCAAAGAACGTGAAGCCTTTGATGCCTAACACATCCAACATATATTCTACACGACCCGTATTAGCCTGGTTGAATACAATCATAACACTTTTCATTTCTCGTCTCCTTTCTTTACTTTGAGGTCCATGAAGATGAATTTCTTGCGGAGGGCTTCCTGTTTGTCACGGTCTCCGTGGCGGGACATAAAGCCATAGAGCACGGGCACTACGTACAGCGTCAGGAAGGTCGAGACGGTCAGACCGCCGATGACGACGATACCTAATGGTTGCCACATCTCGGCACCTTCACCGGAAGAAACCGCCATAGGAATCATACCGAGGATGGTAGTGAACGCCGTCATGAGGACAGGACGGATACGGCTGCGTCCGGACATCTGGATAGCCTGATTCAACTCGTAGCCACGCTCACGCATGAGGTTGATATAGTCCACCAGCACGATACCGTTCTTCACCACAATACCTACGAGGAGCACCAGACCGAGGGCACCGATCATATCCAGCGAACGGCCTGTAAGCCAGAGGGCTACGATAACACCCGAGAGAGCAAACGGGATAGAGAACATGATGATTGCCGGCATTCGGAGGCTCTCAAACTGCGAAGCCATGACGATATATACCAGCAGGATAATCATCAAACCGAGCAGAATCATGTCGGAGAAAGTATCCTGCTGCGTCTCGTAGTTACCGCCGATATGGGTGGAGTAACCGACAGGGATGTCGAGTTGCGGAACAACCTCCGTCTCAATCGCTTTCGCCAGTTCACCAAGAGTGGTGTTGTACGGCGTAGCCTTGACAGTGACGATACGCTGACGCGCTTTACGCTCGATGGTAGGCGGCGCCCAGTATTCGCCGACCGTAGCTACCTCGGACAGTTTGACGGTCTTGCCCGTCGCTGTCGGGATAGAGAGGTCGAGGATGTCGGAGATCGAGTTGCGGTCATCTTCCTCCAGACGAACCACGATATCGTACTCCGAACCATCGTCCTTGAGATAGCCGCACGCCATACCTGCCACACGGTTGCGGAGGTAGGTAGAGATAGTAGCGGAACTCAAACCGAGGCGCGACGCTTTCTCTTTGTCCACGGTAATCTTGATATCCGGACGGTCGTCCTCTCGGGAGATATTCACGTCGCGGGCACCGGGCAGTTGCGAGATGAGCTGACGGCATTGCTCCGCCATCTGGGAGGTTTTGTCGAAATCATATCCGTAGATCTCCAGATCGACAGTATTACCGTTACCGCCGGGACCTCCGGAAGAAACGACGCACTGGTATTCGTTGATCTCCGGGTATTTCGCCATCTCCTGACGCAGCAGTTCGGCGATTGTCCAGATGTCGCGGTCGCGCTCCCATTTCTTAGGCAGACGGACAGTCATCTGAATCTTGTTGTTCATCGTTGAAGAGAAGAGAGCAGCGATAGAGGCATCGTCGTTCGAACCGGCGGAGGTGTTGATCAACTGAATCTCCGGCACGAGTTCAACGAAGCGCGCTTCCAGTTTGCGGGCGGTCTTGAGGGTCTCCTCGATACGCGTACCGCGTTGCAGTTTGACGGTCACAGTCAGACGTCCATTATCCTGCTCCTGCATGAAGTCCGTACCGATCTTGCCCATGAAAACAGGGATCAGAGAAGCGGCAAAGAAAGCAATAAGGATAAGGAAAGTGAGCGCTTTGTGACGCAGACACCAGCCCAGCGACTTAGCGTAGTACTCGTCAATGACATCGAGCATGTGTACCACCGTGCGGTCATACCAGCCTTTCTTGCCCGCCTCGTCATCCACCAGATTGCCGTTCTCATCCACATGCACTTTCTTGGCTTTCAGCAGTTTGGAGCAGAGCATAGGCGTCAGCGAGATAGCCACAAGGGTGGAGGTACAGCACACGACCGTCACGATCCATCCGAGCTCGTGGAACATGATTCCTGCCATACCGGAGAGCATGGTCAGCGGCACGAACACCACTACGAGCACGAGCGTGGTAGCGATAACGGATACCCATACCTCGTTGGTGGCATAGATAGACGCCTCGTGCGGGTCCTCGCCGCGCTCCACGTGACGGGTGATATTCTCCAAGACCACGATCGCATCGTCCACCACCATACCGATAGCGATGGTGAGCGAACAAAGGGAAATAATGTTAAGCGACGAATCCGCAAGGCCGAGGTATATAAACGCCACGATGAGGGCGATAGGAATGGTGATACCGATGATGATGGTAGCACGCCATTTGCCGAGGAAGAAGAGCACCACGAGCACCACGAAGAGCAGGGCGTAGAGCACGGATTCCTCAAGGGAGTTGATGGAGTTCTGGATGTTCTCCGAAGAATCATAGATCTTCTCGATCTTCACGTCCGTCGGGAGCTGTTTCTGTATCTTCGCCAGTTCGGCACGCACGTCGCGGCAGACCTGCACGGTGTTGGCACCTGTCTGCTTTGCGATGACCAGACGCACCGCTTCACGGCCGTTGGTCTTCTCGTCCAGCGAGAGGTCTTTGATGGTATCCTTGACGGTAGCGATGTCGCGGATGAAGACCTGCTGGCCCTGCGGCGTCATGGCTACCATGAGGTTCGCTATCTCTGAAGACTCGATGTACTCCGAACGCACCTGCATTTGGTACTGCTCCTGCGGCATCTTGATCGTACCCGAAGAGAGGTTGAGGTTGTTCGCCGAAACGACTTGTCCCACCTGCTCCAACGTAATACCGTAGGCGTCCAGTTTCTGCTGGTCGATATTGACATACACATAGCGGTCCGGCGCACCCGAAAGGGAGATATTACCGATACCGTCGATGTGGTTCAACTGCGGCACGACCTCGTCGTTGAGGATCTTGTCCAGACCCGCGTAGGTCTCATCCGCCGTGATCGAGTATTGACAAATAGGCATGGAGGACGTGGAGAGTTTGAAGATAACCGGCTTGGCGCAGTTGTCCGGCAGGTTGTTCGCCGCCATATCGACGAACGAACGCACGTCGTTGACTGCCTCGTCCATGTTACTACCCCACTCCAGTTCCAGCGTCACCACGGAGATATTATCCTTACTCTGCGAAGTGATGTGTTTGAGGTGATCGACGGAGGTCAGGGCGTTCTCCATGATCTTCGTCACGTTGGTTTCCATCTCGGAAGCCGACGCGCCCGGATAGGTGGTCATGACCGTTATATACGGCGGGTCCATCTCCGGGAACTGGTCAATCGGCAGCTTCAGGAAACTGTATATACCGATGACGATGACCGCCACAAAGATAAGGGCGGTGGTCACCGGTTTTTCGATTGCTGATTTATAAATGCTCATAATTGTATTTACGATTTAACGATGAACACTTTTCCGATTTAACGATTGATTTACGATTGAGTTCAATTGTACAATTTGTTAAATCGTCAATAACTCGTACCTCGTCAATCGTCCAATCGTCAATTACTCCACTACATTAACCTTCACGCCATCCACGAGTTTGTGCTGGCCCGTGGTGACGAACTCAACACCGGCTTTGATCTCCGGAGCGATGATCTCGATGTCCTGGTCGAAGCGCTGCCCCAATTCCACTGCCACACGTTTGGCACGACCGTCCTCCACGATGAAGACATAACGATCGTTGGCACCGACCAGTTTCTCCACGCTCTGGTAAGGCACAACCATAGCCTCAGCCTTGCCCAGACCAATTGTCGTCGTCACGTACATACCCGGACGAAGCAGATTCTTGTCATTCGGGATGACGATCTTGCACTGGAAAGTATGGCTGGAGGGGTCAATAGTCGGATAGACAATCTCTACGGTAGCGGGGAAAGTCTTGCCGGGATAGATCTCCGAAGCCAGCGTCAGTTTCATTCCCTCTTTGAAGAGCGGGAAATAGGTCTCCGGGATTGCTACCAGTGCTTTGAGCTTATCAATCTGCGTGAGGATCAATATCGGCTGGCCGCTGTACAGCTCGCCGTCCTCATAGTTCTTAGCAGAGATGACGCCCTTGAAAGGCGCTTTGACATAGGTGTTGGCCTCCAGGAATTCCAGTTGCTCCTTGGTGGAGTTGTACTGTGTGATGACCTGGTCGTACTGCTGCTGGGTAGCCGACCCGGAGCGGAGCAGCTGGGTAACACGGTTCTTCTCCACCTCGAGGTTAGCCATCGTGATCTTGGTGGTCTTGTACTGGGTCTGATCCATGCGGACGAGGTTGTCGCCGGTTTTCACTTTGTCACCCACCTCACGATAGATGTGCTCGATCTTGCCGGTGAGCGACGGAGCCACGTTCTGCGTCAGATAGCCCTGCAGGTTGGTAGAGACGCTGATTTCGCGCTCTATCAAACGGGGTTGGAGAACCACGGTGCGTACTTGTTCTACGCGCTCTTCCTCCTGCGTAGCGGTTGTTTCAGTTTTCTTGCCGCAGCCGACCAACGCCAGCGCAGCAACGATGTAAAGAATGTTCTTTCTCATATATATTAATTTATTATTTCTTTCAACTATCAACTGTCAACTATTTATTCAAAAACTCCTCCAGATCCGCCTGCGCATTGATCAGCGTCAACATCGCATTCACATAAGTCGATTGCGCATTGATCAGGTCGTTTGACGCGTTGGTCAGCTCCAAGTTGGACGCTGCGCCCCATTTGAATTTCTCGGTCGCGGATTTGAACACACGCTGCGAAACCTCAATATTATCTTTCTCGTTGATATAGGTCTCATATGCGTTCGTCAGGTTAAAGCACAGCTGACGATATTGAATAGCCAAGTTATCCGTCATCTCCGAAAGGTTGTTTTTCGCCTCTTCGTAAGCAATCTTCTTCTCGATCACACCTGCCGCACGTTTGCCGGATGACCAAAGCGGCATTGACACGGTGAAGGCAACGGTATGTGGCGAGTTCATCATCTCAAAGCCGGCATCTTTTCCATAATCACGATAGTTGTATTGATATGCCAGACTAACCGTCGGTCCATATGCCCAGCCGGCCATATGCACATTGCGTTTCGCCAACTCAGCAGACTTAGCCACTTGCTGGTAACTAAGGTTGTTGTGAATATCAAAATCAGCAGCGAGTAAGTTCAGCACACGCTCCGGGGACAAGATATGATCAATATTGTCGGTCAGCGTCAGCTCTGTCTCTACCGGCACATCCAGCAGCACTTTCAGACTGTTGGTCGCGAGCTCGATATTCCGTTTCTGCGTATTGATATTGTTCTTCAGCGTGTTCACGCGCACGCGGATCTGATCCGCTGAGGTCTGCTCGGCCGCGCCGGCATTCACCGCATTCTGCGTGATACGCTCCAAGTTCTGGATATTGTTCAGACTTGAATCCAACAGATTAGTGATACTCTGTAACGCCAATACCGACACATAGCTGCTCATAATACTGCTGCGCAACTCGTCCTCGGATTTCTCCAACGCGATCTTCTTCATGTCGATGGCTATGTTGTTCAACAGCACACCCACAACACCCTGACCGTTGATACCGACTGAAGTCTGTACACCATAGACCCAAGGTGACATAGACATAGGAAAAGGCATGCCTGGGAAATTGACCGTTTTCAAATGCAAGCTATCGTCATACATCAACGTCTTACCAACACTTCCTTGCGCTTGCGGCAACATAGCGGCTATCGTCTGCCAGCGGGCAGCATAGGCCTCTTGTACAGCCAACGAAGCATTTTTCAACGTCCGGTTTTGTTTCACCGCATAATCCTGTGCTTCGCTCAGACTAAAACTCAATGAGGCGGGAATATCTTCCTGGCTTCTTGGCTTTTGGTCTTTTGCCGCCGCCAACACACGGTCTTCCGCCATCATCGTGACACTCATCACGAGTGCCATCATCAAAAATAAACTCTTTTTCATATCTATAAATTCTATTCTTTCAACTTCTTATCTCCTCCCCTCTATGGGGAGGTCGGGAGGGGCTTCTTACTGATACAACTTCATCCCCTCTTCACTCAGCACGCCGCGAACGAATATATCCATCGCCGTGTGCCCCAACTGATGCATGTTATGACCATGCCCCTCTATCTCCTCAAAATCGCGAATCGCATCGCTGTGAATCTTGGCCATCAACACCGCTGTTAATTCTATATTAAGGTTCGCGCGCACGAGGCCTTCTTGCAAACCCTGCTCCAAATAGCGCGCGATATACTCCTTCTGCGTACGGAAACACTCCGTCTGAAAATCCGCAAACTGACGGGGATAATACTTCTTCAGGTCATATACCAACTGCGGTACACGCCGTACATCGTTCTTCTCCGCATCTTGGTGTCTCAAAAATCGTGCCACTAACTTGCGGAAATCCTTCATCTGCAGCAACTCTTCCATCTTTCCCGCAATATAGAGCACATTGCTGTGCAACAACTGCGCCACCAACTCGTCTTTGGACTCGAAATACACATAGAAGGTCTTTTTCGAGATGCCCAATTCCCGACAGATATCATCTATCGAGACACTACGAATACCGAGGCGGAAGAACATCTCGCCTGCTTTCTTGATTATGTTACACTTCTGATCATCGGACATCTGTCATCCTTTCTGTTTTATCATCATTTTTGCGGGTATTTCGTGGGCATTTCGCGGGTTTTTCGCGGGTCTTTCGGGATCTCACTCCGTTTTTTTTTACCTTCCACATGCACGCTTTACCCCCAAAACGGCTGCAAAGGTACAACTTTTTTTTGACATACGCAAGAAAAAAGGAAACTTTTCGAGTGCAAAAAGTTTCCTTGTAAACTGTACTTTGCAAAATCGCTGTTCTTTGCAATATACTTATCGTACCCGCTGACCCGTCACATCGTAAACACGGTCATCCAAAACGATATACATCTGTCCGTTGATCAGCATTTTCCGCGCTTTTATACGCACTTCCTCGGTCTCCAACGCCGTTGCAGGACTTGTTGAGCAATCCAAAGTAGTGGAATAATAGGTCTTTTGGATGATGCCTTCTTGCTGTTTGTACAGATAAATCGGTGCGTCTTGGCCGTTGTAATAAGACCAATAAGCTTTTTTCGTATAGAACTCCAATTGCCGATCACTATAAGTAGCAGAACTGAATACCCAAACTCCCTCATTTACTTCGCAGGAGAACTTATTCTCCGTTGTGTTGGTTCCTAATTTGATGTTGTAATAAGTCTTCCCATTTTTGACACTTTGCTCTATATAGAGGTAACCTGCCGCACTATTATTTAACGTTATAGTTCCGGCATTTTCATCAATCTGCCATATAATCTTACTATTTTCTGTAGTAATCACTTCGTCATTTGCTGTTACCTCCACAGATCCGAGATAGTACGTGTTCTTCGAATCCGTACTCATTGCCAGCAACTTACTCGTATCTGCCACCACCAAATAATTAGCATCGGTCAGTTCGGCTTTACTGATTATCTTCTTATACTGATTCGTGAGTCCTGTTCCGGCATCGTCGGTCTTTGTATAAACGGCATAGTAATTTACATTCAAAGCAGGCACTGTCGCCGGCGTACTAACCTCCGGCTCAGCAGTATTATCTGCCGAATACTGCATGGTACTCCACCCCACGAAACTATATCGCTCGCAACTCTCCGGATCGGTAAGTCCCTCTATCGCCTCTCCGGCATAATCGGTCACACTCATATATACCGCCTCACCATTCCAGAACGTCAGCGTGAACTTCGGATCTTCTTTCCAAACGGCATACAAATCCACATCCGCTGCGGGAACAATCATGCCGCCATCGTTATACGCTTTGCTGCCACCTGCACTCAAAGACCAGCCTTCGAACGAATAGTGCGAGCGCACAAACGGGTTCGTCTCTAACTCGGTCTCGGTGTTTTGCAAGGTCTCCTGCACACGCGTCTGACCCTTTCCGTCATTGGAGTGATACGTGATCGTCACTTTCTTGGCAGTCGAGCAACTCAACCCATAGTTCGTATAAGTCACCTTTCCGCTCTGCTTATACAGCGACAACGCACCGCCTGTTTGTGTGGCATAGCAAGCGAATCCATAAGTGCCGTTATTACGCAAATTGGCATTGATATTGTTTGCAGCATTCGCTTTGTTTACAAACTCATAAGTCGCTGTTCCGCTGACCGTCCACTGGGCTTGATCATCACTTCCGTCTGACAGGAGTTTGGCTTGATTCTTGGTACCTGTACTTGCGACGTAACTGCTTTCCCCGGCATTGTAGATCCGCCAATACCCGTTGGTTTGTGACAAATGCCAAATGATGGATGCATCCTCTGTAGCGATCTTGTCCGCACTCACACTCACTTCTGCGTAACCGAGACGATTGCTTGCTACCGTAGCTTTCATCGCCTTACCGTTATAATAGATCACATAATCGCCTTCCGTCAATTCTCCTTTATACAACGCAAACTCACCGCCGCCGTCTTCCGTTTCCTTGTCCGCATAAACGGCATAGTACGTCGCTGCCTTGGAAGCAACAGGAATAGTAGCCGCCGTGTACAACTCTGCCGGCTTCTCGCTCACCGTACTGCTCGTCGTCCAGCCCACAAACACGCGGCTCTCCGAACAATCCGTCACACTCGGCGCATTCGGACGAAGACCCTTGGTCACTTCCGACGTGGATTTCTTGCCGTCCACGCTCCATGTGATCGTGTATTTGGTCGGCGGTACAGGCGTGTCGCTGCAATCCAGATTGAATGCCTCGCCTTGACGAACACCCCAGATATACTCCGCCAGACACGGATAATCGATAAACGGATTCCTGTTGCCTTGCAAGCCGTAAACAGTGTTCATACGTACGCGCTCTTTCTCGCTCACAGGATCATTGCGATGCCATTCCAACAACAAGTCACGCGTCAACGGCAGGAACTCATGCCAATCGCTGTTCGTCATATGATTAGGAACGGCCTCTGCCTGCCATACAGCCGTGTCGCCATAAGCCATCGCGATATAGAAGAACGCACGTGCGAAATCACCCTTATACTCATCGGGCGGACAAAATACTTCCAAATTATCCCTGCCGGCATCCTTGCCGTTTACCCAAACACCGTTGTTGAACGTCGTGTCGGTCGGTACGCCCGGACCGCGGTTGCTCTTACTGCGGTTTGCTGAATAATCAGACGGCACTAAATGATGCAGGTCGCAATAAGCGTGCTTGTTACCGCTCTCGCCGCCGAACCACGAGTTCGGGAACATATGCTCGATGTCACAATTTGCCACACTCGCGGTCGTATTGTCCGGATTGAAATAGCGCTTGTTGTTCGAATACATATCCACTACGCTGTTATCCGCCTCATTACGATCCGTGTACCAGAACGCATCCCATGTGTTGTTCTTGCCGCTGCCGTACGAATACCGCTTGGTGTAATGAGCCCAAGTCAGTTCAGCCAGTCTCGATTTCAAAAGCGAATCGCTCAATCCTTCCACCGGCGCATAATAATCCGGATCAAGCGGATCAACTCCGCCGCCACTACAATCATTGCCCGTATAGGACGCATCATAGGCGGACACTAATGCACTCAGCTCCACACTCTCGCCCACTTTTTCGCCCCAGATATATTCTACCAGACAAGGATAATCCACATATGGGTTACGGTTCTTTTGATGGGCGTAGATGGCGTTGTTACGGATTCGCTCTTTATCGCTTACCGGATCTTGGCGGTGCCATTTGAGCATCAGATTTTTCATATAATCCGTCAAGTTGGCTACTCCGCTGGTATAAGTGAACGATATAGAACCGGATCCGTTTGTAAAATCGGTAGTTCTGTAACGTGTCACCATATAGAAATACACGCGTGCGAGGTCGCCCTTATAGCTTCCGTACTCGCCTCCCTCACCCGGATCAAACACAGTGCCGCTATAACCGGCAAACGTACTGGTTCCCAAATGACCATAACCGTATGTACTACAATCCTTGCTCGCGTTGTTCTCTCCGTAAGGATAGTTACTGCGAACAGAATTCATCTTGATATCCGTCGGGAACACATGGTGGGCATCGCTTTTCATCGGGCTTGCCTCGCCAAAATAGGATTGAGGCACTGTGTGCTCTTTGTTCCATCCTGTTCCGCAGGTCGTCGCAGAAGAACCCGCGTCGCCGGCGACATATGCCTTTGACGAATAAATGTCCTCCATCGTCTTGCTGCTACCATTATAGAAATCCGAAGGATCTGTGCTCGCGGCATAGATACTGTTAGGCAAACTGCTATACCCCGTACTCACATACCCGGTAGAGATCACTGTACACAACTGAGTACGAAGTGCATCGCTGGAAGCACTATTCGACTTTCCGTCTATACTCGAATAGTAAGTAGATAGGTTGGTATTTGGATCAACCGCTAAAACCACTTGCGCCGCTATCATCAGCGCCAACAAAGAAATAAAATTTCTTTTCATGATATCAACTCGCTTTTGTTTCTAATTTATTGAGCCTGCAAAGTTAGTGTTTTTTTTTGACATACGCAAATTTTTTTTTACTTTTCACCGTTTTCGCCTTAATTCTCTCCTTTTACCCCCTCATCGCACTTGAATACGCATTCAAAAAAGAAGGAGCTGCATCGCTGCAGCTCCTCCTCCAATTATCAACTTTCAAAATTTGGCTCAGCCAAATAATCGTGCCTTTTAGGCTAAGAATTGTCAATTATCTAACCTGAACGCCCTGTACGTTGTACATCTTGTTGTCGCGTACGATGTAAAGTGCACCGTCCACAACTACTTTCTGAGCCTTCTCGGTCAGTACTACGTTCTCGATGCCTTGGCTTCCTGCAAGAACCCATACGCCTTCACCGATCTGGTAGTAATCGGTACCGGTCGTACCATCGTGTCTGCGTTGGATTGCGCCCAAAACAACTACTTGGTCACCGACTGCCAGTTCAACGTTCTCGTCGCCATAGCACTTGTAAGCCATGAACTCGCTCTCGGTTGCATTGGCATCATCTGCCAGCATGAAATACTCACCGTTTTTCGATACGTAGATCACATAACCGGTTACCTCATACAATGCCGGAGCAGTTACCGTTACAATCGAATCTTTTACAGGAGTCAGATCCAGGCCCTTAGCGATTACCGTTGCCTCTGCTACGTTAACTGGGATGATCTCCGGCTCTCCGTGAACTGCCGAACCGCCACCAATCTCAATCGTAGTTCCCTTTGCACTTACATACTTCTGGATCTTACCTTGTACATAGATGTAGTCACCGTCTTTTACCAACTCATCCGGCGAGCAGTTATATGCGTAGAATGTGCCGTAAGCCTCCGGGAAATCAGCCATGTAAACATTCTGACTTGTCTTGCAGCTATCCGGTGCATAAGCCTTGGTGGCAAAGCCTTTTACTACATAAATATCGTCCGAATAAGCGCCGTCTTCCAATGCCATACCAAGAGCGATGGCCTCAGTTACGGTAATAGTTTTGATCTCCGGTGCTACACCTTCTTCCAATACCTCGAACTGAACACCCATACCGTCGTTCTCGATCGTGCCTTTGAAGTTCTTGATCTTGCAAACGATAGTGATCTTTGCGCCCAAACCGATCTCTTTCTCTACGTTCGGTTTGCCGCGATATACATAGAATGCTTTTGCCTTATCGCTCGTCTTTTCACCCTTCGTATCGGTGATCCAGAACGTCTCATTCTTGTATTGCTCAGAGAACGGTACATCAATCGATGATACATAACCGGTGATTGCATAGCGGTTGTCGGTAGCTTGACCTTGCTCCATTTTCTGACCGATTTCCATCGCTTGAGCTACGGTAATGGTATCAATCTTCTCTTCCAGACCTTGAGCAGCAACAGTAACATCAGCTGACTTCGAGTTCTCAATAACCGGCTCCTTGCACTCTTTGCTGTATTTCGTAATCAATACGGTTACATACACGTGTGCGTTCAGACCGATCTCTTTCTCTGTATCAGGTTTGCCGCGATATACATAGAAAGCACCATCAGCGTTCGAAGCAGCACGGCTTCCTAACTCATCTGCAATCCAGAATGTCTCGTTCTTGTATTGGGAATCGTAATAAGTTTCAATCGAAGATACATATCCGTCGATCACATATTTCTTCTCCGTTACAGCATTGTCTAACAGGTCATAACCGATTTTCAATGCCTGAGCTACGCTGATTGTATCTGCTTGTGCCGGCTCAATCGGTTTGCCATCTGCACCGATCTTCGTCATCGATCCGTTGATTACCTCAATAATAACCTCTGCGGGTTTATCGCCGGAAGCTGCTTTTTTGTATTTTGCCAGCGTTCCTGCCAACTCTACATAATCGCCAACGGCTACTGCCTCAGCTACTGCCAGATAAGAGCCTTCAATAACACCCGACTTGGAGCCTTTCGTATCGCTCAACCATGCACTCTGTTTGCCGTTCTTAGCGCCATAAGCATAAGTTACATAACCGCGCACCTTAACTTCACCGCCTTCTACGGTTGTCTTATCCTCTTGCGGATCTGCAATATTTGCAGCTGCTTTTACTGCATCATCACAAGAAATCACGCCTTCAGGCAACTCCGGAGTGTCATCTATCGGTTGCGGTGCGTTTGGATTAGCGCCTAACATCTCTGCAAAATAACCACCGGAAATCTCATTGATTGTGATACCTGTCTTGGAGTTGGTATATTCTACAAGAGAGCCTGCATATACCAATACCGTGTCACCTTCATGAATAGTGTTCTTTGCCTCGTCAAGGGATGCCCATTTTGCATTATTCTTTCCAAAGCCGTCATACAACTCAATCGTATCGTTCGCATTCTCAAGATCTGCGAGCCAGAAGCTTGCGTGACCATTGAAATTCTGATAGGTAATGAACGGTGCGCCCATTACGACACCATATACAAAGTGGTCTTTCGCATCTTTTTCTTTAATAAGCGCTACTGCCTCAGATACAGAGATTGTATCCGGCTTCCATACTACTGCTTCTTCGCCAATTGTCAAAGTGGCTGACGTGATCTTCGATGTTGCAGTTGCCGTAATGGTAACTTCTTTTGATTTTCCTGTCCAAGCTTTCCCGGAAAACTCAGAGAACGAAATGGCAGATCCTGCAAACTCGATTGCTGTAATGTCATCATCTGCTGTGAACTTCAATGTACCATTTGTGTACACACGCAGATCAAAATTTCCGTTCGAGTTCCAAATACGGGTTGCTGTACTTCCGCTGGTAACGGTCATAACAACATCTTCTACTTGAACCGGTTCTGTCAAATCTGTTCCTGCACTTGCCGCAGGAGGTGTAATACCTAAATCTGCCGGCTTGGTAAAGTCGAACACAACTTGCTTCGCGTTAACAGCCGCTACTGCTACCAACGCCAGCACGAAAGTAAAAAACTTTTTCATGTCGATAATTTGTTTAATAATTAATTTGTTGAGTTTATTTTGTGTTTATAAAAATAACTATGCTTCTTTTCAAAACATCTTTTTATACCACTTTTTGAACATCCTTTTATGCTCTACAACATCTTTTATTCTCAACCACACATTTTCGGTGCAAAGATACAAAATAATTTTGACATGCGCAAATATTTTTGCTTTTTTTTACAAAATTCTTCATTTATTTGCATAATTCAAAAAAAAGCAGTAACTTTGCACGAAAATTGTACTTTTTACTTTGTCAAATTGTACTTTACATTATGGCGAAACTACTGATTATAGATGACGAAAGAGGTATTCGGAACACGCTTCGAGAAATCCTCGCAGATGAAGGATACGATGTCGATGTTGCCGAAAATGGCAAACTGGGATTCGAAATGGCGCAAGCCAAGGCGTACGACCTCATCTTCTCGGACATAAAAATGCCCGAGATGGACGGACTTGAACTGCTCTCTGCCCTCAAGTCCGGCGAAGAACCCATTGACGCTCCTGTCGTCATGATCTCAGGACACGGAGACGTGGAAACGGCCGTTCAAGCACTCAAAATGGGCGCGTACGACTTCCTCCTCAAACCCCTTGACCTCAACCGCATTCTCATTACCACCAAGAATGCCCTTGAGTCCAAATCGCTCAAACAAGAAACCAAAATCCTCCGCAAACGTGTGGCTGCGAAAGGACCGCAGATGATCGGCGAGTCCGCTGCCATTACGCACGTACGCGAAATAATAAATAAGGTCGCTCCCACAGAAGCACGTGTCCTCATCACAGGCCCGAACGGAACCGGTAAAGAAGTGGTTGCACACCTTCTGCACGAACAATCAGCGCGCGCAAACGGCCCTATGGTCGAAGTCAACTGCGCGGCTATTCCTTCCGAACTCATTGAATCAGAGCTGTTCGGGCACATGAAAGGTTCGTTTACGGGAGCAGTCAAAGATCGTGCTGGTAAGTTCGAACAAGCTGACGGAGGAACACTCTTCCTGGACGAAATAGGCGATATGTCGCTTGCCGCACAGACCAAAGTGCTCCGTGCGCTGCAAGAGAGCGAGATCACACGCGTCGGTTCGGACAAACCCGTCAAAGTGAACGTCCGTGTCCTTGCGGCAACCAACAAAGACCTCACCAAAGAAATCGCAGAGGGCAACTTCCGAGAAGACCTTTTCCATCGCCTCAACGTCATTCCTATTCATGTTCCCGCACTCAATGACCGGGTAGAAGACATACCGCTCCTCGTGGATTATTTCACAGAGAAAATCTGCGCGGAACAAGGCATCGCGCCCAAGACTTTTACCCCCGATGCAATCAAAGCCCTGCAATCCAAAAACTGGACAGGAAACATCCGCCAGCTCCGTAACGTCGTCGAGCGTCTCATCATCCTCGCCGGTCCCAAAATCACCAAAGAAGACGTAGATTTGTATGCGTAAAAACCCCACCCTGACAATGTTCTACGACCGTCCACTGGACGCTCGATCGGGCGAAGCCCTTCACCCCTCAAGGGAGGGATAGATGGATGAGAAGTATGATTTTGCAATCATTAAACATATTAAATTATCGCAACATCCGCGAAGCATCACTTGAGTTTGCACCCAAACTCAACTGCTTCGTGGGGCTTAACGGTCAAGGCAAAACAAATGTGCTGGACGCCATTTATCTCCTCTCTTTCGCCAAATCCGCTTTCACCGCCCAGGACTCGCTCAATATCACCCACGGTGAACAAATGTCCATGGTTCAAGGGGTGTACGAACTTTCCCTCCCTTGTGTGGGTGAAGGGCTTTGCCCGATCGAGCGTCCGGTGGACGGTCGTAGAACAAATCAGGGAGAGGTTTCCGGTTTTACCATCTCCTGTGGTCTCCGAAAGGGTGTGAAAAAGCAGTTCCGGCGCGATAAGAAGGATTATACGCGGCTCATTGACCACATAGGCCTCATCCCCTTGGTAATGATCTCGCCTTCCGACCAGCAACTCATTGACGAGGGCTCCGATGAACGGAGACGGTTCATGGACGTGGTTATCAGTCAGTTAGACCGCAAATACCTCGATTGTCTCACCACCTATAACGCCCTGCTCAAACAGCGGAACGCCCTGTTGAAAAAATACGCAGATGCACCTAATCCGCCGGATGACTTGCTCGAAGTACTGGAATGGCAAATGATCGAACCCGCCGAGTATATCTTTGCGGCTCGATCGAAGTTCTTTGAGGCTTTTCATCCGCTTTTTGAATCGGTTTATCGCCGCATAGCCGGGGACGAAGAAATCCCGGTATTGAGTTATGTAAGCCAATTACAAGACCGTGATTTAAGCGAAGCGTACATCCGTACGCGTCAGCGGGATCTCATACTCGGCTGGACTTCGCAGGGTATTCATAAAGACGATCTCGAAATGCGTCTCGGCGACTACCCCTTGAAACAAGTCGGTTCGCAAGGCCAGCAACGCACGTTCGTCCTCGCCATGAAACTGGCACAAGCCCTTTACCTCTCTAATCAGCTCACCCCCTCTGAGAGGGGGACGGGAGGTGTACCCATCTTGCTTCTCGACGATATATTCGACCGATTGGACAGCCAGCGTGTGGAACGCATTGTGGAGATGGTACAAGGTCCCGAATTTGGTCAGATCTTTATCACCGACACCGACCGTCAACACCTCACCGACATCCTGCAGCCAAACAACAATGCCAAAATCTTCCACGTCGAAAATGGTGTGATTCAATAAATAACCCCACCCCGACCCTCCCCTCAAGGGAGGGAGATAGAGCAAAAATGAAACGATTTCTAAACATAATCATCTGTTTTCTTTTCCTCCCCTTGTGGGGAGGTCAGGTGGGATTTGTCTATGCGGAGATCTCTTTCCGCGGTGCTTGGATAGCGACGGTCGCTAACATCGATTGGCCAACTCCGGAAGCCGTTGGAAACACCTCTATGCAGCAATCAGAGATGATCTTCCTCCTTGATTCTCTGCAATCTATCGGCATCAACGCCATCATTTTCCAGGTTCGACCGACGGCCGATGCGCTCTACGACAGCCAACTCGAACCCGTCTCACACTGGCTCACCGGCAAACAAGGCTCTTGGGTCAATGACCAATTACCTGACACCAATTACCAATCCCCTTGGGATCCCCTTGAATGGACCATCGAACAGGCGCATGAGCGAAACATGGAAGTACACGTCTGGCTCAATCCCTATCGGGTCAATCTCGTCACAACCGACACTTCCACACTCGCGCCGGATCATATTATGCGCCAACACCCCGATTGGTTCTGGTGTTACAACAAACAGTGGTATTTTGACCCGGGGTTGGACGTCACACGGGAGTGGATTTGTACTATAGTACAAGACATCGTTACCCGTTACCCCGTGCAGGCTGTCCACATGGATGATTATTTCTACCCTTACCCTGTGGGCGGAAAAGAACTTCCGGACCAAGAGACTTTCCTTCGCTACCAGAATGGTTTTGAAGACATCCGGGATTGGAGGCGGAACAATGTCAACATGGCTATCCGGGCCATCAGTGAAACGATACATGAGTGCCGCTCGGACGTCGAGTTCGGTATCTCGCCTTTCGGCGTTTGGCGCAATGCCTCTGTGGACTCCACCGGGTCTGCCACACAAGCCGGGATCACCAATTACGACGATCTCTATGCCGACATCCGCCTTTGGATCCAAAACGGTTGGATCGATTATGTCCTCCCGCAACTCTACTGGGAGATAGGCAAACGTGTAGCGGACTACGAAATCCTCGCACACTGGTGGGCGAACGAAGTGCGCGGCACTAACTGCAAACTCTATATCGGCATGGCGCCTTATCGATTGGAGGGCGCTAAGAAAGATAATCCTTGGGGGCAAGGCAACGAAATCAGCCGGCAAATGCGACTTAACCGTACAATCCCCGAAATCACCGGAGAGTGTTTCTACTCCACCCGACCGCTCCTCCGCAATCCACGGGGAGTCTGTGACAGCATCAAAAACATTTATTCTGTCTCCGAATAGCGGATTTCAAACGCTCTTATTCGTAAATAGCAGAATTTCATTGAGTTGCATTTTGTATTTTTCAAATGCTTTTTCTTGCATATGTCCGCAAAAAGCAGTAATTTTGCAGCGTCAAACAAAAACTGTCTATTCGTATGAAAAAGTCATTATTGTTATTTGCTGTAGCAGCACTCGTTTTAACAGCGTGTAAAACATCCAATCCTCCAACTGACAACAGTATTCACGGGATGTGGTATTATACGTCCAGCGATGAAGACGGAACGGGCACGTCACTGCTCTTTGATGAAGACGGCTTACTAACATACCGCTGGGTACCGGATATTACCCAAAGTGATGTTATAGATTGGGGAGGAATGGTAAAGTCTATGACCTATACTACCGCAAATAACAAACTATGCATATCCTATGCTGATGCTTTAACGGAAATCTATCCACAATCTTTATTTGAATACACGACAGATTACACTATTCAAGGCGACAGGCTAACCATCAACCGTTTTTCATGGGATGGAGAGCGATTTGCAGAAGTAACTTTAGTTGCAGGTGAAGAAGTGCCAAAAGCAGAACTCAGCACACAGGACAAAACACGTTTGGACGCTATCTTCACCCCCGACAATCCGTATTTCCATTCCAACAAAGTGAACGAATATAACACTTGTATTGTCCGTTCTATGGAGGAACTGCAGGCCATGTGCCCGGAAAATGTGTCATTGCCGGAGATCGATTTCAGCAAAGAGTGTATTGTATTCTCCTATATACAATTTGCCAGTGTCAATTCCGGAGTGATTGGTACAACACTTTATCATAATCCTTTAAACGACTTATACGAATACCGTATCAAGAAACAGCGATGCTCGAATTGTTCTGATGCCATAGACCACCGAGTCGCTTATTCGGTGCATGCTATTCCCGGTAATTCTATTCGGTACATGACGGCTATTCCGCTGTTAAAATTCTATTGGCAATAAGAAAAGTAAAATAAACACCAACAGCCATGAAACGTATTTTATCAATAATAGGAGTCTGCGCGTGTGCATTAGTGTATGCCGATTCAACGGTGACCATTCCGATGACATATAAAAATGTTGAGAGTCTGACGGAAAGTGCAGACGATCCGGGTTCTTCGACCGTGGATCCTGTGGATCCGAATCAAGCCAGAGTGGAGCTGACCGGCAACACGCTGAACATATATGAAGGGTTGGAAGGAAATGCACATATATCGTTGTACAATATGACTTCCCCCCATGTTGTTCTGCAAACTTTCTTCGACGAGTCAGTCACCGTGACACTCACGGACACCGCACAATACAGTATACTATTATCCAACCCGAATTTAGGGGTCGTGTATGGTACATTCCGCTATCCCGTGGATCAGACCCGCAAAGTAATACAGGAAGGAAGATTGTATATCCTACTCGGCAATCATTCCTACAGCCTAAGCGGCGTGAAGATTCAGTAATATGAGCATCATTGCGGTCATATTATTATCCGGTGCGATGACGCTTTACCAGCACGGGAAAGTGTTGCGCGAAGAAGGCAAGCAGGTGGAAGCCATGCAGGCATTTATTGAGGCGGCACATAGCGGGACGGATGACGAGGCATTGTTGGGACGGGTTTATTCGAATATGGCGAACATGTGCAGGCAAGCGAACGAACATGAGACTGCATACAAGGTCTATGCCCTTTCTGCCGGACATTTCCTAAAAGCGGACGACACGCTTGCGTACGCTTATGCACTCAATAACATGGCGTGGGAACAGGCGGTAATGGGACATAAAGACAGCGCAATGACGCTGGTCGATTCAGCCGTACACTGCTATCCACGACCGCCATTAACCGACAAAATCATCGAGACCAAAGCCGCGGCATGCTTGTTCCGCCAAGAATATGATTCGGTACTCGTCTATACTACGCCGCCTGCAAACGACTACCTTCTCACGCTCCGCGCACAGGCATTTTCCTTTTTGCAGATGGACGATTCGGCAACGTATTATGCGCAACTGTTACTGCCCGAAACTACAAACCTCTTTGCCCTGGATGACCTCTATTATATCCTGACGCATAATGACTCATCGGCGGACAAGGAGAGTCTCCGAAGCCTTGCTTCTCTACGCGCAGACACACAGAACGCCATCAAAGCGCGGCATGGAGAGTTGACGAAAGCGGTGGAGATACTCAAAGAGGATTTGAAGGCACCCAAAAAGACCAAACCGTTGAAGATCATTCTGCTCGTCGTTTTAGGTGTCGGCCTGTTGGCGTGGGCAGCACTTGTTGCGAAGAAACAACACCGTTTACATATTCAGAAATCGCAGTTTGAGCAGACACGCCGGTTTGAATTGGAGCAGAATATCCGTCATCTGCAAGAAACAAAAGATCTTCGGAAAGAACTGCAATTGACTGATTTTCAATCCTTCTGCACGCAGATAGACAAGTGTTTTAATGCCTTTGCCGCCAAACTGTCCGCACAAGGGCTCAACGAACAAGACATCCGTATCTGTGTCCTCGTCCTCATCGGCTTGAGCCACAAACAGATAGCCGAAATGCTCAACTGTTCGCCCAAGAGTATCGGCAAACTCAAAGACCTTACCGCCCATAAACTCGGTGTCTCCGGCGGACAACTACAAGACAAACTACAAAAAACAGCAATACTATGAAAAAGAGCTTTTTTTCGCTTATGCTCGCGATAGCAGCCGGCGTGTGGACACTGAGTAATGCCATGTGTTTGGGATCCATTCCGGATGCCATGTACCAACCATATACCACTATCAGTGGTACCATTCAGGAGTTGCCCCTTCCCTGTGAACCGGGCGAAGATTGCCCACCCTGTTTGACGGAGGCTATCGTTACAAACGACAAGACCTATTATTTGACTACTAAGAATCAGCAAGTAGCCGATTTCCTTGAGCAGATGCAAACCTCTCCCGTCCCTGCAATCTATCTTCTGCCATTAAAAGCAACAGCATCCGGCCCTCCTTATCAAATGTGCAGTTTCAATTATCTTTTAATCAGCAGCCTCAATGAACTTTCTGTTGAGTATTTCTCAGACCAACAAGAGAACAAACTTCCCTCCCTCTGCGACGAGTGGAATGTATTGGAAATATCGAATGTCACCTGCGGTTATTGTGAAGAGTACAGGACTTACAATTTCCACTTGACAACGGACACAGTTATTGGCGGATTACTGTACTCACAGCTGATAAAAGATGGCGCATACAAAGGGGCTTTGCGCGAAGGTAATAATCGCGATATTTATTGCGTTCCGGCCGGTTGCTCCCAAGAGTACCTATTGTATGCGTTTAACGCACAGGTGGGTGATTCACTAAAAAATATATGGGTAGGAGGCTATTCATCCTGGATTCCGGATGTACGTAGTGCTATCGTATCGGAAATCAAACAAACCACTCCTCGTACGATAGAGTTAGAGGTACACTATTATGAAGCCCCCGACGCCTATGAAGAATCAATTAGAAACTTAACGTGGATAGAAGGTATAGGAATGCCATTCGGTCCCATGGGAGCAGAATGTTCTGTCTTTAATGGATGTGCAGATAGTAAGGCGAAACTTCTCCTTTGCGCCTACAAAAACGGCGAGCAAGTATATGTTTCCGATTGGGGCGAGCAGTACGGCTGCGAGTATAACTACAATCCCTATGAAACGCCTACAGACACCATTCCGCTGTTCTCCTATACCGGCGACGACCCGGGCTCTTCTACAGTCGATCCGGTGGACCCGAACCAAGTGGTAGTGACACTAAACGGCAACGAATTAACCATTCGCGAGTTTTCCAATGTGGATGTAACCTATACTTTGCGTCACTACGAGCCGGCTAAAATGCCTGTTCGCGCGCATACTTCAGCCTCCGACACGTTCCGTAACGAAATTACGCTACAAATCACAGAATCAGGCGAGTATCAGTTGCTCTTGACGAATCCTTCGTGGGATTATTCCATCTATGGTACGTTTTTCTATTCGCCGCAAGGCATAGAAAGCGTTCATTCTACCTCTCTTCCGCAAAAAGTACTGCAAAACGGTCAGTTCTACATCCTCCGCAACGGAAAAGTATACACCATAACAGGCCGGAAATTAAAATAACAGTTTAACAATTTAACAGAAAAATCGCTCTTTTTGGGCGATTTTTCTCTTTTCTCTTGCACATGTCAAAAAAAAGTAGTAATTTTGCAGCGGAAGAAAGAAATAAATAAAAAACGATAACTTCAATAATCTAAATTATTTCTGACATGAAAAAATTTTTTACCTTCTTACTGGCTCTTATTGCCGGTACTATTACCTGTTCTGCTACAGAATATCCGGACGGACTTCCTGGCGTCTTTAGTATCAATGCACATGGCGGACAAGTTCGTTTTGCACAAGGTAACTTACAATACCTCGCGGCTACCGGAGAAACGACTCATCCGGACGGAACTACATCCAAGGGCACATGGCGGTTCGCACTCAACCAGTATGATTGTGCCGGAAGCAAAAACAAGAATATCTCCACAAATTATGCCGATTGGATAGACTTGTTCGGTTGGGCCACAAGCGGTTATGACAACACGGCTAATGATCCGTGTGCCATGTATTTCCAGCCTTATTCCGCGGCGAATGATTTTACCGATTGTACAGAGACAAACATAACCGGCTATGGTCCCTCTGTTGATCAGGCATATAGAGGACTGGTCAACGCTTCCAAATACTACGATTGGGGTATCTATAATAGTATTTCCAACAGTAAGGAAGGCGTTTCTTGGCGTACTTTGAGTTACGGAGAATGGTATTACATCTTGAATGGACGTCCCAATGCCCAAAACCTCCGCTCACAAGCAACGATCCCGAACATGCACGGTTATATATTGCTTCCGGACGATTGGAACACACCGGACGGACTCACTTTCGTTCCCCTTGCCAATGATTGGGAAACCAACACTTACAGCGTAGACCAATGGAAAATCATGGAGCAAGCCGGAGCTGTGTTCCTGCCTGCTGCTGCACAACGGAGAGGCACCACTTTATATTATGGAAACACGCATGGTTTTTATTGGACTTCTTCCGCCAACAACCCCCGGCAAGCGCAAATAATTCATTTCAACGATACCATTATGTTTACGAACAGCCGGTATCAGCGCAGTTACGGTAACTCTATCCGGTTGGTAAGAGACATCAACTTGTACGTTGATTCGATCGCCAAATTTGAAGGTTTCGATATTCGCGGTGCCCACATGGGAGACTGGATTTACAATAACGGCGGATTCAACAATGCCACTAACTTGCTGATAGAAGAAGCGGATACGATCTATCACAAATACGATCTCACACTTATCAACGGAGGTCAGGAATCATCGTTTACGCTCGGAGGCGTGCGCTTCAGTTACATCAATTCGGCATCAAACAAAGTTGCCTTCAAAACAGCCAATTCGGAAATTCATCCAAACGGCAAAGACCGCAAAATCATCATCCCTACTTACCCGGGCGATGAGATCCTTGTTTCGGTTGCAGATACGAATGATTACAATGGTATGCGCGCTGAGGGATTAGAGAGTGAATACGTGGATCTGAAGGCAGGAAATAATATTTTGCGCGCTACAGGAGATTCGATTGTTATCATTAGCTCCAATGAAGCCGGAGCGGAAGTGAAAGCAAAAATAAATGCGATTCTCTGCATTGCTCATCATCCGGAATATACAGCTATCGAGTCCACTGCCGTACCCTCCAAAACAGACAAATTCATCCGTAACGGTCAACTCTTCATTCGCCGCGGAGAGAAGATCTATACGTTGCAAGGTCAAGAAACCAGATAAACCACAAGGAACATACTACAAAGGACAGCGGTAGCAGAGATGTTGCCGCTATTTTTTTATGCCCGATGACATCGGGCGGAATACGAAGAAAGATTACATCCGCATTGAGCACGAAGCGGGCGGGGCGGCGCGTTTGGCTATGTCCGAATATAATTCGGACGCAATAGACAAAGTGACGGACGCGAGGGCGAAGAAATCGTTCGAGCATAGCGAGATAAGAATTGTCCGCACGCAGAGAGCGGACGCGAGACGCGATAAATGATCACCGCCTATGCTGCGAGCCATAAAAGCGGAGCTGACGCTCCTTGTCAGGGACGTAATCCAAGATTATAGTTGCTGGCGGATTTGGGCGATGACGAAGCCACGGAGGGTTTTGTAGTGTTTGGCAGGACGACGGGAAGTAGGTCTTGCCCCCGATTTAATCCCGAGGTCTCGTGGAGGCAGTCCGCTTATGCTGTGTTAATCTTGTGTTAATGCTGTGTTAATCCTGTGTTGGAGATAGCCGATTTAAAAACGGTTGCAAAGGTACATTTTTTTTTCAAATCTGCAAATTTTATTTCTCAATTATATACTAAAAATACAAAAAATTGCAAAAATACTTGCATATATCAAAAAAAAGTAGTACTTTTGCAGTCGCAAAAGATGTGAAACAAAAAAAACAAAGAACATGGACGCTGCATTGAGACAAGAGACATTTACTATTTCTATTCCAAAAGTGGACAGAAGACGATTTAAAGGCATCGTTAAAGCCATGGGGTGGAACATTGCGCCTGTCAACCGGAAAGAGAAGTTTGACGTCACCAAAACCGCCGGATTCAAGGAGGCGATGGAAGATGTCAAACATGGTCGTGTGACGAAGTACGACTCTTTGGATGATTTTTATAAAGAAATGGGATTAGAGTTATGACATACAACGTAATCATCTCAAATCAATTCAAAAAGGATTTCAAGCGTTGTATGAAGCGCGGCTTGAACATGCGCCTGATTACAGATGCAATGGACTTATTGAAAGAAACAGGCACACTTCCCTATAAGTATCATCCGCATAAACTATCTGGAAACTTGCAGGGTATTTGGGAATGCCACATTCAGCCAAATTGGCTTATGACTTGGGAGCAAAATGATGAGTGCTTAACACTATTATTCCTTCAAACAGGTACTCATTCTGACATCTTATAATAATGTAAAAGCAAAAAAACTAACAATAATAAACAATAATTTAAAAACACATGATTTATTCGAAAGAAGTACAAGAAATGTGCGTAGTAGCTAAGGGTCCGAAACACGGACCGGCTCCTATTCCCGAAGAGGGCAAATGGGTGAAAGCTACAGAGATCAAAGACATCTCGGGTATGACGCACGGCATTGGCTGGTGTGCACCCCAACAGGGCTGCTGCAAGCTGAGTTTGAATGTAAAAGACGGTGTGATCGAAGAGGCGCTCGTGGAGACCATCGGTTGCTCGGGTATGACCCACTCCGCAGCTATGGCTGCTGAGATCCTGCCGGGCAAGACGATCCTTGAGGCACTCAACACCGACCTCGTTTGTGACGCTATCAACACCGCTATGCGCGAGTTGTTCCTGCAGATCGTTTACGGTCGTACGCAGAGTGCTTTCTCCGAGGGCGGTCTTGCCATCGGCGCAGGTCTTGAAGACCTCGGTAAGGGACTCGTTAGCCAGTGCGGTACACTCTACTCCACCAAGGCTAAAGGCGTTCGTTACCTGCAGTTAACCGAAGGTTACATCACCAAGGAGTTCCTCGACGAGGACAATGAGGTTTGCGGATACGAGTATGTTCACATGGGCAAGTTCATGGACGCTGTGAAGAAAGGTGTTCCGGCAGACGAGGCTCTGAAGAGCGTAACCGGTACTTATGGCCGCACGACCAAAGAGCAAGGTGCAGTTAAATCGATTGATCCACGCAAAAACTAAGGAGGAGACACTATGATTCGTGAAGTAAAATTTGAGTCGCAAGACCGCCGCGAGAAACAGATTCTCGCCGCTCTGAACGCTAACGGTATCGCTTCTATCGAGGAGGCAAACCAGATTTGCGAGCAATACGGCCTCGATCCTTATCTGACATGCGAGGAGACCCAACGTATTTGTTTTGAGAACGCGAAATGGGCTTACGTTGTAGGTACCGCTATCGCGCTGAAGAAAGGCTGCAAGAACGCCGCAGACGCTGCCGAGGCTATCGGTATCGGTCTCCAGTCATTCTGTATCCCGGGTTCTGTAGCTGATGACCGCAAGGTCGGTATCGGCCACGGTAACCTGGCAGCTCGTCTGCTCCGCGAGGAGACCCAGTGCTTTGCTTTCCTGGCAGGCCACGAGTCTTTCGCCGCTGCTGAGGGCGCTATCAAGATCGCAGAGATGGCAAACAAAGTTCGTAAGAACCCGCTCCGCTGCATCCTGAACGGTCTCGGAAAAGACGCCGCTATGATCATCAGCCGTATCAATGGTTTCACTTATGTACAGACCGAGTTCGACTACTTTACCGGCGAGCTGAAGATCGTTCGCAAGAAAGCATACAGCGACGGTCCGCGTGCGAAAGTGAACTGCTACGGCGCAGATGATGTACGTGAGGGTGTAGCTATTCTCTGGCACGAGAACGTGGATGTTTCCATCACCGGTAACTCGACCAACCCAACGCGCTTCCAACACCCGGTAGCCGGTACGTACAAGAAAGAGCGTATCCTCGCCGGCAAACCGTACTT
>OCVV012865686.1_pt1 | contig 31310 bp, 22 predicted proteins | sample 1539721 | NCBI WGS metagenome assembly OCVV01 (sample SAMN02144230, study PRJEB22623) | gut metagenome | biome: sheep rumen | host: Ovis aries | place: New Zealand | reverse complement strand
ACTCTCAGTCTCTTCGTTGTCGCTATAGACGGCCTTCACCACCATACGGTAATAGTTCACGGGTTGAGCAAACTCCATGTCTAAACGTGTGTATTCATCTGTGCTGAGTTGAGCGACATTCCAATAGTTGTTTGCCCAATTGGGAAATGTGATGCTTTTTTCATTCGCATTGGACACACCACCCCAACCGCCCCAGTCGAAGACGATGTCGCTGACCGATAACGAAATATCCTCAGCAGCCTTGACACTTGATGTCAAAGCCAACAGAAGCACTAATACATTCAGCATTCTTTTCATAACAGTGTTTTTTTAACGTTACCTATTTGAGACGTACTTTTTTAATTGAAACGTACTTTCACAACAACTCGCTGCGAGCCATTGACAAGCACTTTGTAATGACCATCTCCAAGCGATGAGAGCGTACCACCCATGACACGTGGTTTCCCCTTCGACTGGAAATAGACGGTGCCCTGCCCTTCTGTAGCTTGAACTGTCAGCTGTTTTTGCGTCATCTCAATGTGGATATTACCGTGAGGTGTAGGCACATCGCCTTTCATCCATTTCAAATCCCCCAGACATGGGCGCATCTCCCATTCCGCATAGCCCGGCTTCGTAGGTTGCACACCGAGATAGTATTTGCCTAACAGATAGACTGGCGAAGCGCCCCAAGCATGGCAGAGCGACTTTCCGTAGCGGTTGCCGTACATGCCCAATCGTTTAGGATAACCCTCCTTCGGGTCGTAGGTTTCCCAGAAAGTGGTAGCACCCTGTGCAAGCATACCGCCCCAATAGGAGCGCATCTCGTTGAGAACCTCCTGCTGAAGTCCCAAGGCACAGAGGGCTTCCAGTTCGTAGAAGCGCATGTAAGGCGTCGTGATTTCCATCACAGAGTCATTCAGCAGCACATGGTGGAGCACCGACGTCCTTTGCTGCTCGTCCAGTAGGTCATAGAGCACAGCAAAGATGTTAGCATAGCGTGTCAGTTCCTGCTCTTGTCGTCCGTTTCGGGTGTGATGAATCAATGCTCCTTTGTTCTGATTCCAGAAAGTAGGAAGAATCTGACTGTGAAGCTGCTTGGCGGCATCTCCATAACGCTTCATATCGTCGCGCTCGCCCATCAGTTCCGCACACTGCTGCATGGTCTGCAAAGAACGCAGATAGACCAATTGCTCGAACGCCAGTTCACCATCCTTCGACATATCGCGAGGTGACCAATCGACGAACACCCAGTCGCCCCGTTGTCCTTCCACCATTCCCCGTTGGTTCAGACGCCCCTGCACATAGTCCATCATACTTTTCATGCGCCCATAGATTTGACGCACAAAGGCTGCATCACCCGTATAGAGATAATAGTCGTAGATGGAATTGAACCAGAAGAAAGTGTAGTCGAGGATGGTGTTGATGTGCTGCTGAACTGGGTCTTTGCCTCGCAGCGCCCAAATGGTGCGCTTCACTACTGGCGTGTCGAAGAACGCGTAATAGTTCATCAGATACGACTGGATGGCATCACCACTCCACATCCAACGGTCACGCTTAATGCCCTCAATCATCACCTCGCGGTCAGTCAGGTGGAGCGTATAGGCGCCCACCTGCCAGATGCGGTTAATCAAGGTGTCACTACATTCGAAGGAACCACGTTGCTTCACGTCTTTCATCTCTGAGAGAAGCGTCACACCATCGATGCTGATATTGCCCACACATTCCACCAAAGCATAACGCATGGCACGACTGTTCTTCAAAGCATATATGCTACCCGTACGTGGCTGAATAACCATCGTGGCGAGGTCGGTGACTTGGTCTCCAGAGAAAACCACTTGGTCCGTCAGGATGGAGTGTTGCTTGTCGCGTGCCTCGTCAGGACTCTCACCATAATAGACATTCACCTGTCCGTCGCCACTCACACCATTCAACTGCAAATAGCCGATGCCTTCGCGCTGCCACTCCACAAAGAGTTCCTTACCCGTTCGCTCCGACTTGACAGGCTGGATGGGAGTGATGGGGAGGCGATAGGAGGAAGGACATTGCTCAGGATGGGTGAAAGTGGGTGTACCATCCGTTTCTTTCCATGTATCCACCTGAGCAGGCACAGCATAGTTGGTGACAGTCCACGTCGTGTCGCTGACAAATGTTTTACCTTTTAGCCAAAGTGCAGGAGGAGCCATTTTGTTGTGTGCAGCGATATGCAACGTGTGTCTGCCAGCAGGAACCGTGAAACGTTTGGGCATACCAAACAGATAGGTATTATCAATCTTCACGCCAAAATGACCATCTACACACAGCTCCACCTCCTCTGCCTCAGCCAATTCGACGGTCTTCACGTACTCCACCGTCTGCTCATGACTGTATGCTTGCCAGAATGCAGGATAGAACGAACCTCGCTCAGTGCGTAAATTATTGATTTTGTTGCCCATCCAGATGTCCATATCGCCAGGATACCAAATCCACGACTGAGCAGCCACAGGCAACGCCAGCACGATGGAACAGAAAAGTGAAATGATTCTCGTTTTCATATTACTTAGTTAGTTAAATATTAGAGGTGAAAATCTATATGTAAAAACCCACAGGAACATGACTTCAAGAGGGAAGTCAGTTGCTATGGGTTTCTTTTTTCCAGAACATCCAATGGAATTTCTCGGGCACAGGGTCGTATCCATAGCCTCCGAAAGGATTGCAGCGCAGGATGCGCCAGGTAGCAAGAATAAAGCCTTTGATGGGTCCGTGCTTCTTGATGGCTTGCACCGCATAAGTAGAGCATGTGGGGGTGAAGCGGCATGCTGGCGGAGTGATAGGCGAAATGACCTTCTTGTAGAAATAAATCGGAATCAAAAGAACCCACGATAAAATCTTGCCAATCCAAGACCAAAGCACGCCTATCCAGGACCAAAGAGTATGGAGAAAAGTCTTCATCTTTCAAAATCGCATTCAGGAGCCTTAATCTTCCAAAAGCAAAGGATTATACGGTCCATCGGAGAAATCCTCTTCCAGCGTCTCTGAAGGCTCAATTTCGGGTTCTTTGATAGACCTTACCACTGGCTCTTCCTTTTTCACGGATTCTTCAATACGACGAAGAACCTTTTTCACGGCACGAGTCACTTGTTCCGTTTCAGCCGGTTGGTCACTGATGCAGATAAAAGCAATCGCCAAATGCAGTTTTTTCTCCTCCATCAAAGCATAGAGACTCTGTTTGTTGCGACGATAAGCCTCCCTCACCTGTCGCTTCAAGCGGTTTCTATCTACCGCCAAATGGAGCTTACGCTTTGGAACACTAATCAACACTGAAATGGGCGATTTCAACGATAACTTTTCGTCTTCAGCATCAATGAACATATACACAGCACGAAGCGGAAATGCAGCCATTGATGCATTTCCGCCTGTGAAAAGTTTATCTATCAGCAGTTTGCTGCAAATGCGCTCTGCCTTGGTAAAAGTCTCGCGCATAGGAAAATCTATTTGTGTGTGTTACTTCTTGATTTCGCTCTTGTCGTGACGCTTGATGAAATCCTCAATCAAAGCAGGCACAGAGCGCAATTCAGGAGTGATTTGCATATCTACCCTGAGTCCAGCTTCCTTTGCCGCAGCTATTGTGGTATTGCCCAAACAAGCGATGGCGATGGAACCCTGTTCGAAGTCTGGGAAGTTCTTCTTCAAGGAATGCACTCCCTCAGGACTGAAGAAAACGACAATGTTATAATCGAAAGGCTCGTCTGGACCAAAATCGTTGCTCACGGTATAGTACATCACAGCTTCGTTGTGTGTCAAACCCGCTGCATCCAACTTGTTCTTCAAATCATCAGTATGAGCAGAGGACTGAGGCACAAAATACTTCTCAGTCTTATGCTTCACCATGATAGGAATCAGGTCGTCAATGCGGCCTGTGAGAGGGAAAAACACCTTGCGCTTACGATACTGCACGTATTTCTGAATATAGAGAGCCACTTGCTCCGACTTGCAAAAATACTTCATGTCGTCAGGAATACTCACACGAAGTTCCTTGCAAAGATTGAAGAAATGGTCGATGCCATGGCGAGAAGTAAAAACGATGGCTGTATGTCCAGGAATCGACACTTTCTGTGCACGAAAATCCTTGGGCTCCATAGGCTCTACCTTAATGAATGGGCGGAACACCATTTCCACACCATACTTTTTCTCCAATTCAAAATAAGGAGATTTTTCAGTTTGAGGGCGAGGCTGAGAAATTAAGATTTTAGGCGTCATCAAAATCCGATCTTTTTGATTTGTAATTGTCGTATTATAAAAGCGTCAAATCATATGATTTTGCGCAAAAAAGTGCCAAATTGCAAGGAGTGGTACTATTTCGACGGCGCAAAAGTACAAAAAAATAAGCAATTGACCATACTTTTTGGCTTGAAAGTTTACATTTAGCTTATAAAAGAGCAATAATTCATACAAAAACAACAAAATCAACAGACAAATTGCAACTTCCAGATAGCTAATGTTAACAAACATATAGAGTGCTGCAACCAAAAAAACAACAAACGAAGTCATCGATGTAAGGAAGAAATACGAAGACATCCATTTCTGATTTTTTGCTGAAGGGAAAAACACCCAATTCACCACTTTATAGAGGAAGGCTTTCAACAAAATGAAGAGAAGCATCAGAGCAAAAATCACTGCGTAAAGATGAAAAGACTCTCCCAACCATTGAGCTACTGAAGGTATCTTTGCCAAGAAATCGTGGAAGATGAAACTGAAACTACAGCAAGTAATCACTAGAAGCACCAAGGTCTGTGGCAACTCACTGGCATCAGGCATCATGGCAGCATTACTGAAACGACGCTCATTGGTCAGAAAATCCCTGAATCTATACAACAGGTATTCTCGATTCTTTGCCAGAAGCGCCACCAGCACTCCCAGCATCAAGAGCATGGCAAACACGTTCCAACCATCGCTCGCCACCGTCTCAGCACGAAGCACTCCTGCCACATCCCAATCCGTCAGTTTAGCACCCTCTACCACGTAAGGGTGTTCCGACAAAGGAGTGGCAGAGCCTCGTGTCAAGATAGAATCAAATTCCGCAATTGCCATGTTTCTTCCGAGAATGTTGAGAGGAGGATAGGATGTCTATTACACTAACCCAAAAGCCTCTTTAATTTTATCCACGTAGTCAAGCTTTTCCCATGTAAAGAGCTCAACTTCCACTTCTTTGTTGCCTTCGTATGAATTCTTGAATTTCTTCACAACAATCTTTGGTTCGCGTCCCATGTGCCCATAGGCAGCAGTCTCCTCGTAGATAGGCTTGCGCAATTTCAGGCGCTCCTCAATCTTCTTTGGACGAAGGTCGAACAACTCACCAATCTTCTTGGCAATCTCACCATCCGATTGCGGAACGTGGCTCTTTCCATAAGTGTTCACATAGATACTCACGGGTTTTGCCACACCAATAGCATAGCTCACCTGCACCAGCATCTCGTCTGCCACACCTGCTGCCACCATGTTTTTGGCAATATGACGCGCTGCGTAAGCTGCAGAACGGTCCACCTTCGATGGGTCCTTGCCTGAGAAAGCACCACCTCCATGAGCACCACGACCTCCGTATGTGTCAACTATGATTTTTCGGCCTGTCAAACCCGTGTCGCCATGAGGTCCACCAATGACGAATTTTCCCGTTGGATTCACGTGATATTTGATGCTTGGGGTGAACAAGTTCCTGATATTCTCATCGTGAATTTCCTTAACAACACGAGGAATCAGAATCTGCTTAACATCCTGCTTGATTTTCGACAACATCTGCTCGTCTGCCGTCTTTTGATTCATCGTCAAATTAGGTAGAACGAACTCGTCGTGCTGGGTTGACAGCACAATCGTATCAATTCGAAGTGGCTTGCCGTCATCACTATATTCAATCGTCACCTGACTCTTGGCATCTGGGCGCAAATAAGTCATCTGCTTGCCTTCGCGACGAATGTCGGCGAGTGTGCGAAGAAGATGATGGCTCAAGTCAAGGGAAAGAGGCAAATAGTTTTCTGTCTCATTAATAGCATAGCCAAACATCATACCTTGGTCGCCAGCACCCTGGTCATCAGGCTTTTCGCGCTCCACACCTCGGTTGATGTCTCCGCTCTGCTCGTGAATGGCATTGAACACGCCACAACTTTCTGCTTCGAACTTATATTCCGCTTTCGTGTAACCAATCCTCTTGATGGTTTCACGTGTCACTTCAAGCAAATCAACGTATGCACGCGATTTCACCTCGCCTGCTATCACCACCTGTCCCGTGGTCACAAGCGTCTCACAAGCCACTTTGGAATCTGGGTCGTAAGCCAACAAATTGTCCAAAACAGCATCACTAATCTGGTCGGCAACCTTGTCAGGATGACCCTCGCTTACCGACTCTGATGTAAATAGATAACCCATACTTTTAAATTTAAATAATGAATAAAAAAGGTGTGGGGAAGAAATTGGGAAAATTGCCTCGACATGCATTCATCGAAATGAGAAATTAAAACGAAAAATTAAAAGTTCGTGCTCATTGGCAATTACACATTTTAATTTTCAAGCTTAATCCATGTCGTTTTAGCATTTTTTACTGTGGTTGCAAGCAGCCCAAATCTGTCCACATTTTAAAATTGCGTGCAAAGGTACGCTTTTTTGTTGAAACAAGCGCAGTTTTTCTCCCAAAACTTTTGTGACCCCCCCTTTCCACCCCCTTTTTCCCCATTTTTGCCATCCACAAACCACAGATAGCTTCTTCATTCATCAACCACCGTTCGCTTCGGTTTTGCCAAAGCCACCCCTCATCCCTCAGCCACCGTGCGCTTCGGTTTTGCCGAAGCCATCCCTTGATTCTTCAGACCCCTTCCTTTGGTTCCACTAAACTTTTCCTTCGATTCAACTGAAACGGCGAGCCCTCAGCGTTAACACAGCGAGCCCTCGTTATCGCAACGGCGAGCGCTCGCCATTTCGATAGCGAGCCCTCGGCAACTAGTTAAATCCAAAGGAGCGCTTCAGTCAATCCCCAAATTCGCTTCTGACAATCCCCTAAAGCGAAGCCCACCACCAACTCCCCCTCGGGGGAGCAGGAGGGGGGCTTTTAATCACAATTTCAGAATTCCTTCAACCTCATGCTCCACAAATGGACCTTCCTTGCACTCCAGCAACACACTTGGTTCCAGACATTCCACACTGTGCCAAGTGTTCTTGGGAATATCAACCCCATACATTCCATCTTCGTGACTGATGATGCAAGATTCCAAAATCTCACCTTGGTCATTATAGGTACTCACTCTGACCCTACCTCTCAAAATGATAAAGGTCTCGTCCTTGGTGGGATGGTGATGAATGGGAATTTGAGTACCAGGTTCCAAGGCATTCAAGAAACGATGGCATTTATCAGAAAGACTCTGGTGAAAGTTATAATTCTTCCGCAGTCTGGGCGAATTCTTCGCTTCGTCTGCCACCTGATTGATGAGCTTATCGTCAATAATTTTCATTGGGATTCAAATATGTAAACAAAAACTTCGTTACAACAGAGGAGAAAGCAATCTCGAGAGTGATTGCATGAATCGGTCCATGAAAGGTTGTTTATAACGTCGCAAATTGGAAAGCGTTATAATCATCGCATCCTTTTGGTCTGACAAGAAAACATTCTTCATTTGCTTTGCCATCTCTTCTCCATAAAGGAAAAGATTGCACTCGAAGTTGTTCTCAAAACTTCGGAAATCCACATTCGAAGAACCACAAGTACATACCGCATCGTCACTGACCAGCATCTTGGAATGAAGAAAACCTGCCTTGTAGAGATAGACCTTCACACCAGCCTTCACCACCTCCGACAGATAGGACTGACTCGCCCACTCCACAATCTTCGAATCGCCATGCAAAGGCAGAATAAGTCGCACATCCACCCCCGACAAGGCAGCTGTACGCATGGCATTGAGGATAGGTTCTGTTGGCATGAAATAAGGCGTTTCCATATACACATACTTGCGAGCCTCCAACAAAATACGCACATAGCCTTGCATGATATTGTGCCACTGAGAAGCTGGACTACTGGTCACCACTTGTGCCAAACAAGCCTTGTCAACGCTTACGTCGGGTTGAGGATAATACTTCTTCTGATTCAACAAAAGCTTGGTGGAGAAATACCAATCTTCCTCAAACACATGTTGCATGGCTTGCACAGCACCTCCCATCACTCTTGCATGCAAGTCGTGCCACGACTGTTCACCAGTGCCATCGATATACCGCTGAGCGATGTTCATGCCACCGATGTAACCCACCACGCCATCCACTATACAAAGTTTGTGGTGGTTACGATAATTGATTCTTCGGGTGAGGAAAGGAAAACGAACTGGCATGAACGATGCCACTTCCGCACCCGCATCCTTAATCTGCTGGAAAAAACGACGAGAAGTGTGCAGACAGCCCACCGAATCATACACAAGGCGTACCTCTACGCCTTCCTTCGCTTTACGTTTCAACACTTCCGCAAAGCGCCGACCCAATTCATCATCGTCAATAATGTAAGTGGAAATATGAATGTGTTGCTTTGCTCCATTAATCTCCTTCAGCATGTCGTCGAAGAGCTTCTTTGCCGAAGTATAAATATCCACAACATTGTTGTTGGAAGGCAAAGCAAGGTCCTGACTGGCAAAAAGCTGAATGAGTTTTTGGTTACGCTCAGGCAACTGCAACGGATGATGCCCACCACTCTCAATCATCGACTTGCGCATCAGTTTGTCGAGACTGTGACGAGCAATATAACGCTCTTTTCGTATATTCTGACCAAAAAAGAAATAAAAAACGAGCCCTACAATAGGAACAAAAGCCAACACAAGCAACCACGCCACCGTTTTCATGGGTTGGCGTTTCTCCATCACTACGATTACCATCGTCGGGATGATAATCAAGACGTAGAGAACAATATACCACTCTTCTTGTGTCATCGCCGTTATGTTGATATAGAGTTACTTCATGGCAAACGCTTTACGAAAAAAGTCGATTTCATCGATAAAAAACGTTATGAACCCTTCGCATTCATCGCTTTTGCATAGCATTCTCGGCACAAAGGTTCGTATTCCTTCATCTCGCCCAGCATCACCTGACGGTCGCCTGCCACGATGCGGTGGGAGACGTATGCCAAGGCACCACAGCGCACACAGATGGCATGCACCTTCGTCACGTCGTCGGCAATGGCAAGCAACTTCGGCATGGGACCGAAGGGATTGCCTAAATAGTCGATGTCGAGACCAGCCACAATCACTCGCACACCTCGCTTGGCGAGTTCGTTGCACACCTCCACGATGCCTTCGTCGAAGAACTGAGCCTCATCGATGCCAATCACGTCGCTCTCGCTACCGAGCAGCAAGATGCTCTGCGAAGAATCGACAGGCGTGGAAAGGATGGAATTGCCCTGGTGCGACACCACATCCTCTTCACTGTATCGCACGTCGATACTTGGTTTGAAAATCTCCACACGCTGACGTGCAAACTGGGCACGGCGCAAACGACGAATCAATTCCTCGGTCTTGCCCGAGAACATCGACCCGCAAATCACCTCTATGCGCCCTATACGGACACGCTCTCCTCCGTTGAATGTAAGTTCTGACATCGTATTCTTTCTAAAAAAGTCGGGAGTGACACTCCTCATGATTCATGCCACAAAGATAAGTGTATTTTTCCATAATACACTCCTTTTCTCCCGACTTTCTTACTCGGAAAACAAGTTTTACTCCGAAGTACCGCTATTGGTTCGAGGCCTCAATTCACTGTTGAGAATCATGTTGACGACTTCAACCACATCAATGATATTGACATTCCTATCCCCGTTGACATCGGCATTAAGCATGCTGAACACGCCTGAACCATCTCCATTGCCCAAAATGTAATTGACAAGCTGAACAACGTCGCTGATATTGACAAAACCATCCAAATTGCAGTCGCCATAGTAGTTCACTTCAGCCGAAGTGGTTCCGATGGAGAGCAATGCGATTTGAGGAATGCCAGCTTGAGGATAAGTGCTCTGAGGAACGACAATACCCGTCACCGTCAACTGAGCCCCTGCTGCAAATGTCGTCAGGTCGATGTCTGGGAGATTGAAGCGATTGTTGTAAATCGACACCTGAGTCGTTCCATCCGAGAGGTAGTTCATGCCATTCTCTGCATCGATGACCAGTGTACCCGTCGTTGTCACAAACTCGCTCGTGTATTCACCGCCCAGGATGTCAGTTATGCTCACTTCCAACGGGAAGACTGTACCATCCACGGCTGTCACTTGCTGTTCGGTTACCTTTGAAATCTCTGGAATGAGGCGTCTGAAGTGCTCGTAGTGAGCCAGAATCTTTCCGTTCAACACCTGTCCCGTCTTATACTCAAGACCACATTCATAGAAATTGATAGTACCCGTAGCATCTTTCACATACATGTCGTTCGCGCCAGCATAGAGCACCTGAGCATCGTTGAGCATCAGATAGAATCTGCCCTTTGGCGCAGCTGAAATCACTTCGGCAATGTTATTATAGCTTGGAATCAACAAAGGTGCCTCTGCCGTCACTTCAATCTTCATCACGGCGAGTCGTGGTGATGAGTAGTAATAATTGCTCGAAGTGGAATAAGGAACCACAATGCCTGACACCTCCACCTCAGAACCATTGCCAATAGTGGATAGGTTGATGCCGTGAATACCGAACTTATTACTGATAATCAGTCTTTGACTGCCATCCGACACATAAATGTCTGACCCAAAGTTTTCCAACGTGCCTTTCACTTTGATGTAATCGCAGACGTAGTCCTTGAGAGTCACCTGATTCACTTCCACCTCCTTAGGAACTGACGTACCCTCCGTTGCCACCAAATGATTGTTGTTCACCGACCGCACCTCTGGAATGTCGTAGTATTTCGAATAGGTGACCGTCACACTGCCATTCAGCACCTGTCCCTCGGTGTAGAGCAAACCGCACATGTAGAAGTCTATCGCTCCCGTTTCATCCCTCACATACACGTCACTACCCGAAGCAAAAAGCACTTGCGCGTTCGTCAGCGTCAAGATACACTTGTTGGCTGGTCTTGCAGCTATCAAAGCTGCAATACTCGTGTATTCCTTCAGTGTCACAGCTGCTTCAATGGTGTACGTAGCCTTCGCCACTTCGCTCTCTCTTCCTTCTGCATCCTTCGCAATGGCTTGGATGGTTGTCGTTTTCGTCACGCTGATAGGTCCAGTGTATTCGATGGAAGGAGCTGTGCCGTCAGTGCTGTAATAGATGGTGCATCCGTCGGCAGCGGAAAGGCTCACCGTCTGTGGCTCGTTGTATGTGCCACTAGCATGGGAGTAGGTAGGAAGCAAAACGTCGGCATCAGTGAATGGAACGATTTCTATGCTCTTCACAGTCGTTGCACCACTGCCAGAATACAGGATGAACGAGGTTTCTGTGGCTGAAGTGGAAAGGCTGACAAGTTGATACAGTCCACTTCCATAGTTGGTCACTTCTGCTACACCATCCATCTCAATCTTGAAGTTCTTTGTCCAACTGCTGCACATCACAACCACCTTCACGCCCTTGTCGCTCTTGATGATAGGAGAAGCAAAGATGCCACATGTTTTCTTCATCACCAGTGAACTGTCAACTCCTCCCATGCAGTCTGCCTTTCTCCATCCGCTATATGCAGCGTTGTCGCTTGCCAAGAGTCCTCCCTTGATTGGGACCGTGTATTCGCCAATGCGATGGAAATCAGTGAACGTAATGGATTCGCTCTTTCCTCTCAGGTCGATGATTTCTTTCGGAAGGATATTGACGGTATAGGAAGCCGTATCAGCCAAGAAGCCAGCTGTCTTTGATGAAATGGCAGTGACAACGGCTGTACCCGAACCCATGATGGTCAGAGCACCCGTTAAGGAGTCAACCGTCACCACGTCTTTGTCATCCACAGAGTAAATCACTTCCCCATCGCCCTTGTTGGTCAGTGTTGGTTCAGTGATGGATTCTCCACTCATGATGGTCAATGAGGATGGACTGAACGCCAGTTCAGGATCCTTCCGTTCCTCGAAGGAGGCTGGTCCGTTGTAGTTGACCGTGATGGAATAGATGAAAATGGCTGCTGTGCCCTCCAAGATAACTTCTTCGATGTCGGCATTCAACATAAACTCATGCAACTTTTCATTCACGCTCGTGGTCTGGCTTTCAGCACCATTCACTGATATTTTTGCATTGAGATTTCTCGCGGTTCCAAAATTATTACATTTCACCACCACACTCGTTGCATGAACCTGTCCCGCTTTCGACAAGCCAATCGTCAGTTTCGAGGCACTACCACTCTTGCCGATGCGGATGCTAGCAACAGAATCACCATAATAACAATTACCCACATCAACAGTATAGGGTTTAGACACCACAAACTCCAATCCTTCAGAGATGGTGGTGGCAGCCGAAATAGTAGAATTGAGTGGCTGAGGCCCATTTAATTTGTTCCCAAATACAATCGTATAGCTTCCGCCTTCAGCTCTCACACTGCCACAAAGCATGAGCATGAAGCATACGATGATACTCTTAAATAAAGTCTTCAAGTCATTCATAATCGTTAGTTATTTAGTTTATACCATTGTGATTTTCATTTCCTTATCGTATTAAGATTATTCTCCGCAAATATACGATAATCAGCAAAATAAACAAAAATAAATCACAAAAAATTGACATGATGATACATTTCCCCCCGTCCTCATCCACTTAGATTGCTGTAATTAAAAACCACAGATTGCTCAGATGTAAACAGAAATAATAGCTCCAATTATTCGAGTATGCAAAAAGTACCCAATTAACAAGATATATGTGTTTTATATGTCCCATGAGGAATGAATTGATCACTTTTCTTCCGATGAATTCGAGTTTTTTTCATTACCTATCATCGAAAAAGCCCCACCTGAGGAGGTGAGGCTTTCCTGGTTCTTCATCGAACCAGTATCAAGTTTTTTGATTTCGAGAGAGTTGGAAACTTCACAGCTTCAAACTTCGTTTTAAGTAGCAGAATGTTTAATTAAATATTAGTAAAGTAAAAGTATCGAATGAATTAGTTTTCCGTGATTTGAACATCAACACCCACTTGCACACGCGACATGGAATCTGACTGTGCAATAGCGGTTGCCTCGTTCTTGGTTTCAGCAGGAGTAACGACCTCAGCCACACGCTCCGAACGAATGTACGTGTTGGCAACGACAGGGGCAGCGGTTCCCTCCTCCTGATGTGCACCTCCAATGGCTCTTTCAGCAGCACCTCCGATAGTGAGCACCACAGCCACAACGGCAGCAGCCTGAAGGAATGGTGCGATGCGCTTGCGGAACGAAATCGTACGTGCTTGCGTGCGAACAGTTTCGTGGCTGTGTTCTTCTTCCGCCAGGATTTCAGCGAAGCGCTTGTCGAAATCTGCCGACACATGCTCTTCCTTGGCTTCCTTGGCAAAAGCAAACAATGGCGCATACTGAATGAGGTGTGCAGGCACATCCTTCTGAGCAAAGAATGAACGGAGAATCTGCTCTTCTTCCTCGCTGGTGTGGCACTCCCAGTAGCGGTCCAACAGTTGTTCTATGTATTTGTAATCCATCTTGGATGTCTTGTTTTTTTCTAGTTTCAGGGCGCAAGCGCCGTTTCAAGTTTCAAGTTTCAACGCTTAGCGTTGTAGTCTTTCTCTCATAGCTTTTCGCGCTCGGAAGATGTTGACTTTCACGTCGGATTCAGAAATCTGCATCACATCGGCTATTTCCTTGTAGCTTCTGCCTTCCACGTCGCGCAGCTGCATGGCAGTGCGTTGCTTCTCGGGCAGGGAATTCATCAAGGCGTTGAGCATCTGAAAGCGCTCGTGGTCAACCATTTCCTCAAAGGGCGAGCGAGTAGTGTCGGGCTGGTCGTGAACATCCTCGTCGAAAGCGACATTCCTTTGTTCCAGCTTGGCGTTGTGGTCGAGACTCAAGTTTCGGCAAATCGTGAGGGAAAAAGCCTCAACATTGTCTATTTCTTTGCCTTCTTGACATTCTTTCCACACTCTAATCAGCGTTTCTTGCACAATGTCCTCCGCGTCCTCTCGGTTGAGAGTGATACGAAGTGCCAGTCGGAAGAGCTTGTCTTTCAGTGGCAAAACATCGTTTCGAAAACTGATTTCCTTCATCTCTCTAAGTGTTAAGACGATTGAGATTAAAAAAAGTTACAAAAAAAATGATTTTTTAATGAAAACGAGTCAACAAATTTCCACAAATTATCTCAAATACCATCCGGACAACTGTTTTCGTTATCATAAAAGAGTTTTAATTTTTTAATTTTTAATTTATATTCAGGCTGCGTTTCTGCATCACATAGAGCTTATCGTTAGGGCGTACGCGCTCATTCACTTTGATGGAGATATGTTGCCCTCGGGTGGCAGTTTGCACAGGTTCCAAGTCGAAGCGGATTTCATCCACATGCTGAATAAGGGCACCCGTCGTAGTACCTGTAATCAGAATCTTATCGCCCACATGCAAATCGATATTTTCTATCAAGAACTCCGCCACTCCAATCTTGGAGAAATACTTCATGCACTTGCCCACATAGACCTTCATTTCCGTTGCCTTCGACCCATACACCTCGCACCATTCGCCCAAACGCTGTCCTTGGTAGTAGCCATCCCAGAAGCCACGGTTGAACACGGTGGCGAGCTCTTCGTCCCAACGGTCCTGTCGTGCTTCATCCTTGTGGAAACTACCGTCGAGCACGGCATTGATAGCTTCATTATAAGCCGACACCACGGTTTCCACATATTCAGGTCCGCGGGCACGTCCTTCAATCTTGAACACACGCACGCCCGCATTCATCATCACATCGATGAAGCGAATCGTCTTCAGGTCCTTGGGCGACATGATATATTTATTATCCACCTTCAGCTCCGTACCTGTCTCCACATCTCTCACCTCATAGCCACGACGACAAATCTGCACGCATTCCCCTCGATTGGCTGAGCGTCCTGCATTCTGCAAACTGAGATAGCACTTGCCACTAATCGCCATGCAAAGGGCACCGTGGCAGAACATTTCAATGCGCACCAACTGACCCGATGGTCCCTTGATTTGCTGCTCTACAATCTGGTCGTAGATGTCCTTCACCTGCCACATATTCAATTCTCGAGCCAGCACCACCACATCGGCAAACTGAGCATAGAACTTCAGCGCCTCCACATTCGAGATGTTCAACTGCGTGCTGAGGTGCACCTCCTGTCCCACCTGCTGGCAATACATCATCACTGCCACGTCGCAAGCAATCACGGCAGAAATCTTGGCTTCCTTGGCTGCATCCACTATCTCGTGCATCGTGTCGAGGTCCTCACCGTAGATGATTGTATTGACCGTGAGATAGCTCTTCAATCCCGCTTTCTGACAAATGGCAGCGATGTCTTTCAAGTCGTCAATGCCAAAAGCACTCGCCGAATGGGAGCGCATATTGAGCTTTCCGATGCCGAAATACACAGAATTCGCACCAGCATGGATTGCCGCCGCCAAACTTTCTCTCGACCCCACAGGAGCCATGATTTCAAAATCTTCACGTTTCACGCCTTCTTTACTACTTAGTTTCTTAATTCGGCTGCAAAATTACGAATTTATTTGCAAAAATCTGATAATGAGCTGTTAAGAAATGACAAAGAATCAATCGAGGGAAGCACTTTTTAGATGCTTCCCTCGTTTTTAACAAAAAATACAGCGTATTTCGAAAAAGCCTTAGAAGGTGACACGAGCACCCACCTGCAAATGCCAGCGGCTGTAGAAGTCGCTCACGGTTGGCGAGTTGCCCATGAACTTGTAAGTGCCTACGCGGTCGCCATTGTCGTCGAAACTAGTGGAAGTGACTTGCAGGATGTTCTGGTTGTAAGAACTTGAATAGTACGTGCCCCAGTGCTTGTTGAGCAAGTTGGCAAAATTGATGATGTCAACCACAAGTTCAATCTTACTGCCACGATTCTTCAGATAGTAGAAGTCCTCAGCAAAATGCACATCGACGCGATGCTCAAACTTGCAGAGGTTGGAGTTGCGTTCCGCATATTGTCCTCGATGGTTTCTTGCGTAATCATCATCCCTAATCCACTCAGCAAACTGCTTACGGTCGGCTTCGCTGACAAACTTCATGGCACCCAGTTCGTAGTCGTTAGGGATATAAAGGAGCGTATTGCCCGTGCGATAATCGCCGTTGAACGAAGAACTCTGTGCATCACTCATCACGAGGCTATAGCGCTGTCCGCTGTTGCCATGATAAACCACACTCACGTGCGTCTGCAAGCGTCCTGCTGCATACTTCTTGGAGTTGTAGCCAATCTGTGCTGTGACCTTGTGAGGCTGGTCGTACATGGAGTAAGAAACGCTTTTCTGATTAGGATCCACACAATAGTAGTAGCCCCAGTTGGAAGTGGCAGTTGAACTGGTTCCATCATTCACTGAATAGGAATGTCCGAATGCATAACTTGCCATGAGGTCGAGACCGAAACGGAACTTCTTTTCCAATTTAGCACTCAGCGAATAGCTGTGTCCGCGGTTGGTGTTCGTCATGCGGATGATACTGTTGTAAGAACCCAAGTCGCGACTGTAGTAAGTGGTGGCACTGCGAGGGAAATCGGCACTCACGGCATACACCTTTTCGCCCTTATCAACGAGGGCAAGGTTTTCGTACCATATATTATTAAATGTGCGAGAGTACATTCCCTCGAGGGTAATCTTGAAGTTGTCCTTCGTGGTGTATTCCCAAGCCAAGTTGGCACGGAAAGCCTGTGGGAACTTGAAGTTGCGGTCCACAAGGTTGATGTCGGGCTTCGAAGCCGTACCCTTCGCACTGGTGGCTGCCTCCATTGGGTCTTTGCCACCAAACTGCGTGAAGGTTGGAATATCGCCCGAATTGATGGTGGTTCCCTTCATCTCGATACCTGTGTTAGCCCAAGCATTCTCAATCCAAACAAATGGAGCACGTCCGTTGAAGATGCCGACACCACCACGAAGGAGTGAGTGGTGAGCCTCGTCGAGGAACCAACGGAAACCAACGCGTGGCGAAATCATCACGTTGCTCTTTGGTTTCTTGCCAATCTCGTCGCCATAAATCTTTGCATAGCTGCTGGCATTGAACTCACTGTTGGTGGAAGGGCTGTTGAAATAGACTGGAAGGTCGGCACGAACACCAAAGGTGAGCTGGAACGCAGTGGTTGGTTCCCACTTGTCCTGCACATACACGCCAAACTGTCCTGCCTTGAACGGAGTGAGCCAACGGGTAGTGCCCGTGATGCTCGCATCCGAATACCTGTAATAGAAAGTGGATGGGGTGTCGTTGAAGAACGAAGTGAGACCCGCATTGTAAGCATATTCACCATTGGCATACTGCACGAAACCGTTCTTCATGTTGTAGAACTCGTTGTGCGTACCGAAAGTGATGCTGTGGTTGCCCAAATACCAAGAAAGGTTATCCTCCAGCGTCCAGATGTCCTGCTTCAGCGTGTTCACGCCCGAAGAGTATTCCGTTCCGATGTTAATCGTGTTCGTACCATATTTGTAACCCGTCACAGGGTCCGTCGTATATTCCATGCCCGATGCGAGGTCGTAGAGTCCAGCGTTGGTGATATAGATGGTTGGACCTTGGAACTTCACGTCGCGGTCGTCGCGCACGAGAGTGGCACCCGCACGGAGTTCGTTATAGAGATTATCGCGGAAATGCGAGTTCCACTCCAAGGAGAACGTGTGGGTTTTGTTCACCATGCGATAACTACTGTTGTCGAAATTGAAGCTATGAGCACCCAGGGACCATTTGTCGGAATAGGAGTCGTTCAACTGATAGCGAAGCGAGAGTTTGTTGCGGGTGCTGATGTTCCAGTCCACGCGACCCAGCAAGGCAAGCGCCTTCTTCTCGATGTTTTTGCGATTGTAGGTTTCACGAATCCCGGTGATTTCAGCATAGCGGTCGGAAATCGCCTTAGCCACTTCGGAAGTCATGAAATAGTCCGCACCACCTGCTGCATAGCTCGTAGGATATTCGTTCTTCTTGTATTCCAAGTTAGCGAAGAAGAAGAGTTTGTCCTTCACGATAGGTCCGCCAATCGTACCACCAAAGGTTTTTGTCGTTTCGTCGGTCAATGGCTGACGCTCACGATACTGCTGGCTGTAGCGCCCATACATGTTTTCGTCGGTGTAGTAGGTGTAAGCCGTTCCTGTGTATTTGTTCGTACCCGATTTTGTAATGGCATTGATGGCTCCTCCCGTGAAACCGCTCTGGCGCACATCGAAAGGAGAAACGGCAATCTGCAACTGCTCCACGGCATCCATTGGCACGGAATAGCCATAGGCACGTCCACCATTCGTACCATCGCCTTCCAGTCCGAACACGTCGTTGCTCACCATACCATCAATCTGGAAGGAATTATAGCGGTTGTTCGCACCAGCGATGGAAATGCCACCAAACTTATTGTCCATCACGAGTGGAGAGAGTTTGGCAATGTCATAAATCGCACGATTCACCGTTGGCGCATTCTGAATCTGCTGCAAATCGAAACTCGAAGAAGCTCCGTTACCGCCATGAGTGGCAATACCCGTCACCGCCACTTCGTCCAGCACGTTGTTCATTTCCACCAAACGTGCATTCACTTCGGTTGGCTCACCGAGTGCCAAGGTGATGTCGGTGCGAACGAAATCACGATAGCCCACATAGGAGATGGTGATGGTGTATGGACCACCCACACGCATACCCTGGATGGAATAGCGTCCCTTGTTGTTCGTCACTGCACCATACTTCGTTCCCGAAGGATTGTGGAGCGCCACCACGTAGGCACCTATCACGGGGTCGCCTTCAGCCTCCACTTTTCCACTAACCGATGAGGTAGTAACCTGCGCCACTGCCGACAAACTCAGCACAAAGCACGCAAATAAGAAAAAGATGACTCTCTTGTTCATAATTTAAAGATGTAATTTAGGATTTTCCACAAATTTCATGAATTTTTACGAATTGATGAAATTATTCCAACTTTTTCTCTCGTTTTCACTGAAAAACGTCCCCACCCCTCCATCAAAACCAAGATTTTGCTTTGTGCAACTGATGAATTCCCTCGCTCTCCTTCCCTCCCGCAAACCATGTAATTTGCCCCTTCGACGCTGAAGTTATTCTTCTTCAACGCTGAAATTATTCCTCTTCATCAGTAGAACTACGCTTCTTCGATTCTTATAAACCGCTCCTTCAATTCATGAAAAACATTCCTTTGATTCGCGTGAACTTTTCCTTTGATTTTACTGAAACGTCGAGCCCTCAAAGTTGACACGGCGAGCCTTCGCCATCGCAACGCCGAAGGCTCGTTATCGAAACGCCGAGCCTTCGGCAACTAGTTGAATTCAAAGGAGCGCTTCAGTCAGTCCCCAAATTCGCTTCAGAAAAAGCGAAGAACTCGTTCAGTAAAAGCAAAGGACTGCATCAGTCATTTCACTATGCTGCTTCAATTTTGTTGACTCTTTCCCTCAACATCTCCACGAAAAAAAATCTCATCGCAGATGCCTTTTTTGAATTTAATTATTCTATGTCAAAAAAAATGTGTAAGTTTGCAAGGTGAAATAAATATTATAATGATTTTTGAATACGACGTTCTCGTAGTGGGAGCAGGACATGCTGGATGTGAGGCGGCTTCGGCAGCAGCACGGATGGGTGCAAAGACTTGCCTCATCACGATGGACATGAACAAGATTGCGCAGATGAGTTGCAATCCTGCCGTGGGCGGAATTGCAAAAGGTCAGATTGTGCGCGAGATTGACGCACTGGGCGGACAGATGGGAATCGTGACCGACCACTGCGCTCTGCAATTCCGAATGCTGAACCGCTCGAAGGGACCAGCCATGTGGAGTCCGCGAGCACAATGCGATAGAGAAAAATTCATCTGGACTTGGCGAGGCATTCTCGAAAACACGGAAAACCTCAACATTTGGCAAGACCAAGTAAAGGAAATCATCGTTGAAAACACTGAAATTCAAGGAGTTAAAACTTTCCTTGGCGCAGAATTCAGAGCGAAATGCGTGGTAATTACCGCTGGCACCTTCCTCAACGGACTGATGCACATCGGGCGCAACAAACTCCCTGGAGGACGCATCGCCGAACCTGCTTCGCCACTGCTCACGGAATCCATCACGCAGCATGGCATCCGCAGCGGACGCATGAAGACGGGCACCCCTGTGCGCATCGACAAGCGCAGTGTGGATTTCTCGCTGATGGAGCAACAGGATGGCGACTCGGACTACCACAGCTTCTCCTACATGAGCGTGCCTCGCAAACTGAAGCAACTGCCTTGCTGGATTTGCTACACCACTCCCGAGGTGCACGAGGTGCTGCGCACAGGCTTTGCCGACTCCCCTCTCTTCAATGGACAGATTCAGAGTATAGGTCCTCGTTACTGCCCAAGCATCGAAACCAAGCTCCACACCTTCCCCGACCGCGACCAGCACATGCTCTTCCTCGAGCCTGAGGGGGAGACGACAAACGAGATGTATCTGAATGGATTCAGTTCGTCGTTGCCAATGGATGTGCAAATCGAAGCGCTGCGTCGCATGCCTTGTTTCCGAAACCTCGTCGTGTATCGTCCAGGCTATGCCATCGAATACGACTTCTTCGACCCAACCCAACTGAAACACACACTGGAGTCGAAAATCATCAGCGGACTCTTCTTCGCAGGACAGGTGAACGGAACCACGGGCTATGAGGAAGCAGCAGGACAAGGACTCGTGGCTGGCGTGAATGCCGCCCTGAAAGTGGCAGGGAAAGAGGAATTCGTGCTCAAGCGCAACGAGGCATACATCGGTGTGCTGATTGACGACCTCGTGACCAAAGGCGTGGACGAACCATATCGTATGTTCACTTCCCGCGCTGAGTATCGCATCCTCCTTCGTCAGGACGATGCCGACATGCGTCTCACGGAGCGCAGTTACCGAATGGGACTTGCCACGCAGGAACGCTACGACCGCATGCTCGACAAGAAGAAGCGCATCGAGGCACTCATTGAGTTCACGGAGAACTTCTCCCTCAAAGCCGCACTCATCAATCCTGCCCTCGAACAGATAGGCACTACCCCACTCCAGCGCGGTTGCAAACTTGCCGAGCTGTTGGGACGCCCTCAGGTCACCTTGCAGAACATCCTGCCTCACATCAAAGCCTTCCAAGCCGAGGTGGCAAAACAGACCGAAGGCAAGAGCGAGGCAGAGCGGGAGGAAATCCTCGAGGCGATGGAGGTGAGAATCAAATACAGCGGCTACATCCAGCGCGAACGGGAAATGGCTGAGAAGATGATTCGTTTGGAGAACATCAAAATCCAAGGCAAGTTCGACTACATGAACATGAACAACATCACCATCGAAGCCCGCCAGAAACTCACAGCCATCAACCCCGTCACCCTTGCTCAAGCCAGCCGTATCCCAGGCGTATCGCCCAGCGACATCAATGTGCTGCTCGTGCTGATGGGAAGATGAGAGAATTGTTTCACGTGAAACAATCCGGCAACCATAATAGAAACAAACAACATATCTCAACACACAGGAACATGAATAATGAATATCTGATGAAGCACCTTCGTTCTATCGAAGACTTCCCAAAACAAGGAATCAACTTCCGCGACGTCACTACCCTCTTCAAGGATGCCAAGTGTATCAAGATCATGGACAAGGAACTCTATGAACTCTACAAGGACAAGGGCATCACGAAGGTGGTGGGCATTGAGTCGCGCGGTTTCATCATGGGCGCCATCCTCGCCCGTCGTCTCGGAGCAGGACTCGTGATGTGCCGCAAGCCAGGCAAATTGCCAGCAGAGACCGTCAGCCAATCTTTTGAAAAGGAATACGGCACCGACACCATCGAAATCCACAAAGACTCCATCGACGAGAACGACGTGGTGCTCATCCACGACGACCTCCTCGCTACGGGCGGAACCATCAAGGCAGCCTGGGAGCTCGTGAAAAAATTCAATCCAAAGAAGTGCTACATGAACTTCATCATCGAGATTCGCGATGAAGGACTCTATGGCCGCGAGAATATTGGCGATGGCATTGAAGTGACCTCCCTTATCTGCGTTTAACAAAGAAAAGCATTGGAAAAGCCAATTTCCATAAACCGCTGAAAGACCGAAAGTTATGCTCAGTTTGTTTCACGTGGAACAAGTCTGGGCATAATTTGTCTTTCAACCAAAACTTTAACCCAAGTCCCTTCTCCCCTTTTTCAATTTTAGCCACCGTTGGCTGCGGTTCCGCCACAGCCCCCTCTAATAGAGGAAGAGAAAAGTCCCCTTGAACCAAAACCCCAAAAAGATGACAAAAGACGAAGAGCGCCTCCAACGACTGAAGAACATCGTACTTAATCTTCCAGAGAGTCCTGGCTGCTACCAATACTTTGATGAAAACAAAACCATCATCTACGTTGGTAAAGCCAAGAACTTGAAGCGTCGTGTTTCCTCCTATTTCCAAAAGAACCAGAAGAGCAGAAAGACGGAAATCCTCGTTTCGAAGATTCAAGACATCAACTATGTGGTGGTTCCATCAGACGAAGATGCACTCCTCTTGGAAAACAATCTCATCAAGAAATACAAGCCACGCTACAACATTCTCCTGAAGGACGACAAGACCTATCCTTCGGTTTGTGTCACGAACGAATACCTTCCACGTGTTTTCAAAACCCGAACCATCAACGCAAAATGGAGTACCTACTACGGTCCTTATTCCCATGCTGGAACCCTCAACAACATGCTCGATCTCATCAATCGAATGTATCAGATTCGTCGATGCAGGATGCCAATCACGGAAGAAAACGTGAAAGCAGGGAAGTACAAAACCTGTCTTGAATACCACATCAAGAACTGTTTGGCACCTTGCATAGGCAAGCAAACTCGCGAAGATTACATGAAAAGTATCGAGGAAATTCGTGAGATTCTAAAAGGAAACACCAAGATTGTTTGCCAAAGAATGCTGGCACAAATGGAGCGTCTTTCAGAGCAGATGCGTTTTGAAGAGGCGATGATTCTGAAAAGAAGATACGATTTGGCGCGTGAATTCGTGGAGAAGAGTGAGGTGATTGCAGGGTATGACTACGACATAGATGTATTCAGCATCGAAGACGAAGAGAAGTGCTCCTACATCAATTATCTGCACGTGACGAACGGATGCATCAACCAAGCCTTCACCTTCGAATTCAAAAAGAAAATCGATGAATCGCCCGAAGACATGCTTGCCCTGGGTATTGTAGAAATGCGACAACGCTACAAGAGCAAATCCAAAGAGATTGTCGTTCCTTTCCCGCTCGACATCGAACTGAACAATGTTACGATAACGGTTCCGCAGCGAGGCGACAAGAAGCATCTGCTCGACCTCTCACTTGCCAACGTGAAGCAATACAAATTCGACAAGATGAAGCAGGCTGAAAAACTCAATCCTGAGCAAAGAAGCACGAATCTATTGAAGGAATTGCAGAAGAAATTAGGCTTGGCAAAACTCCCTATGACGATAGAATGTTTCGATAATTCGAATATTCAAGGTTCGGATGCTGTGGCAGGATGCGTGGTTTTCAAACAAGCCAAACCATCAAAAAACGATTATCGAAAATACAATATCAAAACGGTGGTAGGTCCCGACGACTACGCTTCCATGGCAGAAGTGGTGGAACGACGCTATTCTCGTATGGTGGAAGAAGGCACTCCCCTACCTGACCTGATTATTACGGATGGTGGAAAAGGGCAAATGGAAGTGGTGCGCCATGTGGTGGAAGACAAACTACAGCTCGAAATACCGATTGCTGGGCTTGCTAAGGACAACAAACACCGAACCAACGAACTGTTATTTGGATTCCCTATCCAAACCATAGGCATCGAGATGAATTCGCCACTATTCCAGTTTCTCACAAGAATTCAAGACGAAGTGCACCGCTATGCCATCACATTCCATCGAGAGAAACGAAGCAAACATCAGTTGGTTTCGGAATTGGATGGTATCAAAGGAATTGGCGAAGCCACAAAAACACAATTACTGAAGAAATTCCATAGTGTGAAGCGAATCAAGGAAGCAAGCGAAGAAATCATTGCCGAAATCATCGGGCCTGCCAAAGCAAAACTGGTGAAGGAAGGACTGAAATAAAACGATGATTTCAGAAAGTTTCACGTAGAACATGGAAAAGAATTGAAGAAGATTTACTAATTTTGCAAAAGACAAATAAAGAAGATAGAATGAGAGCAGTAATTCAGAGAGTATCACACGCATCTGTCACCATAGAGGGAGAAGTAAAAAGCTCCATTGGAGACGGTCTGTTGGTACTATTGGCATGCGAGAATGCAGACAACGATGAGGATATTCAGTGGCTCAGCAAGAAAATTGTGAGTCTCCGTATTTTTGACGATGAAAACGGAGTGATGAATCGTTCAGTGATGGACATCAACGGAGAAATCCTCGTCATCAGCCAATTCACACTTTGGGCATCCTACAAGAAAGGAAATCGACCTTCGTATCTGAGAGCAGGAAGTCACGAAATCACCGTACCTTTGTACGAAAAGTTCTGTACTGCCCTCTCGCAATGCTTAGGAAAGGAAGTGGGAACAGGTGAATTTGGTGCTTACATGCAGGTGGAACTGCTCAATGATGGCCCTGTTACCATCTGTATGGACACAAAAAACAAAGAATAGTCGATGAAATCGGCGAAAATTGAAGATAAATCTTTGAACCTCAAATAATTATCATCATGGAAACAAACAAATATGAGCAAACATTTGCTAAGTACGACCTAAATCTCGATGACGAGAAGGTGGCTCGCCAAGTTGAAATCCTTTTGAAGGAGCATTTGGAAGAAAACAACACGGTTGAAGTGAAGAAATTCTTACTGAATTCCGTGGAACTCACCACCCTCAAAACCACCGACAGTGAGGAAAGCGTACTGAAATTTGTAGAGAAAGTAAATGAGTTTGATGACAAATATCCGGAATTGGGACACGTAGCTACGGTATGTGTGTATCCTAATTTCGCTAAGATTTGCCACGACACTTTGGAGAACGAAGAGGTGGAAATCGCTTGCGTATCGGGTAGTTTCCCTTCCTCCCAAACTTTCATCGAAGTGAAAGTAGCAGAAACCGCCCTTGCCATCAAGGATGGAGCTACAGAAATCGACATCGTGATGCCTGTAGGCAAGTTCCTCAGTGAGGACTATGAGGGTGTTGCCGATGATATAGCTGAATTAAAGGCTGTATGCGGTGATAAGAAGATGAAGGTGATACTGGAAACAGGATGCCTCAAAACCGCCTCAAACATCAAGAAAGCATCGATTTTGAGCATGTATGCAGGTGCAGACTACATCAAGACTTCTACTGGTAAGTTGGAACCTGCTGCAACACCAGAAGCAGCATTCGTGATGTGCCAGGCAATCAAAGAATACTACGAAAAAACGGGTATTCAGATAGGTTTTAAGCCTGCTGGCGGAATGAAAACAGTGAAAGACGCACTCACCTACTACACCATCGTGAAGGAGGTATTGGGCGAAAAATGGCTTACCAACCAATGGTTACGTCTCGGCACCAGCTCTCTCGCCAATAAGTTATTGAGCGAAATCACAGGAGAGGATGTGAAATTCTTCTAATCCCCTACCCTATCCTATACAGGTAAGTAGAGAACAAAAACAGCAATAATAGGACATACCTACAAAGCAAAAGGCACTGGTTCAGAGCGAACACAGTGCCTTTCTAATAATTCAAGTATGGAAAATTATTATTGTTCTTCTTCAGTTTCGTGACATTTGCAATAATTGAAGCTTGTTCCATCGAAACAATGCGTGCAAACATCGCATTTTGGTAAACCAATCGCATCAACCAAAGTCTCTACCTTATTGAATTTCAAGGTGGAAAGACCGAGACGTTTTGCAATTTCATCCACCATCTTCTTGTATTCAGGGGAATCGGTAGTGGAATATTTCTCAAGATTCTTATTAGGATCGCCCTCGAAGTCACGAATAATACGGCGTGTTATGAGCTCCAAATCGCTCTTAGAAGCCGTGAAACCGATGAAAGGGCATCCATATACCAATGGAGGGCAAGAAATGCGTACATGCACCTCTTTTGCGCCATAATCGTAGAAGGTTCTTACATTGTCCTTCAATTGAGTGCCACGCACGATACTATCGTCGCAGAATACGATACGACTATCCTTAAGGAGCGCTCCATTAGGAATCAGTTTCATCTTAGCAACCAAGTCTCTACGCATCTGATTTCCAGGGGTAAAACTACGAGGCCAAGTAGGTGTATATTTCAAAACTGCACGCTTGTAAGGGATGCAATGTCCTTCAGAATAACCCAAAGCGGTACCCACACCTGAGTCTGGAATACCACAAACGAGGTCGGCTTCCGTTTCATCTTCTTGTCCCATCACCTTTCCGCACTTCTCACGCACTACTTCCACATTGACTCCCTCGTAATCGCTGGCAGGAAAACCATAATAAACCCACAAGAAGGAACAGATTTGCTTGCGTTTGAAAGGCTTTTGAAGTACTTCAACACCTTCGGGATGAATTCGAACAATCTCACCTGGACCCAAGTCTCTAACAAGCTGATAATCAAGATTTGGGAAGCTGGTACTTTCACTGCTCAAAGCATAGGCTCCATCTTTCTTACCAATAACGATAGGAGTTCTTCCTAAGGCATCGCGAGCTGCAATAATTCCGTTTTCAGTGAGAATCAACATCGAACAGGAACCTTGTACCTTCTCATATACCATATTGATACCTTCCACGAAGGTCTTTCCCATATTGATGAGAATGGAAATAAGTTCGGTCTGATTGATGTTGTTAGAACTCATCTCACTCAGGTGCATACCCTTCTGCAAAAGTTCCAATGCTATCTCACGAAGGTTATTCACCTTTGCAACAGTTACAACAGCGTAACGCCCTAAGTGTGAATTGATTAAAATGGGTTGTGGGTCGGTATCACTAATCACACCGATACCTGAATTCCCTAAAAAACTATCCAGTTCGGGTTCAAAGCGAGAGCGAAAATAATCACGCTCCAAACTATGAATGGTGCGTGTGAATCCTTTGTCATCATCAAAAGTAACCAAACCCGCACGCTTGGTTCCCAAGTGCGAGTTATAATCCGTACCGTAAAATAAGTCATTGACGCAGTTCTGCAACTGAACTGTCCCAAAAAAACCTCCCATACTTATTGAATTTCAAATATATAAAATTTACCTTAATACAATTAAAAAATGCACTGAAATCCCATAGGAATTTAGCGCATCAGTAGTTACGATTAATCACATAATCCACGTAATCTAACAGAGCAGATTTCACGTTGCTCTCTGGGTAGCACGAAAGCATGGACTTAGCCTTATTGGCATAATCCTGCATGATCTTTTCTGCATAGTCGATACCTTGATTTTCAAGCGTAAAACGCACCAAAGTAGCGATTTCATCGGCAGAAATCGAACCATCCTTTACTTTGTACGCCAACTGGAACATATCTTCTTGATTCTTTGAGAATAAGGCATGTATGACAGGCAAAGTAAGCTTTCCTTCAGCCATGTCATTACCCGTTGGCTTTCCAATTTCGTCTCCTGCAATATAATCGAAAATATCATCCTTGATTTGGAAACAGATTCCCACTGTTTCGCCGAAAAGACGAAGGCGCTCCAAATCTTCCTCACTGGCATTCACCGTCAGCGCACCACCCTCGGCAGCGGCAGCAAATAGTTCTGCCGTCTTTCCTTGAATGATATTGAAATAAACATCTTCAGAAATCGTCTGATTATAGATATTTCGCAACTGAAGTAACTCACCATCTGCTAAGCGCTCCGACACTCGTGCCACAATTTCAATCAAGCGAGTGCTTTCAGTTTTGGCAGCATTAAGCAATACATGCGAGAGCAAATAGTCGCCTACAAGCACAGCAACTTTATCGCCAAACAACTGATTTACAGACGGATTGCCACGACGCTCACAACTCTCATCCACGATGTCATCGTGAACAAGACTGGCGGTGTGCAAGAACTCGAAGGCGAGTGCTGCAGAATAAGTTCTTTCGTTGATTTCGCCTAACAATTTAGCAACCAATATCGTAAGCAAAGGGCGCATCATCTTACCCTTTCTCGAACTGATGCGCTGAAGTACATCATTCAAAAGAAGGTTACTTGAATGTGACATAAATGAATCAAACAAATTCTTGCATTGATTCATTTCATTCTCAACTGGTTTTACTAATTTGTCAATGCCGCTCATTCTGAGTTGTTGATTTGAAAATTTTACGCAATAGGCAAAATATTCCCAAAATCGGGTACAAATTTAGCAAATAAACTTGGGACTTGGAATTATTTGCTTAACTTTGAGGGCAAAATTTTCAAAAAAATGAAAAAACTGTTCCTTCTTGACGCTTACGCACTCATTTACAGAGCATATTACGGCTTTATTCGCACTCCTATTAAAAATAGTAAAGGAGAGGATACTTCTGCCATTATGGGCTTCGTCAACACCCTTGAAGACGTGTTGAAAAGGGAAAATCCGGAGTATATCGGTGTGGCTTTCGACCCCAAAGGAGGCACGTTCCGACATGAAATCTATCCTCAATACAAGGCACAACGTGAAGAGACTCCCGAAGCTATTCGCTTTGCTGTACCTATCATCAAGGATATTCTCCAAGCCTACAATATACCTATATTAGAAGTTCCTGGCTTCGAGGCAGATGATGTGATTGGTACGCTTGCATGGAGGTTTTCTTCCGATGAAATCGGCGTTTTCATGATGACTCCCGACAAGGATTACGGCCAGTTGGTACGCTCACATGTTTGGATGTACAAACCCGACACGAAAACAAAGGATTTCCAAGTATTGGGAGTGAAAGAAATCTGTGAAAAGTATGGTATTGAAAACACGAGTCAAGTCATCGACCTACTCGGACTCATGGGTGATGCCTCCGACAATGTGCCAGGGTGCCCTGGCGTTGGTGAGGTAACCGCCGTGAAGTTAATCCAGCAGTTTGGTTCTATCGATAATCTTTTGGAGAACACCGACCAACTGAAAGGTGCTCAAAAGAAGAAAGTAGAAGAAAACAAGGAGCAAATCAAATTCTCGAAATTTCTCGTCACCATCAAGACGGATGTACCTATCAACGTTTCCCTCGAAGAGCTGAAACGTGAGGACATCAATTTGAAAGAAGTGAAGGAGATTTTCGAGCGACTCGAATTTCGAGCACTCACCCAACGAGTGATGGAAGCGTATTCGGGAATCGTGGAACCAGAAAAATTTTTCTCAACAAGCAAAACTCTTCAGAAAGAGAAAAAGCAAAATTCAGGAATGGCAGACCTCTTCGGTGCTCCTTCCACTACAACTCCTCAAAATCCACAATTCGAACTTTTCAGCGGAGAAACTGTTAAAGAAGGTGAAAAAGCAGGCGTTGAGAATTCAATTTTTACGTCCGTGGGTGCGGAAACAGCAGAAAAAACGATTCTCAGAGGCTTAAAAACGACCCCTCACGACTACAAACTGATTGAAACAGAGGAAGATATTGAGAAAATTTGCCAAAAAATTCTGTCCGAAAAAAATCTCAGTTTAGACACGGAGACCACTTCAACCGATGCTATGAGTGCCGAATTGGTGGGTTTAAGCTTTTCCGTGAAGGAAAACGAAGCTTACTACGTTCCTATCCCATCCGAACGCGAAGAGGCACTCAGAATTTTGGAAAAATTCAAAAAAGTGTATGCTGACGAGTCCATTTTGAAAATCGGACAGAATCTGAAATACGACATCACGGTACTTGCGAACTATGGCATCGAGGTGAAAGGTGAAATGTTCGACACGATGATTGCTCACTATGTGCTCCATCCCGAACTTCGTCACAACATGGACTACCTGGCAGAAATCTACCTCAACTACAAAACCATCCACATCGACGAACTCATTGGACCGCGTGGCAAGAACCAAAAATCTATGCGCGACCTCCAACCAACTGAGGTGTATGAATATGCAGCGGAGGATGCCGACATCACCCTTCAATTATATAAGGTGTTGAATGAGGAACTCCAACGCGAAGGACTCTTCGACCTCTTCCACAACATCGAAATGCCGCTCATGCCTGTGCTGGCTCGCATGGAACAGAACGGCGTGATGATCGACACGGAATCACTCAAACAAACGTCTCTCGATTTCAGCCAAAAGATGGACGAAATCGAGAAGGAAATCCACGAGATGGCAGGGGAGAAATTTAACATCTCTTCCCCTCGTCAGGTGGGCGATATCCTCTTCGGAAAACTCAAGATTATCGAGAAGGCAAAGAAGACCAAAACGGGGCAATACGTCACTTCGGAGGAAGTGCTTCAGAACCTCCGCAGCAGGCATCCAATCGTGGAGAAAATCCTCGATTATCGTGGTTACAAGAAACTGCTTTCCACCTATATCGACAACCTTCCCGAACTTATCAATCCAAAGACAGGACACATCCACACCTCTTATAATCAAGCAGTTACCGCTACAGGTCGCCTTTCTTCTTCCAATCCAAATTTGCAGAACATTCCTATACGCGACGAGAACGGAAGGGAAGTACGCAAGGCATTTATCCCTGAGCCAGGAAGCGAGTTTTTCTCTGCCGATTACTCGCAAATCGAACTCCGCATCATGGCGCATCTGAGTGGTGATGCCAACATGATTGAAGCCTTCGTTGAGGGTCACGACATCCATCGTGCCACAGCTGCAAAAGTCTATAAACTCCCCATCGAGGAAGTCACTTCCGACCAGCGTCGAAAGGCAAAAACAGCCAATTTCGGTATCATCTACGGAATCACTACCTTTGGACTTGCAGAACGTATGCAGGTGAGCAGAGCAGAGGCAAAAGAACTCATTGACGAGTACTTTGCCACCTATCCAAAGGTGAAGGAATACATGGAGAAATCCATCGAAATGGCACGTCAGAAAGGCTACACCGAGACGCTCTTTGGACGTCGTTGTTATCTCCCCGACATCAATTCCCACAACGCTACGGTACGTGGTTTTGCTGAGCGCAATGCCATCAATGCACCGATTCAGGGAACTGCTGCCGACATCATCAAGATTGCCATGGTGCGCATCGACAAGAGAATGCAAGCTGAAGGATTCCGCTCAAAGATGATTCTGCAAGTGCATGACGAACTGAATTTCAGTGTGTTACCAGAAGAAAAGGAGGCACTCCAACGTCTTGTTATCGAGGAAATGCAAAGCGCCTACACCATGTCCGTACCTCTCATTGCCGACTGCGGATGGGGAAAGAATTGGTTGGAGGCACATTGATAAGCTTCTAAACATACGACACCCACTCATCACCCTACAGACCCACCCCAGCCCTCCCTGTGAGGGAGGGGGTGATTACCT
>OCVV011353723.1_pt1 | contig 31376 bp, 50 predicted proteins | sample 1539721 | NCBI WGS metagenome assembly OCVV01 (sample SAMN02144230, study PRJEB22623) | gut metagenome | biome: sheep rumen | host: Ovis aries | place: New Zealand | reverse complement strand
ACCATCAGCCCGATTCTCGGTGCCACCGTCTCCACCTCCAAGAACGTCTACGTCGACGCGACCACCGACATCCTCGGCATCGCTGGCGACTTCACCAAGGCCATCTTCGGCACCGTCGAGGGCGTTCAGGTCTCCGTCTCCGACCAGGCGACGCTCACCTCCGGCGAGACCGTCATCAACCTCTGGCAGCAGAACATGATCGCCGTGCGCGCAGAGGTCGAGGTCGCCTTCGCCGTCGAGGGCACCGGCTACTTCAACCTGCTCACCGCCTAATGGTCGAGCTAATCGCGCCCAACGGCGTGCTGGTGAGGGCGAGCGACGAGGACGCGCCGCGCATGCTCGCAAGCGGCTACAGGCCCGTCGAGCAGCCCAAGCCCGCGCCCAAGCGCCGCGCGCCGCGCAAGGCGCAGAAGCCGCAGGACAAGCAGTAAGGGGGTGGTCGGCGTGTCGTACGCCACCATCGAGGACTACGAGGCGCGCTACGGCGCGGTGTCCGACGAGGACATGCTCCAAGAGTGCCTGGACGACTGCACCGCCGTCATCCAGAGCGAGCTGGACAGGCGCGGCGTGGACTACTCCGAGCCGTCCGAGTCATTCGCCGCGAGGCTGAAGATCGTGTGCCGCTCCATGGCGAACCGCGTGATGCCCACGGGTGACGCTGGCACGACCGACGTTCCCGTCGGCATCACCGCCATGACCGCTACGGCAGGCCCCTACTCACGCAGCTACACCTTCGCCACCACCTACGGCACGCCCAAGATGCTGCCGTCCGAGATGGCGCTGCTGGGCATCGGCGGCGGGCGCATCGGCTGCGGCAGGATGGCGGGGTGACGCGCCATGTGGCCAACAGTCACCGCCACCGTCCGCCTGCGCGACTGGTCGGCCACCGACCGCCTCGGCAACCACGTCGAGGCGTACGGCGAGCCGACGCAGGCGCACGTGCTCGTGGCCCCCGGCTCCACCAACGACCTCGGCCCGTCGCGCCCCGAGGGCGTTCGCGTCGACCTGACGCTCCACTTCACGAGGCGCTGGTCCGACCCGCAGGCCCTCCGTGGCGCGAAGGTCACGCTGCCCGCGCCATGGGCTGGCGACTTCGTCGTGGTGGGCGTCCCGGAGGCCTACATGCCGTCGCTCGTACCCGGCCAGCTCTACCTCCCCGTGGAGGTGCAGGCCTATGACGGTTAGGTACAGGGCGAACAAGGCATTCAAGGCGCAGCTGCTCAACCTGCCCGGCACCATGCAGGCGGTCGACGCCAGCGCGGCCCGCATACTCGGGCGCGCGAACTCCATGTTCGAGGCGAGCGGCTACGTCATGCGCAAGGCGCGCCCGGGCAAGGTGCGCTGCCACGCCTACGTCGCCACCGGCGACCGCCACGCCATGAACTCCAACGCGCGCCACATGACGCTCGAGAAGTCTCTGAGGGGGTAGCCATGTTCTCTTCGCTCGAGGTGGTCGTCGGATGGGTCGGCAGGACGCTGTCCGTCCCGTCGTCCACCTACCCGCAGGCCGGCCAGGCCCCGGCGTTCGCCGTCGTGAACCGCACAGGCGGCACATGCGACTACCCGCACGACTACCCCCGCTTCACCGTCCAGCTGTGGACGGCCAGCGACGCCGAGGGCGAGTCCCTGGCGTTCGACCTCGCGCTCGCGCTGCCGGGCGTCGCCGACGAGTCGGAGCGCATCAACGCCGTGGGGACGCCCGAGATAACGCAGCTCGGCCTCATCGACGGCGGCGGCTTCGTCTGGCAGGTCAGCTTCGACCTCGCAACCAACATCTACAACAGCTAACCCGAAAGGGGGCAACCATGCCCATCAACGCAGTGAACGTCGTCGTCGGCGCTCCTGACCAGTCTGCGACCGTCGGCGCGGTGAACTGGGCGGCCACCACCGCCACGATGCCCACCGACGCGAAGACGCCGCTCCCCGCAGCAACGTGGACGAGCGGCGGCTACGTCTCCACCGACGGCGTATCGCTGTCCATCGACAACAGCACCACCAGCATCCAAGACTGGTCGCTCGGCCACATCCGCACCCTGCTGGAGGACTTCACGGGCACCGTGACGTTCACCTTCATCCAGACCGACTACAACGCGCTGTGTGCCATCTTCGGCGAGTCCAACGTGACCAAGACCGACGCCACAACGACCGCGGGCACGCTCATCAGCGTGGCCATCGGCCCCGAGCTGGCCGACGCCAAGGCGTGGGCGTTCAACATGAAGGACGGAAGCCAGCGCATCCGCCTCGTGCTGCCCAACGCGCAGCCGACCCTCGACGGCGAGCTGACGTTCGTCGCCAACGAGCCCATCAGCTGGTCCGTGTCGCTCGACTGCAACATGGACGCCTCGGGCAAGAGCATCTACTTCTACTACGACGACGGCGTGACCGCCGCCTAAGGAGCACACATGCCTCAAGTTGCGCGCATCGACTTCGACACCGTGGAGCGCCCGTTCATCGTGGTGAACCTCTCTGGCGAGGAGCACGAGCTGCCCATCACGCTCGACTCGTCCGACCTCGAGCTGGTCGGCCAGCACGACGAGCCCGCCGACGGAATGCTGGCGCTCATGGCGAAGTACCTCGGCGACGTGGTCTACGCACTCGGCGACTACGACCTCAAGCGGCTGCTCTCCGTCTGGAACCAGCAGCGCGAGGCGCTTGGCGAGCCCGACCTGGGGGAATCCTAGGCCTCGCCGTGATCGTGGCGCAGCACGGCGCGGCGCTCGAGTACGACCTCATGACGAGGACGCGCTTCCTGATGCGCGACGTGGGCAGGGCGCTCCCAGCGGGCGCCCTGCTCTCTTTCGTTCGCTACCTGCCGCCGGACTCGGCGCTCAGGCAGGAGACAGACCCCGACAACGAGTGGCTGACGGGGGTGCACGGCGACATGCTGCTGGCCGCGATCTACGACCAGCTCGCGTCGTTCCAGTACAGCTTCCTGCGCTCCAAGGGCGCGAAGCCGAGGAGGCCGAAGCCGCTGCCGAGGCCGGGGGTCAGGGACAACGTGCAGAAGGTCGGCAAGGACCCCATCCCCATCGCCGACTTCGACAAGTGGTACTACGGGGGTGATTAAGAATGGCAAACGCTGAGGTCGGAACCGCCTACGTGACCATCATGCCGAAGATGGACAAGGGCTTCAGCGGCGACGTGACCTCCGCGCTCGAGACGACGGGCGTCGAGGGCGGCAGCATGTTCGGCGAGGGCATGCTCGGCACCTTCAAGGGCATGGCGACCAAGATCGTGGCCGCTCTCGGCCTCGTAGAGGTCGGCAAGAAGATAGCCGAGATCGGCCAGGAGGCGTACGGCCTCTACTCCGACTACGAGCAGCTGTCAGGCGGCGTCAACAAGCTGTTCGGCGACGACGCCGCGAAGCTCGTGGAGTCCAACGCCTCGAAAGCGTTCGAGACCGCCGGCATGAGCGCCAACGAGTACATGGAGACCGTGACGGGCTTCTCCGCGTCGCTCATCAACAGCCTAGGTGGTGACACCGCGACGGCAGCGTCGCAGGCCGACAAGGCCATCCGCGACATGTCCGACAACGCCAACACGTTTGGCACCGACATGGAGTCGATTCAGAACGCCTATCAGGGCTTTGCCAAGCAGAATTACACGATGCTGGACAACCTCAAGCTCGGATACGGCGGCACGAAGGAAGAGATGCAGCGGCTCCTTGAGGATGCCGAGGCAATCAGCGGCGTGCACTACGACATCGACAACTACTCCGACGTGGTTGACGCCATCCACACCATCCAAGAAGAGCAGCACATCGCGGGCACCACCGCGAACGAGGCCGCGGGCACCGTCGAGGGCAGCACCAACGCCATGAAGTCGTCGTGGGCGAACTTCCTGACCGAGCTGGGCAAGGACAACGCCGACATGGACGCCGTCTCCAAGCAGCTGGCCGACACCGTGGTCAACGCGCTGAAGAACATGGCCAAGGTCGCGTTCAACATCGTGAAGAACGCCGTGAAGGCGTTCCCCGGCGTCGTCAAGGGCTTCTACAACGCGCTGAAGCCGCTGCTCAAGGACTGGCTGGGCAAGCTGAAGAACGCGCTGTCAGAGGCGTGGGACGCCATCAAGACCGCGGCGGTCAAGTCGTGGGAGAACATCAAGACCGCCGTCGCCGACAAGTGGGACGCCATCAAGAAGGCCGTCACCGACAAGCTCAACGCCGTCAAGACCGGCATCTCGACCGGCTGGGACAACGTCAAGGCCACGGCGCTGGCCAAGTGGGAGGCCGTCAAGGCGTCCATCGTGGCCAAGTGGGAGGCCATCAAGACCGCCGTCGCCAACGCGCTTAAGGCCGTCGTGACGGCGATATCGGGCGGCTGGGACAGCGTCAAGACGACCGCCACCAGCAAGTGGGAGGCCGTGAAGTCGGCCATCGGCGCGAAGTGGGACGCCATCAAATCTGCGGTCGACGCCAAGCTGACGGCGGTGAAGAACGCCGTGTCGGCGGGCTGGGACTCCGTGAAGTCAACGGCCACAAGCAAGTGGGACACCGTGAAGGGCGCCGTCACGGCCAAGTGGGACGAGATCAAGGCTGGCGTGGGCACCAGGCTGGACGGCATCAAGTCCGCGGCGAGCACGGCGTGGGACAGTATCAAGTCCACCGCCAGCACGAGGTGGGGCGCCATCAAAGGCGCCATCACGGACGCCATCGGCTCCGCGAAGAGCTCCTTCTCGACCAAGGTCGGCGAGATGAAGTCGCTTGTCGCGAACTTCAAGCCGACGTTCTCCAAGATAGCCGCGCCCGCCATTGGCTCGATATCGGGCGTCCTCAGCAGCATGAGGCAATCCATCACGAACTTCAGGCCATCCTTCTCCAAGATAGCCGCGCCTGCCATCGGCTCCATCTCCGGCGTCCTCGACAGCATGAAGCAGTCCATCTCGAACTTCAAGCCGACGTTCTCCAAGATCGCGGCACCGGTCGTCGGCTCCATCTCGGGCGCGCTGGACACCATCAGTCAGGCCGTGTCCAACTTCATGCCGTCCTTCCCGAAGATATCGTGGCCGACGCCCAGCATGCCGCACATCCCGACGCCGCACTTCAGCCTGTCGTGGAACAGCATCCTCGGCGGAATCGTCAAGGTGCCGAGCGTGTCCTTCGACGGATGGTGGCGCACCGGTGGCTTCTTTGACGAGCCGAGCGTCATCGGCGTCGGCGAGGCTGGCCCCGAGATGGTGCTGCCGCAGCGCGGCAGGCTCATGGACGACTTCGCTGACGCCATCGCGTCGAAGGTCGGCGGCGGCGTGATCGTCACGGGCAACACCTTCATCGTGCGCAAGGAATCCGACATCGACGCAATCGGCCGCGCGATAAACCGAAAGGCCGACAGGCAGAGGAGGGCCGCGCTGTGAGCTACGAGCTGACCTTCGACGGCCACGAGCTGTCAGACCTCTTCGCCGTCGAGCGCCACGCCACGCGACCGCTCGGGGCGTGGGAGCCGACGCTGGTGGACGTGCCGGGCCGTGACGGCGCCCTGTTCGCCTGGACGCGGCGGACGCCCGCGCAGCTGACGTTCGACCTCTACGCCATCGGCGGCACCCGCGAGGAGCGCCAGCAGGCCATGCGCACGCTGGCCGGGTGGCTCGCCGTGGACTCCCCGCGCCAGCTCGTGCTCGGCGACGAGGGCGGGCTGTGGCGGCTGGCGGTGCCCACGGGCGAAGCCGCGCAGGAGGCGTTCCTGAACGCCGACCACGTGGCCGTCACCTTCGAGTGCCCAGACCCGTGGCTCTACGGCGAGGCGCGGACGGCCACCATCACCAGCGGCGGCAGCGTGACCATAGACGTGGGCGGCACCGCGCCCACGTGGCCGACAATCGAGTGCGAGGCCACGGGCGGCACGCAGGACAGCTGGGTGGTGACGCTGGACGGCGGCCCCGCCATCTACGCGGCCATCCCCAGCGGCACGGAGTACGAGGTCACCGCCGACTGCGGGGCCCGCACGCTCATGGTCAACCGCGAGGCGGCGATGCTGCCGCCCGCCTACGACTGGCCGATGCTCACCCCGGGCGAGCACACGCTCGCCATGGCGCAGGGCACCGGTGAGGCCACCGTGACGTGGCGCGAGAGGTGGTGGTAGCGCATGGCCGAGGCGCCCCGCGTCATCGTCACGTCCCACGACGGCGCGGTGGTCGGCGACCTCGACCCGGCGCGGCTCGTGGACATGGTCGTGGTGGACGAGGTCAACGGCGAGCGCTCGCTGGCCGTCACCACCACGCAGGAGCTGTCCAAGGGCGACCGGCTGCTCTGGCGCGACGGCATGCTCAGGTGGCGCGAGTACGTGGTGGAGGCCGACGAGGCCGAGCACTCCGCCGGCGAGGCCACCCACGCCTACTGGTGCCCGTGGTCGCTGCAATACGACCTCTCGCGCACCTTCGTCAGCGCCATGCCCGGCACGGGTGGCACGCCCGCCACGGCGGAGCAGGCGCTGGAGGCGGCGCTCGGCGGCACGGCCCGCTGGGCCGTCGGCGCCGTCGACGTGGGGACCGTGGGCAGCGCGTCCTTCTTCCGCATGTCGGGCTGGGAGGCGCTACAGACGCTCGTGGAGACGTGGGGCGGCGAGGTCGACGCGACCATCGAGGTCGGCCTCGCGGGCGTGACCTCGCGCTCCGTGAGCCTGCTGGCCCACGTGGGCGACGAGGGGGCCAGCAGGCGCTTCGACTACGGCCACGACGTGGCGGGCATCAGGCGCACCGTCATGGACGAGCCGTGGACGTGCCGCGTCATCCCGCTCGGCAAGGCCGAGGAGACCGAGGGCGGCGGCTACGGGCGCAAGGTCACCATCGAGGACGCCAACGGCGGCGTGATGTGGCTGGAGGACGCCGACGCGGTGCCGCTCACCCGCGTGCCCGACGGCAGCGGCGGCTGGGAGCACCCCGTGCAGGTCGTGGAGAACGAGGCCATGGAGACGCCCGCAGACCTCAAGGCGTGGGCGCTGGAGCACCTTCACGACTGGACGCGCCCCAAGGTGAGCTACGAGTGCGACGTCGTCCAGCTCGCCGAGGCGGGCATGGACGCGCAAGGCGTCGCCGTGGGCGACGAGTGCGCCGTGGTCGACGCGGCCTTCGGCGAGGCGCCCATCCGCATCGAGACGCGGCTTCTGCGCGTGGAGCACCACCCGCTCGACCGCTCGCAGGACGTGCTGACCTTCTCCAACCTCGTGGACGGGCTGGGCTCGCAGCTGGGCGACATAGCGCGCAGCGTCGCGCAGGTGCAGTCGCAGGTGACGAGCCTCAGCCTGAACCAGTCAACCGCCGAGTACGTGAGCAACCTCATCGCGCGCATGAACGCCGAGGCCAACGCGACTGGCGGCTACACCTACATCACCGAGGGCCAGGGCATCCGCACCTACGACAGGCCGGTCTCAGACCCGCTCGTGGGCACCGAGGCCACGCAGGTGGTTGAGGTCAAGGGCGGCACCATCCGCATCGCCAACAGCCGCGACGCGCAGGGCGACTGGGAATGGAGAACGGTCTTCACGAGCGGCCACGTCGCAGCAGACGTCGTGACAGCCGCGCAGATCACCACGGGCTACATCGGCAGCGAGGGCGGCACCTTCATCGACCTCGACAACGACACCGTGCAGCTCGGCAGCTCCGACAGCTTCCACGTCGTGGCCGACTCGCAGGAGCTTGGCTTCTACCAGGCCGACACGCGCGTTGCCTACGTCAACGGGAACCAGCTCTACATCCCCTACACGGTCGTGCTCAACGCAATGCAGGTCGGCGAGGAGGGCAACAACTGCTGGGAGTGGCGGCTACAGGACAACGGCAACCTGACGCTCACGTGGATAGGATAGCGACATGGCAGCACCTTGGAGCAGCACTGGACTCCTGACTGGCAACAAGTCGGAGCAAATAGGGTCGAGCAGCACCTACGCCCTCCGTGGCAAGATGACAAGCTCGTCGCCGACTGAGACGGCGACAACTTACACGATACCGAGCGTTAAGCTGTCCACGGTTCTATCCAAGACCTCAAGCGAGAGCTTTACCCTCACTGCTCAGAGCATATCCAGCGTGTACGTGGGGGTGTCTATCGGCGGCACCACCAAGCTTGAGTACGACGGCACAAGCATCACTGGAACCAAGTCGGGCAGCATATCTATCACCAAGACGCACCAGTCGCAGTCGGTCACGCTCAGCCTCCGCTTTAACTACGTCGGGCAAATCGTCGTAAGCTCCAGCAGTGGGGGATTCTACGACAGCTATGGAAACACGGGGGAACCCGTCTACGGAACCTACACCTTCACCGTCCCAGCCAAGACGCACTACACCGTCAGCTTCAACGCCAACAGCGGCTCGGGCGCACCGAGCGCACAGACCAAGTGGCACGGGGAGACGCTGACCCTCAGCAGCACCAAGCCGACCCGCACGGGCTACACGTTCCTCGGGTGGTCGACCAGCTCGACCGCGACGAGCGCGACCTACGCGGCAGGCGGCAGCTACACCGCCAATGCCGCGGCCGTGCTCTATGCGGTGTGGAGGATCAACACGTGGACGGTGGCCTACAACGCCAACGGCGGCACCGGCGCACCCGCGTCGCAGACCAAGACCTACGGCCAGACGCTCACCCTCAGCAGCTCAAGGCCCGCCCGCAGCGGCTACGCCTTCCTCGGGTGGGCCACCAAGTCGGACGGCACCGGCACGGCCTACGCGCCGGGCGGCAGCTACACCGCTAACGCCGCGGCCACGCTCTACGCCGTGTGGGTGGCGGTGCAGGTGACCAGCCTCAGCGCCTACCGCTCCACCAGCTCGGGCACGAGGTCGGACAGCGGCACCTACGGCCGCCTGAGCGCCGGTTGGAAGGCGCTGGGCACCATCGCGGGCACGGTGGCCGTGACCGCCACGGCCAACGACGCGGACGTGACCAGCAGCCTGTCCAATCGCAGCGGCAGCAAGACCGCCACCGACGACCTCTCGAACACCTCGGTCGGCACCTTCGGCGGCTCCTACGCGCAGGACGTGGCCGTGCGCGTCTCCGTGACCGCCACGCTCACCGTGAGCTACGGCGGCAGCAACCGCTCCGTCAGCGCCACGCGCGTGGCGACCATCCCCAAGGTGTTCCGCCTGCTCGACGCCCTGCACGGCGGCACGGGCCTCGCGATAGGCACCATCGCCACGCTGGCCAACACCTTCGAGGTGGCACTCCAGACGGTGTTCCAAAACGTCGTGGAGGTAGTGCAGAGCAACATCACTAGGGACGGCACCTACACCGAGCCGACGAACGGCGACCACCAGATTCGCCTCGTGGACAGCTCCCGGCGGATACTGAGCTACCTGTCGGCCCACAAGGCGGCGAACAGCCCGAACAACTACCTGCGGCTTACCGCCTACGGCCCGTCAGGCTCCAAGACCGCCAACGTCTACATCTGCGCGAGCGACACGGACGGCTTCATCTCGACCGACTGCGACTTGGGTACCAGCCTCAAGCAGAGCGCCTCGGGCAGGGGCTACTTCCTCAAGGACTCGGCTGGCAATGACTACCCCGGCGTGTACGACAACGGCTCGAACCTGTGGCTAGGCGCAACGATGACCGCCTCGACACACCACGTTGGCGCGACATACATCAGCTCGGGCTACAGCGGCACAAACGGCCACACGACCATCTACATCTGCGTGCCGAACGCCACCAACGACGGCGGAACCAACTATGGCGTGTACCACACTGGCTACAAGCCGACACCAGCCGACATTGGCGCGGCCAGCACGACCGCATCCGGCTACATCAACGTCGACACGTTCGCGCAGAGCAACCGCGCCCTCATGGTGGGCGGCACGGTCAACAACAGCTCATCCAGCGTCAACGGACATCGCGTCTCCCTGTATATTGAGACTAATCAGCTCGGGTTTTATGACAACACGGCTGGCGCGAACATCTGGAGCTTCGGCACCACAGTAACGTCTACGAACGTCGGTACTGACATAGCGACCGCAAGCACGGGCTTCACGATTGACTCTGGCGGCTCACACCGAGCGTTCAAGCGAAACGGCGTCTGCACCGTCTACCTCACGTTCAAGTCAACGAACGCGCTAACGGCAGGCACGACCTACACGGTGGGAACGCTCAACAGCGAGTGGAGGCCATACGCACTTGCAGTCCTTGGCATAGCGAACACGAGATACAACTACAACGCATACACACAGTCGAACGGAACCATCCGAATCGTGCCATCACAGGCCGTATCCGCGAACGCCACGTTCGTTGTCGGCGGCACCTTCGTGCAGGCGTAGGGGAGGCCACCAATGGACAACGCACTCACCAGCTTCATCGGATGGGTCGCACCCATCGCCTCCACGGTCATCGTCACGGCGCTGACTGCGCAAATCAAGGCGCGGCAGGACGCGGCAGAGCGCAAGCGCGACGAGGCGCAAGCCGAGACGGAGGCCAAGCGCAAGGCCGAGGCCGAATGGCGTGAGCGCGTGGAGGGCAGCGTGGCCGGCATAGACGCCAAGCTCGACGCGCTCAACGAGGCCACGCAGACCACGATGCGCACCACGCTCCTGCACTACATCGAGAAGTACCTGACCCGGGGCTGGGTCACGCCCGAGGAGCGGGCGAGCCTGATGGACATGCACCGGAAGTACGCCGCGCTCAACGCCAACGGCTTCATCGACGGGTACATGCGCCGGGTGGCGGAGCTGCCCGACAAGGAGATCTAAGGAGGACACATGGAGTACTTCCTGCCGGACAAGGTATACACGGCACTCAAGTGGCTGGGCCTCATAGCCTGCCCCGCCATCGCCACCTTCGTCGGCGTGGTCGGCCCCGTCTGGGGCATGCCGCACGTAGACGCAGTGGTGACCACCATCAATGCGGTGGGCCTGCTCATCGGCGCGCTCATCGGGGCCAGCGCCATCACCGCGAAGGAGGCCTGAGATGGACGAGCTTGACGAGGCCACGCTCTCGGAGCTCGAGCGCGAGCAGCTCATGACCCGCTTCGAGCCGGAGAACGTCAAGACAGAGGAGGCTGACGATGCCGACCGCAGCTGATGCCCTTGCGTGGGAGCGGTCGCAGCTCGGGCACGTCGGCGGCGGCAAGTACTGGCAGGCGATGGGCTACGGCTACACGGACGCCACCGCGCCCGCGTGGTGCCTGTGCTTCCAGTGCGCCTGCTTCAAGGCCATCGGCCTCGACGTCCCCGGCCTACCGCAGTTCGGGTGCAGCTCGTTCTACTGGTGGCTTCAGCAGCACCGACCGGACATGCTCGTGAGCGACCCGAGGCCCGGAGACCTCGTGCTCTACGACTGGGGCATCGACGACTACCCGTGTGATCACGTCGGGATGACGGTTAGCGCCACCGGCTCGACGGTGGTCAGCTACGAGGGGAACACCACAGGAAACGCGGTTGCGGTGAAGACCCGCGACCGCTCGAACGTCCGGGCGTTCGTGCGCCCGCCTTACGACGAGGAGGACATCGTGACCGAGAAGGACAAGAAGGAAATCGCGGAGATGGCGGCAAACCTGGTCATCACCAAGCTGAGCGCCAAGAACTCCAATGGCGTCACCAGGGTCGGCGAGTGGGTCTGGGGCGCGAGGAACAAGAACCTTGAGGCGGTTGACGCCTACCAGATTCTCCGCGACGTACGCAACGCGCTCGGCATCAACGACGGACAGAAGGTCACCAAGACCACGTCCACCAACGTGGGCTACGACCGCTCCGTCATCGCCAAGATAGCCGCCAAGCTCGGCGTCAAGTAGGCCCGCATGGGCAGGGACGCCAGGGCCATCATCGTGGCGATCGTGGCGACCTACGCCGGGTTCGCGGCCGTCACGTGGCTCGTCATGCGGCTGATGCCGCTCATCGTTTAAGGACACGCGCCCCTCACCGCTTCGGCGGTGGGGGGCGTTTTTGTGTGTCCCAAGCGCGTCCCAAATGCGCCGAAACGGGGCATCCTGCGGCACGCGGCGCACGCAAAAGCGCAGCTAGGACATGTTGTGGCACGTGACGGCACATCCCCTACTATTTTCGGCGAGTAGAGCCAGCATCACAAAACCGCAGGTAGACGGCATATTATCAGGAGGCCGCGTCCCTATTCGTCCTATCTTCGGGCGATGTGGGCGCGGCCTCCTCGCATACCCCGACCGCCCACGGGTACTCCGAGTAGGGGAAGCGGGCATAAGCCTCGCACACGGGACGCACGAAGTCGTCAAGGTCGGGCACGTCGTAGTGGCGGCTCGTGACGTCGGACGGCACGTGGCCCATCAGCGGCTCGGCCACCCACTCCGGCAGGCGCATGCGGCGGCGCATGATGGTGCGCCACGTCCTGCGCAGGCTCCGGAGGTCGTGGACAGGCACGCCGGCGTCGGCCAGCGTGGCGCGGAAGGAGTCGCGCAGGCGGCGCTTCCCGACGTAGCCACCGGCCCCGTCATCGGTGAGCGGGCCGTCCCCGCACGCCCGCGCCAGCTCGGCGAGGCGGAGGCCGGGGGCGCCCGGCACGACCACCACGCGGGCGCTCGCCTCCGTCTTGACGCGGTCGTAGACGTGGCCACGGTCGTCTATCTGGTAGGAGATACGCACGCACGCGCACGGCACGCCCGCATGCCAGCGCAGCTCCACGTCGGTGCCGTGCGGGGCCAGCGACTCGGCCACGCGGCAGGAGCCGAAGGCCATGAGAAGCACAGCCGGCTCGATGAAGGTACCATGGACGGCGCGCCACACATCGCCCAGCGAGTCTTCGTCCCACACGCCGGCATCGCGCCGCTCCACCGTCGCCGAGGACGGCAGGATGTAGCGCTCGCGCATGGGGTTCGCGTCCACGGTGCCAAAGCGCACGGCGCAGTCGAACGTCCACTTCATCACGATCAGCGACTTCTGCGCCGCCGAGAGGCCGAGGCCGTCGAGCCACTGCTGCACCAGTAGCGGGCGCACCTGGTCGAGCGGCACCTCGCCCCAGCGCGGCAGCACATGCTTGTTGCACACGTTCTCGTAGACGCCCAGCGTGCGCGGCGCGAGGTCTCCACGGTCTCTCAGCTTGACGTACCCCGGCAGCGCCCACCGCTCCCACGCCTGCCCGACGGTGGGGCATGGCGCGTCCTCGCCGTGCTCGAGCATGAGATGGGCGCGCGCGGCCTCGGCCTGCTTGCGGGTTGCATTTCTGATTGTTTTGCTACGCCGCCTGTATCCGTCCGGGCCGTCTGCCCAGTACCTGATGCGCCACGTGGTGGCGTCCACCTGCGCGATGGACGCCCACGCGCTGCGCTTTTTGCGACGAGTCATGGCTATCTCTTGCCGAACAGCCTGCGCAGCAGGTCGGGAATGCCGACCGTGACGCGGCGGTAGACCCAGTTGTACAGCGCCCTGGACGGGTTGCGTATCCATCCCATGCCGCGCCTGCCGTAGAAGGGATTGATCATCCTCTTGAGCTGGCGCTTCCACTTGCCCGTGGTGCGGGCTTTCAGCGAGCGCTTGAGGCTCGTCTTTCGCAGGCCGTACTTCATGGCATCCTCCAATCTCGGCGGCTATTCGCCCCTGCGGTAGTCATCCGTCAGCTCCAGCAGGTAGTCCGCGCTGCAATCGAGCGCGACGCAAAGGGCTCGGAGGTAGTCGGCGTTGGGGCGCGACGTGTCATGCTCCCAGCCGCTCATGGTCTGCTTCGAGACGCCAACCATGCCGCCCAGCTCCTCCTGCGTGAGCCTGCGGTACCCTCTCATGGACGCGATGCGCTTTCCGAGGCTCATTGTCAGCCCTCCTTTGTAAATAATCCGTGACAAGGAAATTATTACCAAAAAACACTTGCAAAAGTACGAGAAACCCGTACTATTAGACGTGGGGAACGAAATTGCCGACGAAAGGAACCCACGATGACCACCAAGACCGCCAAGAAGCTGTTCGCATACACCATCTTCGAAAACGCAGACAAGAACCGCGTTTGGGTCTACTACTGCTGCGACCGCCCTGAACTTGTCCCCGGGTACTGGAACCTCGATACGGAAGGCATCGAGAACGTCACCGCCAACAAGTGGGCCAAGAACGGCAACGAGTGGATCCGCGCCATGCACGCCCTCGGCTGCTCCTACGACGAGATGGTCGCCGCCGTCCGCCGCGTCATGGACGCCCATGGCTTCGAGGCCATCGAGGAGTTCGACCCCGCCAGTGTTGGCGCCGTCGACTATCGCTTTGCCTCCTAGCAACCACAAGCCCCAGCGGGGAGGGCCAAGTCCCCGCGCACGGTTGGACGTGACCCCGCATGGCGGCTCGGAACGGCCTCACGGACTCAGCGCGTGGAGAGACCGCGCTGGCACGAGGACAGATGACCACGCAACCCAGCCTAACGTCGGCTGGCGGCTTCGTGGAGAAACCTGAAAAAGAGTCCAGTACTTCGCATATCGTTCTGCCAATGCCGCGTGGATGCGTCCACGCGGCCTCATTCGGCTGATTGGAGGAACGCATGGCAAACCAGAACTACCGCAAGGCCCGCGAGGAGGCGGGCATCAGGGCCGAGCGCGCGGCAACCGAGCTGGGCGTCTCGATCACGACGCTGTACGCGTGGGAACGCGGCGAGACCTCGCCTGACGCGGACAAGCTCGTCCTGATGTCGAGCCTCTACGGCAGGAAGGTCGACTACCTGTTGGCACTCGACTAGCCATGCCTCGGAAGTACGAGAAATTCGTACTTTGACTATGGACAGGCCCGAGCATCCCCACCGGTGCGCCTCCCGCTCCGGGAGACCGCAGATGCCCCGCAGCCCTGGACGGCCTCGGGGACACCGGCGCAGGAACCCGCCGCAAGGGCGGCACCCGCGCCCGTCGAGCGCCTGCGCGGCAGCTCCGGGCGCACACGGTTCGCACTCCCCTCCTTTCTTGGCACATGACTGGCCGCCCTGGCCGGGAGGCGTGCCGATGGGGGTGCTTGGGCGATGGCAGGGAAGGGGGCGCGACATGGCACGGAGCTACGAGGACGCGCTGACGGTCGCGCAGGTGGCCGAGCGATACCCGGTGAGCCGGCGCACGCTCTACCGCCTCATGGACGACGGGGTGCTCAGGTGGTGGGTGCCCAACGGCCTCAAGCGCCGCCGCCTCGTATGGCGGCAGGACGTGGAGGCTTGGCTGATGGGGATGGACGCCCCGCGCGACTGACGCTGGCAGGCGGCGCGCGGGGCGAGGAAGCGGGCGGCTGAGGGCCGTCCCGCATGAGAGAGAGGATAGCAGACATGAGGGACTGGAACCTGCTGGCGGGGGTCACCCCGCAGATGGTGGCCGACGTGGCGCTGGGCGTCGCGCTGATGGGCGTGGTGCTCTACGCCATCGTGCCCGCCATCATGGCGCTGATGGGGTGGCTGTAGTTGGCCCGCCCGAGGAACGAGCCCGACTGGCTCATCGACGCCGAGATCGCGCTGTACCGCTCGCGCGGCTGGGAGTGGGAGGCCATCGCCGCCTACTTCGGCATGAGCGCCCGGTCGGCGCAGCGCAGGTACGCGAGGCTCATGGAGAGCAGGGAGGTGCGGAATGGCTGAGCGCTTCTTCAGCTTCGTGGTGCCGTTCGTGCGAGGCAAGGGCCGCGTGCGCTTCGTCAAGGCCACGGGGCGCACCTACACGCCGAACAAGACCGCCGAGGCCATGGAGCGCATCAGGCAGGCGTTCGTGGCGGCTGGCGGAGAGCTGGCGCCGAGGGGCGTGCCGGTGCGCGTCTCGATCACGACGGCGCGCGGCATGCCCAAGGGCAGGCCGAAGCGCGTCGAGAGCGAGCCGGACGTGTACAAGCCGGACTGCGACAACATAGCCAAGCTGGTGCTCGACGCCCTCAACGGCGTCGCGTGGGCGGACGACACGCAGGTGAACATGCTGAGCGTGCAGAAGTTCGCCCGCGACCGCGTGGCCGAGGAGCAGACGCACGTCATCGTGAGCTGGGAGGTGGGGGAGTGAGCCTATACAACGAGCTTTTGGGCGGCGAGCTGAGGAGCTGGCAGCACAGCACCACGGACGACATGCTCTGGGCCGCGCGCAAGACGGTGCTGGACACCATCGCGCAGATGGAGGGCATCGAGGACGTGCTCGACCCGCTGGGCTGCGAGCGAGAGGGAGTCGACCGCGACGGCAACCCGCTGCACGACGACTCCAGCATGTACACCGTGGAGCACGTGGAGGTGTGGCGCTGCCGCCTGCTGCGCGTCAACTCCATGCTGCGCGAGCTGGGCCAGCGGATGGCGAGGGGGGAGGAAGATGGCGGACGAGACGTGGCAGGCGAGGCTCCGGGCGCAGGCGCTGGCGGCGCATAGGCGCGAGCTCGACCGCGGCCCGTCGTGGGTGGTGCGGGCGACCGACCCGCCCACGTTCTCCATGGTCTGGGCCGTGCGCTACACCCGCGAGATGCTGGACGCCGGCGTCCACGTGGCCGAAGACCTGAGCCTCATGAGCACCTGCTACGAGCGCCACGTGGTGGCCGACTTCCGCAACTGCGAGGACGGCATCCACATGCTGTGCGAGTTCCTGCCGCCCGTCGAGGCGCTGGTCGTGAGGCCCGAGTGCATGAGCGGGGTGGTCGCGGCGCTGAGGCGCAGCGGATACCACGCCAAGTGCCACGACGGGCGCGGCAAGCACTACGAGTTCTGAACTTTTCAACACGAGTTTTCAACAACGCCCGCGAGGGCAGAGAGGGGGCTACCATGCCCAACATCGACCTGAGCAACGTCCAGGAGTCCAGGGGCGGCAGCGGCAGCTACACGCTGGAGCCGGGCGCCTACGTCATGGTCATCATCGACTACGAGATCCAGAACGCCCGACAGTACGTGCGCCTGCGCTTCGACGTGGCCGAGGGGCCGCGCAAGGGCACCTACGCGAACGCCCAGTGGCCCATCTCCGACGTCATGAGCTGGAAGGACGCCGCGAAGCCGATGCTCAAGCAGAAGCTGCGCGTGCTCACCGAGAGCAACCCCGGCTGGGACGCCTACGACGCCTTCACCAACGACCGCTGGGGTGAGTTCCTCGGCAAGGTGGTCGGCGCGGTGGTGCGCACGCGCCTCTACACCAAGAAGGACGGCACCGACGGCGAGGGATGCGAGATCTACCAGCTGTGCACCCTCGAGCAGGTGGCCTCGGGCGACTACGTGGTGCCCGGCCTCAAGGACGACCGCAAGGGCTGGCGAGATGACGAGGCGGCGCCGAACCCGCCCACCGCGGCGGCCATGCCCGCCCCGCAGTATCCGCAGTACCAGCAGCCGCAGCAGTACCAGCAGCCGCAGCAGTACCCGCAGCAGATGCCGCCGCAGTACCCGCAGCCGCAGCAGTACCAGCCGACGCAGTACCAGCCGCAGCCGCAGCAGTACCAGCAGCCCACGATGGAGCCGGCGCCCTGGGAGCAGTAAGGAGAGCGCAGGCGGCGGGGCGCACGACCGGCCCCGCCCCGACGCGCAGGAAGAGGGCATCATGCCTAGGATCAACCTATCGAGGACGGCCGAGTCCTCGCGCTTCGTGCTGCCCGCGACCATACCGCAGGGGCAGCGCGACAACACCATCTTCAGGTTCGCGTGCAGCCTGCGGGCGCTCGACGTGGCCGAGGACGAGCTGCGGGCGGCCGTCTACGAGGCCAACGCCACGCGCTGCGACCCACCGCTGAGCGACCACGAGGTCGAGCAGAAGGTGCGTCAGGCCCTCGGCTACGATGGCGGCCACGGGGGCAGCCTCGGCAAGGCGCCCGCAAGGAGGCCGGAGCGGCCCGTCCGGGTCGCGCACAGGCAGGGCAGGCCAGAGAGGCTCCCAGACATGTCCGGCCTCAGCCCGCTCGATCAGACGAGGGCATGGATAGACGCGCTCTTCTACCCAGAGGACATCGTGTGCCTGTGCTTCGGGACGACATCGCGCTTCCCATCGGCAGAGTGGTACGCATGCGCCGGCCAGCTGCTGGACGAGGGCGACAGGTGCCTCGAGGAGCAGCTGGCAAGGGCGCGACGCAACATAGGGCTCTATGGGGTGGTGAACCCGATACGGGACATCGTCCGCCCGGTGGAGGACGTCGCCCACCCGCTGAGAGACCGCGAGGGCACGCGCAGGGACGCCGACGTGGCGAGCCTGCGCTGGGCGCTGGTCGAGTGCGACGAGCTGCCGCCAGACCAGCAGCTCGAGCGGATCTGCGCCTTGCTCTTCGAGCCGGAGGAGACCGGCTGGAAGTGCAAGGCGCTCACGTGGAGCGGAGGCAAGAGCTGGCATGCGGTCGTGTTCATAGGCGCCGAGACCCGCGCCGAGTACGACCAGCGAGTGAGCGACCTGTACGGCTACTGCGACGCGAACGGCCTGCCCGTCGACCACGCGTGCCGCAACCCCGCGCGCCTGACGAGGGTACCAGGCGTCATGAGGGGAGGGCAGATGCAGCAGCTAAGGTGGTGCGACTCATGCCTAACCTTCCGACCGTAGCGCCAGACGAGGCCGCGAACGTACGCAGGGAGTACGCCGCCACGGGTCACCGGCCAGGCTTCGAGCGGGCCGACGACCACATCGGCGACGTGCTGCCCGAGAGGCGCCCGGAGCTGATACGCGGGGTGCTGCGGCAGGGCCACAAGCTCATGCTGGCGGCGCAGTCGAAGTCGGGCAAGACGTGGTCGATGATCGCGCTGGCGCTGGCCGTGGCGAACGGCTACGAGCGGCTGGAGGGGCCAGGGTGGAGAGAGGGCGGAGGGGCGTCGTGGCTCGGCCGCGAGTGCCGGCGAGGCGAGGTCGCGCTGTTCGACGGCGAGATGGACGTCAGCTCCTTCTGGCACCGCGTCGACCTCGTGGCACGGGCCATGTGGCCACACGACACGCCGGCGCAGCGCAGGTCGAGGGGCGAGAGGCTCCACGTCCGCAGCCTGCGCGGCGACCGCGACTCCACGGTGGACTCGCTCATCGACATGCTGGACGACGGCTTCGGCGACGAGTACCCGGCGCTCGTGATCATCGACCCCATCTACAAGCTCATGGAGGGCGAGGAGAACTCGAACAGCGAGATGCGGCCATTCCTCAAGGCGCTGGACGCCATAGCGGCCAAGGGCGCCTCGGTGGCGACGACCCACCACCACGCGAAGGGAAGGGCTGGCGAGCGCTCGGTCATCGACCGCGCGGCCGGCGCCGGCGCCTTCGCCCGAGACCCGGACGCCTTCATCGACCTGACGCAGCTCGACGTCCGCGAGGGCACCGAGGCGTGGAAGCGCCTCGAGAGAGCCATGCCGAAGGCCATGGGCGAGGAGGGCGAGGAGTGGCAGGAGCGGCTGCGCCAGGCGAGGATCTACCGCGCCAACTACGTCCTGCGCGAGTTCCCGGACGGCTGGGGCCGCGAGCTGCTGTTCGACTTCCCGCTCATGGTGCCCATCGACGGCTTCTCGGACGTGCCCGAGGAGGGCAGCGCCGAGGCCGGCAGGCAGCGCGGCGGCGAGGCCACGAGGAACAGGGCCGACGAGCGGTGGGCGCTCCACGACTCGCTGCTGACCGACGCCATCGACCAGCTGTCCGCGCAGGGCACGCCCGCGACGCGCGAGAGCGCCTACGAGGCATACGCCAGGCGGTGCGAGGAGGAGGGCGAGCAGCCCTACTCGAGGGCACGGTTCGACCGCGAGACGAGGGCGTCGGGGACGCGGCTCTCATGGGCCTACGACGACGCCGCCAAGGTGCTCGTCCAGAGGGAGGAGGGGGCCGGTCAAGGCTGAATTTCGGCAAAACCGCAGGTAAAAGGGGCCGGTCAAGGCTGAACTTCTGAGACGCGAAACAAAACCGCAGGTCAGAGGCCCGGTCACCCGGTCAAGGCTGATTATATATAGCCTTGACCGGCTACCTACAAGGCAGACGAGCCTCCAGCGGGGGCGCTTGGCGCCCACCCGCAGTGGCGGGCGCAGCACCCCGCGCCAGAGGCTTAACGCCCGCGAGGGCAGAGAGGGGGCCATCCGGCATGCCAAGGAGGGCGAAGTACGCGAAGGATCGCCCCATCGCTGGCAACGAGAGGGATGGGAAGCTCTGGAGCACCGGCGAGCCAAGGCGCTACGTCGGCGACCGCAGGGTGGCTGGCGGGAAGTTCGAGACCCGGTGGTTCGACGGGGCGAGGGACAAGGTCATGGACGAATGGAGGCAGTGGGTCGCGGACGGCCTGCGCGAGGCCGACATGGTCATAACGCGCGTGCCGCCACCGCGGCCACGCCCACAGGAGCATGGAAAGGAAGCAGGGATGGCACAGCAGCAGCAGACGAGGCACGAGGCCCCGAAGGTCATGTTCGTGATCACCTACCGTGGGCAGCGCTCGAGCAAGAGCATCGCCCTTTACGCGAGCGAGGACTCGGCGCTGAGGATGGCGACGGCCCTCACGGCTGCCCTCGAGGTGACCGGGGTCGATGGTGAGTACGACGTCAACGAGCTCCCGGTCTGGGAGTAGCAGGGGAAGGCAACGAGAGATGATGAGCATCACCGACGAGCTGAGAGAGTTCATGGCCGGAGCAGACGGCTACGAGCTTTGGTGCCCACGTCACAAGAATGAGCTGACCGCCATCGCCGACCGCATAGATGCGGAGCACGAGAGCGCCATGTACAACATGCGGCGCGAGTTTGAAGAGTGGAAGCACACACAGGACACGTGCTACGTCAAGCTGCCCAAGGACGCGGACGGCGTGCCGATTCGCGTGGGGGACGTGCTCACGGATGGCGAGTACACGTTCGTGGTTGACGAGCTGGCCACGTTCGGGGACGGCTCGTGGAGCATCCGCAACGAGGACGGGGACGCATGGAAGGCCCGCGACGTCACCCACCACCACAAGCCGACCGTCGAGGACGTGTTGCAGGAGTTTTTCGAGGAAGTAGGCGATGGCCTGCATACCCTCGAAGCCGTGGATACGCAGGTAATCATCGCTAAGTACTCCGCAAAACTACGTCTGGCAGGTGATACCGAATGAGCGAACTCGAACCTACTATTACCGAACACGAACCCACCGCGACCGAGCTCCTGCGGGCGCTGCTGGACGAGCGCGGGGTGGAGTACACCGACCGGGACATGTTTGGCAAACACGTGTTTCACTGGGGCGAACCGTTGCATGGGGCCATGTTCACCGATGGCGGCGAATGGACGGAGCTGGTTGTCGAGAACGCCACCTCCGAGCAGGCCATAGCCGCCACGCTGGGCGACAGTGACGCGACAGCCGAACGACGTGGTGACGCGGTGGAGGTCGTGCGATGCAGGGACTGCGCTAATGCCGTCGTAAGCCGCCCGTTCTGCACATTTACGGGCAGGCCAGCCAACATCGAGGTCTGGCGTTGCGATTACTTCTGGAACGCTGACGAGCTGCCCGAGGTGGATCCTGACGGATTCTGCGCATGGGCATCGAGGAAGGAGAGCGAATGAGCATCACCGATGAGCTGAGAAAGTACGCAGACAGGCTGAGCGACGAGGCCGCGAGAAAGAGCGAACATGGGTTTTCTCCGGTTGCGATGGAGCTGGAACGCATCGCCGACCGCATAGACGCGGAGCACGAGGCAAAGGTGTCCTATTGGCAGAGTGCGAGCTACAAAGATGGGTACGACGAGGGCTTCGCAAGCGCCGACGATTGGCTGGGCCAGCACGAGGACGCGATGGCCGAGCACGGGTGGGTCAAGCTGCCCGTGGACGCCGATGGCGAGTGCATCCACATCGGGGATAGCGTCATGGACGTAAGTGATAAGTGGCGCAACATCTTCGATGTCTGTGGGTTCATTTTGAACAGCTGCGGATGGACTGTCGAGGGAGATTCCATCGACGCTGCACCGGAGGAACTCGTACACCACCACGAGCCGACCGTCGAGGACGTGCTGCGGGATGTGGTCACGCTCTGCCACAACACGTGGAAGGAAGAGTCACCCTTCCACTTCTACGACGTTGACGACGTGATGAAGAGCGGGAACATCGCCGAGTTCGCCTCGCGCCTCCGTCTGGCAGAGGAGGGCGCATGACCGGCACAGAGGCGCTTGAGCGCCGCATAGACGAGCTGTGCGCGGAGGTCGAGCGGCTGCGGCAGGACAACGCCAAGCTGCGCGGCTTCTGGACGCACGACGGCACGTGGCACGTGGAGCTGCCGAGGCTGTCCGAGGGCATAGCGGTGACCACGCCAGACGAGCGCGACCGCGAGGTGCGCACCGCGATGGTCTGGCGCTACGTTCGGGAGGACGAGGCCGAGAACGACAGGCTGCGGGAGTTGGTGCGGGACATGCGAACTTGCATCGACCACGCCTGCATGTGCGAGTTCTGCCCGCTGTTTGTAACGGAGGAGGACATGGGCGAGCGTAGGTGCATTGCAGACATGAAGGCGCATATGCGCGAGCTGGGAGTGGAGGTGGACGGGTGAGCAGCCAGACATTCAACGCCGAGGTGGTAGACACAATCTTTCACGAGCGCGACCAGCTCAAAGCCGAGAACTCAAAGCTGCGGGAGCAGCTGGCAAAAGCACGTGACCCGCAACGAATCGGCGGCACGGCTGACCCCGAGAGCTTCGTCTACGCCATCGAGCAGCTGAGGGAGTTCCGCTGGCAGCACGCCACAAACGACGAGGACGCTATCCCGTACATCAACAACGTGGCGGCGGCTCACGAACGTGAGAGCGCCGAGCTGCGGGAGCTGGTGGCCCAGCGCACCGCCAAGCGCGTGATCGTGTCAAACGCCGACACCGACCACGCCACGGGCCACTGCGAGTGCGGCGCCTGCGGCGGGGCCATCGACCCGTGGGACAAGTGGTGCCGCCACTGCGGGACTCGTCTTGTCGGGTGAGATGTACAAAATAGCAGGTGAGTGGTATAATTTGACTGTTCAGGTAGCGGCTGGACGGACAATCAAATATACTGCTGAATTGCGCCATCGGTGTGAGAGCCGCTACCTCTCTGCCGATGGCGTTTCGTTTGGAGTAGCGGTCTGAATGAAAGCAATTGACGAGACTGGCAACAGGTACGGACGGCTTACTGTTATTCGTAGCGCGGGGTCGCATAAAGGATATGCGCTGTGGTTATGCCGTTGCAGTTGTGGCGCTGAGACAATCGCGCGGGGGAGTGACCTTCGTAGCGGCCACAAGCGCTCATGTGGTTGTCTAGAGCAAGAAACTCGAGTCAAAAATGGACACAAGCGCATGCCTGTCGTACACGGTATGACGCATTCACGGTTGCATAGGGTGTGGGTGAGCATGAAGGCGCGGTGTATGAATCAGAGCCACCCGCACTATAAGGATTACGGAGCACGAGGCATCTCTGTGTGCGATGAGTGGGCCAGCGATTTTCGAGTTTTTGCCGAATGGGCATTTTCTCATGGGTACGACGAAAACGCTCCAAGAGGTTATTGCACACTTGACCGAATCGATCCAAACGGCAATTACTGCCCAGAGAATTGCCGCTTCGCTGACTCATATGTACAGCAGAACAATAGGCGAGATAGGAGCAATAACGTACGAACCTACGTCGGACGAGACGGAATCTATCACATAGACCGCCGCCACTGCGGCGCGAAGCTGGAGGAGGACGCATGACACACGAGGAGCGGGTGAGACATCACATGTACGAGACGTGCGAGGGCATCGCCGAGCAGAGCGAGCGCATCGCCAGCCTGGAGGAGCTGGTGCTGGACATGTACGAAACCATCGAAGCACGAAACACGTGGTGGGACGCTTTCGCGAAGGACAGCAAGCGATACGCCGACCGCATGCGCGAGCTGGGGGTGGCGGAGTGAGCGAACAGCTGACGTGTCCGCGCTGCGGGCGACCGGTGCGGCGGCTCGTGGTCTGCGAGGACTGCCACGACGAGCTGCGCGGGGAGCGGGCCGCGAGGCTCGCGCGGACGGTGACCGGGTGCGCCCGCGCGCTGTCGGCCCAGATGATGGCGAGCGTGCAGGTGCTTCTCTCCGATGGCCGCGACCGCGAGGCGATGGCCCGCGCCATGAACGCCAAGGACGCCATCGAGGCGCTGGACAGGGCGATGCGGGAGGTGGACAGGTGACCATCGAGTTCGGCAAGACGTGGCGGCTGGTGCCGGTGGACCGCCTAAACTGGGAGCTGGTGCACTTCGAGGCCGTGACGGGAAGGGGCGCGAACAAGGCAGGCAGCGAGCCGAGGTGGCGCAGGCTCGGCCGCTACTACTCGCAGAGCACGCTGGCCCGTGCGCTCGAGTTCGCCGCCGACTGCGAGCTGAAGGAGCGGCACGGCGCGGAGGTGGCCGAGATACGCGACGCGCTGGCAGAGCTGCGGCAGACGCTGCATGCGTTCGAAGTGTCGTTTGTACAGACGTGTTCTGTCGATTCTGGCCCGCTAGGCCATGACCGCGACTAGTTGCCCATCCGAGAGCGAAGGAGGCCGTGTGCAGCCCTACAGCTTCTCATCCGCCCGCGAGCTCTTCGAGTCGGCCCGCGAGGCGAGCAAGGACGCCGAGCGCATCAGGCGCCAGCTGCTGGCGATGGAGGCCCGCGCGGGGTCGCTGGGAGGGGGCAGCTTCGAGCCGCGCGTGGCGTCGACGCCCAACCCCCAGCGCATGGCGGACGCGGTGGGCGCGATGGTCGACCGCGAGGCGGCGCTGGAGCGCAGGCAGGCCGAGGACTACGACCTCATCGACTTCGCCTGCACCGTGCTGTATGGCCGCGAGCAGGACGGCTCGGGCGGCCTCTGGTCGCTCGTTGGCTGGCGCGCCGACGCGCTGGCGCTCCACTACCTCGATGACCTTCCGTGGTCGAAGGTGGCCGAGCGGCTGTGCTACTCTGAGTCATACGTGAAGCAGCAGGCGAGGGCGGCGCTCGACACGGCTGACGGGTGGGGGATACCTCGCGTCGTTCTTGGCCTTGGAGCTGCGGAAACCTGAGAGATTACCATACGGTTTAGCACGTGGGCGCATGGCCCAGACCGCATCTGATGTGATATGTATAGCGTGACCTATCAGGCCCTCGCGGACGCGGGGGCCTTTTCTTTTAGCGAGGTGGACGCCATGCGCGACGCGCGCTCCGAGGTGCTGGTCAACCGTGCGCTCATGTGGGCGGCTCTCGCGGTCGTGTGCCACGAGGTGGGCGCAGGCCTCGCGTGCGCCGCATGCGCGGTCATGTGCGCCGTCGCGCTCGTGCGCTCGCTGTGAGCACGAACCTAAGGTACGCCGACTACCAGGGCAGGGTCAACCTGCGCCGGTGGCTCAGGGCGCAGGGCCGCCCGTGCTGGATTTGCCGCGCGTTCGGACGAACCGGAACCATCGACTACTCGCTGCCCGCGCGCCACCCGCTCAGCTTCGAGGTGGACGAGCTCGTGCCCGTGTCCAAGGGCGGCTCGCCGACCAGCCGCTCCAACGTGGACGCGGCGCACCGATGCTGCAACCAGTGGCGCGGCAACAGGAGCGTCGAGGAGGTGCTGCGCATCGCGCGCGGCCAGGGCGCGCCCCCGCCGCCCACGAGCGCCGTGGAGGGCGTGACGAGCGGGCTCATGGGGTAGGGGGCACCCCCTCCCCGCCCACGCCCCTGCTCCCCGGCGCATAGCCGAACTTACACACGAGGAGTATTTCATGGCCGGGCTGCGCTCGATGGTGGACGCTACGTGCGACTTTGACGAGCTGGAAGGGCTAAAGGCGCTCGCCACGCGGCTGGCTGCGGAGCTGGACGCATGCGACGAGCCGCGTCTGGTGCCGCAGCTTGCGCGCCAGTACCGCGAGACGCTTGGACGCATCGCGGTAATCGAGGGCGGTGTTGATGACGATGACGAGATCGCTGCCATCATCCTACGCAACAGGCAACCAGCTGCCGACTAGCACTGTCGTGCCTGAGTGCGACTCAAACGACGTGCTTGATGTGCTTGACCTGCTCTCCGAAGCTGGGTTTGAGTGCATGGACTGGCAAGCGCTTCTGCTCGAAACGTGGATGGGCGTTCGCGCGAACGGTAAGTGGGCCGCGCCGTCCTGCGGCAACGAAACGCCAAGGCAGAACGGCAAGACGCGCTGTATCCAAGGTCGCTCTGCCGCCGAAATGCTGTTCTACGACGGCACGGTGATCTACACCGCGCAGCTGCAAAAGACCTCTACAGAGACGTTTGAGGAAATGGCGCAGCTCATGGACACCAAGGCGCTGCGCAAGTTCCTCGCTCCCAACGGCATCCGCACCGCGCTGGGACGCGAGGAAATCAGGCTCAAGAGCGGCGCGAGGATGAAGTTCCTCGCCCGCACCAGGAACGGCGGCAACGGCCAGCACGGCTCGCTGCTCATCTTTGACGAGGCGCAATACCTGGACAAGCAGGCGCAAGGATCGTTTCTCGCCGCGATATCCGCGTGCAAGACGCGACGCGGGCCGCAGACCATCTACAACGGCAACTCGCCTGAGGACGGCGATAACAGCATTGTCTTCGAGCGCATCCGCTCTGACGCGCTGCAAGGCCGCACGAAGCGCACGGCATGGACGGAATGGAGCATCGGCGCAAGTCTTGAATTGCCCGACGTGTCCGACCGCGCCATATGGGAGCGAACCAACCCGTCGCTCGGCATCCTGATTTCGATGGACACCGTCGAGGCCGAGTTTGAGTCAGAAGACCCTGAGCAGTTCGCGCACCAGCGTCTCGGCTGGTTTGCGACGAAGGAGGACGCGGACAGGCTCATTTCTGGCGAGTCATGGGACGCATGCGAGATTGCAGACCCGCCCGAGGGCTTCACGAAGCTTGCCTACGGCGTGCGCTTCACGCCCGACGGGCGCAGCGTGTCGCTGGCCGCAGCAGCGACCACCACGGCGGGCGCACACGTCGAGTTCATGCGCACGGAGCCGACGGTCGCGGGCATCGGCTGGCTGGTCGACTGGCTCGTGGCACGCAAGGACAGGGCTGCGGCGGTTGCCATCGACGGGCGCGCGGACGCGACCGACCTTGCGCAGCAGCTCGTCAAGGCGGGCATGCCCAAGGCTGCGGTCATGGTGGCCCGGACGGGCGACGCCATGACCGCCGCCGCGATGCTCGTCAACGCGGTGAACGACGGGACGCTCACGCACCTCGACGACCCCGCGCTCGCGGAGAGCGCCCTCGGGGCCACGAGGAGACCGATAGGCAAGGACGGCGGCTACGGCTTCGGCGGCGAGTGCCCCGAGCGCCTGGACGCCTGCGCGCTGGCCCTGTGGGCGGCGCGCACCACCAAGCGCGACCCAAGGCGCAGGGGGAGGATAGGATGATGGAACCGAATCTCTGGAAGCCGCTGGGCAGGGCGTCCATCGACCTGGGCGGCATCCTGCAAGCCGACGGCCTGAGCGACGATGCGCGCTGGTGGGCGGAGCTGCTGGTCAACGAGTACCAGAGCCACGCTGGGCACAACGAGACGCTGCGTCGCTACTACGACGGGAACGTGCGCGTCTCCGACTACGGCGTGGGCGCGGACATCCCCAACGACCAGACGTGCCACTGGCCGAGCAAGGCCGTTGACGCGCTGGCAGACCGCATCACGCTCGAGCGGTTCAACGTGCCCGACGGCTACGACGACGCGGCGCTCAGCTACATCCTCGACGGCTCCAACGTCGTGAACGCCTACAACCGGCACCTCGCGCCGAAGCTGCTCTACGGCTGCATGGCCGCGACGGTGACGCGCAACCGCGCGGGGCATGCCGTGGTTCGCTTCCACAGCGCCGAGACGTTCACCGCCATCCCGTCACCCGACGGCAGGGAGGGCGTCGTCGGCGCGGGGCTTGCCATCGCGCGCGTGGAGTTCGCGCCGTGGTCAACGCTCGTCCCCGTCGCGACCATCGTGAACCTGCACCTCCCCGGCAACGTCGTGGAGCTGCGGCAGGTGGCGGCTGGCCAGTGGGTGGCCGAGGACGGCCTCACGCCCGAGCCCGAGCCGAGCCTGTACGTCTTCTGCCACGACGGCACGGGCACCATGAACCCGTTCGGGCGCACGCGCATCACGCGGTTCGTGCGCACGCTCACCGACGACGCCATCCGCTGCATGTGGCACATGCAGGTGGCGGGCGCCTACTACAGCGTGCCGAAGCTGGCGCTGCTCAACCTGCTGCCCGAGCAGTACGAGGCCGTCATCGACAACAAGCTGAAGTACCAGCTCGACCGCGTCATCGCCACCGAGGTGGACGAGAGCGGGGACAACCGCACGGCCATCCAGCAGCTCTCGGGCAACAGCCCGCAGCCGTTCGTGGAGGAGCTGCGGGCGCTCGCGTGCCAGTTCTCGGGCGCCACGGGCGTGCCGCTCAACAGCCTCGGCATCGTGCAGGACAACCCGAGCAGCGCCGAGGCCATCGGGGCGAGCCGCGAGGACATCTGCCTCGTCGCCCAGCGCGACATCGACGCCGACAGCAAGACCATCGAGCGCGTCATTCGCGCGGCGTTGGCGGTGGAGCGCAACACCACCACCGACAGGCTTGGCGAGGGCGACCGCGCCGTGCGCGCGAGCTTCGCCGACCCGCTCATCCACAGCCGCTCCGAGATGGCCGACTGGGCCGTGAAGGTCAACTCCATGCGCCCTGGGTTCGGCCAGACCGACGTGGCGGCGCGCATGGTGGGCATCAGCGACGCGGACTTGGAGAGCGTCAAGAGCGACGAGGTCAGGGCGGCGAGCGCGGCAATGACGCAGGCCATCTTCGGCGGTGGCAATGTCTAGGGTTCCGCGCTCGTTCGTGGACGGCTACGCGGATTCGCTGGAATCACTCAGCGACGACATGCGCAAGAAGCTGGCCGAGTCGCTAAAGCGCATCAATTGGGAAGCGCCTGTGGCGGATGTGCGTAACGCGCTCGTCACCATCATGCAGGGCTATTGCGGCTCGTCTGCGGACGTTGCCGCGTCTTTGGCGGCTGAGTTCTACGACGGCCTACGCGAGCGCATGATTGGCGAGAAGTACGGCGCGGTTCTCGCGCCCGACTACTCCGACGAAGCCATTGACCAGTTCGTGCGCTGGGCCGTCCAGCCGCTCGTGGACGAGGGCGTGGACGGTGTCCAATACGTCGTGGACAGGCTGGACGAGCGCATCGGCTATGAGGTGAAGCGCTCGGCGGGCAATACAGTGTTCAGGAACGGCGAGAGAGACCACAGAAAGGTCAGATTCGCCCGCGTACCGCGCGGCTCGAAGTCTTATCCACATGGATGCCCTTTCTGCCAAATGCTGGCTTCTCGTGGCTTTGTGTACCGCAACGCAAAGACGGCGGGCGAAATGAACCACTTCCACGCTGATTGCCAGTGCATGGTGGTGCCTGGATTCGGCGATAACCCGACCGTCGAGGGCTACGATCCGAACGAGTACATGAACAGGTGGAAGCATCCTGAGAAGTACGCGAATGAGGATGCAGAGCCGCAAGAGCCGAAGTTGGTTAGCCCTGATATCCAGTCGCTTCAAAAGAAGGATATCGACACGTCCATTACCGCGTGTGCTAACGAGACTAACCCGAACGTTTCAATGGTGGATGATTTGGCAAAGCAACTGAATGCGCTTGCAGCGGAAATCAACGCCATGCCGTATGAAACGCCCGAAGAATACGTTGCGCGGGCGGAGAAGCGCAAGGAATGGGCAGCGCTCCAAAGGCGATACAAAAAGGCGTACCGAGAATGGCGCGAGAATTGCCAAAGGTGCGTCCCTGCATACGAAATGCGGCGGCGTGGCTATGACGTACAAGCGTCTAGCCGCATGGCTAGGAACGATACGGTTGCAAATAACTGGGACCGTCTGTTCAAGGGGCAAACGTGGACGAACGTCAGCGCCAACACCAGAGAACAGGCTATTAGAAGTCTTGAACAAGAGATTGCCAGCCATGAGGACGGCGCACGGTTTGAGGTCTGTGTTCGGTGGAATGGAAGGTCTGGCCACGTCTTTGTTGCCGAGCTGCAAGACGGCGAAATCGTGTACATCTGCCCGCAGACGAAAAACGCTGAGTACACGTCATGGATGGACAGGTTCGTGCCAACGAACCTCAAGGTTTCGCGCATTGACAACCTTGAGTTTGACGAGGAATATCTCGCTAAGACGGTAGAGGTGGTCAAGTAATGAGCGCAGACGAAGCCATTAAGACGCTTATGGACGCCATTGGCGATGATGAGCCAATCGCAGCCGCATGGGAGCTGCCAGATTCTTTCGTTTTCGTCATTGGCGATGGCGATGAAATGCAGTTTGACCTGCCGATGTACCGACTGGGGAAGTCGGACGTTTTGCCTGTCGCAATCACTGAAACCGATGATGCCGTGCTCGCAATCGCTAACGGCAGGGCTAATCAGATTATCTAGCCAACCTATTGTGTAACCGCACAAATGACCCCACCGAATCAGGCCCCGCAAGGGGCCTTTTTCATACCCACGCAATGCGCGGGGCGGTCAATCCGCGCACCGACACCGGCTGGGGCCGGGGAAGGAGGCCGACATGGCCGACGAGACGACTCAGGCGACGCCTGAGGGCACCACCGACGACCAGACTGGCGCAGCTGCCCAGTCTGGCGAGCGCACGTTCACGCAGGAGGAGGTCAACCGCATGGTCGGTGACGCCCGCCAGCGCGAGCGGCGCAAGTACGAGGGGTACGTGGACGGGGCGCAGCTTGACGAGCTGCGCACGCAGGCCGAGGCCGCGCAGCGCGAGCTGGACGAGCTGAGGGCGCAGCAGGCGCGCGCAGCTGCCGTGGCCACCGCGTCCGAGAAGGCAGGCATCCCGCTCGAGGTCGCGCAGATGCTCAACGGCTCCGACGCCGACGAGCTGCTTGCGCAGGCCAAGCGCCTGCTGAAGCTCATGCCCGTCCACCCGACCCGCACCGACGACGGCGGCACACGCGCCACCGCCAAGAAGACAAACGCGCAGCTGTTCGCCGAGGCACTGGCGAACGCGCACTAGCAGAAAGGGGCAACCATGCCCGCTATCGACATCAACCGCGGCACCACCAACGTCGTTCTCCCCGAGGCCGTCAGCGCCGAGATCTGGGGAGCCACCATCGAGGACTCCGCGTTCATGAGCGCGGCCCGTCGCATCACCATCCCCGGCACCGGCCTGAAGGTCCAGACCATCACCGGCGAGCCGCAGGCCAACTGGGTCGACGAGACCAGCGCCAAGCCCGTCTCCAACCACACCCTCGGCAAGAAGACCATCGTCCCGTACAAGCTGGCCGTCATCGAGGCGTTCTCCATGGAGTTCCTGCGTGACGCCAACGCCCTCTACGCCGAGCTTGTCCGCCGTCTGCCGCTGGCCCTCGGCACCAAGTTCGACCAGACCATCATGGGCACCACCGCGCCCGGCTCCGGCTTCGACGTGCTCGGCTCCGCCACCGCCGTCAGCCTGACCCCCGCGTCCGGCTCCACCGTCTACGACCAGTTCCTCGCCGTGGACGGCAACATCGCCACCGCTGGCGGCGTCATGGACCGCATCATCCTCGCCCCGCAGGGCCGCGCCAAGGTCCTCGCTGCCGTGGACGGCGACAAGCGCCCGCTGTTCACCGCTGGCGTCGAGACCGGCACCATCAGCCCGATTCTCGGTGCCACCGTCTCCACCTCCAAGAACGTCTACGT